>Ga0247778_1000583_pt1 | contig 38964 bp, 39 predicted proteins | sample UWRJL049202B5_FD_179939 | JGI IMG/M metagenome (GOLD analysis project Ga0247778, IMG submission 179939) | Plant litter microbial communities from Arlington Agricultural Research Station in Wisconsin, United States - UWRJ-L049-202B-5 | ecosystem: Environmental > Terrestrial > Plant litter >...
CATGACCGAGAAGCCGGAAGAATTGGAAGACTGGCTCAAGCGAAATGGACCATGGTTCCAGGATTAGAGGGGCAGAGAATAAATGAGGACTTTGAGAAAGTGCATGTTCTATTTAAGTCTAGGATATGGTGATGCTCTGGAGTATCCCTCTTTCAGCCCGACTCGCACCACCGAGAATATTCAAAATCCCAGGTCTTTGTCTACACAATTCACCAGAGACTTTCCCTCTGCAAGACGCTCTAAATTACATTCCAAAATCTCCAGCACTCTTCTCCCGCGACTTCTTGATTGAAAACTGACGTGAGGAGTGATGAACACATTCGGGGCTAGCCAGAGAGGATGATCCTTGGGCAAAGGCTCTGGATCCGTGACGTCCAATGCCGCACCTCTGATTGTTCCTTTCTCAAGTGCTTCAATCATATCCGCCGTGTTAACAATAGGTCCCCTTCCAATATTCGAGACGAAAGCCTTCCTCTTTGCCAGAATATCAAATTGCTCCTTTGCGATCATATTTTTCGTCAAGCTAGTCAGAGGTAGAGAGACGACGAGAAGGTCAAGATCCTGGCCCAGAAATTCATTCAAACTCTCCTTGGTAGTTCCATGAAACCACTTAGAAGGAAGAAACCCCTCTGGATCCCCAGTTCCGAGCACGACATAGCTGTCATCGAATCTAGCTTCTGGGGTTGAACGTTCCCTCATTGTGTAAGCCAGAACATCCATGCCGAATGCCTTCACAACACGAGCACATTGCCGACCAATAGCACCGTAGCCCAGAATGCCTCTTCCCATGTCGTCAGTCAGGGGAGAATGGATGGCTGGACGTGAGGACTTACACTCGCAATCCAACTGCATCTTCAATATCGGCTCCTCCAGCGCCGGCGCCGGTCTCGTCCCAGTAACAGGCTTTCATTTTCTCAGTGTATTCCGGGAAGCGGTGCTGGAATGATAAGAAAGTCGCGAACACCCATTCGGCGATTTGGGGTCTTAGTTTATCAGAAGCGGTTTCAATGGAAAGGACAAACACTTACAGGTGGACTCCATTTGCAGTGCAAAATTTGATCTTCGGATTCCCGTCTAGTTGATGGTCCCAGCAATGGTTCGAACCAGCTGAAGTCAATTGTACGAGTTCCAGTCTTGGGGCTTGCTCTGGTGCAGGCAGGGAATCCCAAGTACATATTATGGTGGCGTCTTGATAGAAATCTGGTGGAATTTTTTTGCTTGTGTTGTGCCAGTGTACTTGGAGCCTGGGAAATTTATGGTGTAGTTTAGAAATTAAAGCTTGATCGGGATCAGTGCCTACCAATATCGAGACTTTGTGGCCTTCAAGAGAGGTATTTTGGATTGAAACCATTCCGATATACTAGGTGGGTTGAACGATAAATTAGAAATATCGACCAGGAATTCAAGCTTGAAAATGAACGAGGAAAATATTCGCGGCTGATAAGCAAATTAATCTCAAGTGTGTCTGAAATCTTTAAGACGGCGTGCTCTTGCGTGCCGTGGCGCGTTGGTACAAAGGTGGGAGGTGGGACTTACAATAAAGCGTGCTCAAACTTCCACCTTTACCGAATTCAGAGATTGAAGAGTTCTAAAACAATACAGATGTACCAGCTGTATTAGTTATTTCAAGGTATTTATAGCCCCAATATACAATTGAATGGATGATCGTCCAGGTAGTCCCCTTGATCTGATCTGATCATTCCACGATCCGGGGCATCCAAAGACGACCATAATTCTTCCCGAGTAAGTCCAGGAATTAAACAATAGATATATCAATATTTATCAATTTAATTTGCAACTGAAATCCTAGAAGCAAATATATGTATTGTGCAAATTCAAAAAGTAGGTCAGAAAAGCGAAATGCGGCACCTCAAAGGTTATTCGTGCGCTGGGCCAGCCTCGTCTAAAATTACAGGCTTGATGCCCGCGTATTATTGACCTTCATTCTCTTGACCCTATACAAGTCGTTTTTATCTCATCCCTCGTTGCCTTGCTGTATACTGAATAAGCTCCGTTCGAACAAATGACTGTCCACCTTTGGGTGAGAAGCCCCGAAAGCAAAACTGCCCGTGAAAGATTAATTTTGAAAAAGAACGCCCAAATGTTCATCAAATGGTCCGTTTTGGACTTGGAGGTTGGTCTAGGCGTAGACTGAGAGGACATCATCGAGTTGCTTTTGCCAGCCATTATTAGAATGGGTTGAATCGGGGCAACCGCAACTGAAACCCATGACAAGTCCAAGAGAGAGTCTCAAATTTTCGGATTGAATTAAATTTTTTCCGCGTTACAAGAAATTACTCCAAGATTAAAAATTTGGTGGGGTTGTATTTCAGCCCCCAGCCTTCACCGGTTGTGTGACTCACCACGGTGAGGGAGACTGCGGGCTCGGAGCAATTGTTGGAATGATTACGGCGACAAGAATTACCTGCCTGATTCGCGCTAGTAGGTATAAACTTAATCAATACAAATATAACCTTCTTCGCGCTACTCATCATTCCTAAAAAATCAAAGCTTCTGTTCTCTATTCCCACAACCCTTTTTCTCGGTTAAAACTCGCTACCCCCTTTCGCCTGTACCAACCATGGCCTCGTCAGCAATCTCGACTGCACAGAAAGCCCCCGCTCTGAGGGGCGCAGCTCCAGCAAAGTCTCATACCTCCGACGAAATCATAATTCGTCCTGCTACTTTGGCAGACATGCCAGTTGTGGCAGACATCAGCGTAGACGCCTATGCCACAAACGAAGTCACCTATTTCCTGGCGCCCAAGGCTCACATCTATCGAGACGACAATCTTAGAGCAACCAGACAATCAACACGTGGCCGCTTTCTACATCCTCGGAATCTTTCTATCGTGGCATGCCTGGCATCAGACCCCTCGACCCCGATTGCAATGGCACAGTTCATTCGCCTAGGGAATGATTCTGGCGCTAAGGAGTATTTGAAAAGTCGAGGTCTGCGCACGAGGCTATGGATATTTGTGTTGACGTGGTTTTTTTACTTTTACAACATGGTCGAAAATATCATCTGGCCCAATCGAAGCGATGATAAAGAGGCGAGGAAGCTATTCAACTCCTGGATTAGTGAAGACAGCCAGAAGTATTGGAAGTCGCACCCTGAGAGAGCCAACCGTTGGCAGGCTCAGCAGGTCTTTGTTAGCCCTTATTTTCAGGGGAAGGGGATTGGCAAGAAGCTCATGCTTCCAGTCATGCAGAAAGCACAGGAAGAGCGTGTGATTATGGGGTTGGCGGCTAGTCCGGAGGGCGAAAGGCTTTATCGCAAGCTGGGATTTGAGCTACTGGGGAATTTCATCCACAGGGTCCCAGGAACTGGGGACGAAGGGGGAGGAATCATGATCTGGTATCCGGAGGGGATGGAACCCAAGTGACGATGCAGCGATGTAACTATCGACTCCTTCTTATGTGAGGGAATTTTTGATTGCCAGGAATCTACCCGTTCATTTCAAGGAATTTTGAAATAATTTTATCCATGCTATTAATAACCTCTAGCTATATATACTATCTATATTTACTTATACAAAAACTCTATGTCGTCCCCTTTGATCCAGGATATTTAGAAAACTGGCTATCGTCAATCTTCTTCAATTGTGGACAGCTATTAGTGAGGCTTCCAATGGCCTTCCCAACCGCATCATTCAATTGCGACAATGGTTGCGTAACCGACGAGAAGGAACCTTTCAGCAAGTCTGGCGCTGCTTGCTGCGCGAATTGGAATGCAAAGCATGCAAGGTTGTCACCTTCGGCCAAGGTAGCAGTATTGAACACACCCCCGGTGAGGTCCTGAAGATCTACACCTGTAAAGGTGTTGGGCTCTCCGGTGTTGCCCCCAACATCCAAGAATTGGGGGTACTCGATAGCAGCTGCCAGCACGTCGGTGTTGAAGTATGGGATTGTGTATTCATCGCCAATCGCTCGTTTATACCAGTTGTCTGGGATACGTTCATGGCCTTCAGTCCACTGAAAGTTACCAGGCTCCCCTGTAATAGAGAAGAAAGACTTCAAGACATTAGCATCGAGGTATCCGTCTGGGTGTTCCTCTGATTTGTTTCCCATAAATCGGTAGATGAATGTGTATGCTGCGGGCTGCACCAAGACACCAGTGAACGGCCCGTTGAAGAAGTAGCCATTTTCTGTAATCGACTGGTTGAATCGGCTTGCGCGGAAAGGTGTCAACACCGAAAGATCGTATCCCTTGGGACCGAGTGTGTAGTTGTAAAGCTCCTCAAATTGAGGTAGGCGCAATTTATAATCGTTTCCACTGATGTCTGTTAGAGAAGTCGTCGACACATTGGAGTCAGACTACTTACTATTGATATAGATCAGGCCGTGTCGGTGAAGCATCCGACTCGTATTTGTTGTGCGATCCAGAGATTCCCTGAGGAGTTCCAAGAAGTCCCACTTGGCTCAGCAGGCCAGCAGGGGGTGGACCACCAATACTCCAGGACGTCAAGTCCCCATCGAATACAGCACCATAGACTGCTAAGAAAGCACCTAGGTCGAGACCCATGCCAAAGACTATCTCGTTGTTAGCAAAGTATGTGGAATTAGAAACGCCTTCCGCTTACCGTCATAAGTCCCCTGGACGAATTGACTGATCGTTGCAACCCCGTTGTGAGGAAGATAGCCATGGTTGGCCATAGCGTTTAACCCTGGGCAAGGACCGCGGAGGTCCGTAGAAGTCGGCGCAACGAAAGCGTGGTCACCGGTATTTGAAACATATTGTTGGGAGGCTGAGAAGCCAGGCAAGCCTGGTAGGCTTTGTCGTTTGTTTTTGACACTGGTTTCAATGGAAGCTGAGATGCCTGCCAGTGCACGCTTCTCTTCTTCACTAATCGAAAGGTCGAACATCTTGGAGGGGAATGCAATCACCTCTGTGGCACTGATGGCCAAAGCCGCGAGACATAAGGAATACTTCATCTTGAAAAGTGTTGTGCAAACTGACAGAGAAACACGATATTCTGCCTAGAATAGTAGGATAGGTACTCGTATTATATATTATAGAAAAAACTTGCTTTCAACGACGTGGGACGAAGCCATGCCATCTTAAATCACGAAATGACGCTTGGGCGTAGATCTACACACGCCAGAAAAACTAGTGACTCTCGCAGATTGGATGCGGCCTGAATGATCCAATGACATATCGCGTAATTGCAAGCCATCGTTGAACATAGTAAGTGGCTGTCTAACTACCAGCGCCATCAATTAGGGGTTTCCGGCGATGGGAAAGCCGGCGATAGTGCTAGAGTTCTGACAGACTTAGCGGCTGGCCAAGAAGGAATGCCATAGGTAGAATTATACGGCAGGATGTTGCCTCAAGCCTGGGGTGCCCCAGGTGCTGCGTAATGGCGCTGTGGCGAGCGCGATCATTTGCGTTTTACCCGTTAGCCTCTGCGGGGAAGAGGGGTAGGAAAACCTAGTATGACCTCGGTCGCCCCACCAGACTCATCAATTATCGCATTACACAAAGTACAAGAATCTAGACTTCGAGAAGTAGGGATTCTAATGGATTATACCGTATGCAGCGTCTACGAACTGCCTCTACTTCTCGAAGAACATCCTCGAAGTCATCGCTGCATATGGCCAAATATTTCGGCAACCATAACTCTGATTTTGCACACCTGTGTTCCAGCTCTATTAATTTTAATGATTCTCGTGGTTCATTCGTCGTATCCGGAACTCTCACGAGCAAAACATGTTCGTTCGTCTCGTATTCTGAAAGTACTTCCTCGCGGCCCGAATTTGTGTTCCCGACCCCAATACCCAAGTGGTCGTACACATTTTCGCGTCATCAAACTAGTTCAAATGGCGAGAATGAAGACCCACCGGCGAAGGCAAAGAATGGAGATGTTCCACAAGAATGTATCGAAATAGGCCATCAGCAGCGACGGTGGATGCCGCCGCGGGGAAGAGATCGGTGTTAGCAAGTGCGGAGCTATGGAATATTAGGATGTGAATGCGGTACTTACCTTTGATGCGTACAAAGATGCAAAGGCTCCCGGTGGACAAAAAAAGCGGCAGTGGTGTCGAATGTGCAATGGCGAGTGAAACATTCAAAATCCGCAGTAAGCAGTGCCGCCTTTTGTGACCTGGGCTTGGTGGCTTAGGGTTTACGGGCGTCATTCTGTGCGACGAAGCCGCCGGCAGCACTAAACTCTGGACCTGCGCTATCGTCGGATCGAGAAATGCATAAAGACTTATACACGAGGAATGTGCCGGCAATGGCTTGTGGAACGAGCCTGCTAAGGTTCCGGAAAGTGGACTGGAATGAGAATGCTCTGCATCACGACAGACATTACTGAGATTGGCAAAACAATATGACTTAATTGAGCAATGGGTATCACTTTTCCTACTTCCTAGAACCACTTGCCTCCTTTTTAAGCGCCTCTAACGCCGCTTCGTATTTCTCTCTCTCTCCGTCAAAATGCGAAGGTTTGATGTTAACTCTTGCAACCTTTGAATCCCCGGCTCTTTGAATTGCGCTTGAGCGAGCAATCTCGTTCCAAAACCACTTCCCCTCACTCCCAGTAAACAGAGTCCAAGCCTGGCCCGATTTTCCTGCCCTAGCTGTCCTGCCAACTCGATGTACATAACTGGTAATGCTGCTGGGAACATCGTAGTTGATGACATGGGCCAGATCTGCGAGGTCAAGACCACGAGACACGAGATCAGATGCAACGAGAATGGATAGTTTGCCTGATTGGAAGGATTTCAGGGCAGCTCGTCTCGTAGAGTTCCGGGTTGTCGATGTCAGTGTTGCTACAGATGAGGCAGAGGTTGGTTCCAACAGAGAAATGAGACGACCAAGGCGGAGGGCACTTTCATTCGAGTTGGTGAAGATGAGAACCCCGTGAGGAGGGGTAGTTGTAGTAGATGCTTCCTTATCCACGTCCATTGGCTCATGTGCATCCCCTTCGACGTCAATTTCGTCCTCGGATCCGTCGTCTGATGAGCTTGATTCTGGGCCAGGAGAATCACCCACTGGTAGTGAGACATTCTCATCCGTCGATTCTAAAAGGCCTTGCCGCCTCAAAATTTCCTGCAGGTACAGCGGCTTAATCATCTCGTCTTCCACCTTAACCGCAGATTCCACCAGTAGACCGGGAAGAGCGTGCCCTTGTGCAATCTGACCTACAGTCTCCGACGCTTGGCCTTCCAGAGCAACAAGCTTTGGACGCCAGAGGTTGAAGCCGTTGAGTTGGCCGATATCTCGGGTCATAGTAGCGCTAAGAATGACCTTTCGAATATGCTCCTGCCGTCCGAACCTGCTTGGTCGCGGCAATTGTTCCATAACAACATCCAACCACTGCTGAAAGCTCTGGTCTAGCAATTTGTCAGCTTCGTCAACGACAAGCCACTTCAGATCTTGCAGGGAGAAGCCGGGAGTTGTCTTCAGATGTTCAACGAGTCTTCCAGGTGTGCATATGAGTATGTCGATCTTCGATGCTGGCTTTACGACATGGTCTTGGAGTGGAGGTATGGTTTCCTCTTCACAAAGCTCGTCGATTTCCATGTCATTTTCCCCTTCCTGTGGCTGCCATTTCGCATCGAGGGCCGCAATCTGGGCTTGGTATTTCGCGGGATCGTAAACTAGATTTTGCTCCATCAGGGAGGATTGTTCGCTCTTGAAGCTGCCACTGCCAATCGCAACCCCAATCTTGACACGCCTCTTATCCCGCTCGCCTGAGAATGCAGATGCGCATATCTCGGAGACATCTTTTGCTTGCGTAACCAACTCTCTCGTAGGGACGACGATAACAGCCCGCAGTTTTGTAACTCTATGCCGACTCAGATCCTCGATCATGGGTAGAACATATGCCAGAGTTTTGCCAGATCCTGTAGCAGCTGATACTAGAACATCACCGTCCTGCTGTGATTCGCCGGGAAGTAGCAGCGGGAGAACGGCTGCTTGGACGGCGAACGCTTCTTTGAAGCCTTTTGAGGATAATGCCGCGACCGTGGATGATGGAAGTCCAACATTACTGAACTGTGTGGATGCGCTTTGTGATACCCGTATTGGAGAGGCTAGCCACAATGGTAGGGAGGCAGAGGAGGGCTGTAGTGGTTGTTCGGGGACAGGTTCGGGTTGAGGGAGTGGGATTAGGTCGTGGGGTTCGTTGGAGGTTTGGAGTGCGTCGAAGGTGGGCGCGGACTCGAACTCGGACTTGGATTTGGCTGATTTGACAAATTTTGATAATTTCTCAACTGTTCTGAGAGATTTTTGGCGCTTGCTTAGGAGCTTCTGATGCCGGGTGTTCTCCTCATCGTCGTCGCCGTCGTCGTCGTCGTCATCGTCGCCGTCGCTGTCCGCCTTCGCTGGTAGGGACTTTGCTGGTGCTGGTGCTGGTGCTGGTGCTGGTGCCGGTGCCGCTGCAGCTGGCTCTTTTTGCTTCTTGGCAGGCGGCATATACCGTGCATATAAATGCGACGACATTGTTCGACGTGATGTGAGAGATTTTCGGCTGTGGTTTTTGGAAGAAGATATTTGGAGTTTTTGCAGCCGAATATTTCAGAAAAGTTGCAGGTGCCGCAGCCTCGCCCGTCAGCCTTGCGAGCTGCAGCCAATGAGAGAGATTTCTATTTCATCGCGCGCGCATTGTCGCGTACATTTGACATTTGACATTTGGCATTTGACAGCCGCCTCGTCCCCTTTTTCATCTGGACACTACATTACGCACATATCACCGTCGACAGCACGAAGAAACATCCACTTTAAATGGGACATTCAAGTATGGAGCCACGATTGTAAAACTGGCTTCCCCACGCCAGCCAGCTGGGCGACAACGACAACGACATCGACATCGAAGCCGCGGCAGCTCCAGCCCAGCCCAGACTCCGAGATGCCCTACAATATTGCTATGGTCAGCGACTTCTTCTTCCCCGCGCCCGGAGGAGTCGAAAGCCACATCTACCAGCTGTCAACCAAGCTGATCGACCGCGGTCACAAAGTCATCATCATCACCCACGCCTACGAAGGAAGAACCGGCGTCCGCTACCTCACGAATGGCCTCAAGGTCTACCACGTTCCATTTTTTGTCATATACCGCGCTGCCACCTTCCCCACCGTCTTCTCGTTCTTCCCAATCTTCCGAAATATTGTGATACGAGAGCAGATCGAGATTGTGCATGGCCATGCAAGTCTCAGTAGTCTGTGCCAGGAAGCCATATTGCACGGCAGGACAATGGGATTGAGGACCGTCTTTACGGATCACTCCTTGTTTGGCTTTGCAGATGCTGCAAGCATTTTGACCAACAAGATGCTGAAGTTTACATTGAGCGACGTGGACCATGTTATCTGCGTCAGCCATACATGGTGTGTAAATGAATTGTATTCCCCCTTTAGCATTCCCCACCGAGGCTGACTTGTTTTCCAGCAAGGAAAACACCGTCTTGCGCGCATCATTGGACCCTCTGATGGTATCTGTCATACCTAATGCCGTCGTTGCCGAAAACTTTCGCCCTCTGTCCCATCCGTCCTACCCCAACCCCTCGGAATTTGGCAACCACGTCGTGCCTCTGCCACAACATCTTGGTCCTCGCGACACCATCACCATCGTCGTTATCTCTCGATTATTCTACAATAAGGGGACTGATTTGCTGGTGGCCGCTATCCCCCGAATCTTGGCAAGCCACCCCAATGTGCGATTCATAATTGCCGGCTCCGGCCCGAAGGCTATCGACCTAGAACAGATGCTGGAAAGAAACGTCCTGCAAGATCGAGTCGAGATGCTGGGCCCGGTTAGGCACGAAGAGGTGCGCGACGTCATGGTTCGTGGCCATATCTATTTACACCCGAGTTTGACAGAAGCCTTTGGCACAGTCATCGTGGAGGCGGCAAGTTGCGGTCTGTATGTGGTATGCACTCAAGTTGGTGGTATTCCGGAGGTCCTGCCAGCCCACATGACAGTCTTTGCCAAGCCGGAAGAAGATGACCTGGTTGCTGCTACTGGTCGAGCTATTGCCGCCTTGAGGGCAAACAAAGTGAGGACAGAGCAGTTCCACGACCAGGTCAAGATGATGTACTCGTGGACGGATGTTGCGGAACGCACAGAGAGAGTATACGATGGAATTTCGGGCGTCTTGAGCGAGGCGGACTTTTATGGGCACGAAGCTGCAGATGCTGCCAGCTGGAGTGCCACAAGAGGGAGAGCTGGTGTCCAGAGCTTTGCTTTGATTGATCGGCTCAAGAGGTATTATGGCTGCGGGATCTGGGCAGGCAAACTTTTCTGTCTATGCGTAGTCATCGACTATCTCCTGTTCCTATTTCTTGAGTTCTGGGCGCCACGGGATGCAATCGACATCGCGAGAAACTGGCCGAAGAAGGTCAAGCAAGAACGAGAGGAAAGGGTCGCTAGTGACGGATCTGCATTTAGACGATGAAAGAGGCAATTCTAACCTCAATCCTAGTCCAACCAGAGCTTGGGGTTCGTGATGCGCACTATGGAAGCATGCAGCAACCTTCTACAGCCATGTGTCAACTATTTTAGTGCCATGTGCAGACGGGGGGCTGAAAACCGGGTTTTCAGATGAGTCAGATCCTGGGGATCAATGAGCGAGGAATGCGCCGAAATCTAGGGCTTTTCTCAAACTGCCGAGCTGACATTAATTTCGGCTTAATCTCAAAATCAGAATCCTCTCGATTTGGGGACTCGCGGCTATCCATTTTTCATTCTGGCTATCACAGCATTTATAGTATGCAAGCACCCCGCATTTCCCCAGATTCTCGGCTCCACCGCGTCCACTTTTCCACATTTCATAGGCAGCGTTCCTTGCTTCAGATCGATCATTGCTTTTTAAAGACTGATCAAGGAAGTGCAGGGGTATCGGCAATCTCTGCTTAAGGTTTACGGCACCTCATCCTATAGTGATATGTCGCGTCTTCTCATTCTCATTTACGGTCATTTGACGTGGTGCCTATAACGTTGGTCACATTGTTATACAGAGATCAGAGGTTTATGGTATATTGATTAACGGCTGATTTGAGGTAGCTAGCCTTCTCCTTCTAGTTCCGGTGCCTGTAGTCCAACTTGACTACTAGACGCGTGAAGATGTATTCAAGCAAGATGCCGCTATAAAGGAAACCTGATCGCCTTTCTCTTGTTTGGTCGACTAGGTTTTCAAAAAGCTGTCCAAAATGCCTTCTCTATTCAAAGTTCTCTGTATTGTTACCTCTTTACTGTCTGTATTCATCGGAGAGGCTTCTGCCGATGCAGTGGGTGATCTGCAGACCAAGGCAAGAACAGCTATCAATGCCCAGTTAGCCAAGTCGACAACATGCACGCAGGCCAAGCTTTCAGTCCGCAAAGAATGGTGTGTAACATCCGACAAGTCTTGGACTTTTACTCATTTTATAGGGGCGACCTGGCTGCTGCCGATCGAAAGGCTTATATCAAAGCGATGCTTTGTTTGATGAGCTCGCCTTCCAAGCTGCCAGCTGGCAAGTTTCCTGGGGCTCACAATCGATACGAAGACTTTGTTGTAACGCATATACAACAGACGCTTACAATACACGGGACGGTATGCCACTTTCTTATTCCAAATTGGATGCCGATGCTGACGTCCTTGCGCAGGGCAGCTTCCTGTCGTGGCACCGATACTACACCTGGGTATTCGAACAAGCTCTTCGAAACGAGTGCGCGTATAACGGAACTCAACCGGCAGGTAAACTCCACCTTCGTGAGACCGCTCTGCTAACTTTCCCAGTACTGGGATTACGGTAGATGGGCATCAAACCCAGAAGCGTCACCTCTCTTCGATGGATCGGACACGAGCTTGAGTGGCAACGGAAAGAAAGTCACCCATCAAGCAACTTTTGTAGGCCCAGCTCAGAATGGCGGAGGATGTGTTGAGAAGGGGCCTTTTGCCAAGTCAGTGTTCCACTCAGGAAGGAATTTCTTCGCTAACAATTTCTAGCATGACGGTGCATTTGGGGTAATTCATTTACGTTGCAACGATAATATGTTACTAACTAATTGTTGCCAGCCCAGTATCTCCAGCGGCAGACCCCGCACCCCCGAAAAATCCGCGTGCCGATGGTTTCGGCGACAATCCTCGTTGTCTCAGACGTGACATTGGCCCCTATCTAAGCACCAGATATACCACGACCGCCATGCTTGCAAGTCTTATCACGGGCGCCAAGGATATTGGCAGCTTCCAGAATACTTTGCAGAATGGTAATGGTGGTTTCGGAGGCACGGGTATCCACAGCGGTGCCCACTTCACGATCGGCTCCGATCCCGGTGGAGACTTCTACACCTCTCCCAACGACCCGGCGTTCTTCGTCTTGCATGGAGGTATCGATCGTCTGTGGACCATCTGGCAAGGCCAGGATCTGAATAATCGCATGCAGGTTATGGCTGGGGGGACGAGCATGATGGGTGGTGGGGTACAGAAGCTTACGGACATCGTCGACATTTCAAATGTGGCTGCGAAAACGTATCAGATGAAGGAGTTGATGTCCACCGTCGATGGACCTTTCTGTTATGTCTACGAGTAGATGCATAAAGGCTGTTGATTGCGTTGGTTCTAATTTTGGGTCTTCAACTATGCTGCCCGAGTCATCTGCAATTTCCTTTTGCCTGCGGTCGAGGTGAGCGGAGGGGGTGGTGTTTGTGGATTTCTGAGTCTTGGTCTGAATTTTGAAGTATGCACAATTTAATTTTGCATCCATATTCCCGCATACCAGTCTTTTGGTCACACGATGGGGGCTAATTGGAGCTCTCATTCCGTGGACTTACAAGTCACCTGAGAGTGACCAGATTCTAAATTCCTGAGGTCTATACGTGTCACTCTTTAATGGTATCCGCTTGTTAATGACAATGGAGCTACGAGAGACTCTTCCACTGGCACGGGTCCGCGGGATGAGATATGTTTTCGGGTCGTGAGTGTTCTCGCTCCCCGAAACTTTTGGTGATCAAGCGGCTACAGCTGAGTTGTGGAGGAAAACTTACTCGATCCCCGAACTCTCGTGTTAAAGTTTTTGGTCAGCATCATGTATGCTCACTCATACTCTTGGTAGTGGCGAAAAGTTGGCGGATTTCAAGTATGTGATTAGGTTATTGCTCTGGTTGCACTACAGTTTCACTCTTGGTCAGAAATAGTGACTGGTCGTGGACTGAGTATCTAGGTAGGCGTGCTTTCTATCCAGCTAAAGCAAGATCTTACACTGGCCTCCTCGTTTCTTGCAATCATTGCAGCTGTGGTAACATGTACTCATTTATCGAGGCAGTTCAACTATCCGCGTTCCTCCCCAGCCCGACCTACGGATCCTGAATAATGTACATATGCCAACTTCGATTTCGGAACAGTGTTTCTCAATCATAAGTCCGGCCCGCTTTAACCTTCTCCCGTTGTCGCCGTGGTTCGTTGGTATGATCCTCCGCATCTGCGTACTTGTGACGCGACCTTGGCTTCATAGCCTCTGCGGTGGTGTATCTGCTGCTCGAACGCGATGCATCGTCACGCCTCGGTCTGTTGGAACTTGAGCGACTACGAGAATGTGGTTTTTGGTCAATGTATCGCACATCGTCGGATGACCGCCGGGCTTCGATAGTCTTGGGGATCGATTTCGAAGACGAGCGAGTCTCTTCGAGGGAACGTTGCGAACTGGACCTACTCTCGGGCAATCTTTTGTTGGAGCGCAATAAGGCCATTCCTAAGGTGCCAATCCCTAGCGGCAGTTTACCTGGTCCCAATCAGTAAGGAAGGCCACCCCCAGAACATAAGCAGTCATACTTAGACCTGTGTCGGTGGACCAATGTATCTGAGGCAAATGCTTTGATGTATTTATAATCAAGCTAGCATTTGCTCGTTTCTTGTTGACGTTGAACTTCAGATCGAAACGTTCTTGCTCTGGATAATCGGGACCTTTCCCAGCTATTGTTGCTATTGTCGAAGGTAGCACTCCATGGACGCTGTAGGTTCCGCCGGTATAGTCACCGGTCCAAATTTTGAGGACTGGCAGTTTTATTCCGAAATCGCTGTGCTGAGTTTCGAGGGTAAAATACAGACGCGACATGACGAATAAAGAGGAGATGACGAGGATAGACGAGGGAAACAGGAAATGCGGGAATATTTGGAGAAGACATTGGAAATTTGAACACCGTGGCTCATCCTGTGGTCAAAGTTGGAGTTTCACGATGCGCGGAAGGATGCCAACATTGGTTGCGACCGCGAGGCTGTGGTTGGCGAAAGTTGTCAGACAACCAGGATTATTTCGTGAAAAACAACAATACTCCATCAACTTGACAACTCTCATTCTTCGCCATTATATAACATGGGCACAGCATTAGGCTCGGACAATTTTTACATGCCAAGCGAGAGAAAAGAGCTCAGAAGTCAACAAACACTAGTACTCAGATTTTGAAATAATGCTCCAAAACTAAACCAACCACATCGCACGCTACCAACCAATTCCCTCCGCTAGTCTCAACAATATTTATCTTCCAGGGCCCCTCACTGTTTTACCCGCCTATAGTTACTTAAAATGGAGCGAGACCGAAGAAAGCAACAAAATGGAGCTTGGCCCCACAAACTCAGAAGTGAGCGAGATACCCCATCCAAAATGCTCGCCAGTATCATCAATATCCAAGAGCATATTGGCAACGCCCAAATGAGTGGCAGGAGGAGTCGGTGAGGCTTCGAACAGCATGTTACTGCCGTGGTAGATCTGAACCTTCTTGGTCTTGGTCAGGATATCGGTGTGTTTGATTTGAAGGTCACAAGCTTTCGCGCTGCCTGACGGTGCGGACGGCATAGCGACGTGGAAGGTCCCAGTGTACGGGTAGCAAGCTCCAACGGGAAGCTTGGGGCGGATGAGCGCTCCGTTGGGATGGTACTCGATGGTGACAGGGGCGTCGTGGTCCGAGACGACCGCATTGCCTGGCATTGAAACCCAGTTCGCCATGACTGATGATGTTTGCTGGCTGGTGGTTTGGCTGACTATGAGAGGCTCTCTAAACGACGTGTCAGATAGCCGTGGGGGACTTGCGGTAGAGAATACTTACTTCTCTGTTGGGATATGAGATGGAGGTGTTATTGATGTGTGATTTGATTGCTTTTTGAAGCAACAGAGCTGGGAGAAAGGGTTCTTAAGTATCCCAAAGGGAGTGGAGAGGCCCATTTTGGATTCATTCTTTGGGCCCCAGGAAAGTCATATATGATATTTCACGCATCCCGTTATGCTATTCGCTCTGACACTTTCGGCAATCCCTCGATCACCTCGAAATATCATGATCATTGATGCATCTGCAATAGTTTGATGTTTTGTATAGAGCTTTGGGGGCGTTCCGCGGCGAATATTTCAAGCTGACGCTGACGAAATCAACTGATTGTCATGATGTTAAATTCTAGCCCCTGAATCTAACCATCAGAGCTGAGCTTCCTAGAACAATGTGGTAGACGAATTGCGATGCTAAACGATGCAGGTCATTGGGGCGAGTCTTGGAGGCGGGGAAGTCAGACCATCATCAGGTCAGCGGAGGGGATGTCTGGAAGCGAAATTTACTGTTGCCAATGGGGTGTCAATCTGGGATCAATACCTCTTGCCCCATCCCAAGTGCCTGGAAATCCCCCGTTTCAGATTGAGCCTCAAGACCAGCTTCATTTGTTGTTAGCTCGACACGTTTCCGATCATATAAAGCTGAACATGTGTTTATCATGCTTCGTGGCTGTGAATTAGCAAATAATTGTAGAAATAACGCTGTGTGGCATGATCGATGCCTTACCGAAAGGTGTAAATTTTATTCTGGGCCTGACCAGATGAGGCGTATTATAATTTTTAGTACCGATTATATGTTACACAACAATAAAGTCACAATCTCCTCATGGTATGGGGATCGTGTCGCTATCAGGTGTGCGCGACCCTTAAAAATCCGAATTCATTTCTTCAACAGCAAAGCTACTAGCAGAAGTAATCGCCAAACAGACTGGATTCCGTGTAAGTTTCAAGCAGAAGGGGATTTCCTACTGCGATGTTTGAGCACAGGTTAATTCACATTCACAGTAGTTGATGGAATCAGAATGTCGCCAGCACTTTTGCACAAGCATTCTCCGATTCCAGATCGCTCACGCTCGGGCTCCGATGAAAGTCCTTTACCGTTGCCACCACAAAGACCTGCTGCAGACTGGGTCGCCGTTCATGGAAATGCCGTAATGTCAGATGCTTCACGACCTGTTAATATCGCACACTGTCCAAGAGCAGCTGTGATAAGCCCAAGGCTGGGAACAGAGCATTGGTCCACTGGAGTAGTACACTTTTCGCTTCCTAGTGGTAAATAATGTTTTCGTCTCTTTCGAATTTGAAGTGCTAACAAATCGGAGCAGCTCCTAATGGCAGCACTAAACCTCTTAAACTGTTTGTCAATTTCGAGACAACAGTGACGTCGATCGTGAAAGTGGAGATATATTTTGGGGGATCTGAAGTCTACCAATTAAATCTGTCCGAGGATGATAATCTTGAATGCTTGGACATTGCAGATATCGCAGCAACTGGTGTGCAGGGGGGAAGCTGTGGACATGGGATCAATGTCTCAATGACCTTGGGATTTCGTCAGCAGAATTCGAAGGTCAATTTTGAAAGTCTAGGGATTGTTTTCAGCAAATGAATGAATCCCTGTTCTCGAGGGATGAGGGGGAAGTCATTTGGGCTGGGCTCGAAAACTGTATCATTGAGAAATGTATCGTTGGATCTACAGTCCCAAGTCCTCATCGTATAAGAATCGTATCCATACTCGCCAGGAGATTGTGGGCCCCGTACATGATTTTCAGCTGGCTTGCTCTCCGAAGTTCCATCAAAGGGGAGACACTTTTGGTTACTCTTCACGTTTTCAAACTGTATTATCAACTCGCGATTTCTAATTGCGAAAACGGAGGAATTGCATGTACCACCAGACTCGGACCATTAGCTAAAATGAAACTCGTGGTCTATTTCATTCCGATCGTTGTTTGGAACGCACTACTAGGAACCGCTTCCTTATAGTGAGAGCTACCACTAAACGCACAGTCATGACCCTCTTAAGAACTACGAGATTAATGTTCATCGTCGCCGAGTTTCGTGAACGCCACGCAATTCACAATGAAATGAAAGGCAGGACCAAGGACAGTATACTGACGGCAACTACAACTAACGAGGTGGAAAAATAATGTAAGTCATGCATAAGCGATTGTTTCGTACGCTACCTTGAAAATACACGTACCACCGGGCCTAGAAATCCAGAAATAAGCGGACAAGGTCACTTGACACTAGGGGTTCTTTGTCGATTCGCGTATCATAGTAACGAGCTGGCGAGCCGAAATAGACCATTTAGAGACTGACCTACTCTATTCATAGCTCCGGCGCTTGAGTCACACAGTATGGACTTAAGTGTTTATATTAATTTTCGCTTTCTAGCTGAGAAGAAAGAAACATAATGCCCACTATCACGGAACACAACTTCTCTTACGGTTCAGAGGCTAAGAATCTCGAAGCCAGATGGTCTACATAAGTGAAGCTACACACGGCGATTAAGAATTAGCTGCAACCATAGAACCATAGACAACGATAGATTTCTCTCCTCAAATAATAAAGTCCGTTATCTGCGTGATCTGATTTGATATTCTATCTTTCTAGAGCTTACTGAAATCCATCAAAAATCTCAATACAACGATCAAAAACTCGGGAAACTATGTCTATCACAATCTATCCCCACAAGGACAAGCCCGGGAAGGTTTAGTATTCCGGAAACGACGTCACTGAATATATTGAACTTAAAGGTCCATTACAAGATGAAAATCTTTCAGTGTACATCAACATGACAGGAAGAAGCTTGACCTGCATCCAAGTAGACAAATCCTCACTTAACGACAAAAGGACGCTTTTCAAAACAAAACGTATTCTATACCAAGGATCATGTCACTTGTGCCGCGACGCAGTACAATCCTGGGATTTCAAATTTCAACTTCCAATGCATGTTCACGGAGCGAGCAGTGTTAGCTCGAGCGACGTATGGACACAGGAGTAACATGAGCTTCCGCTCAGTATATCCGTCAACGGGTTTACTTATCATGGATTCATCTCTTACAAACTCAAAGCGAAGGCCCACAAAATCAGTTTCTTCAGCTTTGACGTCCAGAAGACCGCCGAATTGATAATGAGACAAAAGAATGATCCTGCGAGAAACGTCCGTAATTTTTTTATTGTCTTCGAAATGGTGGTAGATCCTAAACATACTTGGGAAACATGGTTCAAAGGTTGCTGGCATAAGAAACCACATGGACACTTGCCTCCCAAGTTTAGAGTCAATCTCAGACCAACCCTGCCGACTACCATGGTTCTCGGCGAACCAGCTAGTTTGAAACTGGAATTTGTCAACGACAAAGCCGGAGTTTCTAGGGTGTCTACGATTATAATCTTGAACATCAAGCAGAAGATCAGATCTGAAATCTGGGTGCGCATTCCTACATCCCGTACGACGCCGGACTCGCATGTCGCAAACGCAAGACAAGACGCTTCGAGGCAGAGCAGATTGATCGTATCTTGAAGGAGGGAGAAAGTGTGGGATTTGGGCCAGAGTTGGATGCCATTATTCCAAGTCCAAAGGCTCCAACCTTTCGATCCATTACTATTGGAAGCAAGTATGTGTCGGAGGTGACCGTGAAATTTGAGATGGAAGGCAAGAAGAGGATAAAAATTTTCAAGGTTCCTATTACTATGCTGCCAGCAAATGTACCTGAACTGAGAGACTGAAACTCTAAAATCAGGATCTGAATGGATTGCGACTTTAGATTACTTCTGTAGGCTGTACTTAGAGGAGTCCTTGTTTGGTTTGGAATCGATGTGCCATGATGCGAGATGGCCGCCAAAGCTTTATTGTACTTGATACATTCCGCGGGGCTACAAGCCATTGTATATCCTCAGATACAGGACAGAATTTATGTACTACCCCAAATGCCATCGGCCGTGAGAAACCCGTTTATGGTAATATGCGCTGGTGACTGACCACACCACCAGCACTGAAATCTCTTTGCACTCTGGCCAAATTTCCATCGTCTGCAAGACCGCAATACACGGAATTGTATCCATTCAAATAGGACAACAGCAACTTCGGCATAGTTCGGTTGGTTGAACACGCATTTTCTGTCGCATTTCGCGCATATGGGATCGAATGTATTTATATGCAATTCTCGTAGCAATATTCGAAAATACTTTATACGTGAAAACAAAACTCGTAGTAATCCTTGAACTACTTAACGGCGACAGGAAACCAATATGACTCAACCCAAGATTAGACTTTCTGTAAAAGAGTCCCTCTGCTTGTTGTTCATTTTTGAAGACCAAGCAGGTACGGAGACTAGGCTTTGTTACCAAGTTTAGTCGACAGCGACCTGGAGGCCAATACTTCGTCGGGTTTCAGGCTAAAGAGACCTTCGATGCGTCGTAAGTACTGTATAAGATGGCTGAGATTAGACGGTTTATGCGCCGTAGCTTGTAGTCCACACCTGAGTAAGCACCTGAGACGATCGGGAGTCTCAAACATCAAGCCCCTGGTTTAGGCGACGTTAGTACCTCGGGGTTATCGATTCCACCTATCGCATGCGACCCTGATTTGAGACGCTCGAACAAGCTTAAATTTTCCGCCGCGTCTGAAGTTCTGTTTCTTCTCGCTCCACACAAACCTCGGTATTCAAGGATTTCTGCGCTTACACCTTCCCACCGTCTCAGGATGTGCAGAAACCCACGGATTGGGTCCCCAATGCAGTCTCGGCCCCGCTTAGTCTATCCTTTTCTTAACGTCATCCCTGCTCAAACGTTCTGTGCTCGTCTCCTCGAGCTATCTCTTTTAGAATAGCCGGTCTGACTAGGCGCTCGTTTAGAATTGCATGTCTTCTCCCATGAAGAACAATTGAGGAATCTCAGACGATCGTCAGACATGTCCCCCTAGCGTCGATCATCTTTTACAGTATGGTCCGTTGGTTTCACAAATTGAGATGAAATCACGGACGCGAGAGCGCTGAATGAGAGGACGAAGTGAAGTACATAAAGCCTCTTTCCTCGCGCTGAAGAAAGTTTCTCCCCATCCTCACTTCCATACCTCTATAGTAATCTCGCACTTTATTCAATTCTTCTTTCCCCGCCGGCCGGACAATAGTTCATTCAACTCATTCTCATTCTTTCAATCTTTCAATCGATATCTCACATCTTTCAAAATGCAACTCACTGCCTCCATCCTCGTCACTCTTTTCGCGGTCGCGAATGCTGTCACTATCGAGACTCCCCTGGAGGCTCAGATCCGTCGTGATGTCCTCTTGATGGAGCGTGCGGGCGAAAACGCAAATCGTCCTGTTGCATCAGGTCTCTGCTGTGTCGCCAACACCAGCCTGAAGGAGGATGTTTGCACTACCACTACCGGTGCCGCCGGAAAATGTGTGCCCGAGGGTCAGTTCGGAAACTGTAAGTTCTATATCTCTTCCTGAATCAAGCCACTCATAGACTGCTTACTGACATTTTCGAGGCAATGGCGCACTGAACTGTGTTGCGTCCAGCTTGTTGACCTGCAATAATAATGTTCTCGAGAACGGACGACCTACTTGCAGAACTGCTAAGCGAGAGTTGTCTGAGGCGGAGATTGAGGCCCAAGAGGATATTGAGGATCAGGAGGATGAGGAGGACGAAGCGGATGCTGCTGCTGCTTTGTAGATAGGATACTACGGATGGTAGACAAATCTTAAGTGAATGGATGATAAAATACTCTGCGGTTGCTTAGGTCTCTTAATGGTCTCCCAACTTCACGATTCTGGGCGGACTTAAATATCTGTTCCGTGAAGGAGTGATGGCGTGTGGTTACTTGTAAACATAACACCCCGCCATGAGTCCTCACGAAAGGTTGGTGCGCCTCGTTGTTATTTTTGGAATTGCTTTCTCCAAAACCTTTGTATCCCTTTACATCCCTCACGCGTCGTGTATATTGTCACTCACAGTATGCGCTGTCTGTATTTGTTATCAGAGCTCCACGACAGCACTAAATCCGTCATGTTTTACGACTGCCACAGATAGTGGTAAAGTCGTGTTTTTTCCCCAAGAAAGTCTCTATCCTCTTTTCTAGTTAATCTAAACTCTGCTTCACCCACAAAATGGCAATCGATTACTTAAGCACGATCATGAGCTTCGGCACGGCTTCCCAAATGCTCTCTAAGTGCACTAGGAGGAAGATCCTTTGGATAACTAGTCGAAGAATAAGCAAGGTCGCTGGGTATACTATCCGGTCCGCTCCCCAGCAGGTGGTGTCACTCATTAGCTGCTAGACTAAGAGTATATAGCAAAGTGACCTTGAACTACCATGGCCATATGGGAAGATTCGATTTCAGATATTTGAGCCTCGCTTCTGGATCTTCAATATATTGATTTCTAGTTTAAGTCATTTTTATTTTCATTGAATGTCAAAAAAACTATTATTTTCATTCCCTATCTTATTTGAGTTAGGATCATTTGCGGGAGTGGGGGAAACTTCCTGAATAGTTGCCAAGAATCTTTTCGATAAGAATAAGAGTATGCGAGTAGTGTACACCATGCCGTCCTATGTGTCCATACATATACTCATGCATGCATATTGCGAGCGGTTGATGCATATTTATCTATATCAAGATCGAGAAGATTAACGGTGAGTGAGTGATGTGAGTAGTCTCCGCACCCACTTTTTTCCCCGTGGGGCAAAGATAGACAAAATGCCAAGCATACTAATGCATGCTCTCCGCACAGCATGGTTATGCTGGGCTGATATAATGGCACCTAGTAGGGATAATCGGACCTACTTGACGCCATTTGACTGCGGGAAGAGTGGTCCATACTGCAAAGAGAAGGTTAAAACTCACATAAAAGGAGGGGTTGTGGCGCTAGTCAGAGCTGACTACCCAAAAGAACAAACAAGCTGATCCTTCGCCTGGAAACATGACTCGAGACGGCCCGCGTTCGTCAATTCTGACAAACCAAATCGCCTTTGACATGGATGGAATATTCTAGAACGGGTAGTCATTCCCTGCCGTATCTTCAAATGAGTAGTTTAACGGATCCAGTAGATCATTTCATGGACTCAGCAAATTACAGGCATCTTGGGCTTACCGACAAGCAAACAAAATCTATATTTCTGCATGTGCAAGACCCGCAACCTAGGGTCTTCAATATCCAGAGAACTAGGCCCACTATGGTGCAAGGATCAATGGCCCAAGGAATGGATTGGGAAGGTAAGGGACTGACTACTTTGGTTCCAGCTGGCATCACAAATGGTCGTCAGTACTCCCAGGTATATAAATCTACAGGCTACCCTGCACAAACCATTTGTTCCTCGAAGCAACATTCACCCACCCTTGATAATTATCTGAATCAAGAGTCATTTGATCGTTCAAAATGTTTGGGAAATTTTTAATATATTGCGATTTGTTTTTGCCAGCTCTGCTTTGTGCTGGGCAAACATACGAGGAGCAGTACCGTCCCCAATATCACTTCACACCTGCTCAAAACTGAATGAATGACCCCAATGGAATGATTTATCATAAGGGCATATATCACTTATAATTTCAGTATAACCCGACGGGAAGTCGCTGGGGAAACATATCACGGGGACATGCCAGCAGCACAGATTTGTTGCATTGGACTCAACACCCAATAGCCTTAGAGTTCCGAAAGGATGCCAATGGAAATGCTCAAGAGTATATCTTCTCCGGAACCGTTGTTGCTGATACCGAAAATACCAGCGGTTTCGGCACAACAGCGAACCCTCCACTCGTTGCGATTTATACTTCAGCATACGCCCAAAACCACACACTCCCAAGTGGCAAATCTGTATCCAATGGTCAACAGTCTCAATCTATTGCTTACAGTCTCGATGACGGCCTCACATGGACGACATACGACAGCGAAAATCCAGACATCTATTTAGCACCGGAACAATACCGCTCTGTAGATACGAAGAACAATTTTCGAGACCCAGCTGTTTTTGGGCATGCTGATAGGCAGCATTGGGTGGTGGTTTTGTCATTGCCCAATGTCCACAAGCTACTGATCTATACTTCCGACGACCTGAAGAGCTGAACGCATGTTAGCGAATTTGGCCAAGCGAATGCAGTCGCTGGCCAATGGGAATGTCCTGGAATATTCCCACTTCCGGTTGATGGCGATACAAATAATGTGAAATGGGTAGCCCAAATTGGCCTTAATCCAGGCGGCCCCAACATCGGCTCGGGTACTCAATACATCGTGGGATCATTTGATGGCATCACATTTACAGCGGACTTGGACAGCGTGAACAAGCCGACCAGCGAGCCGGAAGGCAGTATTGTAATTGAAAACTTTCAAAGTAGCAGTTGGGATGACATGCAGTGGATCGCAACTGGTGATTTCGTTGGAAAAGGACCTGTTCCGGGAGGTGATGACGGAAACCGTCAACTCGATACCTTTTTCGGTGCAGACACACTCACCGGTACAATAACATCTCCAGCTTTTGTGATCGATGCCCCGTTCATCAACTTTCGCCTCGCCGGTGGGTATTACCCATACAATTCCCTTACGTACGGTACGACCAGTGATACAGAATGTGCTCTGAATCTCAAGGTGAACGGGGAAGTAATTCGTACTGCAACCGGTCAAAATGGGGGGACGTTGGCCTGGCAAGGCTGGGACGTGTCAAGTCTGATTGGCCAAGAAGCAGTCCTTGAGATTGCAGATTTTGCTACAGGAGGCTGGGGCCATATGATCTTGGATGATGTGGTCTTATCCAAGTCTCTTGCTCAGGAACAAACCGCAAACTGGCTAGATCTTGGCCCAGACTATTACGCAGCCGCGACTTTCAGCGGTCTCCCCCAGTATGAGCGTATTGCAGTCGGATGGACCAATAATTGGGCATACGGAGAAGATATCCCCACTAACCCTTGGCGAAGCTCGATGTCAATCATGCGTGCATATTCTCTCGCCACAATCAATTCCAAAATTGTTCTCGTACAGGCCCCTTATAGCATGGCCCCATTGGAAAAATCAACAGCGGCATATACAAAAAGCTGGGTCACCCTACCAGAGCCTGCACAGAAGATTCCAATCACAGGGAAGTCGTTGGACGTGACGTTAACTTTTCAAGTCGTGCCACAACCCCCAACAACCATATCCTCAATACCGACTTCAACTACCAAGACCTCTTCCGCGACCACGCTCACGACAGTTTCACCAGGATATCCATGCGCTCGCGACAACTGTCTGCGCGCTTTCATACGCGATGGCAAATATCCAGACGATGCATCTTGCAAGAACTTCACTACGACTTCTGCAACGACTAGATTTCCCTCGTATGCCACTGCTTGTGGGCAAGCTCCAACTCAGGCACCACGTATTTCATCAGCTTGTTCTTGTTTGTATACGACGTCGACTAGTAGTACGAAGCCTGAGCAAACCTCAGTTTTGGGAGATTCTACAATTCTATTTCTCGTCAGATCAAATGAGGATGGCTCTCGAGGGACAGTGATTGGTTATGATGCTAAAACGGAACGGCTCTTCGTTGATCGACTAAATTCTGGGGATGCAGGCTTCAGCCCACTATTCCCGGCCGTCTACTCTGATACATTGCGGCCGGACTCACAAGGCAAGGTGAACATCCGTGTCCTGCTTGACTGGTCATCGATTGAGGTATTTGGAGGCCACGGCGAGAGCGTGATTACAGCACAGATATTCCCAGATGACGCCAACCAAGTTATGTCACTGCAATCTGATGTGAGTGCATTTAGAAATGTCTCGATCACAATCATGAATGTCGAGTCATCGTGGGATTCTTAATTGCACAGAAACCAATAGTATCTCCAGAGTAGTTTGCAGCCGCGACGACTCCCCTAGTCAGTTTCACTCGCTATTAAATTGTCAATCGCCCTAAAAGTTACGCGCAAAAAAGGACTCCCTTCGAAATAAGAACTGTTAAGCTTTGACGAAAACTCTTAAACTTCAAAAAGTTCACGTCGTCAATTGAATTTCGCGTGCTCCCGCAACTCTGATAAGTATCTCCTTCCCAATCCGGATTGGGAGTTCTCGACCATTTTAGCAGTGGCAGTGTCAGAAGCTTTGCTTACAGCTCGTTCTTGATCGTGTTTTTCTCGGTTCCCCTTCCATATCTATTTAGCATTCCACTGTTCTCTGGAAACCTGTGAGAAAACCATGAACAGCGTATCAGAATGTTTCCCATCATCAATCTATATGGATTTGAACATAAACTTATTCTTACCTAATACTCTAGTGGCGAATAGTAGTCAAAGTAACTATCTTCGTTCCAATATAAGTCCTTAACTCTATATTAAATATTCTCATCCCAAATCATGCAGGCTTATTTCTTGTCAGCGACCAGACTGAATATGTCAGGCGCAAGCCGTTCTATAGCCGAATCTCACAACCCACCCGAACTCGGGACGGGGATTATAGAAATGGTAAATCTGGGGCAGTCAGCACTAACCGGGACTGAACTAGCACTCTGTGTTCAGTATCCTGCGAATCAGAAAGCTGCCGAGCTAAGGCTTGCATATGCGCTCCGTCCCGAAGGTTACACAAGCGTCCAGAATCGTGACTTTGCATACACCCCAAAACTGGTACCAAATCAAATCATTTGAATTCCTGTGGGGTTTCCTTTCCAGTCAGCTCTCCAGGTTTTCGATATCTGCAGGCTGACACACTCGGCCGGGCCACTTGGTGTCATGCTTCACTTATCAGATATCAGTCATGGACCGTCCATCTCACGATTTAAATTTGCAGGTCCGACTTCTACCTGCTGTATTTACGTTCGAGTCAGATATTCAAGTTCATTCATCAAAATGGCCGAACATATAGACTTGAATGGTGTTAAGACCACAAAATCTGAGCACCAAGTCGTGGTGCTTATCCCTCAACCTAGTAATGATCCGAAAGACCCATTGGTATGTTCCTAGCCCTGCAGTGAGAGAGAGATTCTCTAGTTTACGAATGCCTGTCCTCAACTTCTCATTCCTGTCCATACAAATAACAAATTCTGAGGATCATATTTTAGAACTGGTCACCTCGAAAGAAATATCTAACCCTCTTCGTCCTCTGCTGGTCCTGCTTCTCGGCGGCGGCGGGAACGACCTCCTTCCAACTAGCATTCGTCCTCCTCGCCCCAACCTACCACAAAACTCCCTCCGAAATGTCCTACGCCGTAACAGCCGCCGTAGCCGGTCTCTTCGGCGGTCCTCTCCTCTTCGGCCCCCTCGCCAAAATTTTCGGTCGCACCTCCGTCATCTTCTGGTGCCTTATCGCAGTCTTCATCTGCCAAATCTGGACTGCTTGTATGACGAAAAGCACTCAGTATATCCCCTTCGTCATTTCTCGCTGGTTAGCAGGCATGTTTGCTGCGCTTCCAACTATTCTAACACCAGCATATATCATGGATATTTTTTTTCTTCATCAGCGGGGACGCGCATTTATGTGTCTTGAGATTAGTCTTTTAGCTGCTTTTACTGTTAGTCCCACCATTGGAGGGTTTATTGTGCAGACGAGGCCGTGGCCTGTGACTGTGTGGTGGACTTTAGCGCCTATTGGGTTAGCGATGATCCTCGTCGTCGCTGTTCTTGAGGAGACTAGCTTTCCGAGAGGTGAGAACTCGGGTATTTACCCCTCGAGGCCTACTTCTTTCTTCAAGAACAGGATAGTCACATTTCTGCCTGGGATGAAGGTTGTTCCTACTCCTAGCAGGCGGAGCGTGGTATGTTCTCCACTGATTCGTAAGCAGCTTGAACTGATACCGAGACAGTTGAATGCTTATGTGGCACCGTTGAAGATTGGCATCGCACCCATATCGATATTTGCTGGTTTATATGCATTCGTCGCCGTCGGGTTCACAATTCTCGTCGGTATCATAAGCCCGATTCCCCTACAGACACCCGAATTGTACGGTGGCTACGGATTTTCGGCATTACAAAATGCACTTTGTACGCCCCCATGAGCTTGTTTGTTTGAATATCAATCTGATAGAAATATTAGTCTCATTTACAGGTTGGGCGGGCATCATTGCCGCTCAGCTTCTGGGATACTTGCTAGGAGATCGAATACCGTTATGGGCGTCTCGCTGGGGCGGTGGTATATGGCATCCAGAATATCGACTTTGGAACATGATGATTCCCGGGTTATTGTGTAAGTTTGTTTCCAGCGTACTAATAAAATATTCCCAACTTTCTTGATCAAGCAAAACTGACAGCAAAACCATGCAGGTCCCATCGGTCTCGGCCTTTTTGGTGCAGGTCTTCAATATCATCTTCATTACATGGTACTAGCCCTCGGTTTTTTTATCCTGAACTGCGCCTCCACAATGGCTGTTCCGGTTTGCCTGAACTATCTCATTGAATGCTTCATTCATTCGTCCAACGAAGTCGCTATAATTTTCAATTGCTACCGACTCGCATTCTCTATCGGACTAGGCTTCTTCGTTTTCCCCTGGGAAGCTGATGTAGGCGACGGATGGACTTTTGGAATGGCAGCTTTCTTTAATCTATTTGCGGGATTGTTGATTGTAGTATTGGTGTGGAAAGGTCCGTTTTTGAGGAAGTATACGCCGAAGGGCTTGTTTGATAGTGAGGAGGGGAAGAAAGTTACGGTTGTAGATGGGGACTCGGAGTCCGGGGCTCAGGTTGATAAAGTTGAGGTTGAGGTTGAGGCAAAGGAGTAAACGAACGGGGGTTAGTACCACAGGGGTTAGATGTCTTTGTCTGCCGCTGCAATAAAGTCTGCTTGAGATGCACTCGGTTTCGCTACTATCAGATAAACTTCTAGTATCTAGGGAAATTATATAGTCCCAATCAGGTCCCTTGGAGCTATCGCTAAGACTCGTGTCGTACAGCAATATGGGTATGAAGCAAGTCTAGGCCTTGGCAAATACAGAGAAGAAAACTTTTGGCTGCTTATAACCCATGCAAACATTGTTAATTTGAAGATATACAGAGATAGGGCAAGGCCAAGTAGCCGAAAGCGGGGTATACACATCCAAGAAACGAAAATGTGTGCTATCTGCCTGGGGCTGAGTGCTCAACGAGGGGAATTGGTGCTAGCAAGGTCACGAGACTCGCCTCCTCGCAGCCTCGTCGTCTAACCCCATACTGAAGACTCCCACTTTAGTGCTACTCCTCTTGGTATTGTGCAAAATCTTGAGTACGACTTGAAATGTCCATACTCGTGTATAACCTAGTCCTCTGTAACATCCTAGTATGTTGCCTCGTCACGCGCAAATATTTTTGTGCAACCAACCCCAACAAAGTCATGCACTGGACCAGCTATCCGACATGCCTATAAATACTGGGAAACGTCGAAACTTTATTCTCGGGGAAGCGAATTACAGGTATCCGTATAATCCGTATCGAAAATTACCAAAATTCCCTAGTTTAATCGAAAATGGGCATCGACAGCTTTTTTGAGGTCGATAATTGGCGGCACTATTTGATTTTGGTGGTAGCCTTGGGTGTGTTTGAGGTATGTAAGTCCTTCATTTTGATTTCAATGAAGCTGATCAGGTAGATCATCTGTAAAATAATCTACAGAATCACCTTGCACACACTAGCAAAATACCCCGGCCCCTTCTTCTCCAAATTCACGAATTTTCTATGGTTTCTACCAAGCATGACACGGTCAGCTCCATTTAGATGTCACTACATGCCACAAAATTATGGTACTTTCGTTCGCTATGGTCCGAATCGTTTGATTGTTAACTCCACCCGTGGGCTACAAGGTAAGATTTTGCTCTTCCCTTTCTTTCTGTTCGGTCGGGTGCGGATGCCAGGATCTAGATGCCTTCGGCTATAAAAAGAATGTAGAGAAATCGAAATCCTATCTCCATATGGTGCCCGAAAAAGGCGCCGGGGGTACGCTGACGATAATCGATAAAGTACATCGTCAGCGGCGAAGAGTCAATTCGAAAGCGCTCTCTGATAGCGCGTTGAGGGATTTTGAGCCGGCGATGATTAAATGGATGTTTTTCGGGATTGACTTTGTGGACCTGTTGATAGTAACGGTTAGTCGAGTGCGAAGGATATGAGTGTGCTTTGTAAGTTTGCCATTCCAGAAAAGTTGAGGTTAGTTACTGATTGGGAATAGGAATGCTAAGGGTTACGTGGCACTTATTGCCTAGTGGCGCTTGTTGCCTTGAGCTCGTAGGGGACATGCTGCCTATTTTCAGGGTATAAGAAATACGAGGAATTCTCTCTTAAAGAAATAATTAAATCTTCTTATATATAAAAAACCTTTATAATTTCAATTATAAATATTAACTTCAATTCCTAACACGAGGAACTATTTATATTTTTAATACAAATAAAAGTTGTATAAAAATATAGTTATTAAAAAGTTCGTTAATATAAAATTTCAATTATTTATTATATCAAATATATTGATTTTTCTTTAATTATTTAAATTAAATTATTTCGTAATTGTAATATTTTAAACTTCGATTAGTTATTCATTAAATTTTAGTTGTTTATTATATTATTGATTAATTGTTTTATAATATAAAATTCGCCAAAAATAACCCTTAATTTAAAACAAATTTAAATATTATAATTTTATTCGATTTTTCGAATCTAAATAATTGTTATATTAATTTGGTTTAACCTGAGTTAATCTATAAATAAAGGAGGCTTATATTTTGGGCTTTATTATAGATATATAATCTCGATACCAAAAATAAATCACCAATAAATGTTTAATCGACTAAAATTTTTATTAGTAAATATAAAATATTTTAAAAAAATTCTCGAATCAAAATTTTATTATGATTATTAATAAAAAAATTACAAATATTAAGTAGTATTTCCACGATTTCTTGATACAACAATCTAATTCAGAATCTCAGTTCGTTTACGGCCTTAATAGATAAATATTAATAAAATATCTTTAATGATCCATGATATTACTTAAATACCCCATCTATAGATAAATATCAAAATTTAATTTTTAATACAATCATTCCGAGGTTATAAAAATCGAGATTTTTAATAAATTTTTAAGTGGTGATTGGGTGGAACTAATATTAGTCGCCAATTGGCTTTTTTTCCAAAGATTTATAATTATTTGGCCAGAAAGAACTGAAACCCATAATGTAAGGATTTTTTAAAAATGAAAAACCTTAATTATATTTTTTGAAAAGAATAAAAAATCATACATTTTAAGAAGAAAACTTTTTATATAACTAGCTTATTAAATAGAATATTATAAAAATAATAGACAATAATAAGATCAATTTGATAAATTATCCCAAAATTGGGATTTATAACAATTTGGTTATTTTAATATATTTTTTGAAAAAAAATAGATTTAGGAAAGAATTATTTATTAATATGGACGAGATACTAAATACAAAATTTTTTCTAGGTATAGAATATATAAAACTTTATCGTATTATTCAAGTACCAATATCATAATTTAGATCCTTGTAGAATTTAATAAAATTAGGAATCTTGAAGATTGATTAAAAATTTATTTTCTTAAGTAAATATTTCAACCGTTTAATACAATTTTTTATTGTAGTTTATTGGGGTTTTGAAAGTTATAAAGTAATATATTTCTATTTGATCCAAACTAGGACGGATAGTATATTACCTAGCAATTGGAATATATCTGGAGACAATATTTGGGTTTTTGTAATTTTTGTTGAAATTTGAATAGATTGATTTATTTGACCAGATTAAATTAAAATAATAAATTAGAAAATAAAATTAAATATAATCTTTTTTTTTAATATAATTATATTTTCTAACTCTAGTTCAAACTTACTAATAATATTTGTATTATTATTTTACAAGAATTTTACAATAACCAAAACTTGATTTAAGTTTTTGTTTTTATTATCTCCCATATTTTTTAATATATTTTAATTTTATTAAACTGAGATAACTTTGGTAATTATAAGTTGTGCAAAAATATCCTTAGCTATGGAGTTTGTGAGGGCGATTAATATATCGATATATTCTTTAAAAAATTTTATAATATTAGCGAATTTATTTTAATTACAAATAACCCAGCAAAATTTATAGAATAATTTTATAATTATTATCTAATCTATTTCGTTTTTCAAATTAAAAAAATCTAGGATTATATTAAGAATCTTCGAATTATCATATCAACCGGAGTATCTAATAATATATTTTGTTGCCTTTTTGTATGTTTACTCGATTGCAATAAGGGTCTACTTCACCAAGTCAATCGTAGGCTTGTTCAGTTTCTCGATGACGGGATGGGCAGTCCCCACCGCTTATTGATGTACTCTTTCATAAAGTCATCCCTTTGAAGGATATTCGTTCGGATAGCTGCTCTGCGTTCCGAAAGACACGAGATTCCGCCATCTATGTATGAAGGCGCTGCTACCTCAAAATTGCGGCGTTCAATATAGCAAGCTCCAAGATACTGCCATATCCTTCCTGCCCAGCACTACCTAAACCACGTCTTCACCTTATCCTTTGACAAGTACCAACGTGATCTCGGAAATTTGCACCATAGTTCGAAGGACTGTTTTAGGACAATGGTATAATGTGCGACGGGATGATCAGGGAGTTAAACAAGGAAACCAGCTCTCTGGGAGGGGAATAGTTACATGCATAAGTGAGGCGAGGGGTAGACATCAGCATCGAGATGCGCACATAATTGCTTCAAATTGTTTAGTGAGACCTTGTATAATATATAAAATATATTGAAGTCTGTTCATTCTTTACACTCAATTGAGATTATGCAACGCTACGCCGCGTTTGATCTCCTGCCTAGAACAACTGAGACCGGTCGCCTGGATTGACATTAAATGGGGTGGCCAGATTCTGAGAAAGAGCTCCGTGATCTTAGTAACGCTATGGCTGTTCCTTGCCACGAATCACGTTGTGGCGATCGTGTTGCTATTGTTCTTGTAACGTCTCCGGTCCTTAAAGTCTTTGCTTGATGACGTTACCTTAGCCTTGTCACTACGTTTACAGCGGTTGAGATACCGTTCGACCGTTTTGCCCGTCTTGACCCCAGAATACCAGAGTTGTGACATATTTGTTGAGCTTGTGGGTCTTGATGTGTACATCGACCCACTGCTACACGTCACGCATCTAGAAGCTGGAGATGTCGACTTTATTCTGGATGTCCCACGTCACATAAGCGAGATCAATCTTGGCCGCAGCATCGGTCACACGCTGCTGCACGAACCTGGTGAGTCTATACAAACATGATAACTCTTTTGCAGAACATATCAATTATATAAAAACCTCTACAGTGCTTGTGGCACTGCAGGTGGAGCGGAGAGGAAGGTGCACAATTATGACTGCTATGGTAGCATTGGCGCTTCAAGAGGATGCTGTCCACACCTCTACGTACCTGAGAAGCATCAGTGATCTTCCACCTTCCACCTTCTCACTCGATCTCGAGCTTTTTCACTTCTTGCCGCGACGCAGCCCGAGCAAAGCTTCCGTCCATAATCCCATGGACATACGAGTTACCAATCAGCCGGTAGACGCCTTGCTTTGCCTCCATCGGCCGAATCACAATTGGCATGTGGTATCCACGAACCACACAGACTACGTCCCCTGGCCTGGTATCCATCGGTGCAACACCAATAAAGCCCTTCTCGGTGATGATCAGGGACCGTGAGCTTGCCACTCGATTGAGTTCGGCAGCAAGAATTCGGAAAGATATATCCTGCATATCTCCCTCGACAGGCGGAAACCAGTATTCCCATGTATACGGCCTCGCATCGCCAGAAAAGAATTGTGGAATTTTTTCCATGAACTTGTCGTCGGGCCTTTCGAGTGAGCCGCTGGGCTCCCGCATCCGATTCGCCATGATCGTTCTCCAGAATGCTACCTCCCACCCTCCTTTGTTTCCTATATCGAGGTACGGGTCAGGGGTTGTTTTCGTGTTAGCCTCTAAAAATGCGTGCCATCTCAGAATAAATTGACGCAAGCGGTGATGCTGCACTATCACCTGCCGTATCCCCGACCACCGTCCGTTGGGAGTCGGGTGGGGACTACGCACGACAGGAAGCCGTGGAAACGACATCGCAGGGTAGGATTATTTTAGTATTTACCTCCGTCACGATTGTCTTTGTAAGCCTGTCCGATTTTGCCCCTAGTGGTATTAATGCTTAAGATGAAGTTTTAGCTACCACTCTCATTCATCTCAGGGATATTCAGTATGAACGCTACTGAAATCAGCGGTTACCATCGACCGATCTGGGAGATCATGGATATCATGAGTAACACGCCCCCCTCGTCACTTATTTGCCTTATATATACTAAAAATGGCAGTACCAATAACGGTAATCGTGCTCAATATCTCGTCGGTGCTAGTATATGCCAGCAAGAGCCACAACACAACCCCTTTCACTAGGAACCACTCTTCGAAGTTGAGAAAGATTCCATCGATGTTAGGGCGATTGCTGTGGTGTGTATGTCGGGGCTTCTGGTATATGTGGAAGCGCGATCCTGGTCAGACTACGCGACCTAGAAATCAGTCAATGCCTGTGTTTGATTTTATTCGAGGACCGGTTTCGGGAGAAGGAAGACACCGCAGATATAGAGTGTGAGATACCTGCGTTTACAACTATATACCAAACCTTATAAGATGAGCTATAAAATCACATCCGACTTATATCTACATGCGTTTTACGTTTTCAATTCTGAGATTGGGAAATGCTTGGTTTAGAATTATATACCTCTTTTCCTCCTGCTTGTCCTATAATAAAGAATCGCTGTATAAATAACAAAGTAGAAATCTCGATTCTTTGATGCTGGTTGTGACAATACAAGAAAAGAGCTTTAGAGAAGTACAATGTCGAATTATAACTTAGAATACAAAACTAAAGGGAGAAGATTCTGTTATAAAAAGTTATATAGATAATCAAAGCTTCAAAATAGTCAAAAAGATGATATATTGATGTAATTTAATGAGTTGACGTTTCGTGGAATAGAAGCCTAGCTTTTGCATTGAAAAGTTTGTGGTCGCGACCACGAACTGTTCTAATACGAACGCTGAATTTCGGGCTTTATTTGAGCCTTTCTCGCTATGCCAGTGTATTTGCTGGCGACGAAACGTAATACAAAAAAGAAAATTCCATCCACCGCTAGCCTACACGCCTATTCTGCTTCAGCATGGATCAGATGGCCTCCGTCAGACCATTCAGACCCTGTTACAAGCCCAATGTGCGCCGATCCCTCGGATGGGCAACATTATCCATCGCCAGGTTGGTTCGTTTGCCGTCTGCCCGAGGGCTGTTGGCGGCCTGCCTTTCGACTTGTTTTATTCTTGGGTCAGAGTGACTTCTCTTCCCTTTGACGCCTTTTGCTCGGAGCTGGGTTCGTGTTCAACCTTGTTACCGTAGGTTGCATAGGCCTCCTGAGTGCGGTTCTGGAATGCGAAGCCTGCAACTGTCAGTACGAACGAGAATTTCCCTACATGGGACAGAACCGTACCTGGTTGAGCAATGTTTAAGGCGAACACTGCCAGGATCACCATTACCGACTCCAGCCCAATAAACAGACCCTCCTCGTGGAAGATTGACCCACTGTATCCTTGACCGAGCTCGGCAATACGGTAGCAGCAACGGATGAGGATAAAGAGAATAGATGCCGAGAAGAAAACGCCAAAGATCTCGAGGCGCGTCGAGAGGATCCGGCGTTGATCCACTTGCTGAGACTTACGGTACGAGATGTAGCGGAAGAGGTAGTCTGACGCCATAGCGATGAAGACAGTAAGAGTGAAGACCTGGAACGCCAGACCTGCAAGCGTGATGTACTCGCCCGATTTGTCACTTCCCACCGAACTCGATGATAACGCGCCGCCCACGGCCTGCAAGATCAAACTAACGATATCGCAAGGCACAAACACCCACACGTATATCTTGACCGGAAACCTGCAAGCTTCGGGGCCCAAAAAATTCGTGACCCTAGCGAGCGAGACGTAGATCGCGGCGGCGAAGAAGACGGGCGAGATTGTAATGCAGCAGATCTCGATGATGAAGCCGTCAAAGGAGAAGGGGTTTTGGTACAGCAAAATGCGCCCGCCGTAACCGATCATCTCGCCGATGCAGCCGAGCGCCATCATGCTGGCGAAGAACCAAGTGCGGTAGCGGATGCCCTGGGCCAGGTGGATGAACATTGAGACGCCGAAGAGAGCGATGAAGGCGATTTGCACACCGAGGGCGGGCCGGTAGCCCTGTAGGGAGGCTTCAACGGGGCATAGGGCGAGGGTGCAGTTGGCGTCGGGGCCGAAGGAGACGAGGTACTGGGAGGGATCATTTTGGCCGGCTGCTTCGAGGGACGACATTGTGGTAAGGGAGGGGGGGTGGAAGATGCGTTGAGTCGAGGGCGGAATGGACGAGACTCAAAAAATCGAAGTGACGGAGTGACAGAGGTGGCAGAGCTGCCAAAGAAAGGCGGAGAAGGAAGGCAAACTGGGTTGATTTCGTGGTAGAGCAAAGTCGTAGCGGGCCAGAAGAAAATAAATTAATGAAGAGTGAGTGGATGCCAGAGTGTTGTGAGCTGAGATAAAAAACCAGACTATGGTTCAAGGGGAGGATGCGAGTGTCTACACAAGTGTATTTATCTGATCCAGTCTCAATAGATCAGTGGATGGACGGTGCGAAAGCTGATGCCTGTCGCACGACACGTCGACCTTAGAAAGGAGACTCAAGCATTTCCGAGTCCTTTGTCTGCAGGCCCCTTGGCAGGCATTGCGTGTCGCGGCGATCGATAAGTGTTATTCGTCGAAAAGCCGCCGATGCCGCCGCACGATTGTAGGAGGCTGACGGTACTGACCCCCCGGGTGCCACTATTTTCACGACTCTCGGCCGTAAAGGTTTCGCTATGGAGGCGTAGTAAGTATATTGTCCTGGCATCTCGCTCTCGCTTAAAGGTTTCGCTATGGAGGCGTAGTAAGTATATTGTCCTGGCATCTCGCTCTCGCTTAATAGATTAATCTAACGTTGCCTGGTAGCACCTTGGCTTGAGCAGGTTCGAGCTAATTTTAGGCCATCCTGGGAGCCATTTGCGTGAATGTTGATTCTGTCCAGGAAGGGGCCGACAGACATGAGCTCAAGGCGGGTGTCCAGAAGTCAATGCGCAAGTAGTTCCGTAATTAGATACTGCGGGCAATACTTCAAGATCAGCCTCTGGGTTACGCACGCAGGTCAATATGTAAGCACCTTCACGAGTCCTTACCGTAGTAGTTAAGCAGATCACTTTGAGGATACTTCCATAGGTAAGTAGGTGGGCACTTCGGTGGGTAGGCAGGCAATGACTTGCGGATGCCCGCCTTGAGCTTCCGGTGGGCGCAATTTCGCTGAACATATCCGTAGAAACTATGCGACTTATAAGAACATGTTTTGCCGTCAAAGCAGCATACACGCTCCGGAAATGCGTATGTCTGGTGCAATTTTCGAACGCATGACGACAGGTCTCTTTTGCCGTTGTGGTAGTATTTTTGCACGAGGATAAATTCACCAGACAAAGAATCATGGCCCTCTGAAGAACACGTCAGGCAATAGTGGCTACTGTTCACGCGGAGATAATGGGATTCTCTTCAATTAGATGAAGGCTATTGCACAGTGACGCTGGACCTGATAATGAGGTCGATAAATTTGATTGCTTGCGATATTTCCGAGCAATGTCTTATGGCAATTTGTTTCCTATTCCAACTTCAATATAGTACAAATCATGCGCATCCTTGTCGAATGCCAAAAAGCAGAAGATGCGTCACCAGCGTTGGTGAGGTATTGCACTGTTCCAAGTCGTGGAGTGTCTTCAAGTCATCTCAGCGAATTCTGGCTCAGTGACCCACGGCTTTTCATGCACCAATCGATTTGCCTCTTCCACTCCCAAACCCGTCTTGTGTTCAACATGCTCATCAGAAAGTTCCTCGCTTCCAATGAGGAAAGATGCAATGAGTCCAATTCCGGAAAGAACGACGAAGAAGATCCACATATCGGCAAGACTGTCTTTTACAGCCAATCTGAAAATGTTCTGCTGGGCCGGAGTGAGCTGTGCAACGAGTTCCACAGATCCAGCTGCGCCATTCTGTGCAATTGCTTCCGCCATCGCAGGGCTGACTCCAGAAGCAATGAAACTACCGCTTTGTGCCGAGAGTCGATTCTCAAGAATGACGCCGCCAAGGACGATGCTGAAGGCGGCGCTGAGTGCGCGGATTGCACTGCACCAAGATGCGCCTCTGCCTCACTTGGCCCCTGATATGGCCCTTGTTCGCACTGTTGCTGTCGCTATTAATCCCGTCGACGCCAAGACGGTCGATTATAGTCCAGCAGTTGGGCCTATTCATAGATACGACTTCGCCGGGATCGTTCTCGCACTCGGCTAAGACGCCCCGTGTCATATCTCTATCGGAGACAGGGTTGCTGGAGTCGTTCTCGCATTCGGCTAAGACGCCCCGTGTCATATCTCTATCGGAGACAGGGTTGCTGGGGTCGTTCTCGCACTCGGCTAAGACGCCCCGCGTCATATCTCGGTCGGAGATAGGGTTGCTGGGGCCGTTCATGGTAACAACTCCCTGGAGCCACGTGTCGGTGCCTTTGCACAGTATGTTGGAGCGACCGCTGAGCTGCTCCTCAAGATTCCTGACATGATGACTTTCGAGGAGGCATCAACTTTCGGCATCGGCTTGGCTACCGCGGGTCTTGCCTTGTTTCGCGAATTAGAGATCCCAGTGAGTATCGAGGATCTGATCGACACGGCCCAGGATTCTGATGTCCCACCGAATGCGGCGTTTGTCCTTGTATCTGGAGGCAGCACCGCCACTGGCACCAGGGCCATTTAAATTCTCAAGCTGTAAGCTCTTTAGGGTTACGGTTTCGTCTGACTAAAAACGGCTCGCTGATGACAGGACTCTGTAGGGCAGGATTATGGCCAATTGCAACTTGCTCGCCGTCGAATTTCGACCTGGTACTCGGATTTGGAGCCGAAAAGGCGTTTAATTACCGCAGTCCGGACTGCGCTAAAGAGATCCGTGGCTACACACGCAACGGCCTGGCGTACGCGATCGACTGCGTGTCTGAGTCAGACAGCGCCCAGCTTTGCTATGGCGCAATTGATGGGGCTGGCGGGCGGTATTGCGGGGTAGAGCCCGTCCGCCAAGCTGTGTCGATAGGTGGTTCGACGGCTTCGCAAGCGAGACAGCTTCGCTTAACCGCCATTCAGCGGGCAATAATAATTCTTTTAGGTTAAGTATCCTTATATAAGAATAATAATAATTTTATTAAATTAAATTTTATTCTACTTTTTTTTATTTATTTAATAATAATATAATAAAATTAATTATTTTAAATAATTATATTAAATAAAAAATATAAAATATAAAAAATTATATATATTATTATTATTTCATTTATTATAATAAATAATTAAATAATTGGCTCGATTATATGATTTAATTAATTTTTTAAAATCTTATATATAAATATAAAATCTTTTTTTTTATAGAAAAAGGAACTAATAAAAGATTCTTTTTTTTTATTATTAAATTCAAACCATTATTAAAAAAGATATAATATATTTTTTTTATTATTTAGCTTTTTTATTGCGATTTATATATAATTTATATTATAATTAATATATTTCTATTTTTGTTTTTATTTTTTTAATAATTTTATTTTAAATAAATATTAATATTATTTTTAATAAATTTTCAATTATTTATTTAATTATATTTTTTTATATTTTTTTTATATTTTAATATCAAATTTTATTTATTTATAAATTTTTTATTTTTAATTATTTATATTATATTATTTTATATTTTAATTTAAATTATATAATATTAATATTATTTTTTATATAATCTATTTGATTTTTATTTATATTTTTTAATTTATTTTTTTATTATTTGTCGTGACAGTAGGATCATGCGCCGTTGTGCACGTGCCTAACTGCACGTGAGGTGGACGCTAGACCCGATTAGGAAGCGAGCAGCTATTAGAGCCTC
>Ga0247778_1000584_pt1 | contig 38940 bp, 66 predicted proteins | sample UWRJL049202B5_FD_179939 | JGI IMG/M metagenome (GOLD analysis project Ga0247778, IMG submission 179939) | Plant litter microbial communities from Arlington Agricultural Research Station in Wisconsin, United States - UWRJ-L049-202B-5 | ecosystem: Environmental > Terrestrial > Plant litter >...
TCATCCCCGAGGTGTTCGCGTCCCAGGGTCAGGTCACGGTCGCGATCGGCGCCCTGGTCCTCGACGCGACGGCGATCTGATCTGCTGGCTTTACCGGTTGGTCCGGGCCCTGGTTGGTCCGGGCCGACCGTGCATGTTTCCCGTGAAACACCGACCCGAAACTGAGGAACCCATCATGGCCGCACCCGTCATCACCAGTCAGACCTACGGCAAGGCGAACTACCAGCCGGGCGAGCTCATGACCCTGACGGTCAACCACACCGACGTCGACCGGAAGATCGTTTCCACGACTACGTCGGTCACGGACTCGACCGGTGCCACCGGGGTCGGCGCGCCGACGACCGTGGTCATCGATGGTGCTGCGTCGGTCACCCCCGTGTCGACGCCGGCCGTGACGTGGACGCTGGTCGCGGCGACGCTGAACCAGTCGGTGTTCACCGCGCCGGCGCCCTGATGCTGTTCTCGACGACGACGACGGTCACCGATGCGGGCGGGCACTCGACGTCCGCGACGGTGACCTGCACGGTCGGGCCCGATCTCCCGACTGATGCTGAGATCGCGACGTGGGGGCAGACGACCACTACGGTCACGTCGAACACGACCTACAGTTCGACGACCGGGCAGGTCGTGAACGGGGTGCATTTCGACGGCGCCCGGGTGAGCTTCACGGGCACCGACATCACGCTGAACGACTGCCTGATCACCGGCGACACCTCCGGATCCCCACTGGTGTCGGTGACGAACGCGAACGCCCGCCGGATCGTCCTGAACCGGTGCGTGCTGCGGCCCAAGACACCTGGGAACCGCAACGCGATCCAGGGCCAGAACTTCATCCTGAACGACTGCCTGATCGAGGAAACAACGGACGGCGTGTCGGTCGCGAAATCCGGGTACACGTCGGCGCAGATCAACTGGCCCACCGGGGTCGAACTGCACCGGGTGGTGATCCGCCGGCTAGCCCGGTGGACCGGTGCGGCCCCGGGCGACGTCCACCCCACCGACCAGGTCACCCACAACGATGGGCTCGTCCAAGCGGGCGGATCCGGGACGGTCCTCGACCGGGTCATCATCGACGCGCGGCCGGCCCTGCAGTACGCGCACGTTCTCCTGCAGTCGGCCGCCGGCGTGGTCTACACGAAAGCGCAGGCGTACGCGCTCGCCGACACCGCGGCCCGCATCAGTGTGCCGATCGGGTCGCAGCCGGGTGGGTGGCCGTACGTCGCGCCGTGGACGTCGAACGGGACCGGGAAGTGGTCGACCGGGGAGATGTCGGGCCCGGATTTCAGCGCCATCATGATCCTCTCGAGTCAGGGGCCGTCGACGATGTTCGATGTCCGGGACTGCCAGTTCGGTGGCGGTGAGAACTGCATCAACGGCGGCGGTAACCCGTGGGTGACGGGTGCGCACCTCGGGACGTGGGTGCGGAACCGGTTCGACCGGTCGCAGGCCAACCAGGGCAGCGGCGGGAACGACACCAACACGGCGAGGTTCAGCGGCAACTGGGCCGGCCACATCACCTTCCCCACCCTCGGGACGGACGCGAACACGTACATCGACGGCGCGACCATGACAGGAGTCCAGTTCTAATGTCAGTTCGTTCTGGGCGACCTTCTACCGGGATTGATGCGCCGCAATGACGAGGTTCGACAACAACGCTGAAGGCGGGACGAACGGCAGTCCTGTCAGTACGGCTGATGTTTCATCCGGTACTCCATGGACGAACGTTCTGCTGTCCGGCGGGTCGCCGACATGGACGAACGCAGCTATCGACGGGTTGCTGTCGATCCTGTTCTCCGGAACCGCGGCTCAGCGGTTCGTGGGCTGGGACGACACCACCAGCGCGCAGGCCGCAGTAACGCTCAAGCTGACCGTTCCCGGGGCAGCGACCGCTACGGCCCGCATCATCGACGTTCGGTCATCATCAGGGAGTCTCGGAAACCTGATCATGGCGAATGGGACAACTACCCTCACCGCGAATGCCGGAACAGGGGCAACGACGGCGGCATCGATATCCCTCACTGCCGGAACGATTTATTGGGTGACCCTGGTGTGGACAGGAATCGGAACAGCAGCCGGGGCCGTCACGATGAAGATCTACGACGCATCCGGGACGTTGCTCGATACCAAGTCGGCAAGCGGAGGCACAACAGCTCTGCCGATCCTGCGGATCCGGTACGGGGCGCCGACCGCCACGGAGCTCGGGATGCCGACCGGGATGGTCATAGACCGGGTGTCGCAGGACATCGGGTCGAGCACGGAGATCGTCCCGCCGGCGGTGCGCGCGGTGTCCGTGGTGTCCACGCTCGGTGGTTCCGGTGTGAGCACGGTCCAACATGTCCTGGTGGCGTCGGCCGGTGCTGCCGTTGGCGGGGCAGGGTTGGTTACGGCGAGGAAGGTGTCGACGCCGACCGCACGGGCCGCGATCGGCGCGGCGGCGGCCGGCGGCAGCCGGAAGACGGCGACGGCGACGGCGCGGGCCGCGCTCGGAGGTTCAGCGACCGGCGTCAGCCGGAAGGTGTCGGCCGTCGCCGCCCGCGCCGCGGCCGGTATGGCGGCGACGGGTTCGCTCGCCGCGGTGGTTACCCGGGCGGTCACCGGGTGGGCCGGTATCGGGATGGCGGCGGTCGGGGCCGGCCGGAAGACCCTGCCGGTCGCGACCCGGGCGGCGGCCGGGGCCAGTGCGACCGGTACCGGGCGGAAGGTGTCGCCCACGGTCGCAACAGCTGCGGCCGGATCGGTGGCCCGGGTCACTGCCCGCAAGACCGGGGTCGCGACCGGGCTGGCCGCCGTAGGTGCCGTCTCGCGCGGGGTGTCCCTGAAGACTGCCGCTGTGACCGCGCGCGGTGCGCTCGGAGCGGCCGCCCGGTCGGCGCCCGGTAAGCGTGTCGCCGTCGTCGGCCGGTCGGTGCTCGGGGTGCTCGGGTACCGGTCGCCGGCGGCGCCGACCGTCCTACCGCCCGGCCACCTATCCCCGGGCACCCGCCGCGGCCCTCTGGCGACCTCCGGCGGCCGGCGGGGCGCTACCGGGTCGCCTGGTACCCGCAAGGGCCCGACCGGCACCCCAGGGGCCTGACAATGAGACACGACAACCACAGGAGGTGACCCGGAGTGCCCATCGATTTCAGTGATGGTGTGTTGCGCAGCTTCACACTGACCGCACCCAACGGGGTCGACCCGATCGACGCGGACACGACACCTTCGTACGCGATCACCAAGCCGGACATGACCGCCGGTACTGCGCCGGCCGTTCAGCACGGTGGCGTGGGCGATTACTACGTGGTGTATCCGAGCGTGATGGCGGGCTTGCACCGGGAGGTGCTCACGGCGTCGGTCGGGGGGATCCCGGTCGTGATCCGCCGGTCCTTCATCGTCGAGACCGTCGACGGCGGCGGGTTCATCGACACCGACGAAGCGATTCAGCACCTGGCCGCGGCCGGGATCATCGTGACCCCCGACGAACTCGACTGGCTGCGGTGGCTGTGCATGGTCGCGTCGGACGCCGTCGAGAAGGACCTGAACCGGATCATCAGCCCGAGGATCATCACCCGGACCGTGGACGGCGGGACGTCGGCGATCGTCCTTCCGGGCACGGTGCAGTCGGTGACCACCGTCGTCGAGGACGGGATCGCCCTGACTGCGGGCACCGATTACACGTTCTCGTCGGCGGTCGGGATCCTCTACCGCGGTGGCCAGCAATCCGCCCGCCGATGGTGCGGCGGCCGGCAGAACATCACGATCACCTACGTGGCCGGTGACCAGTCACCGCCCCTGGTCGCCCGGGCGGTCGGGATGACGATCGTGGCCCGGTCCTGGCAGATGTCGAGGCAGATGCCGCACCCGTCCATGGACGACGTCGACGCGGCCCTGCAGACGGTCGCCGCCGGTAGCCGGACACCGTCCGAGACGTACATCGCCTACCGGAACCTCCGACAGTTGGCGATCGCATGACGACGACGACCACAACGACGCTGGCGCTCGCGAAGGCCGCGCTGAAGGATCTGTGGGTGGCCGCCCTGGCCGCGTCCGGGGATACGGCGGTGCAGGTCACGTACGGGCGGCGGGTGACCGTGTCGGGTGCGGAGCGGGTCACGATCGGTGGTGCGGCCGGCGAGACGGTCCCGCAGTCGCTCGGGCCGGCCCGGCAGATGCGGGAGATCTACGACATCCGGTGCGGGGTGTCGGTGTCGTCGAACGGGGCGGCCGCCGATCAGCAGGTCGTGTCTGAGCGGTGCATCTATCTGTACGGGGTCCTCGAGCACGCCCTGCGGATGCTTCCTTCGGAGGACCTGGGGTTGACCGGGGCGGCGGTCCTGGCCGTGGTGCAGGGATCATGGGAGTTCGGCGAGTCCGAAGCCTCTGACACTGGTGGCCCGTTGAATGCTTACTACGAATTCCCCGTCCGCATTTCCGCCCGATTCAGGAATTAGGAGAACCACATGGTCGACGCGAGTACGGCGAAAGTCCGCAACACGAACCCGATGGGCGACGTCGTCCTGTTCGACCCGGTGACCGGGGAACGGCACTCGGTGGCGGCCGGTGAGGTGATCGAGGTCCGCGCGGACCTCGCCGCCGATCTGGTCTTGCAGGTCGGCAACTGGGATCCGGTGCCGAAACGATCGGGCGCGAGCTCGGGTAACACGGAAGGTGACAGCAAATGAGCAGCGTTCTCGATCACACGATGGGCCTGTCCGTCGAATCCACGTTCGCGACGGCCGCGGTCGAAACCAGATGGTTCGAGATCATGGCCGACTCGACCGTCGAGTTCGACCCGGAGATCAAGCAGGGCGAGGGCCTGCGGGTCGGGTCGATCGTTCCCCGCGCCGGCCGCCGGCGGGCGGGTCTGGGGTCCGGAACGATGACGGTCAAGGTCGAACTCATCAGCAAGGGGTTCGGTCTGCTGTGGTCGCTGTGCCTGCCGACCAGCGTCAGCAACCTGATCAGCGGGTCGCAGTACCAGCAGAACCACACCCTTGTGCAGTCCGGTATCAGCCTGAAGTCGGCGACGATCCAGGTCGGGATCATCGACACGACCGGGACCAGCCGCCCCCACCGGTACACGGGCGCCACTGTCAGCAAGTGGACCCTGGACATCCCCCCGCCGGACTCGGATGACCTGGTCACCCTCGAGGTCGTGTTCGACCTGCGGCGGGCCCCGGACACCGCGACCGCCCTGACCGCCCCGGTCATGCCGTCGCTCCCGACGAACTACGTCGCGAAGGACGTCGTCGCGGTTGTCTACGGGGGCACGGTGACGGCGCCGACCACGACCGCTCTGGCGACCGGTGGGACGGCGGTCACGAACTGGCGGTCGATCAAGATCGAGTGTGACAACGCGCTCGGGCAGCGACCGAACCTGTCGGCGTACGCTCAGCCGTCGTCGGGTCTGAAAGAGCCGACGATCACCGCTGACATCGAGTACGACACGACCATCCGTGACGCGTATCTGGCCCAGACGCAGAACGCCTTCTACGTCACGTTGACCAGCCCGGAAGCCGTAGCCCCGGGGTTCGCCCAGTACCAGGTCGTCGCCCCCGCCACGATGATCAACGCGGGTGCGACGCCGACGTTTTCCGACGGCGAGGTCGCCATGTTCGAGGGCCTGGAACTCGCGGTTCTCGACGGCCTCGTTGCGTCGTCGCCGTTGTACGTGGTCGCCCGGACCGCCGACACCGCGCTCTGAGATGGCCGGGTTCCAGGCGGGCTTCGGTGGCGTAGATGACCTGCGGAAGCTCGGGGCCGACCTGAAGGCGGCCGGGAACCGGGAACTGCGGAAAGAGCTACTGAAGGCTGGACGGGACGCGGGGAAGACAGCGCAGGGGAAGGTCAGGGAGCACGCGTTCTCTGACCTTCCCCACAAGAAGGGCCTCAACGTGTGGGTGGCGTCCCGGGCCCGGGTGTCCGCTCAGACGAAACTCACCGGCCGGTCGGTGGGCCTGGCGTTGAAGATCCAGCACCGCGGGTCGAAGGGCCTCACCGATCTGCCCGCGATCAACTCGGGCCGGCTGCGGCACCCGACGTTCGGTGACGATCCGTGGGTGCTGCAGCTGATCGCGCCCGGGTTCGCGAACAGGGCCATCGACGACGTCGGGGAGGAACTGGTGAAGGGCTTCCTGGAATCGGTGGACCGGGTCGCCCGTAAACTCGCGTCAGGCGGGTAACCCGAACCCCGCGCGACCAGCAGGGAGAACGACTGTGCAGTTCACGTGGAGGAAGACCGGCGACCGGGTGTTCCAGGGCCCGGACAAGCGGATGGGGATTCTCGCCGAGTTCAGCGTGGCGACGATGAAGTCGTTCAAGGCGGCGAACGGGATCCGGCAGATCGACGATCTCGACTCGATGGAACTGCAGTGCGCGTACTGCCTGCTGGCGATCCGCGCTGAGGAACCGGGCCTCATCGGGTTGAAGGAATTCACCGCGCTCAAGCTCGCTGATTTCGACATTGCCCCTCACGACGTGGTCGACCTCGACGAGGACGGGGATTGCGCGGGCTGCGGGCAGCCCATCGATTCGAAGTACCACACCGGGGTCGCGATCCCTCCTACGAACCCGGCGGCCGTGGACGAACCCGCGAGCGCCGACCAGAGCGGGACGACCGCCGACGCCGACCCGACCGCGACCCCGTAGACCTCTGCGATGAGTACATGCTCGCGTTCCTCGATGGTTTCGGTATCAAGCCGTGGGAGCGCGAGCAACTCAAGCTGTGGGAGGTCGTGGCGTTGGCGGATCTGATCGACGAACGAAACCGGCAGGCAGAGCGAGAAGCAGCGGAAGCGAGACGTACATGACTGACCGGATCATCAGGGCCCGCCTGATCGGCGAGGACGTCTCGCTATCGAGATCGCTCGAGAAGTCGGGCGACACCGCGGAACGTACCGCCGACCGGTTCGACAAGAGCTCGAAGAAGGTCGAGAAAGCGGGCATCCGGCAGTCGAAGGGCTGGCAGAAATCCGCCGAGGTCATGAAGACCGGTGGCCTACTCGCCGGCGCCGCCGTCCTGAAACTCGGGTACGACTCAGTGAAGGCGGCCGGCGAGTCTCAGGAGTCGATCGGCGCCACCCAGACGGTGTTCGGCAAATACGCGAACACCATCATCAAGAAGTCGAAGAACGAGCGGGACAGCGTGCGCCTGACCGCGAACGAGTACCGCAACTCGGCGAACCTGATCGGGGCGACCCTGAAGAACCAGGGCGTGTCCCAAGACAAGCTCGCCGGCAAGACGAAGCTCATGCTGCAGACCGGCGCCGACCTCGCGGCCACGTTCGGTGGGCCGACGAAAGACGCGGTCGAGGCGCTCGGGTCGGCGTTCAAAGGCGAGTTCGACCCGATCGAGCGGTACGGGATCGGCCTGTCCGCGGCGAAGATCAGCACGGAAGCGTTCCGGGTCGCCGGCGTGAAAACGCAGTCCGAGTTCAACAAGCTGAGCACGAAAGCCCAAGCTGCGGCGAAGGGCCAGGCCACCATGAACCTGGTCATGAAGCAGGCCGGTCCCGCGCTCGGTGCGGCGTCCCGTGAGTCGGGGAACCTCTCGGCGAAGGTCGAGGCCATGAAGGAGCGGTGGGGGAACCTGTCCGCCACCCTCGGCCAGAAGCTCATCCCGATCGTGACCAGGGTCCTCGACAAGGGCATTCAACTGCTGGCGTGGCTGGAGAAGAACCCGGGCGCCGCTCAAGCAGCTGCGGTCGCGGTGGGTGCGCTCGCCGCCGGGTTCGTCGCCCTCGGCGTCGCGATGCTCGCCAACCCCGTTTCCCTAGTCGTGGTCGGCCTGGTGTTGCTCGCGGCCGTCTTCGTGAAGGCGTACAAGAGCTCGCAGACCTTCCGGGACGCCACGATCTCAGTGTTCAAGGCGGTGTCGAACGTCGTCCTCGGCGCGGTCAGCATCTACATCGGCGCAATGGGGAAGCTGTTCGGAGTGCTCGGCCACCTGCCCGGTAAAGCAGGGGCCGCGTTCCGGTCGGCCGCCCGGACCGCGAACGAGGCGAAGGCGAAGGTCGACGGCCTGAGGGCCTCGATCAACAACGTTCACGGGAAAAAGGTGAACGTCTCGGTGACGACGACGTTCTACCAGCGGGGCAAGGGGCCCGGGACGGCCGGGCAGGGCCTCGGGGTGTACGCCCCGGGCGCGCTCGGTGCGCGTGCGGCCGGCGGGCCCGTATCGGGCGGTACCACATATTTGGTCGGCGAGCAGGGCCCGGAGTTGTTCACGGCCCCGAACCGCGGGTCGATCATCCCCCACCAGGGAACGCCAAGGGATTTCGTCAGGAAGGGCCTACGTACGTCGCGGGGCAGCAAGCGCCGCGACGCTCGGATGCTGGCTCAAGACAAGGCGGTAGCGGCGGTGAAGCGCAGTACCGCCTCGAGCCGGTCTGGTGGTGGAGGTGGTAGCGGCGGTGGTGGGAACACGTACATCACGGTCAACTACAACGGCCGGCCCCTGGTCAGTGACCGGGAAATCAAGGCGACCGTCATCCACGCGTTGCGGCACGCACCGGCCGGCGGCGCGAAGATCCCGAAGCGGGTGATTGAGAAGTGACCACGTTCAGCGTTCAGCACAAGGTCGAGGTGCAGTTCGTTCCCGGTGGCAGCTTCATCGACATCAGCACCAGGTCGCGGGGATTCGAGATCGTCCACCCGCGGGGGACGGTCGAGACACCGGTCGAGGCGACCACGGCAACGGTGCTGCTCGACAACACGCCCGCGACGGCCGCTGAGCTGACCGCGTGGGGTGCCCCGGCAGGATCGGTCGGGTACGCCCCGTTCACCCCGGACAACCTCGCTGGTGCCTTCTCCGGTCAGGTCGAACGCGACCGCATGGTCCGTCTCAGCTACAGCTGGAACGGTGGCGCGAACAGCTCGGTCAGGTTCTTCGGGTGGTCCGACAAGTGGGTACCCGACATGTCCGTCGACGTCGCGGACGCCACCTGCACCCTGACCGCTTCCTGCGTGATGTCCAGGCACGCGCGACGGGACCTGATCAGTGACTACGGCGAGCAGATCACCGCCCTCACAGATAGCGACTACTGGCCGTACGACGACGACCCGGACGCGACCTACCTGCGGGGCCTGTCGCTCGACCGCACCGATATCCCAGCGGCGCAGGTGATCCCGTCGAGCGCCGGCACGGGGTCGCAGTCGTTGGGTCAGGCTGACGCGGGGATCCTGGTCGACGGGATCGCGTCGTTCGCCCGGGGTGACGGGAACACGGCGTCCCCGGTCATCCTGCACAAGACCAGGGGCGGGTCGAACGCGGTGAACCGGGTGTCGTTGTGGGTGAAGCTCGACGCGGACATTGTCGGTAGCGCCGACGACATTGTTGCCGCGTACGACAAGTTCGGGAACGTGATCTGGCGGTTCCTCGCGGTCATCGTGTCGGGCAAGGTCGTGTGGAAACTCATCGACTCGAACGGTGTCTCACGCACCGAGTTCGGCACGAACTACCCGAGAGATGATTCGTGGCACTGGATTTCACTGGTCCTATACGACGACGCCGGAACCCCAGCATCACAGCTCGCGATCCGCGACAAGTCGATCCCCGACCGGTTCGTTGCCGGGTACTTCCCCGGCTGGCCCCGCGCACCCTACGCCGGCATCGAATACATCGTCGTCGGTGGGAACATGAACCCACGCGCAGTCGGCAAACAGGGAAACACGATCAACGGGTCCGTTTCCGGGCTGTGGGTTCGGTACAACTCTCTCGCTGGTGGGGTGTCCTACTCGCACTACTCCGCTGCCGGAGTAGATTTCACCGGGTTCAACCGGGCCGCTGACCTGGTCACCTACGGGGCTACGGCCGATACTCTCGTTGGTGGTGGCGTCGGCGTTTCAGTGCAGGACCTGACCCCCGTCCAATTGACGGGCGCGAATGAGAACCTGCTCGACGCGTGGCGTGAACACGTTCGCACGATCCAGGGCCGCATGTTCACCCGCCCGGACGGCCGCCGGCACGTCGTCCTCCCTCTCAACATGAACCCGATTGCGGTGTCGCTCACCCTCGACGCCGAGGCTGACCTCGACATCCCGACCGGCGGGTGGTCCGGCGAGCGCACCGAACGACCAACCAGGCAGACCGTTACCTCCCCGGTGGGGTCGGTGACCCTGATCGACCAGGACACGGAAACGGCAACCCAGCTGCGGCTGTCCGGTAGCGACCTCGCGTCGTCGGCCGGTGATCCCGCGGTGGCCCGGGGCCTGGCGTACCGGCAGATGGTGTCCGGTGAGTCTCGGCTGACGTCGTTCGGGTTCGACGTCACCCTGATGCCCACCGACCAGCGGGCGGCCGTGTTCGCCCTGCTGCCGTACCAGCGGATCCGGATTCAGAACCTCCCAGTCGCGAACCTCGGGGTCAGCTACAAGGACGTCTACGCGTCCGGGTGGGTGGAGGAATACGTCGTCGAGGATCAGGCCGTTCTGTTCGTGTTCGATACCGATCCGGCGGATGCGCCACCAGAGGGTGTGTTCGACGACGCGACGTACGGCCGGTTCGCGATCGGTGACAGCGCGGCGACGGTGACTGGTGGGACCTGCGTGGCGACGACGGCCACCGGGACTCTGATCGTGACCTCGACGTCGCCCCTGTCGACCGCGGCGGGGGACTACCCCTGCGATCTCGATTGGAACGGTGAACGGGTCACGGTGACTGCGCCGGGTGGAGCGGTATCGCCGCAGACGTTCCCTGTGACCGCCCGGGGTGTTGCCCCTACGGTGGCCCGGGTCCATGCCGCCGGCGAACCCGTCGAGGTCCAGTACGCAATGAGATTCGGAGCATAAGCACATGGCTACTGTCCCAACACCATTCGACGCCACAGCGGCTCAGAAACTGACCGCTTCACAGTGGGACGCTCAGGTCCGTGACGTGCTGCTGTGGTTGATGGGCAACGGCACCAACGGGGTGTTCCCGCGCTGCCACGTCTACGACAACACCACGTTCGTCGTACCGCACAACTCGGCCACCCTGATCACGTTCGCGGCGGAAATCTTCGACACCGACACCATGCACTCGACGTCGACGAACCCGTCGCGGATCACGTTCACGACGGCCGGTGTGTACGACGTCGAGGCCTGGTTCACCATCGGCCAGTTCACCTATTCGGTCCTCACCCTCGAATGCCGGTTGAACGCCGGCGGTGTCGTCGGTGGTGGGTCGTCCATCCGGTCGCAGCCGTACGACCCGAACCAGACGAACATGGTGAGCCACATCCAACGGTTCTTCAACGCCGGCGACTACATCGAGTACTTCATCACCCAAAACCACGGTGGGGCAACGGCTTCCCTGTCATCCGCTAGCTTCGGTACCCGGGTGTTCGCCCGCTGGCTCGCCGTCTCCTGAAAGGTCACATCATGTTTCTGTGGATTGATCCGCCCGGCCCCGACGCTGGTTGGGTGCACGAGCTCACCGATTGGGATCAGATCCCTGAGGTTCTCGAGTTGTACCCGGACATCCCGGACGACAACAACGATCGGAAACTCGCGTACGACGAGAACCCGGTCGGGGCCCGGGACTACTGGGGGATCACGGCCATGTACCAGCTGCCCTCGCCGATGCCGGAGGGGGCCATCATGGTAGGACCCGAACAGAAGGATGGTCCGCCGTGAACATGTACACAGGATTGGCCCGGGTCGCCCGGAAGACCGGGTACCCGGTGATCGAGGTTCCCGGGTGGGAAACCCGCACTCGCCCGCAGCTGATGTCCGACGTCCGCACGATCACCTGTCACCACACGGCCAACGGCGGAGCCACCGGCGACTACCCGTCGTACAACACCGTTCTCCACGGGCGCGGCGCCGACCTGCCCGGACCGTTGGCTCAGTACGGCATCGGCCGATCTGGGACCATCTACGTGTTCGCCGCCGGCAGCGCCAACCACGCCGGCGAATCCCTGTCCGTGGATTACGAGAAGATCCACGCCATCGGGATCGAGGCCGAAGCGGTCGGCGTGCCCGGTACGAAGGGCGACTGGCCCGAACCTCAGATGGACTCGTACGCGCGTCTCTGCCGGGCGCTGATCGACGAGTTCGGGCTGAAGGTGTCCGACGTGCTCGGGCACAAAGAGACGTGCCGGCCGAAGGGCCGGAAGTCGGACCCGGATTTCAACATGGATGCGTTCCGGCGGCGGGTTGCCGCTGTGAATCTGGGAGCGAAACCTGCAGGCGCCACCCCACCGAAGGAGGAAGACGACGTGAGTTTCAAGGACACGCACACCGTGACCGACGCCGACGTGAAGGCGTGGGGGTCGAAGAAGGTCGGCGACAAGGTGTCGTACGACGAGATCGTCCGGTTCCCCCCGGGGGTCGCCCGACTGCGGCGCGAGCTGACCGCCCTGATCGGTGCGCAGAACGCCACCATCAAGGTTCTCGCGGACGCAATCAAGGCGGGTGGGTCGCTGACCGCCGAACAGGCTCAGGCCGCGTCAGAAGCCGGCGCACGGGCCGCGCTCGCCGAACTCGGTGACCTGCTCGACGGCGACAACGACACCGCCCCGAACGGATCCTGACCATGCTCGGGCCGGCCGCTGCCGTCCTCCACATGGCAGCGACCGGCTCGGGCCCTAGCACTGGCGACGTTGTCACCTATCTACTGGCCCAAGGTCCAATAGGGATCATCGCGGCGGGCCTGCTGGTCGCCCTGAGGAGAGAGAGCAAACGTGCTGATACCGAGCGCTCCCGGGCCGACGCAGCTGTGGCCGGTAAAGACCTCATGGTCGCCGCCTTCCTGGAAAAGATTGTCCCCGCACTCACAGAGGCATCCGCGGCTACCCGCGAGCTCGCCGACGCACGACGCCGGCATGACTGATCAGGCCCGGAGGAAGGGACCCGACGTGCGGGATGTTTTACGTGCGTTAGACGATTGGTGTGAGCAGCAGGCAGAGGCAACGCGTCGCCTGCTCGAGCAGGCCGAAGTAGAGCGGGAGACCACAGCAGATGACCACCCAGGATCCCGCGTTACCCGTGGGGAATGAGCAGATGCCGGAGAGGCTGATCAAGGCGGGTGCTGAACTCGTCGCGGAGGTCCACGCGTTGCGGGTGTCCGTCGACCGGCAAGCCCGGGTCGGGAAAGTCGCGATCGTGGTGGGGTTGGCGTTGTCCCTGGTGTTCGGTGTCGTCATGCTCGACAACCGGGATCGGGTGTGCGACCTGGTCACCCTGAATATCCCGGGCCCGGGTGAAGCGGGGCCGGCGACCACGCATGGTCGTGATGTTGTGCGAATCTCGAAGGGCTTGGCCGACGACTGGTCGTGCCCGAACCGATAGGAGTCACCGTGTTCCCTGATCTTCGTTCGTTCCTGCCGTCCGTCCTGAGGACGTTCGTTCCTCTGGTGGTCGGCTACTTCACCGCGTGGCCGGTCGCTGGTTGGTTTGGTCTGCAGGATGACCAGGTGACCGCCCTGGTCACCATCATCGTGACCGCCGTCTACTACCTGGCCGTCCGGGTCGTCGAGACGTACGTGTACCCGAACGCGGGCTGGTTGCTTGGGTGGGCCGGCCGTCCCGTGTACCCGCTGCCGGCCGACTCGGGTGCTACCGCCGGCCCGAAGGGCGACGTCGCCCGGGTGGTGAAGCGGTCGCTTCCCTGAGGTAACCTGAGGCCCTGCTGAGAGATGGTGGCCCTGGCGCGGAGCAGGGGTTAAGGGTGGCGGTGAACCAGTTCGGCCCCGGACCTACCAAGGTCCGGGGCCGAATTGTTTTGCGGGGGTTCCAGCAGTGGTTACGCGACGTGGTGATTGACCTGGCAGTACGCGCCCGAGTCGCCCACCCCGCCCCAGAAGTTCACCGACAGGTCGCCCGGGGTGTTGTCCTCGAAGAAGTAGATCCGCCCCAGTTCGTTGCTGATGTGGGTGCTCGGGACATCGTTCTGACTGGCCGCAGTGCCCCCGTACGAGTACAGATTCACGTCGTTTCCGCCGTCGATCGCATCGTTCAGCCCGAACACGCTGATCCGATCGAGCTTGGCCAGCGGAACGGTTTCCCAGCTCACGCCGGTCAGGAACACCGAATTGACCTCCGGACCGCCGACACCGGACACCTCGTAGGTCAGGGTGAGATCGATGGTGGTCCCGCCGTTGAAGCAGGCGAAGTGCTGGTTGTGCTCGCCGTTGCTGGCCGCGGCCGCCGGCTGGGCCGCGGTCAGGGTGAGCACGGCGGCGATGACGGCGAGTATGCCGATGATGCGCTTGATCATGTGCTGGTGTGCCTTTCTGGTTTACCCGGTGCCGTTGTTGGCCCGGGGGTCTGTGGGTACCGGATGGCGTGGGCGATCGGTGACATCCCGACAACCTCGGTGGCGGTCATCCGGTCCTCGAGAAAGCGCTCTTGCCACGGGGCGAGGGCGACGAACCCTGACCGGGCGGCGAGGTGGCGGATGATCCGGATCCGCCGGTCGTGGGAGCGCTGCTCGCGTGCTGCAGCTCGCCGACGATTCGACCGGGCCCGGCTCACGGCTCGACCAGCCCGACCACCCGAATCAGGCCGGTCGCCTGCTGGGCCGGCGTAGCGAGCGCTCCCGCCTCGAACAGGCGGTAGCTGATCTTCGGGTCACCGACCGGTGTGCGGCCAGCGGCGCGCGCCCGGTGCAGCCAGATACCGGTGCAGGCGCTCAGGCCGATGTCGTCGCCGGCGTCGACCAGGATGTGTGTGGACCACTCGATCGGTTCGGGCATGGTGTCCTCTTTCCGTGATCGTCGTTGGTGCCGGCCGACCTCGAACCAGTCGGTCACGAGGAACCAGACAACGAGCAGACCGAACAGGGTGAGCATGTAGAGCGCGGCCTGTCCGTCGGTGAGTCCACCGGGTTCGCCGTCGCCCACGAACCCGATCACGTACCCATCGCCAGTGATCACCTGGTCACGTCCTCATAGGCCACGGTCACGCCCGGAACCGCCGGCCACGCGGTGCCCGTCGGGCGGTAATACTCGCGATCATCGACGATCGCCGCCGCATGATCCCGCTCGACCTGCAGCCGGTTGACCTCAGCCACGTACGCGTCGCGTTCGGCGAGGCTCATCGGGGTGACCTCGGGGCCGCACTCGCAGAACGAACCGCAGAGTGCGTGATCGTCGGGACTCATGAGCGCTTGTCTCCTTTAGGCGTAGTGGGCGGCGGACACGAACACGCCCTGGTCATCGATGCGGACATGGATCGGACGGGCGCAGGTACGGCACTCGGTCGGGCGCTGCGGGTGCGGATCGGCCGGGTGGTCCAGCTCGCGGGCACCGACCTCCGGGTTGACGACCGCCGCCCGGTACTCCCGGTCGATCACCAACGCGGATTCGTGGTCGAACAAGATCGCTTCCTCCGGGAACGCGAGCATCATCGCTGCCGTATCGGCGACGTACCGGGGCGTGTCCGGGTCATCCGCGATCCGGGCAAGATCCGGGGTCCGGTCGCGAGCATCGAACTCGTCGTCATGCGCCCGGTTCGTGTGATCGGCACCAGGCCCGCAGATCTCACAGCGCCGCTCAAGCCGTCGACCAGCGAGCACGCGACGGTACTCGACCAGCGCTTCGTCACGGGCGGCGGCGAGTTCAAGGCGAAGCGACGTGACCGGGTCGCCCATCGGGGGGACGGTCAACCAGGTCGCGGCGGCGGTGCGTGCCCGGTCCTCGAGCAGGGCCCGTTCGTGGTCAACGTCGCGGACCACGGCCAGACCTGCAGCGGTGGCCCGGTCGTGCGCTGCAGCGTCCGGGGTGGGGTGCTCAGCCTCTGCGGCGCGACGTCGTGCTGTCTGAGCCTTGAACTCGGTGATCTCGTCTCTGGTCATCGTGTGTGCCCTTCGGGTGGGTGCGGATGGTGGGAGCGTTCCAGTGGCCGCTTTGGGAAGTCGAACCCGCCTCAGTGGGTCTGGACTAGCGCGGCGATCTTCGCGGCGCTCCGAGCGCCCATGTGTGGCCTGACGCGTTGCATGATCTGGATCGCTGCGGTACCGGTGACTCTGACCCGGTACTGCTCCTGATGGCCGGTCTTGTCGGGGGTGCGCCTTACTACTGCGTAACCGCCGAGAATGCGTGCTGCCTTAACGATTACGTCATGGTCGACAGATTTGATCTCGACGACCGCTGTCCTTCCGCCGTTCCTCGTGCGCTCACTGCGGAAGGTGCCACCCTCGAGGAAACCCGCTAACCAAGCACATTCGATCTCTGTCACAGTTTCGTCCTTTCTGGGGGCGGCCCGGCCCGAGGCCGAAGCCCCGGGCCGGGTGGTTCAGAGGGCCCGGATCGCTGTGGCCCGGTCCTGTGCCTGATCGGCGGCCTGCTCCCAGCCCCGGTCGGCGAAGTCGATGGCGAGTTCACAGAGGCGGCTGATTTCGGCCTCGCGGTCGGCGGTGGTGGGGAATTCGGTGCTGAGGTCGGTGGCCATTTCGTTCTCCCTTGGTGGTGGTGTCCCTTGCTGATAGCTCTATACTACTCCCGCATTGCGGGACGGTCAACCAGAATCCGGTACAAAATTGCACTTGACGGGACAGCGTCCCGGGTATTGACTGTACCCATGAACACGACGCAGCCCACCGAACAGGACGGAGCCACCGTGGCGAACCAGTACGACCACACCCCATCGGTGGAGGTGGGAATGCTCATCCGCCTCGAGATGACCGCGAAGAAGAAGACCCGGGCCGCGCTCGCCGAACACCTCGGAGTGTCGACGTCGAGTCTCAGCCGGCGGTTCATGGACCAGCAGGTCTGGGATATCAACGAGCTCGCCGACATCGCCCGTTTCCTTGGCACCCCACTCACCATGCTCTGCCCGGACCGCTTGGCGTTTCTCAGCGACGGGCCGGCCGACGACGCGACGGAGGAATCGTGACCACCACCGACACACCCGCCCCCCAGTTCTACGACCCCGGATTCGATCACGCTGCGGCCCGTGGCAAGGCGATCGGGGTGGTCCTCGAGCTCGACGAGTCGTTGGGCGGCAGCCGGACGACCAGCATCATGATCGACCACGCGTACAACGTGCAGGTCCAGTTCGCGAAGGAGTCGGTCAGGAACGCCGTCCGGCTGGCCGAGACGTGGTCAGCTGAGCCGTCGTACACAGTCGAACGGGGCGACAGCGACTACCACCATCGGTGGCGTTTCGACCTCGACGGCGTCACGGTCCGGATCGTTCTTCTCATGGATGCTGAGGTTCTGTCGTGACCGGGTACCCGCGGGACGCTCCCACGGTTGCGGTCCCGGTCGTTCGTCCTCTCGTTCATGAGCTGGTTTACCGTCCGGCGGCCCGGCATGCTGCGTCGCCTGCGGTGCGGGTGAAGGATCGGACGGCGCGCGCTGTGGGTCTGGGGATGCTGGCGGCGTTGGGGCTGGGGGCGGGCGCTGCGGTGATCCTGTGGGTGGTGGCTTGGTTCCCGGGCCTGCTGATGGTCGGTGCCCGGTGAAGGGCCTGATTCGGGCGATGTGGTCGGTCTGGTCCGACCGCTCGGGCAAGGCAGCGGCTGATTACGGGCGGCGCATCCGGGCTGAGGTCGCCGCCGAACGGCACGCTGAGTTGGCCCGGCTAGTCGATGACGGGTATCCGCCCGAGGCCATCCGGCGGATCGTCGAGGACCGGCCCAAGACGTCGCAGTGGCGGAACCAAGAGGCCCGGCTCGCGATCGCTGATCGCCTCGACCCGGACGGTGCCCGATGAGCATCGGCCAGTGGGTGAACATCGTCGCTTCAATCGCGCTCGGACTCGCCATCGCCAGTCTTATTCAGAACCACGGCCAGGACGACCAGATCGAGCAACTGCGGAACGACCGGGCGACGGTGCAACAGCAGATCGCGTCCGAGCAGGCCCGCACCCGCCAACTCGAGGCCACCGTTCAGCAGCTGCTCGCGAACCAGGCGGCCACATCAGCATCCGTCACCACGATCCCGACCTGCACCTTGCACGAGATTTACGAGCAGACCGCCCACTGCTAACCACCCCGAAACCTCTTACCCGAAAAGAGAACCCGATGATTCTCCGCCTCGCCGCCCTCTCCCTCCTCTGCCTGCCGTTCCTCGGTGTCTGGTTGGGTACCCGCCGCACCACCATCCCGGAGTACCGCCGGCACCACCGGGTGCTCCCGCACGACACGGTGACCGGCGACGATCCGTTCGCGATCCTGAACGACGTCCTCGACCAGGTGGGCCCGCCGCCCGGGTGGACCCCGCCGCTTGCGGACCAGGTGCCCGCCGCCGTCGAGCACGTGTCGTTCCCCTGCAGCGGATGCGTCGGCGAGTCGTCGCGGCTGCGGTTCAACCAGACCAGCATCGTGCAGGTCCCCACCGGGTACGCCCTGGTCGGAGTCTGCCGATCCGAGCGCATCCACTCCGACGGGCTGATCCGGCCCTGTGGGCGGGCTCTGATCAGCGCGGTCGTGGACGCGTCGGCCGCGGCCGAGTTCATCAACCAGGGCGCGCAGGCCGAACACGGCCGCCTCGTGATCTTCCGGGCCGAACTCGGTGACGCCGATCTGATCGACAAGATGACCCGCCCCTGAGACTGGCGGGTGCGTGACCTGGTGACCGCCTGGCCTAGGCACCACCCGCCCACCAACGGCCGCCGTGCAACCGGTGGCCGGCCGGTGACGCACATGCGGCATGTGCACCCCCGCCCCTACCCGGGGGAGGTAGCGGGTTCGAGTCCCGCCACCGGTACGACCGCACCCGAAGCGGTTGCAGCACATGAGGAACGGAGCAGGGCAGTGGGTGATGGATGGCGTGAACAAGAGGAACGGATCAAGCAGATGTCAGGCGAAACTGCGAAAGCCAGAAAGGTTTTGGCTGATGTCGCCGCCGAAGCAAAGCGCAACGTAAACCGGGGAATCGGTAGGGCGTTCGACCGCCGCCGACCGGACTACAGAGACACCACTACAGGAAACGGGGAAACAGCTATGAGCGACAAAGAGGAAATCGCCGGCCAGATCACGGCCGCGAAGGAACAACTGGCCGAGACGATTACCGCGATGCAGGGTGTGCTATCCACGATCGCGGATACCCAGACGACCGTGACAGGTGTGATGGGTGAGCCCGACGAGAATTTCTCGGCCGCTGAGTCGCTGATCGAGGGCGCGGTCAGCGCGGCGGAGGGAATCAGCGGCCAGCTCGACGAGGCCGTCGAGAGCGTGAACGCGGCCGGATCGTGACCGACATGGGCCCGGTGACGGTTGATTCGTTGCTGGCATCCGCGACCCATGCCCTCACCCAGATCGAGTCGGTCCTGACCGGGAACGACCTCCGGGTGGAACGGGTCCAGGAATGCAAGCAGTACATGGACGTGGTCTACGGATCGAGTGTGGTCCGCACGATCGCGTTGGCGTGTGCGCATGGCGCTGAGGTCGATGCGCAGAAAGCTCTGACTCAGGCAAGGGATGCGCTTCGCAAGTCGATCGAGCACCTGTCTGAGGCCAAGCCGTCGTGAACGGGTATCTGATCACCGCGGTCCTGACCTCGGGTCCGTCCGTGGCGGTCGGGATCCTGGCCGGCCGGAATCTGCAGCACCGGGATTCGTATCAGTCTGGTCTGGAGACCGGCCGGATGATGGCCACGTACCAGAAGCAGCATCCATTGTCGGCGGCCGATGTTCTTGACCGGTCGCGGCGGCGGGTTGGTGCTGGCCGTCGTGTCGGTGGGCACGGGCACGATGGGCCGTGTTCACCTGAGCGTGGTTGCTACTAGATGAGGTGGTGGCCGGCGGGGGCCCGGGCCCCGGTGCAGACCCGAACTGGACCGGGGCTTTCCCCGCCGGCCACCGATAGAGAGTGTCCCCTACCCGATGGGAAAGGTACGACGATGCGTGTTGATTACGTGGTGATGGATGCCCTCTGGTGGGCCCTGGTGTGGGCGGTGAAGGCTTACTGGATCGCGTTGTGTTTCTACGTCCCGTGGCAGCATTTCGAGGCGGTTAACCGGCGTCTGCGGGACCGGCGCGAGTCGGTGGCCCGATGACCCGGGACCAGTGCCGTGATGCAGCGTTCAACCTGCTCGGGGCCGCTCGGGCTGAGGTCGACGGGTGCGTTTCCGCGGAGCAACTGCTGCGGGTTCTGATCGACACCACGATGGCGGTCGCGTACGCGACGCTGGCGGGCCCGGATCGTGCTGACCTGGTGACGGCGGACAGCTGGTGTGCGTGCTCGCGGAAGCCGTACCAGCACCGGTTGTCGCCGCGGTGTGGTTCCCGGCCGATGCCCCCGCCACCGGCGATCACCCGGCCGGAGGATTACCCCAGCGGGCATGAGTTCGTTCGCGCGAAGGCTGGCGACGACGGCCCGGTTCTGTTCTGGTGCGTGGTCTGTGGTTGTGCTGAGGCAGACCACGTCAAGGGTTCTGCCGTTCCGTCTGATGGGCCTGGTCAGTGAGCCGGTCGGGGCCCGCGCACGAGACGTCCACGCGGGAGACAACGGACTGGCGTGACCAGGCAGCATGCGCCGATCACGACCGACTCACAATCGACGACTGGTTCCCGGACGGGAAAACCGGTCACTGGAAACAGCGGATCCAGGAAGCGAAGAACGTGTGCTGGTTGGAATGCGACGTCCGGATGACGTGCAAGGCGTACTCGTTCGAGACGCGTCAGCCGGCGGGTATTTGGGGTGGCATGGATGAGGACGAGCGGGCGGCTGAGCTGCGGCGCCGGTCCCGTGCCAGGCAGAGGGAGAACTGATCATGGCATGTGGAATCTGTGGGTCGTCCGGGCACAACCGGCGCACCCACGCAGAGCACGAGGAACCCCAGCCGGAAGCGCTGCTCGAGACGTTGCCGGTGGGCGAGTACATCGGTGCGGCTGGCGAGCAGGAAGCACCAGACCGGTTCGACCCGTCGATCCCGCCTGGCGGGTTCGTGTGCTCGGTCTGCGGTACTCCGGTTGAGTCGGAGCCATGCCGAGAGCACCAGCCGGTGGCGTGGACGAACGCTCAGGGTTCACCGATCAAGCTGACCGAGGCGGATCCCGCGCTCGGTGGGCCGCTGACCAACGTCGCCGATTACGTCGTGCCCGTCGACTTCAGGATGCCGGACGGCACGGCCCTTGACCGCGCCGGGGCCGAGGCGAGCGACCTGGCCGAATACTTCGCTGCCGTCAACGATGTTCCTGGCGATGTCACACGCCGCTCGCGGAACGGGCTGCTGGTCCCGGGCCCGGGAGTTGTGATCGAGCGTGGCACGGTCGACCCCACCGAATGCCGGCAGTGCGGGGAGGCGCTCACCAACGGGGAATCGTTCCTCTGCGACCTGTGCACCGGGGCCGCGACGATCACCCCACCGTGGCGGACGGCGCTCGGGCCCGACGAACCGATCCGGATCACCCTGCCCGGCGTCTACGAGCTCGACGCGAACGAATACCACGACCCCGCGATCACCGGGGACTGGCTCAGCAACTCCGACGCCCGCCAGCTGACCGACGACGGGTGCCCGGCGCAGTTCCGGTACGACCGCGACAACGGGGTGCGGAAGACGTCGGCTGCGTTCGCCATGGGTCACGCTGTCCATGCCCGGATTCTGGGGAAGGGCGAGACGATCGCCGTTCGGCCCCTGGTGAACCCGGACGACCCCGAGCAGGTCTGGGACAGCTGGCGGACGAAGGCGTCGCAAAGGTGGAAAGCCGAGCAGGAATCGGCCGGCCGGTCGGTGATCCTCCCGGAAGACGCTGAGATCGTCGAGGCCATGGCCGCGGCCGTCCACCAGAAACCCCGCGCTCACGCCCTCCTGTCACAGCCTGGCCGGCCCGAGGTCGCCCTGTTCTGGGTAGACCCGGTGACCGGTGTCCGGCGTCGGTGCCTGGTCGACTACCTACCGGACGGCCCGGACGAGGACGGGATCATGCGCCCGGTCGACCTGAAATCAGCGGACGAGGTGGCACCGAACGGGGACATGGAAAAGAAGCTGTACGACCACTGCTGGCACCGGCAGGCTGTCACGATCGCGGACGGTATCCGGGCGCTCGGCCTGGCGGATGAGGTCGAGTTCTACTTCATCGTCCAGTCTAAGAAGGCACCTCACCTGGTGACAGTGGTGATGCTGGACGCGGACGCCGAGCGGATCGGTGGGATCGAAAACCACCGTGCTCTCATGGTTTACAAGGAATGCCTTGAGACTGATGTGTGGCCCGATTTCGCTGAGGACACGGTCACATTGACTGTGCCGCAATGGATCTCCCGAATGTACGAAGAGGAAATCGAGGTCAGCTCATGACCGAGACATGGCGACCAGTTGCCGACTACGAGGGGGCATACGAGGTTTCAGACCTGGGCCGAGTGCGGTCGATCGCCAGGATCACATCTCACGGTCACCGACGCCGCGGCGTGACCTTGAAGCCCGTACCAATGCCGAGCGGATACCTGATCGTGAACCTCTGGTGGGCCAACCAGCCACGCATATGGCTGATTCACCGGCTGGTGCTGATCGCCTTCGTTGGCCTGCAGCCGGACGGCATGGAGGCGCTCCACCGGGACGGCGACCCGGGAAACAACACCCTCTCAAACCTGCGATGGGGCACGCACTCCGAGAACCAGCTCGACCAAGTAGCGCACGGAACTCACGCGAACGCAGCGAAAGACCGGTGCCGAGAAGGGCACCTGTTCGACGATGCGAACACCTACACATATCCAGGAAGAAATAAGCGAGGGTGCCGGGCGTGCAGACGTCGATGGGTACTCGCCCACCACCAGAGGAAGGCGTCCGCCTGATGGACATCACAGAGAGCATCGCCCCGAAAAGCGACCAGGTAAACGCGGATGATTTTGTCCTCGGCCCGAGGACTTTCACCATCACCGACGTACGGCAGGGATCGTCGGAACAGCCCGTGTGGATCTACCTTGCCGAGCACCCGCAGCCGTTCAAGCCGTCCAAGACGGTGCTCCGGTTGCTGGGCATGGGCTGGGGCCCGGAGACGGATGCCTGGCACGGCAAGCGCTTGACCCTGTACCGGGACGAGACGGTGAAGTGGGCCGGTAAGGCGGTCGGCGGTATCCGGGTGAGCCACATGTCCGGCATCGGACGGAAGGCGTTGACGACCATGCTGCCGCCGTCCAAGGGGCAGCGTGTGCCGTACACGGTGGAGCCGATCGCCGATGACGGGCCGTTGCCGGCGAAGGAGCCGACTGCCTTGGATCGTCTGGTGTGGGCGATGAACGCGGCGAAGATCGAGAAGGATGCCCGGCTCGAGTACTGCCGGCAGATTGTTGGCCGTGATGCGGATCGCGAGTTGACGTCGGCGGCGGACATGACTCCGGACGAGATGGCCCGGGTGGTCGAGTCGTTGCAAGAGGCCATTGCTTACGAGCGCGAACAGGAGAACCAGAATGGCTGATCTGTTCACCTACCGGGCCTCGACGGTGCCGATGCCGGGCTTGGTCGAGGTTGCGCACCACACGGAGAACCGCCGCAGTGCCTACGTGAGGCGCTGCGGGGTGCGGGTGACATCGAGGTCTACGCAGAGCACGTCGAGCAGGGCATCGAGTGCAGGGATCGGGCCGATGGGTAAGCAGGGGCGCGCGCAGGTCGTGTTCTGTGGTCAGTCGCTCGCCGTCGTGTGCGTCCTGGTCCTGTTCGGGGGTGCGTACGAACGTTTCACCCCCGACATCCGGGTGCAGCCTGGCCCAGCCGTTCATCGTCCGGTTCCGGTGCCGACGGGTGTACCTCGGCCGCCGGCCCACGTCGACCGGACCCAGCTGATCATTCAGCAGAACGTGGATTGTTGGTGGCCGGTCCCGGGTTACGTGTGCACGGGTCGGGAGTACCTGTGACGCGCGTGATCGGGTTGGACGTCAGCCTGACCTCGACCGGTTTTGCCGACGTGCAGGTGCTCGGGAAGTTCTCGCAGGTACTGTCTCGGGCGGTCACGACCAGTCCCGTCAACGCGAACCCCACCCTGCGGGATCGGCAAGAGCGCTCCCGCGCCGTCGAACTCCGGATCGCTGAGATGGTGTTCGACGGCGGGCCCGTTCCCGCCCTGGTCGTCGTCGAGGCGCCGGCGTACGGGGCGAAGTTCGGCGACCCGCACGACCGGTCCGGGCTGTGGTGGGGGATCGTCGACCGGTTGATGCGTGACGGGCTTCCCGTGGTCGAGGTGTCGCCTGGTCAGGTGAAGCTCTACGCGACCGGCAGCGGCTCACTCAGGGGCGCCACGAAGGTCACCAAGAGCATGGTCGTCCGGGCCGTGAATGACCGTTACGACGTTGGTCCGATCCGGCTCAGGGTGAAGGACGACGACCGGGCCGACGCGATCGTGTTGGCCGCTATGGGTGCCCGCCTGCTCGGGTGCCCGATCGATCCCCACATGCCCGCCCCAAACCTGCGGGCGCTTACGAAAATCCGCCTACCCGAAGGGCTTACAGCATGAGACAGGTATGGAAATACCTCGTTGCCGACCCGAAGATCTCACCCATGATGCCGCTTGGTTCACGATTCCTGCACTTCGCGAACCAGAAAGGCGACCTGGTGTTCTGGGCCGAGGTCGACAACAACGCGGCCGACGCTGAAATCCGTCACTTCGCGGTCTACAACACCGGCCAGGACCTCGACCCCGGGTACGTCTACCGGGGCACCACGTCGGTCGGCCCGATCGTCTGGCACCTGTACGAATACGCACCCGAGGAAGAGGTTTCATACTCATGACCGTCACCACCAGCGCGACCGTGAAGGTCCGCACCCCCGAACTGCGGGCAGCGCTCGCCGCAGTGTTCCCCCACCGCAAGCGCACCAAGCGGGACGACGACATCGCCCTCCACCGGGTGCGTCTCATCCTGGCGAACGGGACCGCGTACGTCGGTGCCACCCAGGGCACCACGACCGCGCTCGCCCGCATGAAATACCTCCCGCTGAAGGACGGCGGCGACACCCGCGGCAACCTGTGGGAACCCGACGACGGGCCCCTCGTGATCGACCTGCGGCCCGACGTCGTGAAGCTGTGGTTGCAGATGTTCGCCGCCGCCCGCATGGGCAAGGACGAGGACCTCGACCCGGTCACCGCGATCACGTACGCCCACGCAGCTGGTGAGGTCGAGTTCGAGAACATCGGCGGCGGGCAGTCCGCCGGCGAGCGGTTCGTGATCAACCTCGACGACCCGCACGAGTTGTTCCCCGACCTGATCGAGATGACCGGTCGTGCGCTCGCCGAAGCCGACGCCACCAACGCGCCCCGGGTGCTGAAGCAGGACCCGAAGATCCTGGCCCTGTTCAAGGATGCCGGCCAGCAGTACGGGGCGCCGGTCCGGATCCGCCCGACCGGGAACGCGCCGGGTAGCGGGTTCGTGATCGAGTGCGGGTCCGCGTTCGTGGGCACCGTGTCGTCAGAGCAGGGTGATGAGGGGACCAAGAAGGACAACCAGCTGACGTTGGACTGGTTGGGCGAGCTGAAGCCCCGGAAGCTGGCGAGCGCCTGATGCGTGACTCGGACAAGCTGAGGAAGCCCACGACCCCACCGGCCGCCCCGAGTCCGTTGGGGAAGCTCGACGTCGAGGCGATCGAGGCACAGCGAGCGCACGAACTCGAGGTCGCCCGGGCCGTCTCGCAGGCCGTGATCGTGGGCCCGGACGATTACCTACTGCTCGCGTGGAAGAACGCCCACCCAGACCAGCTCGAGGCGATCCGGGCGAAGCTGCGTGAGCAGCACCCGGGAATCAGTGATCGGATCCTGATCGCGAACGGCCCGGACACGGTCGCCGTGATCAAAACCCACGGGAAGGAATCATGAGCGACCGAGGATTTGTGACGGCGACACCGTTCCAGCAACTCATCAGCCTATTCACCCGGGCGAAAGAGGTCGGGTTAAAGGATGCCGACATCAACGACTGGTGGAACTCGGCCGAACTGGCGCATCAGGCGATGACCATTCTCGGCATACCTGAGAACGAGCACCAGGGGTACGACCCAGAACGGCGGGCGGGGATGACGTTCCCGGGCCACGATGCTGGGGTGACGGACGAACCCTGCACCCCGACCAACCCCTGCCGGTCGTGCCGGGAACGGATGGCCGCGAAAGACGCCCCGATCGAACCTGCCCGCCCGGTCGAGGACCGGGATTACCAAGTGAGCAGGTCCGCCGCCAACGAGTACGGACAGCGCGAGTTCGAGCGGGGCCGCACCATCGGGCAGTCGGAGCGGGAAGCCGAACTACTCGAGGCCGGCTGGACACCACCCGGCACAGTCCACGAACTCGAGGTGAGCACCGGGCCCACCGATGCGGACCTGTGGGAAACGGCCCTGCAGATCGCTGGCTCACAGCGCAACCGGCGCGAACTCGAGCACACCCGGGTGCGCGCCGATGCCGTCTGGTTTTACCAGGAGCTCAAGGCCGGGCCTGACGACGCGGTCGACTGGCGCCAGGTGTCCAAGTACAACTACGACCAGATCGCCAAGATCGACAGCGCCACCATCCCGGGTAAGGAAACCCCAGGATCGGAAGCCGACTGGTCCGGACTAAGCGAGTAAATGCCCGACCAGTGCTCGACCTGCGATGCGGCCGTCCAAAGGTTCATCACCCTGGGCGGCCGCATCGTCGACCTCGAAACCCGGGCGCACGACGACGGGCAGTACGTGATCGAGTGGACGGACGGACACTGCCGAACCCGGGTCCTGACGGGCGCTCAGATGCCCTCACAAGACGCCCCCGCGTTCCGTAGGCACGAATGCCCACCCCCACCCGTCCGCGGGCCCAACTGCTCGATGTGCGGCCGACAGATGCCGCGAGAGATCGCCCTCAAACTCGGGTGGACTGATCACCCCGCGTGCTCCCCGGACTTCCGAGCGCAGCTGGCAGAGGAGCGGATCGCACGCCGACCGAGCCGCAAGAAATGACCCGGATACAGATAGGCTGTAGCCATGCCAAAGGGTATCTACGACCGCAGCAAATCAGCGTGGGTTCCACCACCGCGCGCCAACGACCCACCCGAACTGGTCGAGCGCATCCGAACGCTCTACGAATCCGGTCTGACGATCAGGCAGACAGCAGACGAGATCGGCGTCACAGTCAAGGTGCTTCAGCGGATCATGCCCCGATACGGCATCACCCGTCGAGTAGCTAAGAACCTGAACCAAGACGGCCCGAAAAACCCTGCGTGGAAAGGCGATGCGGCGAAATACGCGGCTCTGCACCTCAGGGTCGGAACCGTTCGCGGCAAGCCGAAAGAGTGCGCCCGATGCGGCGAGAACAACCCGAAGCGCCGTTACGAATGGGCCAACCTCACAGGAGATTACGCAGATGTCTACGACTACATCAGGATGTGCGTCTCATGCCACCGGCGATTTGACGCAGCCCGACGCCGAGCCAATTAGCCCAATCCCGTTGGGGTCGCTGTGTTCTGGGATGGCAGGCTTGGAAATCGGTATCGCCCGCGTGCTCAACACCAGCACTAGGTGGGTCGCCGACTACGAGCCCCCGAAGAAAGGCCGGCCGCAGAAACAATCAGCGGCGAAGGTCCTCGACCACCGTTTCCCCGACGTCCCCAACCTTGGCGACATCACCATCGTGAACTGGTCGACCACCGCACCCGTCAAAGTCGTCTGTGGGGGCACACCCTGCCAAGACGTCTCGGTCGCCGGCGCGCTCGCTGGTATGCGGGACGGCACTAGGTCCGGGATCTGGGCCTCGATGGTCGAGGCCATCAACCACCACCGTCCAACACTCGTCATCTGGGAGAACGTCCGTGGAGCCCTATCAGCAGGCGCCGATAGCAACGTGGAACCCTGCCCGATCTGTGTGGGAGACGACGATCCCACTCATCTGCGGGCACTCGGACGTGTACTCGGAGACCTTTCCGAACTCGGGTACGACGCGGCATGGGTCTGTCTACGCGCTTCCGACGTCGGCGCGCCCCACCCCCGAGACCGGGTATTCGTCGCTGCCTGGCCAGCTACCAACCCCGACCGCGACCAGGTACGGCAACAACCAGTCGAACGGGCCCAACGCAGCGGTACGGCCGTCGCTGGACACGCTAGCCGCGACGCTGCTCAAGACGCCGACCAGCCAACTCGCGGTGAACGGGGGCAGCCAGCACCCGGACAAGCGACGGGAGGGCGGGCACGGGCCGACACTGGCCGACCAGATCGAACAGCAGTTGCTACCGACCCCGAAAACGTCGGACCACACGGGCCCGGGAGTGCACGGGACCGGTGGGCAGGATCTCAGGACGGTGATCAGCTTCCTCCCGACCCCGACGACCAGGGATCACAAGGGACGCAACCAGCGCGACGACCAGACGTGCCTGACCGGGGCACTGATGCCAACACCCCGGGCCAGCGACGGGACGAAGGGTGGACCGAACCGGCGGGGCAGCTCAGGGGATCAGATGCTTCCCAGCCTGGTGATGTCGATTGGGGGCCGTTCGCCGGCGCCGTCCACCGATGGGAACGAATCCTCGGACGACCCGCACCCGCCCCCACTGTTCTGAGCGCCCGGGGCAACCCACAGCTCAGCGCCCGGTTCGTCGAATGGATGATGGGCCTCGACGACGGATGGGTGACCGGCGTACCCGACCTCACCCGGAACGAGATGCTCCACATCCTCGGTAACGGGGTCGTACCCCAGCAGGCGGCCGCCGCAGTCGAGTTCCTGCTCGGTCACGCACCCGCATGGGTCCGCACCGACCTAGGACTGCCCACAACCTGTGGATGAAGTGTGGAAAACCTGTGGGCCGTCGGTTGACAACCTGTGGACCACTTCAGCCACACGAAACCCACGTCTGACCTGTGCATATGCTGTTCATCCGCCCCACCACCCGACCCGAAGGGAGGCGACGTGACAGACCCCGAAATCGAGCACATCGGACGCTTCGAGTGGGAACGGATCGTGCGCCGTTGCGTGATCCCACGGGATACCAAGCTGGTCGCGTTCCTGCTCGCTCAGTACGCCTCCCCGAACGGGTCCAACGTCCGCCCCGGCAACGGGGCGATCGCGGACGTCTGCGGCATGTCCGAACGCACCGCAGTGAGGCATCTGAAGGCGCTCCGCGACCTGTACCTGATCACCAAGACGGCGAACGGTGGTGGGCCCAAAAAGCGGGCTGCGAACTACCGGCTCACCATCCCGGTCGACCTGTTGGAGAGGGTCAAAATGCTCGAAATGGACGACAGAACTCACGCCACCATGAATGGCGCGAGTTCGGACGAAACTCACGCCACCCTAGATGGCGTGAGTTCTCCCACCGTCACGGTAGAACTCACGCCAAAACAGGGCCCCGAATGGCGTGAGATAGGCAGAACTCACGCCATCGACCCCCCTCTGACCAGCAACGTTCGCCACCACCACCCACTTACTAACCATGACCACCCAATAAGAGACTTTGGGGGGGACGTCACCAGCCCGCGACGCCTCAACGAAGATCGATTGATTCAGCTGCCTCCGGGGATCGACCTCCGCGCGGCCCTCAAGTCGAGGCGGGAATCGGCGTGAGCGGCAACCCGCGGTTCGGTCCCGAAGCCGCCCGCATCCGCGCTGAAGCCGCCGCCCTGCTCGACCAGATCAACCACCCGACCGTCCCGAACGCACCCGCCCGAAAGGCCACCCGAATGCCACCCCCGATCACCGACACCGCCAGCCGGCTACTCGCCCGCCGCATCGAAGCCGGCCGCACCGCGGCCGGGTGGTCCCGAGACGTGTTCGCGACCCGCCTCCGGACGATCAACGCGCCCACCCTCGGCCGGATCGAGCGTTGCGAGCGCGCGGTGTCGATTCCCGAGCTCGGCGAGCTGGCCGAAGCGCTGGACGTCCCGATCGCGGATCTGATCGCCACGGGCGACATCTGCGAGGCCTGCGGTCAGGAAATCCCCCGATGAACGCGATCTGGGCCGGCATCGTGGCCGCGGACGTGGCCGCGTTCGGTATCGGCTGGTTCTGGCCCGAGATCAGAGGGTGGTTCCGGTGAGCGGCTACGGCCCGAATACGACGATTCCCGAACGGCATGAAGCCGAACGCGACGAACACGAAACCGCCCAAGCACACGGCCAATGCACATCCGCTGACCCGTGCCCCGCCTGCGAAAGGACCTGGAAACGATGAAAGAGGTCTGGGCTCACGAAACCGACCACTACTGGTTCCGGATCATGCGGCGCACCCACGGAATTGAACTCGGCCTATCAATCCACTGGCCGTCGAAAAACTGGGCCCAATGGCAAATCGGTGCCCTTATCTACTCTCTGCAATTCGGCCCACTACCCGAGGTGACCCGATGAATCACGCCGACCGCCAACGACTCAGCCAACTACTCGACACCATCGACCGCGAACGCATCACCGGATTCATGAACGAAACCGAACTCGCCGCGCTCGCTGAAGCCCGCGCAATCGTCGACGCACCCGGGCCCGACCTCATCCTCACCTTCACCGGCAGCCCGTTGGCCGATACCGGCCGAATCAAAGCCGCCGTCCAAGCCGCACTCGCAGACCAAGCACCCAGCCCGAAACTCGATGCGTTCCTCACCGAACCCATCCACGAATACCGGGAAAAAGCCATATGGCCCCAATGGAGGAAAATCCACCACCCCCTCGGCTGGGAACCGCGCCCCACCCGCCGGCACCGCCTCAAGGCCACCATCGGGCTCACCCTCGCCGCCATCGCCCTCATCGCCCTCACAGCCGCCAACGAACCCACCCCAGGCCCATCACACCAACCCGCCCCCACCAAGCCCGCAGGACCAGCCTCACGGACCGCGCAGACAGGGTTCCGCCAGGGCGACGCACCCTGGACCGTCCAACACCGCCCCGGAACCCCCGGCAACGGACTCGGCGTGACTCCATGAGCAACGCCATCACCATCGGCGCACTCATCACCACCGCCATCTACTGCACATGGGTACTCGGATGGCTCACCTACGACTGGTGGAAACGATGAGCGCCTACGTACTCGTCCACTGCGATCACCAATACCAATACGGCACATGCCCAAAAACCCTCTACACCACGCAACCCGGCACAGGCCTAGCCCGAATCGCAGCCGCAAACGCCGGATGGACACACCGCGACGGAAAAGACATCTGCCCCGACCACCTCAGGAAAACCCGATGAACAAATACCTCGTCCATTTCCCCTACACACCCAACGCAGACCCCATCGGCGTCACCAACGACAAAGAACGAGCCGAACGAATCGCCGAACTCATCAACCGAGAACGCCAAGGAACCGAAGCACCCGAAGCCGAAGTGACCGAAATCTACGACCTCGACAGCCCCGAATACCTCAACCCCAATAACCCCAACCCAAGGAAACAGACGATAACCACCCACGAACCCACCCCCGGCCACACCGCATATCTTGCCTGGAACAACCAACTCAACCGCTACCACCACAGCACCATCTTCGACGGCGACGACTGGGACGAAATCACCGCCGGCGCCAAATCAGGATGGGAAGCCGCCGCAATAGCCGGACACCAGGCGCTCAACCGCAACACCCACGAACTGGACGTCGTCCGCGCAGCCCTCAAAGCCACCAACCGCACACCACCAATAGTCTGATCCCCGCGTACACCAACGCGAGCTGTCACAACCCACAACCCGTGCCCGCCCTGTCATCAGCAGGGCGGGCACACCCATCCCAAGGGGGAGGGGGCCTAGGTACGCGCGCACACGCGAGGCCCACCACCTACCCTCAACACGTCGGCCCGGTGACTCGACCCCCCGGGCCGACACCCCTCCACCCGAGAGGACGCACAATGCCCACCACCCGCCGGCAGAAAGACACCCGCACCGGAGACCCCCGCCTCAAGACACCCAGCTGGAAACGCATCGTCAACCACTGGCGGGCCCTAGTAGAGGCAGAGACCACAGCCGGTGGGGGCGTCTACTGCCAGGCCACCCCATGCCGGATGCCGGGGGTACCCGTCAAGGTGGGGGGCAGGAGGGGCCCCACCCACCTCGACGTCGGACACCACATCCCCCGCGTCACCGACGACCGCACCGAATGGACCATCGACGACACCCGGCCCGAGCACGCCCACTGCTCCCGCTCCCACGGATCCGCCATCGCCAACATCAAGCGCAAAGCCAACGCACAGTTACATCACGCAGAGCAACGTAAGAACCTCACCATCAGTAACAATGACTGGTAGTAGTGGCCAAAACCACCAAAAGTCATAACAGCACGTCAAAACGCCACGGGGGGCCGAAAAAGTTCAGAAACCGGGCCCAACCAGACCCGTCTGAGTCGCCATTTTTTTACCGAGAGTCGCATAGAAAAGAGCCGTTCGGTGGACGAACACATGGGAAGTACGGAGAGTGACGAAGAAGGGGTTCAGGAACCGCCAGAACTCCCCGGGGGTGCCGTAGCCGAGGCCGCTAGGGTCGCTCTGAGTGACATGCAGTCGGATCACGCGGCCGCCCCGTTGCTGCAGGCCATCGTCGAACGGTTGTGCGTCGACATCGACCAGGCGCCGCGGATCCCGGAACGGATCTCAGCTACCCGGATGGTCCTGCAGCTACTCGAGGTTCTCGACGGTGCGATGTTCGCCTCAACTCGGGTCCCGGATGCGCCCGGAGATACTGAGGAACCCGACCCGGAGGCCGATGATCCTGATGACCCGTTCAAGATTGGCCAGTTGCCCCCCGGCGTGGGGGACTCGCCGGCGTAAGGGGTGGCCGACGTGGGGGGGCAAGGTCGGGGAGATCTCGACCCGACTGGGCCACCCGCCGATGCCGTGGCAGCAACACGTCCTCGACGTCGCCCTGGAGATCGATCCGGCTACGGGCGAGCTCTGGTACCGGGATGTGACGGTGACGGTTCCCCGGCAGTCGGGGAAGACGACGTTGACGCTGCCGCGGGTGGTGTGGCGGGCCGAGGCCGCGCACCTGCTCGGTGGCCGGCAGACGATGCGGTACACGGCGCAGACCGGGACCGCCGCGAAGGCGAAGTGGGAGAAGGAGTTCGTCGAGGATCTCGATGCAGCGCCGATCATGGCGGGCCGGTACCGGGTGATCCGGCAGCCGAACAACGAGCGGATCCGGTTCCGGTCCGGGTCGACGTTCGGGCCGATCGCGCCGACATCGACGGCCGGTCACGGTGACGTGCTCGACGACGGCACGTACGACGAGACGTTCAGCGCGACGAACAACCAGGTCGAGCAGGCGTGGGAGCCGGCCATGTCGACCCGCCACCAGTCGCAGTTCTGGACCCCGTCGACGGCGGGTGAGTCGACGATCAAGTCGCCGTACCTGTGGTCGAGGGTGAAGGCGGGTCGGGCGTTGTGCGAGAACCCGGACCCTGAGTCGAGGTCCGCTCATTTCGAGTGGGCGTGTGACCCCGACCTCGACATCGAGAACCCGGAGAACTGGTGGTCGTTCATGCCGGCGCTCGGGCACACGATCCGTGAGGCGACGATCATGCACCGGCTGCGGAAGATGCTCGCTGACCCGGAGGAAGGGCTGCCGGGGTTCCGGCGCGCGTACGGGAATCAGTGGTCGGACCAGTACGACGACGCCGCGTGGATCCTCCCGAAGGACGAGTGGTTGTGGTGCACGGATGTCGAGTCGGTGCGCACCGGGCCGCCGGCGCTCGCGGTCGATATCGCCCCGGACCGGTCGTGGTCGTCCCTGACGTATGCGGCGGTCCGCGGTGACGGGTTGCCGATGGTCGAGGTCACGAAGCATGGGGCCGGTTCGGAGTGGTTGATCGATGAGGCGGTGACCGCGGCCCTGGAGAAGAAAGCGACGTGCGTAGTCCTCGACCAGCAGGGCCCGGCGCATAACAAGGTCGACGAGTTGAAGCGGCGGCTGCAGGGCCGGTGCCCGGTGGTCGAGCTCGATGCGCCGAAGATGGCGGATGCGTGGTCGGACATGTACGACGCGACGATCACGAAGCAGATCCGGCACAAGGGCCAGGTCGCGGTCGCTGCGGCTCTGAAATCAGCGGTGAAGATCAACGTCGGTGACCGCTGGAAAGCCGGCCGGCGGAAGTCGGACGCGGACATTACGTGTGCGGTCGGTCCGACGATGGCGTTGACGGGCCTGAAAATGTATCCGGGAACGGGAGGCATTCTGTGGTGATCGACAGTGTGGGTGGTGTACTTGAGCGCATGAGTGCACCCACGGAGCGTGAGACGTCGCAGGTCGAGGTGGCTATGCCCATCCAGATCTTGGGTCTGGGGTTGCTGGTTCTGTTCGCGGGTACGTTCGGCGGCCGGTGGGCGATCGGTACGGCCGGCGTCGTTCTTCTCTTCCTCGGGTTCGTTCTGTCCGGGGCCACGATCAGTGTGCGGATGCCGGCCGGCCCGGACCGGGCGCCCGCCGACGGGCGTAGCTGATGGCGGATCTCTTCCGCCGCGCGGTACAGGTCGCCCGGCAGCCGCGGGCAGCGACCGTCGAGTCGCCGCTGACCCCGTTGACGTCGGAATCGTTGGTGTCCCTGGTCGGAGGTGCTGGCGCGGCGACGGCCGGGAAACTGGTCACCCCGCAGACCGCGATGGCTATCAGCGCAGTGTGGCGGTCTGTGAATCTGATCTCGTCGACGTGCGCTGGTCTGCCGATGGGCGCGTACCGGGACGGCCCGGACGACATCCGGGAACGGGTCACGACCGGGTCGGCCGCTGATTTGCTGCGCAACCCCCACCCGGATATGACCCCGCTCGAGCTGTGGGAACTGGTCTACGGGTCGCTGTGCCTGTGGGGCAACGCGTACTTGCTGAAGCTGCGCAACCAGCTCGGTCAGCTGGTCGAGCTGTGGTGGATCAACCCGTCCCGGGTGCGGGTGACTCGCACCGATTTCGGGGAGAAGCGGTACATCCTCGATGGGAACACCGACCAGCCGTACTCGGATGCGAAGATCCTCCACATTCCCGGGTTCGGGTATGACGGGACGTGTGGGGTGTCACCGATCCGGGCCGCCCGGGAAGGCCTGGGCCTGGCCCTGGCGGCGGAAGAGTTCGGGGCCCGGTTCTTCGGGAACGGTGCGCTCGCAACGGGCATCCTGCAGACCGACCAGTTCCTCGACCAGGACACCGCGGCCCGGCTGAAAGAACTGTGGCGGCAGGGTGGGTCCGGTCTGGACACCGCACACGACATCCGGGTCATGGGGTCGGGTGCGAAGTTCAACCAGTTGTCGATCCCGAACGACGACGCACAGTTCCTCGAGACGCGCGAGTTTCAGGTGACGGAGATCGCCCGCTGGTTCGGGATCCCCCCGCACCTGCTGATGCAGACGGAGAAGTCCACCAGCTGGGGCACGGGGATCGAGTCGCAGAACATCGGGCTGATCACGTTCACCCTGGCGCCCGGGTACATCTACCGGGTCGAGCAGCGGATGACCAAGACCGTGTCGCCCGGCCCGATCTACGTCAAGGTCAATTTGAACGGCCTGCTGCGGGGTGACAGTGCGGCCCGCGCTGATTTCTACGTGAAGATGTTCGGGGTCGGTGGCCTGTCGTCGAACGACATCCGCCGGTACGAGGAACAGCCCCCGGTCCCAGGCGGCGACACCTACTACGTTCCCCTCAATTACGGGAAGCTCGGCGCCGACCCCGCCCCGGCCACCCCGGTCGAACCAGCCCCGGCGCCGGCCGATCCGGTACCAGCCCCGGCAGCCCTGTTGCCGTCCCAACTCACCGAACAGGACACCGCCCATGCGTGACACCCGCTACCGGTTCAACGGCCGGATGAACCCCACGGACCGAACGAAGGTCGGCGTCCGTGCTGAACTGATGACCGGTGAGGGCGACACCGCCGGCTCGACGAAGCTGTACCTGTACGACCCGATCGATTCGTACGGCGGTTACTGGGGTGTGTCCGCGCGCGAGTTCGTCGAGGCGCTCGCCGCGTTGCCGGCGAACACGAACGAGATCCGGTTGCACATCAACTCGCCCGGCGGGGAGGTGTTCGAGGGCATCGCGATCGCGAACGCCCTGCGGAATCACCCGGCCCGGGTTGTTGCCGTCGTCGATGGCCTCGCCGCGAGCGCGGCATCGTTCGTCGCTACTGCGGCCGATGAGGTGATCATGGGTCAGAACACGGAGATGATGATCCACGACGCGTGGGGCATCTGCATTGGCCCGGCGGAGGACATGGACAAGATGTCCGAGCGGCTGAAGGCCCTGTCGGACAACATCGCGTCGATTTACCAGGCGAAGGCGGGTGGGGACGTCGCGGACTGGCGGGCGCTCATGCTGGCCGAGACCTGGTACTCGGCCGATGAGGCTGTGGCCGCCGGTCTGGCTGATTCGGTCGCGTCGGCCCCGGCCCCGGCGGAACCGGCGGCCGCCGCCGCGGCGTTCGACCTCGAGGGCATGTTCACGTACCCGGGCCGGGCGGCTGCCCCGCCGCCGGCCGCCGCCGTCCGGCCGGCCACCCCGGCCGCGGCCGCCACCGATCCCGAAGCGGCGCCGCTGCCGGGCCCCGACTACGCGGCCCGGTTCCGGGCCCGCCGGCACGAGCAGCGTGCCCGCACGATGGCAGGCTGACCACCCACAAGCCCCCGGCCGTCCACCCTGTTGGGCGATAGCCGGTGCACGACCAGCCCAACGGAAAGGGAAGACCAGGTTATGACGACCCAGCTGCAGGACCGGATCGACAAGCGTGCGCAGGCGTGGCACGCCATGGTGGAGATCATGGAGCGGACCGGGCAGAACCCGTCCGGGGAGGACCAGCAGGCCTACGCCCGCGCCGAAGCTCAGTACGACTCTGAGGACGCGGTGATCGCTCAGGCGGAGAAGTTCCTGAAGCTCGCGGCCGCGAACTCGGCCGTCGACCGGAAGGGTGTCGTCGCTGCCGCCGAGGACATCACCGACGAGGAAGACGCCCGCTACGAGCGGGTGTTCAACAGCTTCATCCGCAACGGGCAGTCGAACCTCGAGCGTGAGGACCGGCAGCTGCTCGCGTCGAAGTTCACCAGCCCGCAGAACGCGGCCGGCACCACGACCACGGCGGGTGGGTACACGATCCCACCGGCGTTCCGTGACGCGATCATTCAGCAGTTGAAGTACTTCGGGCCGATGGTCCAGGAAGCCGAACTGCTGGAGACCAGCGGGGGCCAGAACATTCCGTGGCCGACGAACGACGACACCGGGAACGTGGGTGCGATCCTCGCGGAGAACACCGCGGTGACCGAGCAGGATGTGACCCTCGGCACCAACTCGCTCGACAGCTACATGTACACGAGCAAGCTGGTCCGGGTGTCGTACCAGCTCATGCAGGACAACCCGAAGTTCGACGCCTGGCTCGCCAAGCGCCTCGGCGAGCGCATCGGCCGGATCCTCAACCAGCACTTCACCACCGGAACCGGCACCGCTCAGCCGGACGGGATCGTCACCAACGCGACCGTCGGCGCGACCACGTCCAGCACGTTCGCGCTGACCGGTGGGGTGAACTTCGCGGCCCTGGTCGACCTGATCGAGTCGCTCGACCCCGCCTACGGTGGCCTGTCCGACCTCAAGTTCATGGGTCACCAGACCGCGCGGAAGGCGGTCCGGAAGATCCTGGACAGCCAGAACCGGCCGCTGTGGGAGCCGTCCCTGCAGGCCGGCGTCCCCAGCAACCTGATGGGTTACGAGTTCGTCCTCAACAACGACATGGCGACCGAGGCCATCGGCTCCAAGTCGCTCGGGTTCGGCAGCATCCGGGAGGCCTACGTCGTCCGGATCGTGCAGGACATGAAGATGATGCGTCTCGACGAGCGGTACGCCGATTTCCTGCAGGTCGGCTTCCTGGCGTTCGAGCGCGCGGACGGCACCCTGCAGAACGCTTCCGCGTGGAAGGTCCTGCAGGGCCCGGCTTCCTGATCGGTTCGCTGGTACCACTTTTCAGAGCAAGGGAGAGGACAACCATGGCTGAGGCCAAGGGAACGAACACCGCGGTACCGACGCACGGGGACGTCGACCGGGTGCAGATGATGAGCCTGCGCGCGGACGGCAGCCCCGACCAGACCCCCGGGTTCGAGATGGTCGGCGACCGCGACGTGGCGCTCGAGCAGACCCGGGAGCAGTTCCGGCAGCAGGCCGTCTCGGCGGTCGACCAGGTCGCCCGGGGCGTGTCGGGTACCGGGGGCACGTCGGTCGAGGACGCCCCCCAGGACCCGACGATTGCCGCTCTGCAGTCCGAGCACGAGCGGGCTTCCGACAACGCGGTGAAGGCGGCCGACGCGGCGGTCGAGGCCCTGTTCACCGACGACCCCGATCGGGACAAGACGAAGAGCTCGACCGGCGCCAAGTCGGAGCCGGCCGCGAAGCCGGGCCCGACCAGCAAGTAAGTCCGAGCACGAAATCGCGGGCCCGGCGGACATCGTGTCTGCCGGGCCCGTTCCAACTTTCGCACCGGGTCCAAGGGAGATAGGGCATATGCCGTTCAACGACACCGCGAAGAACCTCGCGTTTTCGGCGGGCATCACGAACACGACGTCGGGTATCAAGTTCATCGGGGTTGGCGTTGCCGGCGATCCGGGTACCGCTACCACGCTCACGGGTACAGAGGCGACCGGCGGTAGTCCGGCGTACGCGCGGGTCGCGGTGGCGTGGTCGGCGGCCGCGTCTGGTCAGCAGGCGAACTCGGGGGCGCTCACGATCGACGTGCCCGCTGGTACCTACTCCGATCTTTTGTTCTTCAACGCCGGCACCGGTAACGCGGTCGGCAACTACCTGGGGTACGCGCCGATCAACGGGTCGACGAAGGGGTTCGGGACCGTCGACGCGGCTGGTGTCACCTCGGACACGATCACGTCGGCTGCTCACGGTCTGGCGAACACGAACCAGGTCCGCGTGTACAACGTGTTCGCGGAATCGCTGCCGACCGGTTTCACGGAGGGGACCACGTACTTCGTGGTCGGCTCGACGACGGACACGTTTCAGCTGTCGACGACGTCCGGTGGGTCGGCGGTCAACATCACTGCGATCGGCGAGCTGTACTTTCAGCGGGTCATCCCCGAGGTGTTCGCGTCCCAGGGTCAGGTCACGGTCGCGATCGGCGCCCTGGTCCTCGACGCGACGGCGATCTGATCTGCTGGCTTTACCGGTTGGTCCGGGCCCTGGTTGGTCCGGGCCGGCCGTGCATGTTTCCCGTGAAACACCGACCCGAAACTGAGGAAC
>Ga0247778_1000585_pt1 | contig 38815 bp, 40 predicted proteins | sample UWRJL049202B5_FD_179939 | JGI IMG/M metagenome (GOLD analysis project Ga0247778, IMG submission 179939) | Plant litter microbial communities from Arlington Agricultural Research Station in Wisconsin, United States - UWRJ-L049-202B-5 | ecosystem: Environmental > Terrestrial > Plant litter >...
GCTCTGCTCTGGTCGCGTTGCTACCTCAACGCCCTCCGGGCAAGCGTTGATGCTGGATACTGCGCAGTATCCGACGATACCGGGTCGTTGGTCGAAGGAGATGCAGGTGCAGGTGCAGGATCCGAGGCGGGTTTTGGTCGAAGTCGCGGTATCGATAGTCGGTGGTGGTGGTGGTGGTCGGTGGCTGGAATGGGTGCGGTCATTGAGGAGGTTGGGGTCTTGGGGTTCTTCCTCGTCCTCGTCAAATCTTCTTCTTGGCGGAGATCCGTGCAGCGCAGCGCAGCTTTTTGGTTTTTGGTGGGTGTCACGTGCTCAGTCGCGGTTTTGCCTACTCCATTTTTCGCGTTAGTTTGGCGTTTTCTGCACAACACCTGCACCTGCACGTCGATCTGTGGCTGCCGCCTGATTCATCGTCCAAGGTATAACAGACTCCTTCCAGAAACTTCATATCCAAGAATCAATCCAATCCAAGTCAATATCCACGTCAGAAAATTCCCATCATCCAAGATTTCTGATATTTTCAAATGTCACAACCCGGTCGCCGATCCTTAGCCACAGGGAATTTGGCCGTCTAACTTCATCCTTCATCTCGTGTCGTTTCAAAATCTAACGTCAGTCCAGCTTTTTAACAACCATGGCCCCGGATTTTCCAGTGGTAGTCAGGCTCCCCCGGGTCGACCACGCCGACGAAGAGGCCACATTTGTGCTTCTACACGTTTCCCCGGATGGTCACCGGCCGCTCGACCTCAAGCTGATTGGCACAGAGAATGAAACCGTCTTTGCCGTCTCATGTAAGGTTGGCCACAGCATCCCCCGCCTCGGCCCTACCCTTGGCCCTCATTTTCATGCGTTATCTCGGGAGCTAACAAACCTTGAACTAATTAGTAGAACACGGCAAGACCTCATCAGACCCGAAAGCACATCTCAGTCAAGAAAAATGGGAGGCCATATTAGCATCAGTCTTACTAGGCATTGTGCCAGATGAAGAGCATACGGAGATTATCAAAGGTGTTGAGGCTGTGGCCAAAGTGGAGTCGAAAGCCACTAAACTTACTATAACCATACAGAGGCGTATTGAAGGGATCACGGTATATTATCATAGATCTTTATACGCTATAGGTCACGAGCTAATTTTCCGTCAGCAACGTTTGGGCACCCTTGCTCTCCGCGCCACAGACGACGAAGAAATAGATATGTTCGAATGGTGCGCTAGTGCAGTCGCGTCAAAGAACAAGACCAATGAGGAGTTGCAAGTATTAAGGGCAACACTCAGTGGGAAGGATGAACAAGTCAAGAAATTAGAGGACAGCTTTGCGGAGTTGATTACTCTCAAGAATAATCACGAGAAGTCACTATTAGAGAAATTCTCATTATTACTCAACGAGAAGAAACTCAAGATTAGAGACCAACAACGGCTATTAGCTAGCTCAAATGTCGACCCCGCCAAGCTTCAAGCCTTAGAGGCGACGAGAAGAGACTCTAAGTCCCGATCTGCCGGTCCTTCCAGGAAAGGTAAACGCAAAGTGGAGGAGAAAGAGGACAGCGACTCAGATGAAGGATTCGAAAAGATGGAAGTCGACAAGGAAGAGGCAGCACCAGATTCGGAAGACGAGGACCGGCGTACACCAGATGCCGAATCGACTGCAGATGAAACAGAGTCGGAAGGCGAAGCGCCGGAGCCGCCATCCCCGCCTCCGAAAAAGACTGTCAATGAATCAAAAGCTAGTGGGAGGAATGCCAGGGCGGACTCTCTCGACTCTCCTCCTCGCCCTCAGCGAAGCTTGCCCTCGAGGAACCCTGCTCCTCCACCGAAATATGCGCCGGTTGATGGTTCTGAAACAGAGTCAGACGATGACGAATTATGAAGCTTATGAGATAATGAATGATGTTCACGCGCAACTGGATCTGGAAGTCTTCTATACTATCTGAAATCAACATAGACCCCTTCCAGTGATGTTGCGGGCAGCTGGACTCATCAGAGATTCTATGCTTCCCACATTCTCGCCAATAGCCCCAAATGCTTATCCGTCTGCTGCAAATGCGAGATACTAATGCGTTATTAGCCCAGGAGATCATAAGCACTGCTTTTCCATGTGGTCGAACACTCGTACGCCAAACCGCCTTCGGCTCCCAGCCCAAAATACATAATTATGGCGAGCACAACAGACCATGCGGCGGAAAAGGCTGGCAGGAAACGAGTCCATTCATCTTCCCACGGCCTTGGATTTCCCCCGAAGAATTCTACACAACGTCCCACGGCTGAAGCCAAGTAAAATGACAGTCCGATGCTCATCAAGCAGAAAACGAAGAACCACAATATAAATGACAATATCCATTGCATACCGACAACATACCAAAACCATCCAATATCGTCGAGTGATTGATGCCAGCCTGAGTATGCCCACAGTAGCAGCCCCTTATAATCGTTCACTAGGATGAATAGAATCCAGTTCACAATAATAGCAACAAAATCACTGATCGAAGCTATTATCGACAGCGAGTTTTGTTTCAACCAGGCATGAGATTTCCTCACGTCTGAGTCGGTTCTTACTTTTGGCAGAATCCGCTCCATCTTCCCCCATACTCGCATCAGTTCCAAAGCTTTCTCAGCCTCCGGCTCTTCCAAAGGTGATCTTGCAGCTAGGAGCAGCAGTTCTACAAGAAAGAATGAGGCCATGAAAGTATACCCCAGGATCTGTGTCATCGGCGCTCCCTTCACTAGACATGATTTGCAGAACTGTTGTATGATTGGAAGCCACAGCAAAGTTCGGTACGTCGGCCCTTTCTCATACTCCTGGATAATATCAAGGCTACGCCGGTAGTGGGCATCGAGGAGCTGGTTCAACACTCCCTTCCACGGTGCGATGTCTTCGTTGGCCAAGGCTAACTCTTCAATCACAAACCAGAGATCCATCGAAATTCTGGCCCCAATGTCTGGGCCACCAAACTCGCGGCCCTCCTCAAGCATCGACGTAGTCCTTCGAGCCAACGGAACCAATGGAATACCAACATCACCAGAATCCACGCCCGTCACCCCAGGTGGTAAAACCATCACCTCTCTGGCACAATTCAGATACCGCGCATTCTCCTCATTCCCGAAAAAGCAATTCCATTCTGCTTGATCCCACACGTTGCCCTCTCTTAGCGCTAGCGACACGTACGCATATAATCTCAATGTCGTTCGCCAGGTTCTCCACCCGTTTCGTCGGATTCCTGAGATCAATCTCGTCACAATTACGAGGTCCTCAATGAGCAAATAGAGAGGCGACAAACGCCACACTCTTCCAGCACGATGGAACAGCAGCGAGCCGCGTGGGTGAGCGAGGCACGCGATGGCAAATGTGAAGAGGAACCAGAAGGCGCTTGCGCGAGACCAATTTTCTTCCGTACACACAGGTCGAGCTGTGGCGCTTCTTGGGGTATTGGCAGCATTGTCTGCTGTAACGAAAGCGGCCGAGAGCAGAGCGAGGAGTAAGGACTTCGATGCCATTACTGCTACCTTCAAACACACAACAGAGCTTGTTCGCCATCATTTAAAATTGACCTTTTCATATTTTCAGCTGAAGCAAGGAAAAGCAAATGAGACATCAACCTCAGCCTCCTGCGGCTGAACCAAGCCACATTTCGAAACTTCACCAACAATGTAAGAGCTGACTTCCCGCTGAAGAATATACTTTTATTGCGAAGTGCAACAAAAAGACATCAACGCTTCCATTTTCAGCTAGCCTGGGCAGGCAGTGTGGATGTTGCGCAAAGCGTGGGATAATCATGATAACATCTGCAAGATTCGCGTCATGCTTCATTTTTTACTTTACCGTGATAGGATACGAGATTTTCCTCTTCTTTCTCTACCAGACCAATTTCAACTCCCATGGCTCCCTTTCGATGGTTTCATCGCATAGCGCAAGCTATGAAAGCGGGCTCAATTCAAGTTGATCTCAACATGCTTCCCTTTTCAGCCTCTCTTGTAACACAACTTCACCCTCCCCTAATATTTTATGTCTGTTCCCAATAATTTTAGCTGTATCTCGCCTCTTCTGTCTTCAAGCCCTCGTGCCCAGATGAATGTTGATTGGAGTATTCCTGTACGACCTTCGCATCGAACTTCCTCGTTAGGATCATGACAATTTTTTTGTTGCACTTCGCAAGCGTTGCAGACATGCTTTTAAGGGAATCATGTGATTGAGAACTGGTTTGGAAGTGTTCGGTAATTGTTTGGCGGGTGTTTGGGGATGCTGAGGTGGTGGGTGAAGGGGAATGCGGAGAGATAGATTGTCTCCTATCAAAATCATATTTTCATTTCAAGTATGGATAAGGGCATCAAAATCCTGTTAATAGCAAGCAGGCTTGCACTTCTAGGCATATCGCAGGGCTTGTGAATAAATACTTATACACCCACAGTAATGCCCGGCCGTTCCAAATTGTGGGCCCGATGTGCAAAGTTCTCGGAATGCGCATGCAATCTTTTTTGAGAGGACAATAATTGGGAGGGGCGAGTGGAATATTGACGCCCAAGGAAGGGCCTCAAACTAGAACCTTCCTCGCATCCCAAGCTGCAAAGAGCTAACAATCCCTTATGGGTCACCCTTGCCTCTCAGATCTGCCAGTTTCTATTTGCGGGGAAGGAGCTTCAAGTCTTTGTTGCAGATCGCAGTTTCCGCCTCCGATTTCGAAGCCACATAGTCAATATTCTTGTAAAGTCTGTGAATTGAAACGAAGATTGGGAGTCGGGTTGAAAAGGGTAGTGTTCGTTACAAAAGATCTGCAAAATTGATTCTTATCGGAAATGGGCGCAAGCTGAGTATTCCATTGAAATGTTCTGGTAGAAAACTTGATGAGTGGATGAATCGAGGTTGGATGCGATGTTGTATTTTGGGCGCCTCCTTTGGAACTCGATTACAATACTTTGTACAGCTTGTTGAAAGAAATACGAAAGGCATGATAGAAGAGCATTTTCCCAGAAAGATGAAGAGGTGTAGTCCACGTATAGTGATTTCAGTGTCTTTCTTGGTTTCTTTGGACATTACTTGTCGCATTCAACTTTACCCTCCACCACTTTCTCAACCCTCCCCAACCGCCAACGGTCGTGTAAACGTCTACCTGAGAGTATTCTGCTTCTCCATAGATGATGTTACCGCCAGCATTTCGAAATTTCCTCGACAAGACATCCAGCAATTCCATACAATCTCGAGTTTATTGGGTCGCAAGAACCTGGACGGCGGTAAGTGGTCGACATCGAGAGATTCTAATGGGGTTCAATTTTCAACTAGCTTCTGCCAGAATGCTAGGTCGATTTTTTGCTTTGGCAAAAGCATAACCTGTGGAGCTGTACGCCCAGTTTCGTGGATTGCAAGGTCTTTCATATAAAGTTCGACAATGCGCCTTTGACGTTCTCCACCATGCTTAGAAGTATCCGTGATGAAGCCTTCCCAAAGGTCGTCACCGGCTAGCATGGCAAGTTTTGTCAACGACGGAAAATTCGAGAGGATCACACGGTCAAATAGGTCGGGATCTATGAAGTCAAGAGAGTCGAAGTCTCCCAGAACCAGGTACCGGACTCCCTCAAAGCCTCCCCCACCGAGGTCAAATTCAACATAGATCGACTGATAGAACCACAAGTTCAGATACATATCAGGGGCGACGATCAAGTCTCGTGTAATGCCAATGCAGATAGATCTTTTTGATTCAATAGCATTGCGTGTGTCTGGCTCCTTGAAAATGACGGGAACCAATCGGTAATGTTTCAAGGTTTCAGTGCGACTTTCGCGGTTGACATATAAGCAGACAGGATAGGGCGGTGCATTTTTCTGTTCCCAAAAGCGTCTGTTGAATGGGGTTGCTTGGGCCCAGACGCATTCTGTTTCTAGGTGGACGATACACGGGCGGGGGAGAGCCGCGCGCCATACCATGAGGCGAATTTCCATAGGCAATTTGCCGAAAGGTTCGAAGATGCCCAGAGACAGAGGGAAGAGCTGCTGATCGGCGTCGGGAAGTTCCATGGTCAAGAGAGCCAGATTGGCAACAACGTCGTCCATGCTGCTGCTTCCGTTAGCAAACTCTCCGTCGAAAAGAGAGTGAATTTCTTACCTGTTCTCGTCGAAGGCCACACTGTCCGTATGTTTAGATGTCAATCTTGTCATTTTGGGTGATGAACAACCTTTGATGGTTATGTAGGATGATTGAGAGAGGTTCCGCGTCAAGTGGCCGCGAAGTGGTCGTGCTGGCCTCATGCAGACTAGGGTTAATTGAATGTTTTCTGCAAAATTCTTCCTTTCATTCCATATCTTGTGTCAAATTATGTTGATCTACCGGATGATAGCGTTGCTCTAAAGAACTTGGTCGGAAAAATACACCACAAGAGGCTTTGACTCATACTCCATTCCGTGGCATCGACAAGGTATCGTCGAGGAGGACAAGGCCTGACTTTCTACTCGAATATTGGAGAGGATAATTATATATTGTTCCTCTGCTCAGGCACTCGTCGAGCGGTGAATCTGGTCGACCCTCCACGTGGTAAGACTAAGACAATATGCTAGCGTAGGTTCTGGCCGTTCGACCTTCTAATCACTCATGATTGGCATTACTAAAATCCTGTTAATCACGGATCTAGGTGAGTGAAGTCTGAGGTAGCGACTCACTTGCGCGAAGCTTCGTGAAGCAACGTTGCTTGCTTGCCGGTATTCCATAGGAAGGGGGTCACGGTCGTTAAGGGTGGAATTATGTCCAAGGAACTCCACATTGGCTTTTGCGTCAATCTTTTCATTTTTTCTGCAGATTCCGTCTGAAGTGATCACTTTTTCGAATCGTACATGATTCCAATCAAGCTAGACGGGTTGATATGACGGCTGAACTTCGACATGTATGTGGTTGGGAAAGAGGCACGAAAGACAATATTATCGAGCAGCAATCGCTTCCTTTCTCCACGCGTAGTTTGCGCAGAACATGATTCCGTTCGAGGGGGGTGACGTTGACTTTGAGTTTGGGAGTGTACTGTAACCGGGAATTTAGGTTGCATTTAGGTTTACCCCTGAAGTGTTGTGACCTCACCCCTGGTACCCCCCTTTTCAGCAGCAAGTGCGTTCCTCTGTCTGCATTTCAGAGTGCAAGTTAAAATCACTCATATGCAACAATATCACTCGTAATTCCTCAATAAATGGGTAAGACAAAGTCAGTTAGATCCTCAAAATCCTTACTTAGAAGCTTGGACGATACTCGCATCTCGTCAAAAGCTCGGGATCAGGTGGACCACCAGCTTTGGGACGTGAACGAAAAGGCCCCACGAGCCATCCCCTCCATCCCACTGCACTACTCAGTACTGTACAGTACAGTACCACCAGTACCTCGGCAACTTACAGACATAGAGAGTAATAACACCCCGCCCACATCGCTTCGTCCCATTTTCTGCCCGAGTATTATTACATTGGAACACAGCATTGCTCCTGGCCGCCCTCCAGATTTGGGCCTAAGTAGGCCACTATTCGCGAGAGGCGCATTGAGCGGAGCTCTCAAATCATCGCGGGTCTAGTTTATTCCTTGGTGCTTAATGGTCAAATCAGGTCTGAATCCTTCGAGCCTTTAGTGATGGCCAATATTTGCAGGACGCCTGGAATAGTTAGTTCAGTTGCTAAATTCTCACAAAGTAAGGCGCGGCGCAGTTGAGATCCAGAGACGGATCTCGAATCTCAATCTGCCTCTCTCACCCTCTTACACTCTTGCTGTCGTTTAAGCTGACAACAATATTATTGGTCAACCTGATAGCCTTGCCGTCTTTCCGTTCTTGTCACCCTTAAGCTGACGCTCCCGGTTAGCTCTCTCGATTGCTTAATTGCTGGAATAACCCCGCTGGCTCTCAACCGTTGGTTCGCGCAATAACTTCCGGACCAAGATTGAGAGCCTGTTTTTTTTCTCAAAATGTCCTCCTTTCGTTCGATGTGGCCTAAACCTGGCACCATTGTTGCCGGGGACTACACTGCAGAATTGTTCGACCCAAGTACTGCTGGAGACCGGGACAAGCTTGACAATTTGGTCACATCCGGAGCTGTACAGACTATTCACGACAGTCTTGTCGATCAGCTTGAAGAGCTCGTTGACGGGCGTGCACCGCAAGAAAGATTAGACGCCGAAACTCTGCGTCAACGGGTGCTCGCTCACTTAGGGGACACTCCAGCCGAACACTACGGGACATATGTCTACTACCCATGGCGTAAGGAGTTGTTGCACATTCTTCCACGAGATGAATTCATCGAGGTCCGCACGAGCCGCAACCGTTACCAAATCACACCCGCCGAGCAGAAGCGTCTAGGCAAGACGCAAATCGGTGTCTTGGGTCTCTCTGTGGGAGCTTCGACTGCGCTCACTCTTGCTTTGGAAGGAATCGGCGGCGAGCTACGGATCGCTGACTTTGACACACTTTCTCTGTCTAATACCAACCGGCTTCGTACATCAATCAGCAATATCGGTGTCAACAAAGCTGTACTTTGTGCGCGCGAATTGTCTGAGATCAACCCATACTTGCAGATCACGGTGTATCCGGCAGGGTTGGGTGAAGAGAACATTGAAGAGTTCCTCACTGGCGGCGGTAAGCTTGATCTGCTCATCGAAGAATGTGACGATTTTTTCATGAAGCTCTTCTCACGCGAGCGTGCTCGACATCATGGTATTCCCATGATAATGGAAACAAACGACAGAGGCATGCTTGATATTGAACGTTTTGACAAAGAGCCAGACCGTCCCCTTCTGCATGGTCTCCTCGGTGGCTTGGATTCGAACACGCTGAAAGGCCTGAGTACAAAGCAAAAAGTGCCATATCTGTTACGGTTCGCGGGATCCAAAGACACAGTGTCCCACAGGGCATTGGCTTCCTTGTTTGAGATCTCACACACGACCAAGTCTTGGCCACAATTGGCAAGCGCCATCAGCTTGGGCGCTGCTATTGCTGGCGATACTGCCCGGCGGCTGCTACTTGGTGAAGCTTTGCCTTCTGGACGCTTCTACGTAGACCTCAAAAAGCTGATCTCACCAGGAGCAACGGCTTCCTTGCCCGACTGGAGCATTTTGGAACCAACTGAAATCAGCCAAGCAGCGTCTGCTGTTGCAATCCCTCCTCCTCCTCAAAGAGTATCTTCCGGGTCCATTCAGCGCAACGAAGCAGAGTATCTTGTCGCCCACGGGTCTCTTGCGCCTTCAGGTGGCAACAGTCAGCCATGGCACTTTACTCTTCGAGAAGGGCGGTTAGATTGCAGTATTCCTTCCACATACACATGGACGAGCCTGGAATTTGAAGGGCGACCATTGTACGTGGCGATGGGTGCAGCAGTCGAAAATATCACCATTGCAGCATATTCTATAGGATTGAAAGCCCAAGTCCTACCTGCTGTGATAGAAGGGCCCAAAGAGGTCTGCAGCATTAGTTTCGAAAGAGTGGCTCCGGTCCAAATGCCACATCTCGCCGCTATCCCCAAACGCATCACCAATCGTCGCAATGCCGACCTTGAAAATCGTTTAGCGGGCTGGAAACTACAGGCGCTCATTAACGCAGCTTCGAGGTGTGGCGCAAAACTGCGCGTCGAGCGGAACGACGAGGAGAAACGCAAAATTGCTAGCATCATTGGGGCCGTCGACCGGGTGAGGTTATTGCACCCTGATCTCCACAAGGATCTTACCGGCGAGTTGCGATGGAGCCGCGAGCAAGCCCATACGAGCCGCGACGGTATTGGCATCGATACTCTTGAGATGGGTACTGCTGAGCGTGTAGGTGCCTCTTTGATGACCACCTGGCCCGCTATGCAAGTTTTGCGCGACTTGAACATGGGCCAAGACCTCGAAAAGTCCGCTCGCAATGCGAAAACTGACACTTATGCATTGTTGACTATGCCAGGGAAGGGTCTAATGACCTACTTGGCGGGTGGACGCGCGATGGAGCAGGTATGGCTTGAAGCCACTTTGCAAGATTTTGCTTTTGCTCCTGCGAGCAGCTGTATTTTCTTGTGGGCCCGGCTTGAGGAGGGGGGAGATGCTATTTTTTCAGCTACGGAGAAAGAAGTCTTGCGCGCGGCCCGACGGGAATTTCTTGAAGTGTTTCCTCAAATGGAGTCCGCTTGTGAGATTCTCTTATTTCGTCTCAGTAAGGCGCCACCTCCTACGGCTAGGTCTTTGCGGCACCCAATTTCGCAGGTCCTAACAGTCGCTGACTCCTGAATACATTCATGGGCTATCAAGCCCATCAAGGCACCAAACTCTACTCTCAAGGTAAATTGCATAAAGAAAAGTCTTCAACATCTCAATTGATGAGAATATCTCTTGGTGTCCGTTTGTCACCTATTCCAAGACCTGACCCAAATCGCATTTCCTCCCTCATCATTACAAAACAGTCTTCGCCACCCCCGTCCTAGTCGCATATCCCCTCACATCGCATTCCGTACTCACCGATTCGACCTCCGACCCATCCGATTCAATCAAATATCTCGTACTACCCTCCACCCGCTTCCACCCAAACATTTCATACCAATCCGGCAACGAAAACTACAATTTCCCACATCGTCAGACTCAAAGCGCCTCAATATTCCACACGGGGTAAAGATAGAACACACCTTAGCATCCGTCCCTCTAGATGGCACCTCAGCCACCAACTCGCGAGCAGAATAGGGTGCGCTAGCAGCGAGTTGCTTCATGGCCTCCATGGCCATGCGAGCCAAGAATTGCCCGCGGAGTGCGGGGGAAATGTAGAAATTCGAGCCACCGAAGCGGTGCTTTGCGGGGTCGATGGAAGGGGAAATGGTGTTAGGAATGAGATCGAGGGAGACGTGTCCGATGGGTGTAAAGGGTTTACTTCGACAGCGCTGTGGTGATGTGGTAGTAGGTGCTGTATCGCTTAAAGGATCCTGTTCTAAGGGAAAACGGTGGGTGTGAGCTTGTATAAGTTGTTGTTGTGTGGATCTTGGGTCTGGTTTTAAAGTCTGGAATTTGTGAGACGTTTGGTCTTTGACTGCTGGGGGAAGGAAACGTGCGATCCAATATAGAGCTTTCTGGTTTAGAAGCTGTTGGTGTTGCCATAGCTCTACGCGATCGGCGCCCCAGCCGCATGCTAGACGTTGCTGTCGCAGTCGTTGGAATTGTGCGAGTGAGAGGGGGTCCCAGGGGATTAACTTGATGTCCAGGTTCTCAGTCGACATCTTCTATTCTGAAATGAAACAATGACGGGATCCGCCTTTGGAAGAGCATCCGTTGTCTTTTTTGCTAGAATGAGCCAAATTATGGTCTTCTGAAAAAGATGTATAATCAGCGGGCGTAAATCAAGGTATTGAAGATTCAAACTAGTCGAGGGCATAAGAGGTCAAAGCCAATCCTCCAGTAGTTTGAACAAGCGAAAGAGAGAAAACGAAGGTACCGAAAAAGAAGCAATGTCAAAATATTGTGAATATTTCTGTTTCACTCAGAAATATGGCCTTAAAGACGCTCCGAAGAGCGTAAATTTTGAGGGGAGGACAGCTTTTATATATCTGGACGAGACTGCAAGTGCCTAAGGCACCAGCACAAGCTGAAGGACCATCCCAAGTCACCTAAATATCGGCAGGTACTACAAGCTACGCTAGAGCATCCTTTGGGGCATGATTTAAAGTCAGCAAGTGAGAAAACCAGATGAGAATATCATGTTGTTTGAGGAGGCTGGAGTTGAATTTGAATTTCGGATTCCCAAAATGGACGTCGCTAGATTTACCGTGTGACCTGACCCCCTTTCCTAGCAACTAGCTCCATATTCGATATTGTAAATCTGCTCCTATGGATGTTGCAAATGCAGCGGTCAGTATTTGCTGTAGCGGCTCCACAAGAGACTGAGCCAGCTTTTTTTTCGCAGCAGAGACCTTCCCCCTATTTGCCATCACGTGCCATATTCAAAATAGATTCGAATTTGGTTGAGAAGACTTTTCATTATTGGGAATAAACAATCAGCTTCGGCGTTCGTAAATATTAGGATAAGCCTTTCAAAGAACATGGAACATTTATGAACTTACCAGAATCCTCACTCGAGTCCCAACACAACTGACAGGGCCTAGACTAAGTTATCCTTGCCATCTCATTTCCCAATTATGGGGCTTATCATCACAAACCACTGTACCCGCCCCAAACTATCTCTAATTCAACTTCAACCGCATTCCTTTCCATCTCCCGTGAGTTGTCACGAAGCACAGCACGAAAAAAATGTCAAACCCGTTCTTGTTCATACCAGAACCCCATCTTCACCCCTCCGCCATAGTAACCTACAACCCCGTCCTTGGCCTCACTCAGTTGAAGTCAGACCCCAGCTGTATAGTCATATCCACCGACGGCGCCTGCAGATTCAACGGCTACTCAAACGCCCGAGCCTCCTATGGAATTTACTTTGGTCGCAATTCCCCTTTCAATACTTGCCACTTGATTCCGCCGTCCATGGGTGCTGGTGGTGTAGGCAGCACCAACAATGTCGCCGAGTTGTACGCGGTTGAAGCTGCCATTTTGATCGCGTCTAGAATCAAAAGCTATATGGTGAGCCAGGGCATGGAAATCCAGCAGATCATCGTGAAGACAGATTCTTCTTATGTGTCTGAGACTTTGAGCCGGCATGTCTGGCGCTGGTGGTGGGATCCAAGAGCACAGGTGTACCTGAACGCCAGGGGCCAACCAAGAAAAAACTCGCATCTTATCCACGGCATAAAGAGATGGCTATATGATGACCCGAACCAAAATTTCCGCGTGAAGTTCTGGCGCGTGCGGCGCGAGCAGAATGCGGATGCTGATCGGCTTGCTAATATCGCGCTGAATGAATATTCCGAGCCTGAATATGATAGCCGTGACCTGTTCGAGCACAATTTCCCATGGGAATCATGGAAATATCAGTTCGAGTATCAACCTCGCGATATGGCAACAGCACTAGCTGCAGATGAAGTCATTCAACGATTGGAGTTTCCTTTGGAAACGCACAACGAATGGAGTCGGTCCGTGGCTTTCTTCCTCATCCAACAGGCCGAAGGTGCAAGGTATTGGCCAAAAAACGACCAGCCCATAGTGCATTGTCAAATTAGAGATCTAATATTCAAGGGAGCGACAACGGATATTCAAGAAATCTGCATGCGATACTTTGGTTCACGAGCGAGCGTTGAGCTTGAGAACGCAACGTCACGCCAGGATGATTTTAATAATTATGTTGTTAAGATTCCCCTTGGCATATGTAAGCCTTCGTCCTGTCGATCAATATGTGCAGTAATGCTGACAATGCCAGTGCTGGAGCATCTTCTCAAATCAGACCTTGCAGATCTACAAGCTAGGAAGGTTCGAATCTGACTTCCATCGAAACCCTTACTGAAAAGGAAAGTGGGGACCGATGAGTAACGGGAAGAAATGTCCGCGGAGGCAGCTCAAGCAGTAAAATACAGGAGGAAACGAAGGAATTGGAGGGAATTTTGATAAAGAGAATATACCAATGGGATATATAATCCTAATACTGTAAACATAGAAGGGGTTTCAACGTATCGCAAAATTGATCAAAGGTTGCAATATCTAACACCGTATCTCGTTCTTTATCCTCAAACCCCCCTCGAGAGAAAACCACTCGGAATGGCTTTCGAGTTCTGCAATGCGATCTCCAAAGCGCTCGAACAGCAACTTCGTTGCAGGATTCGAGGTGAGATGATGGTTGTAGCAGACTTGAAGGCACCTGATCTGTGGGAGAAAAGGCAATCTGACCAATCTGAAGAAACGAATTTGCTTGTGTATATTCAACGGAGATGAGGGCTGATAGAGGATCGAGTAGAAGTGGGGTTTGTAAAAAGCAGGGATAAGATTCGATTGCTACGGAATCTCATATATTGCTTCCCGATGAGGAAATGCGTCCCTGCCAGAGTTCAGCCAGCTCGTGCGAGGCAAGTCTGTATGAAAGGAAAGAGTCGTCTGCATTTACCTCAATATACATTGTGCCACTCATACGCATCTTCCTTTCAACACAGCGACACGAAATGGAACAGGTTGTGGCAACCCACAAAACCAACAGCAAGACGGAAGGAACAAAAAGGTTGATTTGAAGGCATCTTGAAATTGAGCTGAGTACTGCAGTATCTAGTTCCCCATCCCACACCTCAAACCCCACCACCATATCGATTTTTCTTTCTTTCTTTCATCACAAGTATCCATCCCTGGATCTCTCTTATTCCCCCAGCTCATCCTTGCGCCCGGTGTGGAAACCAAGCTCGCAAGATCATATCATCAACCAACTCCATATCGTTCCCCCATTCATCAGGTATCAAACGGCAAAAATAAAAAACCCACGCGCAAAAAACGAATACATTTTGCCCCCAGTCTCAATTCTCAATACAGAATCAGGATTTCGCAATCGCAAGCGCCACCCCAATCCAAACCAAGATTGCTGCAGGTTTCATATTTCGTGAAAGCTTATGCTTCTCTTTAATCTTCGTGCATCGTCGTTGATCCTGATGATACAAGTTTTGCAAGGAAAACGTGCTTAAAAAAAGTAGAAAAATGAAAAATAATCACACATCCGCCCCGCCCCGCCTTTGCTTTTCGCCCCAATTCCGAGATAGTGAATTCGTCGCAAGTAGTTTTTGGTACAGTGCAAGGAAAGTTTTCCGGGTTTGTAAACGTAAGCAAGCCTCTCGGATGAGCAATTATTGCACTACTTGTTGGGAGTCACCGCGGCCCCGATATCCTCCACGCCCGCGGGTTGATTGGCCGTTTGCTGTGTATCCTCCTCGGCCTCTGTAGCCTCCACGGCCACGTCCTCGTCCACGGAACCCTCCTCGGTATCCGTTATCGACGCTTCCTTGGCCAAAGGTTTCCACGTTCTTCTTCTGCTCTTCTCCACGCCATTCTCGCCCGCCTGGTCTGTTATTGCCGGCCTCTGCGCGGTCTTTGCTCTCCGATGAGATGTTATCGAAGAATGATGTAGACTTGTTATAACCTGATACGGGAACTTCTACCTCAGGTGACGCCGCTGATGGGGTCTCCCCAAGTGGTGATCCGGCGATTGCTTCCTTGACCAAGTCCTGCTTGTTGAACTTGGAATTGGATTCCTCAAAGTCGAAATCTGTGGCTGGGACTTCAACCTTAGCGGCGGGCGCACGAGCTCCGCCTCGTCCACCACCACGCTGCCCTCTTTGATTGAACCCGGCACCGCCGCTTGGCTGACGTGGAGCACGAGTCGTTTGATCATTTGTTCTCATTTCATTGACTTTTCTAGTCAGATTATCGACCGCATTGCCATTCGATTGTCCAGCTGGAGGAAGTTTTGCCATCGCCGCAGCAACAGCTGCTGTGGCAGCTTCAGTTGCATCTTTCAAGCTGGCTGATGGACCTGCTTGTGTGGTGGGGACATTTCCAGAATTTCGATTCAGTGGTGCCTTATTAGCGGCGATGTTTGGGATAGCTGGTTGAACGACATTGTTGGTCTTAGGGACGTTTGGTTTCGGCCCAGCAGCGGCGGCGGCGATCTGTGCGGTGGATGGCTGCGAGACTGCAGCTTGGACCTCGCCAGGAGATGGCTTAGAAGCAACTGGAGGTGTGGGGGGCTTAGCGACTGACGCGGCAGCCATTTCAGCTGCGGGTTTGGCTAAGCTCTTTGGCTCAGCTTGCTTGTCACTTGGCTGGCCAGCGGCTGGTGGTGATGATTGCTTGTTTGCACCAGGGCCAATTGGCGCAGGTTTAGGAGGTTGGCCTTGTGGGAATTGCTGGCCTGGTGGTCCGGGAGGGTAGCCATAAGGAGGGAAAGGCCCTTGGGGTCCCTGAGGAAAGCCTTGTCCTGGAGGAGGATACCAGCCTGGAGGGGCACCGTAAGGAAGCATACCAGGAAATCCGCCTTGGCCAGGAGGGCCACCGCGACCCCATCCCGCCGGTGGAGGGGGGTAGAATTGTGGAGGATACCCGGGATGTTGGCCAAATGGTGGACCTTGAGGAGGGCCTTGTTGCTGCTGAGCCTGGTTCTGAGGCCCTTGGGGAGCATTTGGTGGGGGACCTTGCTGCTGGTTTTGACGAGAAGGACCCTGAGCTTGGGCAGCAGGAGCTGGAGCTGGGCGAGATCCGCTCTGTTAATCAATAATTAGCAAGCGGCTTCAAGTAAATGTCCAGATACAAGAAGCAGTATAGCTTAATATCAGAAGGAAGGCAACGGAAAATCTCCACATGGTTTTGCGCTCTCGGAGACAATATGATTTAACATCCGAAAATTCTTCATCACTTAAAGCAAACAGCTGCTATCGCAGGGCTTTTTCGCCAGGATTTCGCAGAAAATGCGCACTTACTCCAAGAATAGCAGGGTCATTGGGGACCTGCGGAGGCTTGTTCTCCTTCGGTGCAGGAGCTTCCTCGATCCGCAAATCCTTCACATCGCTACCACGGAAGACAATGTATTCGTAAACGCTATCTGACGGCGGTATCTCCTCCTCGGGCACACCCTTTCGCCCTTCTGTGCCGAAAGATGATACGTTTTCAAGAGCCACGGTCGAGTTTTCTGAATTGATCTCATGTAACGTTCCGACATATCTAGCTTCTGGTCAGCGCGACTGAGGGACAGCTGTGGGCGCGCGGTCCGTACCGAATGTCACTCCGTGATACCAGTGATATCCTCGCTCTGGCATCGCACAATGTTAGCATCGAAAGCCACCAGGTGAATGTTCAGCCTCAAAACTGACCCTAAGAATTCCGCCATCGTGGTGGTGTGTGGGAGACTGCGATCAGCTCACAGCAAGCTCGTATTGAATAGAGAGTAAAAGAAGAAGATGAGATGGGTTAATTGTTCGTGGCGCAAAGAGGTTGGGGAGGTGAAAGGAAAAGGAAGATGTGTTTGTGGAGGAAGAGGTTTGTGCATACGCGAAAAGGCTGGGGAGGTTGAACTTCCTTCGTTTAAAGGCCCACACCAGTTTGTCCGGCGACCTGATTGTTCCAACACCGCAAGCTTTGGTACTTCAGCTTCAGCCTTATGTTTATCAATCTCTCCAGCATTCAGCCACCCCCGCAAAACATCACATCATGGCGGAAACAACGCCGATTTCTGATGACACAGAAATCTTCAAGCAATTGGAGTCATACCCATGGGAGAAAGATAAGGAATTTCAAGTAAGTTTTTTGAAGTATTCTTTATATCATTATCAGCCTCGGCATGTATGTGTATAGGAGCGTTGATAATTTAAGCTCTGGTATGATATTAAAGCTCTATACCAGATAGAACTGTACACGTTTTTATTTCTATCTAATCCTCTTACCAGTCATAAACACCTCATCCAATATCTCTTTTCCAAACCATAAAACAAACAAATACTAACACCCCCCAGGGCGGCCTCTCCGCAATCCTCGGCCCCTCCCCCTCCCCCTCCCAACTCGAAGACCTAACCCTCCGCGCCCAATGTTTCTACCTCTCCCGCAAAAAAGGCACACCCATCGACTTCGACGCCTACAAAGCCTACCTATCCACAAAACCACCCTCCACATCCAAAGACTCCTCACTCCCAACCCAAGACACCCCACCAACAAATACCAACCCCCAAGAACCACCCACCTCCGAAGGAGCACCCTACCCCCCAACCTTCGCCCAAATAGTCTCCCTCATCACAAGCGGTGCCCCCATCCCCGGCATCCGCGACATCCCCGATACAGTGCTCCCCGGCAAAGCTACACCTGCGACAGCGAGTCGACGCCGGAAGCCGTGGGAGAAGGACGGGGAGGAGGTTGTGGAAGAGGGGACGTTTGGGGATAAGAGGGACGAGAAGCCCATTGAGCAGGAGTTGCCTGAGGATTAGGAGTGTGAGTGAGTGGGACTGTTTAGTGAGGGAGTGGAGTAAGGGAGAAAGGAGTGGAGATGTGATGTGAGATATAGGCGGAATAATTTGGGATGGGAGATGGAACATTTGCATGGATGGAGTTTTGCTGGTGGCATTTCGGGCGTTAATCTGGCTTTGGCTTCATCATTACTCGCTCAGCTATAGCATATTAAGATGCCGTTGTTCATCTGGAAGACGACTTGTGTATTGTAGCGACTAGAGATCTTGGTATGCCATCACGAATCATGAGAACTTCTTAGCCTAAACAGGGTCTTCCTTGATCCTGGGTTCTCATTCCGGGGCTATGATACCTAGTGGCTGCATGCGCTGTATGGGCAATCTCAATTCAAGGCAAATCTTGAGTCGCTGCTGGCCCTGATGGCATTGCTAGCCTCGCATGAGACTTTATTTCCAGATTTCTAGAGGCCTCCCAAATAAAATCAAATTTGATTACAAGCAATGGTAGCGAATGGGAGAAGCTATTTATTTTCTAATGAGTGACTAGATAACAAAGCGTTTCCCTTTTAGGATTTGGATGCACTGAAAGCAAGAAGAAATCAGCCCCATGGCAGAAGTTCCTCCCACATCACGATTCTTCCCTTCTATCACGGATTTTTTGATATGAAAACAAGAGCCTCAGCAACTTTACATCCACACCAATTGTATGATATAAGCCTGGATCAGATGGTCAGAAGGCAACCTTTACAAACCAGGACAAAGTACTGACCATAACCATGAGGTTTCCAAAGCACTGAAGAGTAGGTCTCTCCCGTGTACGATGTTGAGGAATCGCAGATTAGGTTGCCGAAGAAAATGTTGATAGAAAGCGCAGAGAATATATTTGACGTCGAAGTTCATAAGGAAAAACGATTTGCGGGACACGATTGAGAGACAAACAATGCCTAAAGTGACTTTTGGAGGATGTAAGGAGAGCCAAGTCGAGACATCCGTAGATCTGAAAGACCAAAAGCGGAAAGAGAGGCGGCAGGCCGGTCGAATATGTAGTATCGTTATGTTTGTTTCTGAATATCGGTTGCCAAATAAGATTGTGACTGAAACCAAAAACGCTGAGAGGCAATGTGAAAAGCGCAAGCCAGCAAGCGAGACGACACGAGGAAGTGTAAGCTCCGCAATGACTACGCCGAGATGACGTAAATAAGGTTCAATGTACAAGTGTGAGAAGGAGCTTTGAGAAGGAGCTGTTCCGATGCGGGCAAGCATGTCAGCCAATGCCCTCTAGGGAAGGTGGTGGGTGAATATACTCAGGTCAGGGAAGTTCACTTACTTTGATTGATAACGGTAATTGCTATGATAGTAGCGCCTAGCGGTAAGCACCACCATAGCGAGGAGGCTGAGGTGGGCCCATACGAGGAGGACCTCCTGGTGCGCCAATGGAAGGACCAACACCAGGACCAGGGCGAGTCTGGATGGCGGGGTTGGTGCAGAGCATGCCAACACGAGAGCCGAACTTGGATCCTCTAAGAGAAACCATGTGCTTTCGAATGTGCTGGGCAACAATCTCACGATGCTGAGGGTTGGAGTGAGTGAGAATGTACTGGATCAGGTAATTTCCGTACTGGTCGCTTGCAATATCAATCAATGGAATGCGTGGCCGATCAAGACGACCTTCGCAAACACGATCGAGATAGCGGCTCAGGAAATCAACGCCACCAATCTTGAGGCACTTCTCAACGACCTTGGAGGCAAATTGGTCCATGCTGTACTCAGAGGCATAGCGAATGACATGGTCAATGGCACGGCTGCGATCAGCTGGGGCACCATGCTCGCAGATGTGCTGGATGCACCAGTTGCCGAATTGGCCATGAGCGACAATGTCAATGCTTGCAAGGACCTCCTCGATGCAGGGGCGCTGAGATGAAGTTAGCACAGATACATGGTGATGGGGGTCATTGATTCAAGTACTTACCTTGTCTTCCTCGAGGCAGTTTTCAAAGATGTTCTGAACGACCAAGCTACCAGTCTCGCCCAAAGCGACCTCGTGCCACATTCCGCGAAGGGACTCGTTGACATACTTCATGATCTGAGGTGGAGACTCAGTCCAGCGAAGCTCAAACAGCTTCTGCCAGACATGGCAAGCGTAACGATGGACTACGGTCTCTGGAATACGACGAAGAAGCTCGTGAACCATGATAGCCTTGTACTCCTCAGGAACAGAATCGAAAGCCTTCTGGACGACGTGGCAGCCGAAAGCATCCATTGAAAGATTCAAAGTGTTGCCACGAATAGCCTCAGCAATCTTGATAACTTGCTCAGGAACTCCATGCTCGAAGCAACGTTGAACCAAGAAGTTGCCAAAACGGTTGACCATCAATGGATAGGCTTGAGAAACAATTGCCTCAACAATTTCGTACTTCTGCTCTGCGGTACCGACCTTGAGCTTCTGCTGCAGAAAGATAGAAGCTTGCTGATCATTGTTGCACACAATCTTATCGACGATGTACTTCCAATTGCAATTGACAGTACGATCAAGAAGGCGGCGGTAGTTCAGAGGTTCGGTGGTTGGCAGGTAGGTCTGTCCCTCTGTCGCAGCGCCCTGAGTCACGGTTAGCCACGTTGAAGACGTTGAAGTTTAAGGGGATAGAAACTTACATATCCAGAGTTGGAAGTGAACTCAGGAGCATGAGGAGAAAGTGGAGTACCAATTGGTTGAGGTTGATAGCCACCATACATGTTACCATTGCTGTTCACGCTTTGATTCATTGCCATTGGACCTCCCATAGGTGCAACACCGCCATTCAAGCCGCCAACAGAGTTGAACGAAGCTGAAACAGGAGTGTAGCCATCGTAAGAGCTGCTGCTGCTTGCGTAAGGAAAGGATCCGCGGTTGAAGGCACGAGGTCCGGGGCGCCGTCCAGCTGGAGGGGCTATCAAGAAGTCGGGCTCGGGAGTTATACGCTCTCCTCGCAAAGAGTTCATATGATTCATTGGCGGACCAGGAAATGACATTTGTGGATCGGGGAAGGGTTGGTTGAAGCCGCGATTGGCCCATGGATTTGGAGCCATTGCCTCGTTAGGTTGGAAGCTGGGTGGGCCCGAAACTGGACCAGGGAAGACCGGCCTACCACCACCCCAAATGGAGCGACGGTTGAAATCGTTAGCAGAAAGAGCATCGCTAGTATCAGAACGGGAATCATCCTGGGCTGCCCATGAGTTGTCTCGTTGAATTTGGGGACGTAAGTTGTTGATGGGCTGAGGCATGTGGGTGATGCCGATGACTTCCTGGTACTCAGCATTGATGGCGGAGTCGGAAGAACCCATTGCTTGACCGTTTGGGAGCTTCACGTTGCGTTGGGCAAGTTCATCCGCTAGGCGAGCAGCTCTAGTCCGAGAAGCTTCAAGCTCACGCTTTAGACGGAGGATTTCTTCAGATTCCGAAACCGTGTTATCCTCGCCAGCGACGCTTTGAGGGCTCGTGCTAGGAGCAGTGCTGTTGGCTTTGGTCGCGGTTGCAGGTGTAATTGGCAAGGAACTGCCGGCAGAGACGTATTCTAGGGTGCGAGCAAAGGCAATAGATTCGTCGGAGTTCTTGAGGGCTTCAGATTGTCTGTTGATGGTGTTCGAAGCCTCCGAAAGCTTTGCGAGGAGCTTGTCGACGGGATTGGTGTCGGAGCCCGAATCGTGGGTGACTTTCATCTTCTGCATGGATCAGTAAGAGTCATACAGAGAAACTTTGTTTCAGACTGACCTTTGGTGCTGCTTGATTGCCAAGCTTGTTGGATGAAAGTGCAGTAACAGACTTCTTGAGGGCAGCCGCTGAATCCTAAGGGTAATGTTAACTTGACACACGATATTGGACGTTTACCTCGAGCGGTGATGGGGGCGAGGTTGAAGTAGAAAAGTTCTGAAATTGAAAGTGGAGAGGGCTATATGTAGTTTTTGAAAGTTCCTCCAGTATTCAATACCGACGGAGCAAGAGTGGATTGAAGATATACTCGGATTCAATGATCCTGTGGAACGGGATACAACCGGATATCATTGACGTGATAGGGAGGTGAATAGGTGGCAGACTCGTCTGAACTGGAGAGAAAGAAAGGAGATTTGGGATACATACAGTGCGAGTCGACATCTTGTCGTCCGAGGTCGCAGGATTCTCCTGGGAGGAGCTTCTGCTGGCGACCGAGCGACGAAGCGTCGGAGAGCCAGTCGAGGCTGGTGCAGACATGTTGTTGGCTTTGACCTGTTCTGAACAGCCGATCTCTGTTGAGATTGTGACAGCTAAAACTGTGATGAGGTCCAAAGAAGATGGCGTGAAATACCCCGACACCAAGGTGGGTGGGAGAGGAGATGGTGGGAAGAAGTTGCGGTAGATGTGAAGAAGAAAGAAAACAAAGGGAGGTGCAGATCAAATGGTTCAAATACGAGTCGTAGCTCTGGCAATTAAATGAAGAAGGTGCAGTTGAGATGGCCGTCTCGTTCCTCCACGATATTGCCTTCCAAGTTGTTGTTGTGAAAGTTTGTTGGGGAGGAGAAAGTGGAAAGCGGGCGGAATATTAAAAGACGTGATGTGTTTATATTATTGCGGGCAAGAACGGTCTCCACGCACCCGACGATGCGGACGCGCACTCTTCATCTTCATGGCTGCTAACTTCGCAACTACATCATGTGAATGAAAATACATGAAATATAAAGATATCTATGTGAATTATACACGCTTCACCATTGATAAAGCCCCGTTGAGGGTGGGGGCGATGGTGAAAATAAATGGGTCTTTTGGTGAATACTCCTGGAAGGGCATCAACAACCCCCTGCTTTCTTCAACGCCTCCCTGGTTTTCATCAGCTATGATATCTGTCGGTGACAAGGATATGCGATACCTGGGTGTAAGAGGTGAATATTCTTATGATTCCCAATGAAATAGTTTCCGTATCCATGTGGAAATTCGGCCCCGGCGTTTCCTGCCCACGAAGCCCCTTGGGTTGTTCTTGAGACTGACTTTGGGACTTTTCTGGCAATACAACGAGAGTTTCGGAGCTACCATCTCCCGAGAGTCTCCGGCTGATCTAAAGTGGCGTGCGAACAAAAGAGCAACCCATTATATACTAGGAGAGAAATCGCGGCTCTTTTTAAGGGAAAGGGCGCCTCACATGCGAGAAAAAACGACAACAGTCCAGGATCAGTATTACGAGCACCTACAAGCAGGTTGAATGAATGCATTGCATTCTGCTGTCTGGATTTATTGAACGAGTTCCCTCATTTCTGACAGCCGTCTTGGACCCCATACAATCCCATAGCTTCCACTAACGCCGTATATTCTATACAAATGCCGTATTCGATACATGGCTTTCCTCGCACATAATCTATCAGGCTTTCCTCTTGCCCTTGAACTTCTTTGATTCTAAAAGCTGTTAGCACGCGCCCAGCCTGATTCTTGGACCACACTTACCCGCAGCTGTCCTCTTCTTCTTCGGTGCACCCTTTCCTCTCGCCTTGAGACTGCATAAACGTCAGAAATTGTCATCCAAGCCGTTTCCCCAGCGTGAACATACATCTTGATCTTCTCCAGTCGCTCCTCCTGGTCTTCGTCATACATCTCGACCGGGTGATTCGCATACGCCCTCTGCAGATCCTTAAACGTGCCCATCTTCCTTGGATAGTACGCGGCCAACGCTGGACCTCTTAATCGTTGTCGTAGGACTTTGTTTCCGAGTCGAAGGCCCTCGGGGTTGAAGGCGTGCGAGAAGATCCGGCATTGGACCTGTCCAGCATTAGTAACTTTACTTCGCTATGGCCGATACATTGGAGAATACCTTCATCAGGTCCAATATCCGCGATCGTGGCACAGACATTATTCTAGGAATTGTGCCGTCTCAATTGCTCTGGGTCTCTTGTCCTTCAATCGCGAGGTTGACGAAATTTGGAGGCTGAAATCGGACCGACATTGTTCCGCGCACCAGGCCAGGCCAGGAAAATACAGTACTGTATCACGAGATTCCATTTCTTTTGCAACTTCTTCTCCGTCACTTTATTTACATCAATTCTAATAGGATACGGGTACTTGGTATCATGGATCTGAACGATAGCACCACCCGGAAGAAACACTCTCGCGATGACGAACATTCTGAGCCGCGGATTAAGAAACAAAAGAAGCACCATGTAAGCCCGCCTGAGATATCCCGAGACGCATTTGCTAATTCGGTCCAGGACGAAGGAAATGGGGCATCAAAGCCCCATAAGAATAAAGATATTTTGAGAAATTCTGTACCTCAATCTGGCTCTGCAAAAATCGCCAACCTCGTCAAAGCGTTGGATGAGGCCCTAGACGAGGATAGCCTAGGAGAAACCTCGAATTCTATCGGAGCGGAAGCAGTAAAGCAATGTCTCGACTTACGGGCATCTTTACGGACTCAAAAATCAAATGAAGAAACCACAGCCATCACCATCCCAGAACCCAAGCCTTCAGATGGCCCCAATATCCCAAAATCAATGACCCCCGTATCCATCACTCCTTGGCACTCCTCAAACCTACCTAATAAACTCCCACCTCTTCCAGCAGTTTTAGACAAGACGCTCGAAGAGTCATCCTTCACCCACGTTAACCTCGGCACCGGCCGTATAACAGACATCACCTACGAACGCCTAGAGTGGGTGGGCGACGCCTACCTTGAATTAGTGGCGACCCTCCTCATATCCCAGACTTTTCCGCACTTGACACCTGGCAAGCTGTCACAATTCAGAGAAAGATGTGTGAAGAATCTGACATTAGCGGAATTCGCACTGGCCTACGGCTTCGATAAGCGCGCTAAGCTGGGTAATTTGTTTGTCAAGGATCAGGCTACGATGACCAAGATTCATGGGGATATGTTCGAGGCGTACGTTGCAGCTGTCGTACTCTCGGATCCGGAAAATGGGGTAGAGAGAGCGGCGGAGTGGTTGAAGATTCTTTGGGGCCAGAAGTTGAAAAAGGAGATCGTGCAGGAAGAGATTAGAGGAAAGGAAATCAAGGTTTCGAATCCCATGTGGAAGCTAGTTGGGGATGCACGGGAAGCCGCAAAGCAGACAGCACCGCTAAATCCTAAGGATCAGTTGCAGAGGTTATTGGCATCAAAGGGGGTGAAGCTTGAGTATAAGGATATTGGGCCGGCGACGAAGGATAGGACGAATAAGTTACCGCTGTTTACAGTTGGGGTCTATTTGCATGGGTGGGGAGAGAATGGGAAGCAGTTAGGGAGGGGTTCTGCTAATGGGAAGAAAGATGCGGGTATGAAGGCTGCGGAGGAGGCGTTGAGGGACAAGAAGATGATGGCGGGGTATATGGAGAAGAAGAGGATATTTGATGAGCAGATGGAATTGGAGAGGCAGGCTTTACAGCAAGCGAAGCGTTCTTGAGAATTTCCCACACAATGTGGTCGTTTGTTACTATGATACCCCGCCGCTATGTAGAATAGAATGGGCATTTTGAGAGGTGCCTATCCAGACACCTTTGAAAGCTTTTAAATCATTCGTTCGATCCTGAACTTTTCAAGGTATACATTACTGCGTTTTGGCGACTCAGAGCACTAGGTCAGGGCACAAGAAACCTCCGATGGACCTCGGAACGTCACCAAAGTACCTGTGCAAATGATTTTATTTAAAGAATTAAAATCAAAATCAGGACACTATTTCTTCTATTATTCTTGAATTCAGAATCCTAAAATATAGCAAATCCAACTCCTCATCTATATCTCAAAGGAAAAGTCCGGGGGTCCCCACATTTCATCACCCGAAGGCCCCCCTGCATTTCACAACACCGAGGCATCAGCAAAACGCACGCGACGGGAGACCCTCACGAGTAATGATGCACATGCATGATAGGGCAATTTCTCCCTTCCTCCTCACCCAAACCCGCCCATGATATTTTTATATTTTTCCGCCTTACACATGTTATCCCTATACACATTACCTTTGCTTTAGGAGTTGCTTGGATTCGGCTCGCGAATACACTCTGAAGTAAAAAGTGGGAGAGAGAGAGCAGCTGAGACGATACAATGGCAGACTCCGTCGGTACGAAATTATTCCTCTCCCTCTCACGCGCCTCATATCCTTTTCCCAGAAATATCTCGAGCTCCAACTAATTTTCCAATACTAAACAAATAGACCGCGTATTCGTCCATGCCCTCAACACGGTAAAAAAAATCCCCAAAACGGGAGCCTCGCGCCCGCCGCCCTCAGACCGGTTACGGCTCTATGGCCTCTACAAGCAAGCGATGGAAGGGGATGTGGATGGGGTTATGGAGAGGCCGCTGAGCGAGAGTGATGGGCCGAAGGGAGACGAGTTAAGAAGGGAGAGGGATAAATATGATGCTTGGGATGCGCAGAGGGGGATTAGTAGGACGGAGGCGAAGAGGAGGTATATTGAGGCGTTGATTGAGACGATGAGGGTTTATGCTAGTACTACTGCGTATGTGCCCCATTCCTCTATTTTTTTCCAAACATTAGGAGTTGGACTTGGAGCTGATATTCTGGGGAATAGGGATGCGAGGGAATTGGTAGCAGAGCTTGAATTCGTGTGGGATCAGATTAAGAATAATAGCGCGAGTAGCTCTGGCTCCAGCCCGGGACGTGGATACTCGAATCAGCCGAGGCAGTTTACGCAGCCGCAACCGTATTCAGGGGATGATGGGCGGCCGATGAGGGTTCTCAGTCCTATGAGCCAGGATGATGAGGCTGAGAGGGAGAGCGAGAGGAGGCTGGGGTATAATGATGGGTATGATGAGGATGATGGGGAGAAAGAGAAGAAGAGTGGAAGGTGGAAACGGACGGTAGAGCAGGCGTTGGTTAAGATGACGGCTGAGGTTGCTGCTTTGAGGGAGCAGATTGCTACCGGGAGGGAATACCAGGGGAGAAGGAGGAGGTCTTTCGGGAGGTGGGTGGCGTGGTTTTTGTGGATCGTTATACGGCATATCGTGATTGATATGGCGGTGCTTGGGATAGTACTGCTTTGGCTGCGGAAGAGAAAGGATAGGAGGATTGAAGATTTGGTTAGGGAAGCTCTCAGGATAGGGAGGGAGTATGTGAGGAAGATATTACCGCCTCGGTGAACGAGAACGGATACATAACGAAACATCATTACGACAAGCCACGATAAACGAAGTCACAACAGTAGGATATGCAACAGATCTCGGCGAATACGTTCTTATTCCAAACTATATACAACATCCCCGGCAGAATACATCTATATCTATGGCATTCCAGGGACTTGGTCTGCGCCATTAATAGCAGGAGTCCACGGGGATCTGTGGCCAACAAACAGCTCCCCCTTGGGAGTGTTCTTAGCATGCCACTTTGGATCATCTATGACGCCCGTCTTCAGGACAACGGCACCGGGGAACGTCTCACCAGTACGGAAGAGAGTGGTGCCACAGTCGCCGCAGAAGTGGGAGGTGATGGTCTTGCCGGTATCAGCGGTCTTGCTGATGCTCTTTGGCGAGCCTATACGAAGCCAAAATTAGAAAGGCTTTATATGAAAGAGAGCAGGAATAGAATATACCGGAGACGACCTTCCAGTTAGACTCTGGAATAATGGCGTTGTTGCTGAAATTACCGCCTGAGATCTTTCGGCAATCGAGGCAGTGGCACAAAACATGAGCATTGGGCTCGCCAGTAAAGGCAATTTTAACCTAGAAGTAGAAAATAATATCAGTAAACACATCTCCAAGGGGAAACCCCCGCAGCTGCAGGCGGATTATTCATACCTTGCCGCAGAAGCAGCTTCCTGTTTGTGACGCCATGTTGATTGGATGAATATGAGGTAGATGTATCTTTCTAGTAATGATTTGTGATAGTAATTGAGAACCTTGAGGGTTAACTTCCTGCTATATATACCCATCCATCCCCCCTCTCTGTTCTATAATCCTTCGGTCTAAGGTGCGGGGGTATGAGCTATCAATCGCCACTCCACTGGTGCTACTGTTACGAAGGGAGGGGCATGTGGGCCAACGGGTTCAGCTCTACCCGTTCTTGGGACGTCATGTCCTTGACCCCGGGCGCCTTTCAGAGTTTAAATATCTTCTAAGACTATAGCAGTAAGTGGTGAAATCAAATTAACGAACCACAGATCTCAATTTCCTCTTTTCCCTGGGCTGCAGGAACAAATTGCGAAAACAAGAAACGTACGGCCCGCTGCTCGGCTGTTTTCATGGAGGGGCACCGCACCGGAATATGAGCGCAGATTTTCTGTTTCCCCCACTTCAACGTCAACTCCTGCGCCCTTTCGGCAATGAACACCAATCAGCAATTTAGACAAGACTTCCATATCAGGTGACGGGCTATAAACAGCTCTGCAAGGGGAAGATTTGGAATATTCAACCCAATTAAGCACCCGGCATGCAAAGATGGCGCAAACGGGCCCGCGAGAACCAGGATACGATGTCGTACAGGTAAGCTTATTTCCACTTCCTACGTAAGTAGTCACATATCTTACATTTATTATTGCAATTCAAGTCCCGGTGAGGTGAGCTGATAGCTGCATAGAACCCTTTCTCTCTAGCGCCCGCCATCTTCACGCCCTTCAAAGGCATATCTTCGGAACCCCAACCAGCTCTAGACACTACAGAAAAGCTTCGGAAAATCATTGAGAATCTACCTGCGCTGCAAAATGCTGTCAAGAGGAATATGTTTGCGCTGGTGCAACAGCACGCCGATACTTTGGTTGCTAGAGCACGGGAGGAGCTAGATGGCTTGGAGAGGGGTAGTGAAGGACTGGATTTCGAAGATGAAGACGACCAAGCCAGGAGGGCAGCAATGCGGAATGAGATTTCGAGTATGATGGCAAGACTCAAGGCGCCTATGAAAGAAGATGCTAAGAGCAAGGACTACGAACTCAAGCCCGGAGCCCCAGAACTGCAAATCCCTTCTACGAGAATAGATCCCGCTGGCGACACAGAGATGGGCGGCACGTCCGTTGCACCACGCAGAACCGCAGCCGTTATCCGGGAAGAACTAGCCATAAATCTCATGAAGCTGGTAGATAGCAGCGTCAAGGAACTGGAAGCGAATGATGTTCACGCAAAAGAAGTCTTGGGACGCTACAAGCAGAATTATGAGAGGAAAACTGGCAAACCGGCACCGGCTCCTCCTACGGCTCCGAAGAGTATTTTGAGGAACGCTGGTGGGAGTAATGACCATAGTCCGATCTCACCGATTGGTCCCAGAAGGATGTCCGCTGGTCATATTTTTGCGAATGCGGGGACACATCCGGTGATTAGGAATTTGGAAAGCATTGGGGAGATTGCTAGGAGAGGTAGTTAAGTGATTTGGGTTAGATGAGCGTTTTGCTATGCGCTTATTGGAGTTTGAGGGAAAAGGACATGTAGGTGATGTGAAGTTGGATGGGGAAGTTTAGGTATCTAATTTTTGAGGATTGCGAAATACCCAGATCATGCGCGGAGTTTTACCTACGTTCCACAAATTTTTCTTTCAAAATTTAAGCTTATTATTTTCTTTGCTATTTTGACTAGTTTGGAATCTGTCGAGTTTCTAGAAGGCCGCTCCTTCATAGATAGTTTTGCGGGCCCGACATTTGAAGCGGGTATATCTTCCTGGCGTATTCTTTCTTACATCACGAACACTCACCTGACAGCTGCAATTTCGTCACGTCTACTTTAACCAAACTCAAACATTTTTTAAATTTCTTTCTCGAATATATTACCACCCAGTATACTCGAGTCTCAATACACTTCCAAACAACCACGACTCTGCGACCATGGCACCAATAATGATTGACGTCCCCATGGACGCTCAAGCTCTCAAAGACCTTCTCCCTGCACCCACCTTCGAACCAACAACAGTCAATATTCCCATCGACGCCGAAGCCATCCAAGCAGCCTGCACCGGCATGACCACAACCATCATCAAAGAAGTCAGAGTCGAAGGCATCAGCGGCTGGTGGCTCGTCCTGACAATCGTCCTTGCCATCATCGCGATCGGGGCCATTTCAATGAATATGCAAAAAGCACCACGGAGACTTATGGAGGAGTTCAGAGATCTACCTCCTCACAAACTTCATGAAAAATTGGAAGAGCGTTATCTTCACTTCCTCAAAGAAGCCTCTAGTCCCGAATTGAAGGATTACGTTGCGAAGAAATATAAGGGCGCTATTTACGAGGATGATTTGGTCAGAAAAGAGCGTACGATTAAGATCGTGCAGGATTTGAGCGAGGAGGCGCAATATCAGAGTTTTCCTCAGTCGTATTATTCTCAACCTTTGCCTGATTATCCGCAGACTCAGGTTGAGACCTCAACTGCGCAGGATCAGGAAACCGATGAGTTGAGCGAAGGCGCGGGTTTGATAAAAAACCCCGACTCTAGTTCTGATTCTGATGCTTGGTCTGATGTTGTTCCCGAGGAGAAGAAAAAAGAAGAAGGAGAAGCGTCCTCCCAGCCCTTGGAAGTCTACCAGGACTGGGGGAACAAGAGCGCGTGGGGCAATTTGAACTTTTTCTGAGGGTTTGCCCCAACAACACTACACTTAGCACTCTTTGTATCTCATTGTGGTCGGAGATTCTAGGATATCTGCAAGGCGTTTTGGATTTAGAAGGTGTTGGGAAAATGTATAGAGTATCTGAAGGATGTTCCTTTCGTATTAAATGCTCTGGGCTCGGGATGGGAAAATTTGGGCTTGCACTTCACATTTGCCAATCTGAGTTCACCCTTTTCATGCTACGTCAGAATTTCGTATAGTTATGAAAGAAAAGGCACATGACTTGTCCGTCCTACCCCTGAAGACCAAAAGTTTGGGACCCTTATTTGAAGCGAGCCCCGTGACCGCGAGTCCATTATCACCTCCATGTAAATCATAAATAGTACTTATCTCTTAACATTTATATGAAAGCAACTCGATCGTATCTTTTCCGGCATCGCACCCCAAGAACACAAAAACCCCAATTTCTTCACCATGCCTGATTCCCCCCGCATCAAACAAGTGGTCATGGACCCAAACTGCCTCCTCCAATGGCCCACCCACATCAACGACACGACCTGGCCCATCCTCAGCGCCTGCAAATCTCCCGCCCCCTACTTCTCCCCCACAATATTCCACAGCGTCCTCTGGAGCACGTTCATCTTCCTATCCATATGGACCTACTTCACCTGGCACTTCTCAAGAAACAATACCCTGCGCACACTGCATCGTCTCCCCTCTTACGAACTCCACGAAACAGTCGAGGCGTTGTATGAGAAGACCTTGTATCTCACAGCGACGAAGGAAACGTATAAGGCGATGTGGAGGGGGAGGTATAGGAGGGTGGAGTATGAGGAGAGTATATTGGGAACTAAGAGGACGGTTACTGTAGTGGAGAATTCGGATAAGGTGCCGCCGACGACTTCTTTGGGGTTGGCGAAGAAGGCTGGGCAGGTGTCGAATAGTCGTAGGCCGAGGGAGGGGATTAGGGATACGAATATCGCGGCTTCGGCTCCGACCAGACCTGCTGCTGTTGCTTCTCGTGGAGAAGGTGCACAGAGGGGGCAGCCTGAGAATCAGCATCCCCTTCCGCCTCCTTATGCACGGTAGATTGGATCTGACAGTTAAGGTCCCATGATCTGTGATATTTTTCTAGAAGCTTGGTTTAAGAAGCTCAAGTGTCGATATTTCGTGGGTCCGGAAAAACCTGGGGAACACTAGGTCCCACGAACTAGGGATGACAGCTGCACGTCACTTCCACATGACGTTTCGAGAGCTTCTCACACAAATATTTCCTTCTCAGCACGTTGAAGGCTGTCGTCGAATATCCATGCCGGCAAAATGGCGGCCGTTATTCTGAATTCAACATGCGTCCAGCAATTCTGGAACCCCTCCACCTTCGCCGCCCTCAACACCACCGACTTTGACCTCGTCAGCGCCTGCGGACTTCCGGACAGGGATACGGATGATTTTGGTTGGGGCAGCCTTTACATATACCTCTCCGTCTTAATGAACCTGTTCTTCATGATACTTGCAGTTATACATGTGGACAAATACCGGAGCACCATCAAAAGATTTTACACTTTGCCCACATACCAACTACACAAAGAGATCGAAAATTTATATTTGGAGAAACTGAAGGGTTGGGAGCTAGATTTTTACAGGGAGAATTGGAAAGGGAGGTACTTGGATGTGAGCTAGTATGTCGAGGAGGCAAGTAACATTAGAACGACCGTTGTGGTGGAGGATCTGGGCAAGATCCCACCTGCGTGGGAGGAGTATCAAACATTGAAGGAAAGGGATATGCGTTCAAGATATAATAGTGGGGATGAAGCTCAGAGATTTTCTCCTGCTGTTCGGGTATCGGAGGAAGAATCGCTGCCAGTAGATGCTGATGTAGCGCCTCCCCCTTATTTACAAGTGCAAGAACAGAGAAGATCGCAGGCGAGGTCGAGCTTGTTACATAATTCGCCGATGTGGGAGGCCCTGAGAGAATGAAGAGCATTGGAAGGTGATTGCGGCAGTAGAGAACTCTTGATACATATTATATATTAGTCACAGAAGAAGTGAAAAATATCTGAAATCAGAATAATGAGCCAGTACAAAATGCGACCCGTTGAATTATGCGGAGCTTACAGAGATTTTGAACAGCCTACTTGCTCATATCGGAGTGATCGAGCTCAGATCTTCGGATCTTAGCCGTGAACATCCTATCCTAGTTTGAAGCAGTTTTGCCAGCTATCAAGATACATACCAAAAAGATGTAAAAACAACCCAAGAACAACGAGAAAATCTTTAGGTCGTTCAACAGCATATCTCACTTGAGAGATGAGCTACTGCAAGTTATAAGGTAAAACAGGGCAGTCAAATACGACGATGGTCAGATGCGGCGCCGAGATAATCTTTTGAATTGACACCACTAGGCACAGAGTAACATAGGAACTAGCTGTCATGATGCTCACATTCGGCCTAATGTCCCTTCTTGTACTGGGCGCCACTAGTGTATTGAGCAGCCGTAGAGGAATCTGAGTGTGATATAGATTACACTGGTAGTTAATACAGGGTGACTGCCAGCAGGTCTTCCACCTTGTCGTCGTCCCAGTCACGCTCTTCATAGCAGCGGCAATCCGACGTTCTTTCGTATTTCTGCTTGAGCTGCTCAAAGTTGGCCTTGATCGCCGAGGTCGTTACAATTCTATGAGATATTAAAGGCAATGGCCATGTCGGTTTTCTTGAACGGCTTCGCCAAACATCGATGTCCCACGTATCGATCAAGTCGTACCAAGTTTCGCGCGGCAACCTCTGCTCATTATGATGTACATGAAAATCGGGATTCTGGAGCATGTAAACTCTCCGCCCCATATCAATAGGGTAAACGAAGGCAAGGCTTGATGTTTGGAGAGCAGTCCCCTTGTTCAGAGACTTGTTCGTATATTCTCCCGGTACAAATGTTACGCTCTCCACATTGCGGAAGGCTGACATGAACTCGCAGAATATGTCCATTTGATCTTCATGGCTGTCTCCTAAAATTTGTGTGGCAAGAGCTACGTGCTGGATGCGAGTGCGCTCTTCGTGGCAAAAATCCAGCAATGCGCCGGTGATATAGTCGTCGTAGCTGAGGAACCTGTCAAAGGAGCTCTCATTAAGATATAAAGTATCGAGCTCGAAGTTGAAATAGACCTGGGGTTTAGAGCCCAAAGTTGCAAAACTCAACGTATAGAACTTTAAAGCAGCGCGGCGAGATTCCCGAGAGGCGTGCAAGAGGGACGGTACGGGGAGGTCCGTCTTTAAACCTAGAGCCGGCCAAAGATATGGAGGGGAATCGAACATCTGGTCCTCGATCGTATAATCGAGATTCTCAAAGTCTGGATCGCTGGGATCTCTAATGTCGTACTTCGGATCGCAGCAGGTTCCACCAAGTTGAATGTCATCCACACATCGATCGGCTATGACTGTATCGGAACGAACGCATCGTAACTGGTGGTAGCATCGAGGAAGTAAATACTCTTTCAAGTGTACGATTCGAGGCTCGAGGGCAGCTTCCCATATCATTAGACGTACTGCGTAAATATCGAGCGTTAGCATGGTTTCAAGAAGGTGTTTGGACTGCGGGCTAAACGTTCAGAAGAATGCCCTGGGAGCCTATAAACTAGAAATGAATAGAGCAACTACCCCTAACTTACTTTCTATAGGAAGCTTCGGGAAGAGCTTGAAGGACGAACGACCTTTAGGAGCTGGGGTTGGAGGCGGGAGGTAGGTCCTCGACCGTGTGGAGACCATTGTGATGCTGGAGGAACGAGAATCCTGCGAGCTTTTGGCAAATAATTCAGGGCGTTCGAATGGCTTGGAAATTCGACGCGGAATCGATTGAACGTTGCTCGAGATGATTCAGGGCCGATCTTCTGTGTCGGCGATGAAATTGGGAGACGCGTTCGTCGTGTCGCGCCTCCTTTTTTAAGCGGGGTAAATTCATAGCCTAGCAAGCGATTTCAACCTAGACACCTACAACTACAATATCGTAGGGCAAACTCATACTATTTCGTACCCGACATGAAAGGGGCCACCTCATTGTGACTTTTGAATGTTCCGCTGAGCCTGGTGAATCCAAACCAGGACCCCTTTTCCTTGTCCACTGCGTGGCAAGCAATAGACTGCTCATTCAGGGGGGAAATACTGACGTCAGTCACATATTGATCAGAACGATTTGAGGCAATTGTTATTTCGTTTCCTACAAGCAGCAAGCAAGCTATAGATGGGTGGAATACATATACAGGACACACGTGTGCGCATGCAACCGCAGCTGACACTGCCAGGCAAACATGCCTCCAGTCCTGGCACATGCAGCTCCTGGCTCCCGCCGGTCGTTCGGAAGCAGAGTGAACAACAGACTTTAGATCAAATTCCCATATTCGTCAAGCAAAACAATCATTCAAAGATCCTCGTCCTCGTTATCTCAGAGGTGAGAGGGCCAACACATCGCTGTCGCCATGAGTTCTGAAATCTGCATCCCATTGCGTCTCTTCTTCTTCTTCGTAACATCTGCAGCTGGCTGTACCGCTCAAGTAGTGTTGCCGAACTGTTCCAAATCTTCTCTTATTTGAAGAATCGTCATGATTTTATGCTCCAAGATCGGTAGCGGAATAGCTGGTTCGCCTTCCGCTATCGCCGCATCTCTGGCCTGAGCAAAACAGGAAACGTCAATGCAAGGGAAAACTTTCGGCCACGTGATATCATTCTCGTGGGTCGTATAATATTCTGAGTATATCCTGCGATCAATATCAATTGGCTCGACGAATGTTGGCAAGTCCCAGGCAGACATCCGCGGGCTGAACTGCCGGGAGGAGCTCCCCGGATAATTTTGAACCACCATTGTAATCTTCTTCAAATTGTCAAATATGGATACGAACCCCCACAAGAACTGCGCAGCTTCGTCTCTTCGTAATTTGAGGCTGCTGTCAAGAGGATCATGCAAGAACAAATCAATATCAAGAGCAAGGTTCTGGATTTTCGCACGCTCGTCGCTACACAATAATTCGAGTACATCAACCCAGGGGGTTGATTCCCTGGTGGACGAGCGTCGCGAGAGTGCTGTCATAATATCCAGATACAATGTGTCCGCCTCAAAGTTGAAAAATGTTTGTGCCTTCGACTGGTATAAATTAGTTTCATATTTTCCCAGGAAACCAAGACATGAGAAACATAAGCCCGGAAGCTCAGCGTTGCAAATTCGTAGAGGCGAGACCAGAAAATGGTAACTTACACCCAAGGACGGAAAACTCAACGTATAGAATTTCGTTGCAACATGCCGTGACTCCTGGCAGACTTTTAGGATGGTCGTGGGAGTTTTTGAATACCACCCGATTGGTGGTCGATAGTCGACGTTATGATTTCGAAGTTTAGATATACACTTGTATGCAGCAGACTTCCTAACCGAGTAGCCACATGCGCAGAGCACCTCCGCCTCTGTACTTAAAAAAAGCTCGGGGTGGTCAGGGGCTTCTCTCCAGACACATCTGCAGAGGCACCTGTCAGGCACAGGCTCATCGGAGCGAACGTGAAGCAATGCCGGGACACAATCTTGGAGCCAATATGTATTCAATCGCATAATTCGAGGCTCGATGGCAAACTCCCATATCAGGAGACGTAATTCTTTTGGGAGCTTCGGGAAGAGCGTAAACGAGGGGCTGCTCTGCTCTGGATATGGAGGCGGAACCGACGCTGTGGAAGTAGAACGAGTCGACATCACGTTGGTAGTGAAGATTTGAGATGTTTTCGGAGTTCAGCAGTCGCAAAGATTGATGTTGAAGTACGGTGAAAATTCTTTGTTGAAGGTGAAATATGATATTTCAAATATCATATTTGTTGTTACACAGGCTTGGCAGTGGCTTGTTTAGCGTCGTCTGTTTACCAGACCTCTAAAATGACCCTACCCCGCAGCGAATTCGAGGTCAAACCATGATGGAGCATTGTCGATTAGAGCTCTTGCGTTTTGTGTGTGTAATTACCTATGGTATTCAGAATGAATGGCCAGAGATAAGAAATTGAGCTGTGAGCCAAACTCTATGATTGGGAAACAGAATTCTGTGGCAAGGCAATACCGCACTTTCACACTGGAGAGGAAGGCTTCTTGCAAGGCTGGTGGTTAGGCGATCTAATATGAGATGAGTGCCCCGGAAAGAAGAGCAATCGTGCAGAAGAAAATAATTAGGTGGTTTGATCAGAGTTCACTAGATACACATTTCACATTAGTATGAGCAACCAAAAATGTATAGTGGGTACTACCTTCCGCCTGGTCGAGAATCTATGAATGTGATAAATTGAGATATACTGCACACATGCTAATCGTCAAAAAGGCTCAAGCTAGTAGAGCAAGCATCCGAGTCTGATCCCGATTCTGACTTATCGCGTTCCATAATCTTTGAGGTCTTCCTTGCCACCCATCCTCGAACACTCCATTTCTTCCTATCATTAGACTTTTCGACACTTGGCATCGCAGTCACAGGAGGTGGAGGAGGACCACCGCTCCAAGGGCTATCTCCGGGTGGGACAGATTTAGGCTCTGGCATAGGCCACATGTGCATGGTGATTTGCCAATCGGGCTCGATCATAGTCTCCCACATCTGAGGAAGAATAATTTCTCCGTTAGGGCCAATCAGATCGTAATGACCGTCGGCAACATGCGGTCCAATGACCTGTACATGTAAAAAGCTTTGCCTGATAAGTTCTTCCATTCCCTAGTCCCAGGATCAGTATGAAGTGTATGGGAATGGTTTCGGAATACCCACTGCCCATGTTCCAGCCAAATGAAATGGAAATGAAAACTTGCGGCCCATAGCATCCTTAAATCTAATTGGTTTGCGAGGATCCTGTGGGAGAGGTGTATGTTTCGCTTTTAGGGGTGTATGTTTCGCTATCAGGGCTTCGAGATCAGCAACCATGTTCGCATCGTGGACTTCTAATTTTCTCTGTGCTTTAAGAAACATTTCAAAGCGTGTGAACAGCCCAGCTTCCTCTTGTGGAGTCACATCAGACTCCAAATCTGGACTATGGAAAGGAATGGATCCACCGTTATCCACATGAGGATCAATCGCTAGTCCATTTTCGTCCGGTTGAAAAGGAACCTCGATGGGCCTTGTCCCGTCTGTCGTACGTAGCTCGCCCGTCATTCTTTCTAATCGAGTAAGTCTGGCCTCGAGTTCCGATCTCGTTTCATTCTCTGGAGTATCCCGTAGTGTATGATTGGCTTGAAGCGGCTCTTCTATAAGCGTGGCATCATCTGAATCTCCATCAAGATGCGTATAAGACGGCTGGCGTGGCGATGGGTTCACCGGGTCTGAAACCTGGTATTGTGCAACCAGGCTGGGCATTCGTTCATTGCTTGAGCAGTACCGTCAGTCTAGCCGCTGTAATGGATCGGGGCGAAGACCTACAATTTTGCTGTAGATAGAAGTACAGAAATACTGCTCAGTTTCACATGGAGTGCGTTTGTCAAGGCCATTAACTCTTCCTTCTTAAACAATACCCAGCCCATCTTTTGCCAACTGTCTGATACGGCAGACCGTGATCCACTCTGACGAAATCTTTCGCGATATGACTTTGTTCGTTCGAAGAAGTCGCCGATCAAGCTCATTGAGGAAAGAACAATGTGCGAGGCTGCGTTGACTGTTGCGGCGCTTAAATTTGGATTCGTCGTCATTCGTCCAACTTGCAAGAAGGTCTGCTGCAAACATCCCAGCTCTGCTATGGCTTCTTGATACTCAATATACGGACCTTGGGTGCTAGACAAAGCCTTTACTAGCCGGTAACTGAGGTTTGCGCCCGCGAAAAAGTCGCCGATGGAGTAACCGAACGACATTGTCAAGTATGCAACCCCGCAACAGGGGAGACAGAAAGGTCCTTGAAGGGACAGAAGTGGAGGTGTGAGACAGCAAGACGTTGGACATATGTAGAGGAAGAAAAAAAGTAGCTAGGATGATTGAGGGGCTGTGCATTTTTTGAAATTCCGAGTAAGGCTGCGAGTGTCACACATCTGGCTGTGTCATTGGAGGAGGAGACAATTTCTGCATGCAGCGCGACTTTGAAGTCAGCCAACAGAACATGCAGTTCTCATTTACCCAGGACTTGCCTTGCAGAATCTACAGTACCCCGCCCCACCACTTGTGCATGACTGCGGCTGCTTTTAAAGAGTATTTAGGTAGCGGGTGAGAGATGAGGTATTTGAAAAATGCGAGGATATAAGACTATTAGAAAAACAAGTACGAAAGGAAAGAAATCACACCCTCAGGAACAATGGTTACACGAAAAACCACCCTATAGAGCCAAATCCTTCGCGAGCGGCGGCGCAAATTGTTCCCGTCTTACTTGGACTTGGAAGAAGCTGCAGGCACAGATTTCTAATTGGCGTTCAAGCATAGTACGATGCTTGTAGCTCGCGGATAATGAAATAAGCTTGCATGTGGCTTTGTAAAATCTGTAGCCGTATTATGGGATCACACCAAAAGAGGAAAATAATTGTGGAGAAAAATAACGCGATGTGCAACGAAATTTCTTGGAGGGGAATCCTGCTGGTGTAACCATGTGTGAGAGTGTGTGGGGGGTTTGGGGGAGGGGCACTTGCTGG
>Ga0247778_1000586_pt1 | contig 38607 bp, 34 predicted proteins | sample UWRJL049202B5_FD_179939 | JGI IMG/M metagenome (GOLD analysis project Ga0247778, IMG submission 179939) | Plant litter microbial communities from Arlington Agricultural Research Station in Wisconsin, United States - UWRJ-L049-202B-5 | ecosystem: Environmental > Terrestrial > Plant litter >...
TTTTAATAAATCTTTTGAAATATAAAATATTCTAATTATTGATAAAAATAATATTCTTATTTTTTTTTGGATTTTGATAATTTTTTAATTTATAATAATTTGTAATATTTTATATTTTTTTTATCTATTTTATCAAATTCTAAGTTTTATTTTTTACCGATAATCTATATAATAGATTGAAATAATTTTATTTATAAATAAATTTTAAAAATTTCTAAAATTTTTATAATTTTTTTTAGAAATATAAAACTAAAAAATTTTAAAAAGTTTTGTAAAAATTATTATTTTATTTTAATTATTATAAAATATAAATATAAATTATTAAATAAATTTAATTTCTTATATTATTTAATTTTCGAGTCTAATTATTAAATAATCCCCGAGAAAAATTATATAAAATATTAAAAATAATTTAAAATATAAAATTTTAATATTTCTAACTAATTCCATATCGAAAACTTTATTTTTATTATATCAAAATATATATAATATTTTTATTAATTTTATTTTTAAAAATTTAATCGATTTTTTTGAACCAGTTTGGAAAAACCTAGAATTTATATTTTATATAAATTTTTTAATAAAAATCAAAATATTATATATTAAATAATAATTTTTTTTTTAATTATATAAAATATATAAAACTATTTAAAAATTAATAAAGTTTTTTGATGTTTTGAAAAAATTATTATATTCCAATCTCTTGATAATAATATTATAAATTTTTTATTTAAATTCTAAAAAATTTAGATAAAAGAAAAATTTATTTTTAATATCAATTATTATTTTATCGAATAATATCGCCAATATTTTGTTAAATAGATTATTATTAGTAAAATCAACAAATATTTAATTAATAATAAAATAGAAAAATTTTAAAATAATAATATAATAAAAGAATTAATAGAAAATATTAAAAATTTTATATAAAATCTTTTTGAATTTGAAAAATATAAAAAAATTTTTAAAAATTTTAATTATAATAAAAAAAAAATATTTTTTTTTTAAAATTTTATTATTAAATTCTAATTTAAAATTTTTAAAATTTAGATATTAAAAAAAAATTAATTTAAAAAAATTTAGGACAAAATAAAAAATAATTTTAAAAATTTTTTTGCTAATTAATAATAATATATTCAAAATAATTTCAAAATTATTATTTAAATAAAATTTGTTATTAAATTCCAAAATAATTTTTTAAAAATTCAAAAAATCGAATATTATTAAATTTCTATAATAATTCAATTTTTCCAATTTATTTTTATTATTATTTAAATATATTCTCCTATTCTAGAAATTAATTCTTTTATATTAATATTATCTATATATAAAATATTAATTATTTAATATATTAATTTCGATTTTTTATATAAATCGACTCTTGCTAAAGATTCCTAATCTTTTTAATATCGATTATCTATCCCAATTAACCAAATTATTTATTATTTTTATAATTAATCTAGTTATTTTATAAATGATCCCTTTTGCGGAAACTATATTATTTATATTATCGAAGAAAATTTTCTTGAATTTATTAAAAAAAATATTAATAAAAATAAATAAAAAATAATAATAATAAATAAAAATCGACTAGAAAATAATAATATTTAAAATAAATCTCTATTTTAGATAGATTTTTTAATTTAGATTAAATAAATTTAAAAAAATTGATAGATAATTGATATTTTATAATTTTATATAATTTAATATCAAATAAATTATTTATTGCAAATTTAATATTTATTAATATTAGAGCCAATAGATTTTTTTTTTTTTATAAAATAAAAACTTATTGATTAATTTATTAATTATAATTGAAATTGAAATTTTTTTTATTTATCATTTTTATATAAAATTATAATAGAAAAATATTTTTATTAATTATTAAATATTTTATAATAAATTTTATTATCGATTATAAAAAAATATTTAATATTTTTTTTTTAATTTTTGATCTCAATTTTTACAATATAATTCTCGATCGAATTTAAATAATTATTTTCAATATAATATCTAATTATTATAAAGGAATATTTAATTAATTTAAATAATATTTTCCAATCCAATTTCTTTTTTTAAATAATATTGTTATATCTCTAAAAATAATTGAAAAAAAAAATTTTAATTTGGGAATCCAAAGAGATATTCAATAATATAATAAATAAATCAATTATAATATTATGTACCATTAGTCGGACTTGAATTCCACAATTTTTAATTATATAATATTAATAAAAAACAAAAATAAAATATTTTTTAATAATAAAGTTATTTCGAAAAAAACATTTTCAAAAAAAATATTTTAATATCGAATTAAAATTTATTTAAATTTAACTTAAAAAAATTTGAAATTTATATTTTTTTATTTATTTAAAACAACTTTTATTTCCCAAATAATAATTATTTCAATAATAAATTTTAATTTAAAAATAATTCCTATTCCTGAAAATAATCTTTTTAAAATAATTAATATAAAATTATTTTTATTCCAAAATATTTTATAAAAATTTTATTTTTTTACCTAATTTAAATTTAATTAAATAAAAAATAATAATTTTATTTATTTTTTCACCCAATCCCGATTCGGGCAAAAAAAAAATAAAGATTTATATAAAATATCTATTAATAAAATATTTATTAACAAAATATTTATCGATAAAAATACTCTCGAAAATAATCTTATCAATTTAAGCCAATTAAAATTATTTATATAAAATTTTAGGTTTTATATAATATAATTGTTTAAAAAAATTTTTTTTATAATAAATTATAATTCAATCTGAAAATTATAAAAATTAAATTAAAAAATTTTTTTTATAAAAAATTATATTTTATTATTATATAACCATTTTAATAATTAATCTTTTTATAATAATCAAAAGAAACAATTTTATTAAATATTATATTAATCTCCGGCCCTATGTTTTATTTTAATTATATAAATATTAAAAATAAATTTTATATTATTAATTTATATAAAATTGATAGATTAATTATAAAAAAATTTATAAATAAAATTTTAAAAATTTATAATTTAAAAATAATTATATTTTTTTATATTTCCAATTTTTAAAAAATGAATAAAAATCGAGAAATAATTTTTATAATTTATTATTTATAAATATATATTTTTTTTAAATAAATTTCCAATTATTTATTTCTATTTTAAAATTATAATTATAAAATCAAATTGGAAAAAAACAAATTTTTGCATAATTTGATCTATAATTTTTTTTATAAAATATTATTAAAAAAATTATAAATAATAAAAAAATATTTTGAAAATAATTTAATTAAAAATTTTATTAAATCTAATTAAATTTTATTTATAATATTAATTTTTTTTATCAAAAAATCTGGAAATAATTTTCGATTTTGTATTGATTTTAAAAAATTTAATTTTTTTATTAAAAAAAATTAATATTTGTTTTTTTTAATTAATAAAATATTAATTTAATTTATTTTTGCCAAAATCTATATTAAATTAAATATTTATTAAATATTTTATAAAATCTGAATAAATCCTACTTTTAAAAAATTAATCATATTTTAAATATATTACAAAACTTATAAATATAAAATTTTATTTTTCGGTTTAATTAATAATTTTATAATTTATTAATATTATATAAATAATATTTTTTTCGATTATCTCGATAATTTTTATATTATATATTTTAATAATATTTTTATTTATTCTAACGATCCCTTGAAATATAATAAATATATTAATAAAATCTTTATTAAGTTCGATATTGCTAAATTATAAACCGATTTTAAAAAATATGAATTTAATATTATTAATATTAAATATTTAAATTTTATTATTTTTATTAATAATTTCCAAATTGATTCTAAAAAATAAAAATTATTTATAATTGGTATTCTTCAATTTTTATTAAAAATATCCAATCCTTTTTAAATTTCTGCAATTTTTATTAATAATTTATTTGTAATTATAATAAAATTTCATAGTTATTTATATAATTAATCAAAAAAAATATTTTTTTTATTTTTATTTAGAAATACTAAATAATATTCGATAAATTAAAAAATTGTTTAATTTTAACTCCAATTTTCTAATATTATAATCCCAAGTTTCCATATATATTGGAAATTAATATTTCTGATAATATTATAATAATTGTATTTTTACAAAAATATAATAACAAATAGAAATCTATTATTTTCTTTTCGAAAACCTTTTTATTAACAGAATTTAACTATATTATTCATAATAAAGAAATAATAGTTATTATTAAGTCGCTTAAAAAATAACAAGTTAAATTATCTGGATCTTTATATAATATATTTATATTTATAGATTATAAAATTATTAAATACTCGATAAACTAGATAAGCAGAGATATTGGCCAATTTTAGAATTCTAATTATATATTATTTAAAAAAAATATATATATTTTTTAATATTTTTATTCGAAAAAAAAATAATATCGATATTTAAAATATTATTAAAAAAATTTAATAAATATAATATTTATTGTAAAAAAATCAAATCGATTTAGTAATTTAGAAAAAAATTATAACAAAAAATAAAAATAATATAATAATTAATTTAATTTATTAAAATAAAATATTATTATTATTAGAATTTTTAGAATTAATTATTAATCAAATATTTGCGGTTAATTATAATTTAAAATTTTTGAAAATATTATAATATCAAATAAAACTTCTCAAACCGATTTAGAAAAATTTAAAATTTTTAAATAATTTTTTTTTATATTAAGATTGCCTAATAATCTTAGATATTAGATTTTTTTATATTTATTTGATTTAAGAAATTTACAATTAAATTATTATAATCCATTTAAGTAAAAATAAAATATATTATTTTTTTTAGTTAATATATTATTAGTTTTAGATAAATATTAATATAATTTAATATTATTATAATTATTATATTTATTGTCGATTTTTAATTTTTAGAAATAAAAAATCTAAATTATTTTAATTTTTTTTTATTTTTAATAAATTTTAATAATATATTATTATCGATTTTTATAATTTTAATTTCGATAAATATAAATTCGATAATATTTTTATATTTATAAATCGATTATCAAAAAAAATTATTAATATTTTTTATTAAAAAAAAATAATAACAAATAAATTGGTTTATTTTTATATTTATTATATTTATCGATATTTTGGATTTTTATAAATTATTATTTTTAATCGAGAATCTTGATTTATCATCAGATTTTGAAAAAAATTAAATATTATTTTAAATATGAAAATTATATATTCAATTATATATTATTTATAAATTGATAATTAAACAAAAATTTATAATTAATATTTGGAAAAAAAATTATATTTTTTCGTTAATTATTATTTTTAATAAATTATATATAACTAATTTTATTATACAACTCTTTTAATAAATTATTCCTATTTAAAATATTAAAAGGTTATTTATTTGAAATATTATAAAATTGGTGTTTAAATAATAACTCTTTTAAAGATTAATTTGTTATTGATATAGTTTATAATATAGCAAAAAATATATATCAAATTTATAAAAAAACTAAAAAATATATAATAATTATTTAAATATTAATAAAAAAATCTATTAATAAAAATTGTTATAAGATTATTTTCGAATTTAAATAAAAAATTTAATTCAATATAAGACCATTCCCAATTTTGCAATTTTCACAAAAATTGAATTATTTTTAAAATAGTTTTTTCAAAATATTAAATAAAAAAAAATTTTTACAAATTAAAATTTTTTATTATTATAAAAATCTATTTTATTTTTTTATTTAATTATTTATAATTAGATTTTAATAATTTTTTATAAAATTAAAAATTTATATTAAAAAATAAAATTAATATTATTATTATTCGATTAGTTTAGAAAAAATTTTTATATTAAATTAATTAATTAGAATTTAATATAAATTTGAAATAATATTTATTGTTTAATTTGAAATATTTTTTGTATAAATTTAAAGATTTTTATTATATTAATCTAATATAATTTAGATTTTTATATATTTTATTAAATTAAATTAAAATATAAAAAAATAATATAAATAATAATATATCGATAAACAAAAATTTAAAAATAAATTTTTTTAAAAAAAAAAAATAATATAATAATTCAATTCTTGAAATATTATAATTATATAATAAATTATATAATATCCAATTATTATTTATATATTAATTTCTTTTTTTCTTTTTTTCTTAATTCTTCACCTTTAGATTCTAAGAAGTATCAAGTATTCTGGTTTCACGGTCTACCACGCTCACAAACTCTAGGATTTTTAAGAATAGATTAAATATAAAAATATATTAAAATCTAAAAAAATTAAATAAATAAATAATAAATTTTATATATATATAGATTATTTTTTAAATATTTATATAGAACTAGATATATAATATATATATTATAGCATACCTTACTATAACAAATTCAGTTCAAATATAAATATATAATTAATCTAGAATAATAAGGGGTTAAGAAATAAATAAAATAAATAAAATAATGTAAATAATGTAGTAGTGGAAAAGGGGGTGTGGCACGTGGTTCGCAGACACGTGACCACATGCATATAAGGCGTTTCCTATAGCTAGGCACTTGATTCTTTAGTCAATTCTACACTAATTGAACTCCCTCTATTTATAGTTGTATATCTGCCCTTACACTTATTATCTTTAAAAAGTTAACAGATAAATGTTTTAAGTATAAATATTAAAATAATTGGATTTATTAAAGAGAGAAAAAGAGTAAAAATAGTATAAAAAACTAGAAATATTATTGGTTGTGGCCCCTGCGTCAGATCAGGTGAGAAGGTGGCGATATCGCCTCACATTTAACATTTATTAAGGTATGTGGGTAGTAATCTGTGCTTACGCTTTGTTGCCATCTGATTGGGTCGGGTTGGGTCAACTTAGGCTTCCGCTTCAGCTTCATAAACCCCGCACTTCATCTTCCATCTTCCGCCATATAACCCATTCAAACTCATTTAACAGTAGTCAACTGGTGTCACTGTTCATATGTCTACTCTAGAGATACCCCCGCCGCCGACAACAAAGCTGAAGCTTTCTTCGCTCGCCTGCAATAATTGTCGACTTTTCTGGGGAGTCCTTTACGATGAATGTTCCAGTAGTACTGACTGGCAGTCCCAGGGTAAAAAGAGCCAAGAGCTTGAAGAAAAAAATAGGGAGTCAAATGGCGCGGATGAGATCCTAGCCAATGATGAAGGGAACGATGAAATTGATGCATCGATCGACCCAACAATCCTGACTTTGTCCGACGTACAGCAAGGAAAAATTGAAAATTGCAGCTTGTGTGCCCTAGTGTACAACCTCCTCGAATTGAACGGAGATAGCGACAATGCCGGTGCCATTGGTTTTATTGACATCGAAACCATTCGGGTCGACGAGAGGGATGGATTAACAATTCACTATGGTAAAGATGAGTGGGATGACTCCTTCAAGTCCTTTGACTTGTTCGTACTTCCAGGTACAGTAGCCATTGTTATGGTTCAGTGACTCTATTTCTAATTTCTATACAGAAGCTCCGGTTCAATTTGACTACCTAAGCATGTTCTATGACATTAGCGAAGATCCATTGTCCGATAATTGTCAGCACATGATCCTTGGCTGGATTGAAGAATGCATCACGACGCACGCAGTCTGTAGCTCTCCGGCTTTGGTGCAAGCGCCAACGCGGTTAATTGATGTTGGGGAATCCGACAACTACTGTGTACGATTGGTTTCGCCTTCACCATCAGAAGTTCTGAATTACGCTGCTCTCACTCATTGTTGGGGAGGCAGTAAACCGACGAGTACTACTACAACCAATCTTATATCTAGGTATGACGGCATTCCCTTAACAGAGATCCCTCGTACATTTGAAGATGCAATAAAGGTCACTCGCTGGCTTGGTTTAAAGTACTTGTGGATCGATTCGTTTTGTATCGTTCAAGACAATACCACGGAATGGGAAACCGAAGCAGCGAAAATGGCAGATATCTACAGTGGCTCGTGGGTGGTGATAGCAGCTGCCCAAGCAAAAGATAGCTTTGCAGGCTTCTTAAACCCACGTGAAAGTGCTAGGCACATTAGCCTCAAGCTCCCTCATGGTACGACAGTCGATATCTGTGTGCGGAGCCGAATCGGTCATGACACATCCTCCGCTAATCGAATTCCGTCTGACCTCTTGTTATCTCCGCTCCTGTCGCGTGCATGGTGCTTTCAAGAACGTATTTTAGCGCCGCGAATTCTCTACTTTGACGAGAGGGAATACATTTTCCATTGCCAAAAAGAAGAGAGGTGCGAATGTGGATCTGTTAGTAGGTCCGAAGATAATCCCCCAGGCACACGCTGGTTGGGACTACTTATGAATTCCAAGAGTCCATATTCTCACTTTGGCATACTTTGGGGCACCATCGTCCAAGAATACTCCGACTTGAAGCTTACGTACCAAAGCGACCGCCTTCCAGCTCTTGCTGGAATCGCACGGTTCGTGGAGAAATTTATTCCCGGTCGGTATATTGCGGGAATATGGGAAAAAGACCTTCCACATCAATTGCTCTGGTGTGTACAGATTGGTGAAGACGGCATATCTATGCCTTCGATTGACGAACCTCTTCCGCGAGCCAATATTTACACCCCATCATTCTCTTGGACATCCTGGACTCGGAAAGTATTTTATGATTGGGTTCCCGATGACTTCTTAGTGGCATGTGAGGTGGAGGAAGTTCATTCCACAACTCCAGGCGCGAATGAATATGGACAGGTATCTTATGCTTACATCAAAATACGAGGACTTCTCATTTCACTTGAGACAATTCATAGCAGGATCTACCTCTTGGAACATATACCATCTAACAGAGAGACTGGTGTTCCGGCTTGGCAAAGGAAAGGGCGTCCGCATATCTCATGTGACTTTCACCGGAGCAGTGACTGGAACAAGCTTCTCTTCTTCAAACTCCTTACCAGCAAAAGTCTGGCTTATACTACAAATAAGGTTTCGGATAATGTTTATGGTCTAATTTTGCAGGAGACCGATTTTCCCGGTACTTACAGGCGCTTTGGTCTTGCAATGGATATACCCGAATCATGGATCGACTCTAGTGCGGGCACGACTGTGGTCACCATAATTTAGCAGCAATCATTATAAGTGATTGTTATCCCAAGCCATCGACTTAGTCGCTCAAAATCTTTCATGGGCATTCTGTTTGCAGAGCCGCCTGCAGGTGATCTTCGCCCCAAAGTAACTCAGCCTCTCAACAAATAATGATTTTCATATCATCTTCTAAACAATTGAATCATCACCGGTATGAAAATTTCGGCACTATGAGCTATCGATCTTTCGGTAGCAACGAAGGTAGCGACGCTTTGTTTCCTTGGATAGATACTCACCTTCAATTCTTTCGCCTCCCCCTTGGAGTGACTTCATATGGTTCCGTCGTCGGCTGTGGTTAATTCTATTATGGCAGGGGTTTGATAAAGTTGCAGGTTTGATAGAAGCAGACAAAAAAAATTCTTCCATGGAGGACGGGTAGACGGGGATTACTGTCTGCGAATGAGTTCTGGCTGGAACCGGGGCCTTTTCGGGCCCCTCGTTAAAAGCTGACGATGTCAGTTGAGTTGGAGGAGCAGACCTGAGCAGACATAAGCCGAAACTGAGCCGGCCCTGAGCCAGCCTGAGCCAAGGTGGCGCCCGTCACGTGTCCCAATAGGTTGGGAGGTGTAGAGATACCGGTCAGGAAACACTTATACCGGATAAGTAACACTGATTGTAAATGTTCCTTGTGTCTGGTAGTCTCTTTTGCGCCGTAGGTAAGAATGGCATTGAAGAGAAGGCAGGTAGGAAATTGAGTGTGTTGAGTTACACATGACTTGAGAGGCAGGAACGACCGTCGGCGAAATTTATCAGTACCCGGACGTCTGTAAAAGTTCGAATTCACAAGTTACTACGTCGAAAGACGGGAAACATGAGCGACAAAGCAAAACACTTGATAAGTGAATAATCCAAAACCTGGACTTACGCCTTTTCAAGAACACGACGGATCAGGCGACCCTTGGAATTTCGCATCAGCGATAACAGCAATAATTTTGTATGCGATAAAGAGAAGGACTGAGAGTTTTGTCGCGCAACATTTTGTGATTAAAGATGAAGTAGGGAAGAATGCCGCACGGAAGCTAATATAATAAGCAGCCTTTGAAAGGTACTTCACAACTTACCCCACTTTCAACTCCATCACTTCACTTATATTCTTGCCTTATTCTTAAATGGTAGTATGGTTTTCTCTTGAAATTTCTCCGCTATATACTCTCAAGGACACTTTTTCCGTTGAGGCGTGTGCTCAAACTTTCTCAACCTCCCTCACCTGCTCTCTGGCAGCCTCCTTCTCCTCAGCAAATCTCTCCTCCGCGATAACTTGCTCATTGGCACCAGTTTCCCCGTATCTTCCAATCTGCCACCACCTCAAAGTAAACAGTTTATCCATTCCCTCAAGGCTCCTTCCAGCAGTCTCGGGAATGAAGAACCAAGCCCAGGCACCACCGATGATTGTGATCACAGTGAATAACCAGAAAGTTCCAGCTGGGCCAAGCCCTCCAGCTGACCTCTCCAGGAGCATGTTTTGTACAGCGCGACTGTTTCCGTATTGATTGACGAAATGGAAGCACATGACCATACTGCTAGAAATGGCACGAATTCTGAGTGGATAAATCTCAGCGTTCAACAAGTATTGCATGGAATTCCAGCCCATAGCCCAACCAAATCCGGAGATGTAGATCATGACAATGGCTCCAGTGCTCGCATGCTTTTGGGAAGAGGTAAAGTACTCGCCCTCCTCTAGCTGAGGCACAGCGGTGAGGAAAGCTGCGATGTAACACATCGAAAGTGCTTGGAGAGTGATGCCGATACCTAGAGATCGCTTTCGACCGATGACATCGACTAAGAACAAAGCGCAGATAATGGCGGCGACAAACTTAACAACGCCGAAAATGGCAGTTGCGAATAGTTTCTCGTTCTGCCCTTTAGTGCCAAGGAGGGCAAAGAACTCGGGGGCATAGATTGTGATACTCTGTGCCCCTGACCACTGAGAGAGTAGCTGGGAGAAAAGACCCAAGTAGATTCGGTAGAAGTTATTAGGCATGAGGAACATCTCCTTCAAAATTCCCAGCCAACCTTGGCCGAGAGTCGCCTCTTGTTCTTCCTGAAGCTGTTGTTGGATCTCAGAAATTTCTTTGATAACATGTTGATCGTCGACAGACAGGCCTCGGACACGAGCAAGGTTCTCAGTGGCTTTATCGTCATGGCCGATCTTGACAAGATATCTGGGTGACTCGTAGTTGAAGAAGGAGAGGATCAGGATGATACCGGCAAACATGACGTGGATGGTGGTCGGAACTACCTATTCAAATGATTAGGATAATTTTCTGGATATTTGACCGTTCGACATACCCATTGATTGCTTGTGCCCTTAGGGATATGAAGTTCACTTCCCCACGATGCAAAATAAGCAAGCATGATGCCGATGTATACAGCCCCAGAGAAAGCGCACGTGCAAAGACCACGGACAGACTTGGGAGCAATTTCTGAAAGGTAGACAGGGGCTACGACGGTCGTTTGACCTATTCCCAGCCCGGCAATAAATCGTCCTGCATATACCTGACCAAGACGTCCGCCGTTGGTCAGGAAGATGACAATTCCGAGAATCCAGAGAAGGCAAAGCTGTCTTGTAGCCCATAATCGACCGATTCGATCACAGAGGACGAAGGCGCTGAAGAATATAAGCTTGAGCCAGAAAAGAGAATCGAAGTTAGAACCCACAGAGCAGCACCTCCAACACTTCCAATTTGTACCATGGCAGAGATATTTCCTTTTACGTTTGCAAGCTCTACTTTGCTCATTTTGTCTAGCCCTAGCTGCTTTACGAAGTTCGATTTGCTGAGAGTGCCAGATATGAGACCTTCATCGATGCCTATGATCTTGTCAGCTTGTGGATTTTGCAGGGGCATGATGAACTCACCTCTTGCTGCACCCATGATACCGAACGATACGACCTGAAAACTTGATCAGTCTTGAGTATAAATCTACCAGAAGAATGGACTTACTGCGAACCATAGTCGCCAGTTCAAAACTTCCTTTGGATCATCTCCCCGGTTGAGTTTGAAAATATTTTGCGGTCTACCGCCTCCGCCACCCATTTTGAAGGTGGATTTGAGGAAATGAGAATGAAGCTGTTTGTGAAAAAAGACTCAACTAGGACTGTGAGGTTGCAGGCTCAAGTACAGACACCATAAGAGGAATTGTGCCGGATCTTATATAGAATCCCAGGTCGACAGTCCCCGGAATTTCCCCATGGTCTGGAACCCCACGAACTCAAGAGTGGGGAGAACGAAGCAGAAGTCGATGACTCGGGAAGGTGGTACCAGCTGCGGCTGAGCTCAGAAAGGGAATCCGCTGTACTCCCAGGCCGCTATGGCTTAAGACAAGACATTTCATTATCTAGAGGGGGATGGGATGCTTACCAGCGATGCGGGGTATGCATTTGTCGAAGGCGCCGTGCAAGCAATCTTATTCGAAGCAAGCTCCCTGACGTTGCCTGACAGTCGGGCCGGCCGTCTGGGCGCCCAGGCGCTCTTCCCGGTCTTCTGACTCGGGACAGGCTGATTGATTTGGAGACCGAAGTGTGGGATAACTACATGCGCCGCGCTCACCGCTCACGATTCTCCCTTTTGTTGGAGAAGAAAAATTACAGTGAGATGTGCACCAATAAAGCATATCATTTTTTCAGGTTTCGTGCATTTCCGGTGTCGTTGAGCCAACGTCATGACCAGGAGTCGTGATGAAATAGATGTTCCCCACAACTACCTAACCTTATCACCCACGTGTCGGACTTCTCCCAGATCAGCGCTGTCAGATCCCCAGATTTTTCATTGACATGTTGACATAAAGACCGTCAAACCCCGATGTTCAGTTCTGGGCGTCGCGAATGTACTTGGCAGTGAGGGGAATCGAGCCATTCGCTGAAATGGCGGCCTTGGCCCCGAGTAAATTCACCTTGGCACTCTTGGCTTGCCAACTCTTGGGATAGAGCTTGTCTACAACAAGAATAAGCCGCGAGCGCCCTGAAAACCTTAACATATAGTCCCCGTATATCCCCGATATTTGACACTTCTTGAGTCTTGACAGGTTTGTGTGAAGAAGACCGTGCTCAAAGCCCAAGTCTATCCCGCAATAATTGAGGTCGCCCGCTGACCAGCAGACTTGATGATCTTTCGAATCTCACTTTCGGAATCCGCCCCAAATATATCGTCTGAGGCGAGGAACTCAATCATAAGCTAGGGTAGCAATCTCTTCTAGTTCTTACATTCAGATATTATCATACTGATCTAGGTTTACAATATATTGAGCAGACATCCAACGCCATATATATCAAAAAATCAATCAAGTAATTTACACTTCAGCTGCTATTTAGGATGGCATCCGCCGCCTCTCGGACATAACAAGAATAGGCGCCGTAATGAAGACACCAGGAATCCTCGGGAATGAACTAGAATCAACCACACGTAGCCCCTGGGTACCTCTAACGCGGAACTTGCTGTCCAACACAGCGTGAGGGTCAGAGTCTGCACCGATAGGATTCGTGCACAAAGCGTGGTGTCCCCATGCTCGGTTCTTGATGTATTGTCCCAGCTCCTCGTCGGTTTGCACTTCGGGGCCGGGAAAGAACTCGGTGAAATTGCTACCGGGCAAGGTATTCAAGACCAAGTCATTGTTGTACTTGGCGAGGGCCTGGCGAGACATCTTGAGGGCTTGGAGAATAGAATTCAGATCTTTTTGGTCAGCGCCATCGGTGGTGGTTCCAGTGTCAAAGCTCATGGAGCCAAACTCAGTATGCGAGAGTGTGCCAAAATGATGAGTTTGACTTACTAGTTGAAGTCGATTTGTGATACGTCTAGAGGGTCAGAGCTACGAAGTTTCATGGTCCCCGCAGTGTTACGAGTATGTGCCTTGAGGGTATACCAAGAGTAGCTATTGTGGAGTCAGTTTCAAATCCGAGTGGGATCGACAGAGCCCAGCTTACAAGTTGTGTTTGTCAACAATGTAGTCATACCACTGCGGGAAGTATCCAGTGAAGTTTGCTGGGGATCCAAATATGAACATGTCAACATCCGAGTTATCGGCATAATCTGAATGGGCAACCATTGTAGCGGCTAGACCATCTGTTGCATACGTTCCCCGCGCAGCAAGAACGGAAGGATTGTTCTGCCACTGCTTATAGCACTCATCGTGGGGCTTTGCGTCCAGGGTACAGCCATCGAGGATATGGAAGTCCTGGGAGTGCTGAACATTAAGGCCGATTTCGTATCTGTCTTGCATGTTGGTGCCGACACCAGGCGAGTCAACAAGAACGGGAATATTGAAGGAATTCAGCTCGGCTTTGGGACCGATTCCAGAGAGCTTCAGCATCTGCACGGTGTTCTGCAAGTTCTATTAGAATAAGGTAATGAGGCAAAACGAATGAACCCACATAGACGCCTCCGGCAAGAATAACTTCCTTGGTAGCCTTGACACTACCAGGACTTCCCGCACAGCCCACTCAAGGGACTGGTGCGGTACAAGTGACTTCCTTCCAAATACTGAACACCGGTTGCTTTGGGTGTGCTACCAGAGGTATCGAAATCAACCTTGGTGACGAAGGTATTTGTTTTGATAGTGAGGGGGTATCCCTTTGCAACCACGTCGTTGATGTGTTCACGAACACTCTTTCGAGTCCCGCCTTGCATGATCAATGGAATAGGGTAGAAGCCGGTCGTGGAGTCTCGGTTGGGAAGGCGGGCATTCGGATCACCGAGCAGAGCATTGGCAAGTCCGACTTCAGGCTTAGTGAGATCAAGGCCAGGAGAGATAACACCTGCACCGCCACCAAGTTGTTGAACCAATTGCGTGTCTCGGAGGAGAAAAGTCGGGTCGGTAGGCTCAACATTTTGCCACTCATAGACCTTGTCGAGGTATTGTGACATGTTTGATGCGGACCAGGAAGAATCTCCTGTGAGACTGGCAATGTGATTCCACTGAAAACAATGGAGTCAGCTCTGTAAATATCATGTGGCGGAACAGTTGATGTGTAAAACTTACATCACTGTCATGTGCGGTAATGAAGATCATGGCATTGTGAGTAACACAACCCCCCAGGGTACCAGCACGAGGATAGAGAATACCCTTAGAAGTTGCCCCGGAAGGCGGGGTCAGACCGGTATACCATCCGTCTGAGGTATCGTAGACGTATTTAGGATCATCAGGCCGAACAGGAGCAGGTGCTTCGCGGCCTTGAACGCCATGTCGAGATAGGGAGAATCCGTGGATGAGAAAGGGTGGGCTTGTGGACAGTTACATTCTGGGGTGGGTGAGCCTGTTACTTGTATATATACAAATTTTGAAGATCGTTGTCATCTTTTGATGGAGTAAGACAAGACGAGAACTGAAGTCCAGGTGGCGAATGTCAAGCTATTGAAATACCAGGATCTTGGCTACTTCCTGCATATAGATCAAGAACCGGCTGTGTGGAAAATTCCGCTTAGCAGTTGGCTTTCTGAAACGGAAGGGATTGCCGCGCTGAGATTCCGAAAGGTTGTGCTACATTGAAAATTGTGACACGTGCTGTCGAAAGGAGTGTGTGCGGGAGCTGACTAGACACTAGATGGCAGTTCTACTTAGACATTCAACTTTGCAGCTTTGGTATTGCACTAGAATAGCTGCATAGTTTAAGCACACTAGCTCTAGTATCTCGCCATGATACAGCACGGAGCTTCTTCTCCTGTTCTTTGAGAAGAGGCAGCGAATTCGCAATTGTTATAGACTCGAAGCGGATTGCGGTACATGCCTAGAACTTCCATGGAGGCAAGCGGGCATTCTGACGGATCTAAAACAAAACAAGTACTACCAGCTTGGTATGAACCTAGGACCTAGGTGCTCAGGACCTTTGGTCGGGAGTGCCTGGACGGCATTTGGAAAGTCGATAGAAAAATGCCATCCTGTGGCCGAAATGCGGAAGAATAACTAAGTAGGTGGGATCCCTCTCCCTGTTTAAGCTTAAAACTTCTCTTTGTACCCCGCCCCCCACCCTCAACATAGTGGCAAATCTTTGTGCTGTCTACTGCGCTTGGCACTAGGTTGGTGCCAGACGCCTTGCTCCACGTATCCCAACTGCTCATGCCTCTCACCCCGCTGGCGATCTCCGGTTGTGCCTTCCCTCGTCTGATATCTACCCCACTTGCATTAATGGTAAGATCTTACATGTTGAACTTTGACCCACAACGCGCATTCGGCACTGGGGGATACTGTAGATTCATTTATGCAGTGAGGATCAACGCATGCCTCCAGACTATCTGAGACCTCCGAGAGACCTCGATTCTCTAGTTGAAGAAGTGATCTTGCTTCCTGAGAAGATTCTCGCATGACTGCACTGGAAAGACTTTGTCATAAATATAGTTGAGATCTATTAAGCTGACTAGACGAGAAATGCACAAACAGGAACGAGGTTGGAATTTACCCGCCCATTGAAACACTCAGGCGAGCAGCAGTCTCTTGGAAATTTAATATTTGTTTGAAACAACCGCAATGATAACGAGTCGCAAGTAGCACTTGCCATAAAATTTCTCGATGAGAATACCAAAGAACCAAAGGGAACTGCAGGGCAGGCCGACACCCGTGCGACTGTCAGAGAGGTTCAGCTGCTGAGGTAACACCTTGAAGGTCCTAGTCGCCCGATACGACACTTGCTTCTCATTTGACCTTAAGCCTGCCAGACCCCAAAAAGAATCATATCGCAAAACCTGATCAAAAGTAACAATGGTGTTGTCCCAACTCGTGAATTGACTTCGGGTCTCGCCACCCGGGTTTGAGCTCATCAGAACCAACTCCTAAAATGTAGATCACATATTTAAAGCCCGACATGGAATCAAAGAAGACCCTCGGGGTCCGTGGTAGTTTCTTTGAGTATAGGGTGAATACGAGAAACATTTGTTCTCCGAGATCCTTCTCGTCTTTGCCCTATTTTTCTGGGATTGAATTTCGATCTTCAATATCCAGGGCATATTTTCTTCTTCTCTCGACAGACTCATTCAAGATGCTGGCTGCAATCACGAACGCTCAAATATTCGATGGCGAGTACGTGATCGCTGCTAATACTGTCATTATTGATGGACAAAATATCCTCTCAGTGAATGAGCATGGTGCGGATATTCCTGCCGGAGCGCAAGTCATTGATGCGCGGGACGGTACGCTTCTACCGGGGTTGATTGACGCCCACACGCATACCAAGATACCGCAGCTTGAATTGGCATTGAAATTTGGCGTCACGACAGAGCTTGAAATGATGGGGCATTGGGACCCTTCGGAGCGGAAAGAAGTCGAGGAGAGAGATGATGTGGCGGACATGAGAACAGCTGGTTTTGGGATGACTGCGCCAGGTGGGCATCCAAGCGAGTATGCGCCAAAATCAAGTGATGAACCTGAAGAATCTCCGAGCTGAATCAATCAAGATTATTTCTCCCCCAACGTGGGAAGAGCGAGCAGCCTGCTCGCGGTCAGTCTGCGGAAGAACGCACTGGAACTCCAGGTCCCTGGGGGTTTGTAGCTCCAACGGCTTCATCACCAGAGGAAGCTATTCAATTTGTTGCGGAAAGAGTTGCAGATGGTGCTGACTACATCAAGATCATGATAGAGGAAGGAAGTCTGCTTCAATCTCCAAACCTCCCGCTGTTGTCTGGAGAAACCATCAAGACTGGAGTCGATGAAGCTCATCGACACGGGAAGTTAGCCATTGCCCATGTGCTGACATATGAGGCTAGCAAGCAGGCCATCCAAGCTGGTATGGATGGATTGGCACATGTGTTCATCGACAAGCCAATTGACAATGAGCTAGTGGCTCAGATATCAGCATCGGGAGCATTTGTTACACCATGCCTGGTATTGAACTTCTCCATCATGGGGAGATCCGGCAAATCCTTGGCGGCAGACGAGCGAGTGGGAAGAAAACTGGGTGCGGATTGGCACAACACTCTTCGTAGTTGCTTCAACACTTTTCCTGAGGGCAAGTTTGAGGATGTCCTCGGAACAGTTGCGGCACTCCATAAAGGGGGAGTGGACGTACTCGTAGGTACCGACGCTTCGGTGCCAATACCTCACCTAGGCGGTCTAGCTCACGGTGCAAGTGTTCATCATGAACTTCAGTTGTTGGTGGCAGCAGGATTGACACCGACCGAAGCTTTGAGAGCTGCCACGGCACTCCCAGCGAAAAGGTTCGGCTTGACTGATCGCGGACGAATTGCACCTGGGATGAGGGCCGATTTGATGCTAGTTGATGGGGATCCAACGACGAACATTGCAGACTCATTGTCGATTCGATCGGTCTGGAAAAGGGGCTCGATGCTGAAAGCCTAGAGCTGGCATTGGATTCCAGGCCCAGGTACCTTAAGGTTACTCGTTATGATGGACCCAGTTGTGTCGCGTCTCAGGGGAAAAAAGGAGTCGGTTCTTTTCGTTCCGTTTCTCGAATCTAAATTGTAATCAGCTATGGTATATGATGAGATTTGAGCTCAGGTTCTATTACCTGGCAATTCCATTTGTTTACTGGGTACGGCGCAGCTCTCATATGCACGCGTCACGGCCATTTGGCGGCACCTATGGTGATTAGGTCGCTGTAGATATCATGTAACTCCGTTCACTAGTAAGGGCTAGGTTCATCGGGGATGATCTACCTCGACTTCTAGACGTTATGTCGTTGATATAAAGGTTTATGAACCATGATATTTGTATGATATTTGTACGTTTATGGTCAGTGGAGGTGCTGCGTGTGATTCGCGTTTTCCCGGCGGCAATGGACCCCTCTTCACTAGCCCAATCTAATCTGCAGATAGCGCTACCGAGGACCCTGCATAACCCATACAGGGAAACTCGCGATCGTATGACTTCCTCATCGCAAAGCTATCTCCATTCTTTGTCCATTCCTCCCACCTCCACCCCCCTTCAATAGAGGTTGCAAGCACAGCATTCCTTTCGCAGACACCGAGAACATGCTATCAGGCACAGTCATGCTGCTCCCGTAACATTGCACAATTTCTCCCCGCTAATCCACGCACGATGGCCGCCTCTGCAGAAATGTTCCGAGCGAGGGAGGTTTATCGGTCAGTTAGGAACATAACGCAGTCTCATTTGGAAGATCTGACGGTCCTAGATATTACCAACCTAGGAGCCTTGTCGATCATTCGAATCCTTCTTCGCCGTCCCACAATCAACAGCATAATCCAAATAGCTTCAACGCGCTGCAATCCTTCTCCGACACAGCCCTGACAGCATTCGCACAGCTCATTGCTATCCGGCTAGCTTCCCAAAGAGCTATTGTATCCCTTATTGATCACGAGAACGAATACTTCCTTGCCGAATCTACAAGCACCCTCAGTCATCTGGCTGACAGCCCGACACAAAACGCCTGGCTGTCAATCAGTGGTGCCCGCGTCCCGCTGCATGCCTCCCTCAGCGAACAGACCTTACGCTTGGTGCCCAATCAGAAAACCATCGTAGAGATGACACCAGTCTTTTTTGTCCCAGATCTGAGACTTGATGAAAGTATGAGCAAGCTTGACTGTGTAAAGGGCCCACCGTATTTGAGGTTTTATTGCGGGGTACCTCTAACGAACAAGAAGAACGTCAACATTGGCTGTGTATATGTAGTGGACGACAAACCACGCACAGATTTCAGTCTCGAGCAGGCCCAGTTCTTGACAACGATGGCAGCTACAATCATGGACCACTTGGAAAACATTCGAGCAAAGGAGGACGTGGCTAGAGTTACCAAAATGAGCCAAGCTCTACACGCGTTCATCGAAGGGGATGGAACAATGGAGGGTGATTGGGAACGCCTCAAAAGATATAATCTGCCTTCCGGGGCCGGCGTGGGATTTCACTGGGAAAGCAACAATGCTGATGGAAAACCAATCGAGATTTCGAGGTCTCACTCAAGGACTACTAGCCTACCTTCATCCGAGGCTACAAGCCCTGGTCAATCACCCCTCCAACATACCACTAGCAACCAAGATGCCCGCTACAACTTCAATAACTCTCCTTGGAGCTCTTCGTCGGAGGTTCCACTAGTGCCACAGCTGAATTCGGTCTTAGCTGGGACCGGGGATGCCGCTGCAAGGCTTACTGGTGGCAGGGATGCTGAATTTTCCACAGATGGCTTTTCAAATCTGTTGCACGGAACTTTTTCTCGCGCTTCAAATTTGGTCCGTGAAGGCATGGAAGTTGACGGGGCTGTGTTTTTCGACGCCCCATTTAAGTTCTATCAAGGCCGCAGTGCTCTGCAGCCAGATACCCGACGCTCAGATACACAGTACACCGAGAGTACTGAGAGTCCAAATGACAGTAGTGACGAAGACCATCTAATTACCCGGCCGGGGCCAAGCCCACAAGTGTCTAGGGGCAGCTACCGACGAAGTAAAACACGCTCAGACTACTCAGGCACAGAGGGGCTGCACTCCGACATACTAGGATTCTCGACACAGGATTCATCTTCGTGGAATGACCAAGAAACGAAGCCACACCCAGCTTTTCAGTCGATTCCGCAGAGTCTATTGACTTCACTCGTAAGAAGGTACCCCAAAGGCCAGCTTTTTGTATTCGATGAGAACGGTCCTACTTTACCACCCCCTGGATCCCCATCCAGAGCTTCGGAGATTACTGTCACGATTACTACTGCTATCACCGAAGAAAAACATGTCCGCCGCCAGGCACGGAGAACAAGAGAATTGCAACGCCTCCTCGCCGCGTTTCCTGGATCTCGCCAGATATTCTTCGTGCCTTTGTATGATTCTACATCCGGCTGTTTCATTGGATCTTTCGCATGGTCAACATCAGCAACACGCATTTTCTCTATCGAAAATCATTTATCGTACCTCGTTGCGTTTGGTCATAGCGTCATGTCGGAAGTCAGCCGACTCAACACTCTCAGCGCAGATCATGCGAAAGGAGATTTTATCAGTAATGTCAGTCACGAGCTGAGAAGTCCGCTGCATGGTATTCTTGCAAGTGTGGAATTCCTAGCCGATACTACGTTGGATGGATTTCAACGAAACCTAGTGGAAACAGTAGACATTTGTGGACGAACATTATTGGATACCATTGAGCATGTACTTGATTTTTCGAAGATCAAAAAATTTGGACAGGATAGCATGCAGTCCATGGGAGTCGTCGCGGACTTGGACATCTCAGCAGTCATCGAAGAAGTTCTAGAGGGTGTCTTTGCTGGATTTGAATTCAATGGCCTTTCGAGTCTTGGTCTTGCTGACATGACAAAGAGTCACGCGCAGGGTCCCAAGAATGGGAATGGGAAAGTGCTGCCCACCCCCGGTCCTCAACCGAGCAATTTGAACGACTCTCTGAACATCATCCTCGATATGGATTTCAGAGATCAGTGGAAGTTCCCCACGGTGCCTGGGACCTGGCGACGCTTGACGATGAATATTTTTGGCAATGCCTTGAAGTACACCCGCTCGGGATATATTAAAATCAAACTTGAAGCTCGACGTATTGCGCCTTCTGTCGATTCTGGAAGCGAATCCAATGCGAAAGATAGAACAATGGTGACTATGAAAATCTCGGACTCCGGACAAGGAATGTCAAGCGAATTTATGAAAACTAAACTGTTCACGCCTTTCTCCCAGGTTTGGGTTCTTTCCAGCCTACATACTCTAGGTACTTACTTTCAATGCTAATTATTTGTTAAGGAGGATGTTACTGCTCCAGGCACAGGGCTTGGGATGAGTCTGGTCAAACAAATCGTCGATCTCGCCGGCGGTACGATCGATGTCCGGAGTGAAATTGGCAGAGGCACGGAGATCACGCTAAGTCTTCCGTTGGAAAGCTGCTCTTCGGATCTCAGTGATATACCTGAAAGCCTCCAGGGTCCCGCTTCCCCCGTTGAAGACCCCGTCATGGCTGTGCGTCGCCGCTCCCGGGGTCGAGTCGTCACGATTCTAGGATTCGAAAACCTACCCGGAAGCTCGAGTCTTCAGGTCGAATCTCTCTCCTCCTTGAAAGTCTCGATCGAGAAATATATCGCAGAGTGGTTCAATCTTGAAATTTCCTCAGACAACACCGCAGCAGATATATTGATCTGCGACGAATCGGCTTTTCTCCACTCTTCAGTCACTCAGCTTAAGTTCAAGACTTTACTTATTTTATGCAGTAACAGTGCCAGGCGAGACATATACACAGCGCAACTCGATACATACCAATCTATTGAATTTGTCAGCAAGCCATGTGGACCGCACAGGCTAGCCAAGGCTTTACTCAATTGCTTTGATAGCGAAGATGCGATGGGAGTACAGGAAGGACAGCGGGTAAGTGAGAAGGGTTCACGCCACAATACTTTGTCTCACGGACCGAGAATCGATGTTGCCACGAAAATTGCAGATGCTGGACAGAGTGCGAGGCTGATTGGAAACCTGCAGTCACAGATCATCGGGTTCTCGCCAACTACTAATCTTCCACGCAGTGATTCTGCAAGCGATAATAGCACCGAAGCGCCACTTACGAGAAAACCAACCGTTATACGAAAAGGATCGACCGCACAGAAGTATAGCCACAAGAGGGAAATTTTACCATCCGACAGCGCAACGACAAGTAACGCAACGTCCGAACTATCTTCCACGCCGGCCACGCCGAATAGCAGCACGAGTGAGATTGAGGAGTCAGAGGATGCAGAGCCAGCCGCTCGGAAGCACTCTCCACTTCGAGTTCCGAAAATGCTCCTAGTTGAGGTTTGTTCCAAATACCACTGTCGACACACTTGCCCTGCTGAAACTGAACCATAGGACAATCCCATCAACATGATGCTCCTTGAAACATACATGAAGAAAAATAACTGGGAGTTGGAGAAGGCTGCCAATGGACTGCTAGCCATGCAAGCTTTTCAAAATAGACTCGAAGGATTTGACGTGATATTCATGGGTATGTCATCGAGGCTGGATCTTGTCGCATTGATTATCAGGGGAGTTTTTCTAACCGTTCACCACAGACATTTCCATGCCAGTGATGAATGGTTACGAGTCAACCCGCTTGATTCGGAGCATCGAAGCCGAGCGTCGAATTGCCTACGACCATCAGCAACGCGTTCAGTCCCCCTGGCTCTCGCCACCAGAACCCTCGTTCCCGTTTCACATTCAGCCCTCATCGAAGTCCTCATCGCCCTCCTCCTATCCCTCCATCGATTTGCATCTTTCAATGCCACAGCTGCAACTCAACAAGCCAGCACTCATCATCGCATTGACAGGCTTCAGTTCCGAGAATGACCAAGAATTAGCTTTCGAATGTGGTGTCGACGTATTCATGACCAAACCAGTGAGATTTCGAGAAGTTGGGAGGATATTAGATGGTTGGTTAAAGAGTCGAGAACGGGAGAGTCTGGGATTGTCACCATTGGAACCCAAGGGCAGTGTAGCAAATTTCGTGGCCGCTGAGTGAAGCAACTGTTCTAATTCAGCTCAACTTTCGCGAATGACCTTTGCAGATGAAGACAGTTCCGCGGAGCCGTGGACTAGTTCCACGGTGTGGCTATAGGTCAGGCGGTTGATCTCAGAGACCCTGGGAAGGATGCGTTTCTGTATGCGAATTCACACGCACCAAATCAACCAAATCAATCTTTAAGTCATCCAAAATTCGATAACCTAGTCAGCTAGGTGGGAGAGATGCATCATCTGGACTGAATGATGAAAGGACACCAGGGGGGCTTCATATGTATATCACGACGGCTTTCGTTTGATAGTAAGGCTGCGTCGACTGCCACAGAGGCCGTATTCGCAAAAGGATGCGACACGTCCCTGACCACCACATGGCAAAGCCATGGATGCCAACCTCTTACGTCGCAGGGGAGTGACCAGCAGCGATGACAGGTGTTCGAGGGAGGCCGAGAAGCAGGGTGGTTTCAGCGTGAGCGTGAATAGCCCATCGTTGTTGGTAATCTTATTATTTAATAATGCCTTGTGTTCAGGATTTGAGGGCGTGCTTCTGCTTTATTGCACATCAGGATTTATTAAGTTGATACTAATGAACATGTGGTTTGAAGTGATTTGCGCGCCAAATATCCATCTCAGATTGTATATCGGACGACCTTCAGCGGGGAAGTGGACTTTGATTCTCCTGTAACGAGAAACCGATTTTTATACAGAATCTATAGCCTCCCAAGGCTATATACTGCCATGATTATCTCCAACTCGTTCCGTCCTTACTTCTACGATGCCTAATGAGGATCTCAGACGACTGAAAAATCCTTTAGGCTTGGGCCCTTTAGGCAAGGGCTCCCCTTCGTAATGCTCGGTAAACGCTAGGGGAAATAATCCAACCTCCGAGCCTATCTGACCCTTCCACCATTCACCATCGGCGGGTTCAAGGGGCTGTATGAGATCGCCACAGTACCACCATAACCCATGATTATATTCAGGTTCGCAGCCGCGTATTGCCTTGACAAAAGAGACCTTATTGCAAAGGTTTGCCTGGACGTATTTTCTGTGTTCCCACCCCTGACGTGTGCCTTGCCACCAATCTCCATCCGGCGTCTCGACAATGAGAAACAAATCGCCTGCCTTGTGTTGCAGATACATAGGATCTTCATAGAACGAGTCCTGCGTGGCTCGTACTGGGAATGGTTTGAAAGGCTCTATCGCAGGTGCAGATATAGGCTCGGCAGGGGAAGGTTGTGGATCTGAGATGTCTGTCGAAATCTGAACACTTTTATGTTCTGGTCGAGCATCGGCCACGATACTGAAGTCCTTGTTAGTGGAAATTCAGATATGTTGAAGCACATAGAATTTTACCTGACTGTTGGATTCATCTTGGGAATGGTTGCAGTACTCAAAAATGTCAATACTAAACCTAGAGGCCATTCATCCACATTTAATCTCCTCCGTAACTTGTCAATTCCTCGCTGTAGAAACTCCGAATCCAGTACAAAACGTCGAATTTCAGGCGAGTTCATATGCTTTAGTAGCACTTTCTTATGATCCAGAGACTCGACCTGGCTCAGGAGTATATTCAGCTGAGCTGCACTGTGAAGTGTCTCGCTAAGCCTCTGATAAAATTCCGAGTCATTCCGTAGCTTGGCCAAATGCTCTTGCATGAGTTCAATCTTGATTCTGTTAGAGAGTAAAAAACTTGAAGCTCCCGAGCACTTACTAATGTGATTGTTTCTTTCAATTTTCGGAGGGAGGAAGCTTCGGGCGAGTTACCGTTCTGTTGTCTACCCGGGGCCGAATGGGTTGATTGCTCCGATGAAATGCTACGAGCAATTAGAATAACACAGGAAGACAACATAGAGAGAGATTACTTTGAATCTTCCCAGTCTGTACGCGAGGTAGATGGTTCAGTTGAATTGCTTCTTGCCTGGAATGGGGCCGGGCGAATCGTACGCGATTCATCTGGGATTTCTTGTTGAGGCGGACGGGGTAATGGTTTATCTGACTTATTGTTGTTGAGTGATCTAACGGTGGTTTCAGATCTAGAACCAGCTTGCTGCAACGTTGGCGAGCCTGAAAGATGAGAATGGGAGTGATTGATACTTGGATCCGAAAATGAAGAGGCATACGACTTAAGTTCATTGTGAATAACTGAGTTGAAGTTGATTGTAGAAAAAGCGAACGCAGAAACATCATCTGCTGTACTTTGGGCGAAAGAAATTCTCTTCGTCGATCCATCTATTGAGCATCAGTCATCATATTGAGCTAAACACAACTCGTTTAACTCACTATTTACTATCCATGGATGTTTCAAAGCTTGGGTAGCAGGCGGCCGTTCACTGGGATGAGGCTTTAGAAGCTCGCGCAGAAATTGGGAGCCTTCGCTCTTGATGCCATTCTGCAACAGAGGATCGCAGGGAAACAATGACCCATCCTCGCAGTATTTGACCAAAGACCTGCCCAGTGGGAATGGCACGACGCCGGCGACCAGACGGTATACGATACACCCGACAGCCCAGATATCAACTGAGTTAGTGTACTCCCCTTCGACTTCTTGCATGTTCAGATAATTGAGTTCTGGAGCCATGTAGTACTCTGTTCCAGCCTTGGTGTGGAAGGCATTCCCATCAATTAATCTTTTACTCAAACCAAAATCGGCGAGCTTGATCCACCAATCGGGAGAGCCATGGACAACCAAAATGTTCTATAAAGCCGTCAGCTTAATTCACGTCTATTGAACAGTTGTGACTCACCTGTGGCTTCAAATCGCGATGTACAAATGATTGGGCATGCATGATTTCCAAACCCAAAAGTATCTGCTCGGCAATATCCCTCGCCTCATACTCTGATATTTTGCCCGAGCGTTCTATCACACTCGTTTCCAGGTCTCCTAGAGGCAAATATTCCATCGCTAAAAAGACATCGGATCCGTCTTGGAACCATCCGAAAAATTCGACGAACACCGCAGCTTCGGTCCATCTAAACATGCAGAGTCAGCATGATTTTGTCTGAATTATCCAAAAGCATAGATATTGTGTCAAAAATGCTGAATTTAACCCAGGTATCGTGGAGTAAGAGGAAATTGAAATACTATAAATAATTAGAAAGACAAACTCAAACAGGGTCTGCGTAATCTACCTTTAGCTTTGAAAACTCAAGCAGCGCCTCCAACTCCTTCTCACACTCGCTTTTACTCAACGTCATACTGTTTGTCAAAATCCTTTTGACCGCCCTTGCCTGACCATCTTCCTTGTTCCTTTCCAAGCGAACTTCCCCAAAAGTCCCTCGACCAAGGATTCGTTCTACCTCCCATATCTTTTTATATCGCTGTCTTCGGAGATTCTTCGCAGGGTCAGAGATAAAGTGTATCTCCTCGATTCGATCTTTGAACACAGTCGCATTGATGTGCCAGTGGTCCAGTTCTGACGACATGATCTAAGTGTTTGAGGTTAGCAGGCTGTAGACTCGTTGTGTGGGATCAAGCGGAAGTCATACATAACGATTCACGACATCCAGACTCTACTGTGTTAAAATGGATGCTTGCCGATTTGTTCTGTTTTCAGGAAAGCTCGCTCGAAGCGGTAGTAATTGTCTGATTTAACGTCTCAATTTCCCCGTCAAAACCTCTCTTAACTTAAGAAACTAAAATGCGCCGCAGAATCAAAATACGCCGCTTGCCTTTCTCGGTGGTTTGGTGGCGGATTTCCAGCGTTTATATACCCAGCGCTTATTCTTGCAGCGCAACAGCGCTTAAGATCGAAACTAATCCCTGCTAGCTGCTGCTTTCTGAAACCCAGGTGGCCCGTTCAACAGCCAAAAATAAATACGTGTTGTAAATTTAGAGGCACAAGGGTTTATATAACCAGCGCTTATTCTTGCAGCGCAACAGCGCTTAAGATCGAAACTAATCCCTGCTAGCTGCTGCTTTCTGAAACTCAGGTGGCCCGTTCAGCAGCCAAAAATAAATACGTGTTGTAAATTTAGAGGCGCAAGGGTTAATTTGGGCTCGAAAGGGTGGTACTGTAAGGCCGAGCTTCTGGCGTGCGACGACTTGGTCGCCGCTGATTTCATCACGCGATGGTGGCGCAAGCTGTGCCTCTCTGCCGTCAGCACAAGCTTTCTTGGACACAGGACTCTGCCAATATCTAAAATCTATTTCTTAGTCCTGGAAGATTTTCATTCACGACAGAAATTCCTCGACACGCCAACTTCGAAGCATCTAAAGCACACCAATATGGCCGAACTCGGTGCAGTCTTAGCAGTCGTTGCCTTTGCGGACCAATGTCTGAGGTAAGTCGATGCGGGTCATGCTATTCATCTTGTTTATGAGCTGATAGACACTAGATATGGCAACAAGTTTGTCGAGAGATGCAAAAGCTATCTTAATGCGGAGCAGGAATCTATAGAGTACGTTTATGAGGATTCTCGAATAACCTCCAACTTGCGCGAGAAAATTCCCCTGCTGATACAATACAGACTACTGACATCAATCGAGTGGAACTGGCTTAAAGTGGAAACCCAAATTGCCATCTTAAAGCGAGTAGCAAAAGCTGGTCAGCTATCACAGGCGCTTCAAAGCATGCAATCGCAAGTCCTCGCGCAATTAGAAGGAAGACTCAAAACAGCCAGCATGATAATCGAGCAACTCATAACTGAGAAACAAGAGGAAAGGTCGAGAGCCAAAAATGAGTACAAAAATGCGAAATGGAAGCACGACAACCGTGATATCACCGCCGTAAAGAAAGGGCTAGGTGATATGAGAGCTTCCAGTAAGCTGAAATACGTGTCGAAGAAGAAGGCACTGATTGAGATTGTCGTTGAGATTGAGAAATGGCAGGCGAGATATGATCCGAGTTGGATCTTGATTATACAGATGTCGAGCAAGCAAATCGATGAAGAATTGTAAGTAATGGAGAGCATCATTTTTCATCTTGAGTTAATTCAATCCCCAACCCAACAATAGTATGACTCCGATTAAATCTAATTTGAACTTCAATTTAGGGCAAAGCAAGAAAGGAAACCCAGGCACGAACAAATTCCCATTATCATCGCAGCAAAAGGTATTCGTGATGTGACAAGAGCAAGCCAGAGTGGCAAATCCAGAGATCAAAGCACGGTCTGGATTTCAGGCGAGGATATCAACTTGAAGCCCAAACCAATCCGCCATTCTTCAGTTCAAATCTCCAATGTCAACGACGAGGAAAACATGGTACTCATTGACACTATGATCTCCAATCCAGCAGCAAACGCGAACAGCACCACGAAAGAAGTTCGAAATCTTGCACGCATCCTTGCACAGGTCGATCCCTCAACATTTGGGCTTCTGAAGTGTCGAGGTGTAATCAGAGTTCCAAAAGAGAATACAATCCTGCCACTGTTCGACTTCAAATTCATCTTCGACATCCCAGCACAGCTGTCAAGTCCACAAAGTCTTCGAGCAGTGCTACTGTCAGGGGCGTCTTATCCTCTCGACGAGCGATTGGAGCTTGCCAAGAAACTTGCTAGCTCGGTGCTTTTTGTACACACCGTCCAGTTTGTGCACAAGAACATCCGACCCGAGACAATTATTGTTTTTAGAAACGAGGATTCGGATATTGGCGCACCGTATTTGGCCGGATTCGAGAAATTCCGTATCGAGGATGGCAACACGTATCTAGCAGGAGATAATATATGGGATCATAACCTCTGTAAGAATCCATTTTCTGAGAAGGAGAATACTTATTGAGAAATTTAGATCGTCATCCAAGTCGACAAGGGACTCTTCCAGAAATGCATTATCAAATGCAACACGACATCTACAGTCTTGGCGTTATCCTGTTGGAAATCGGCCTTTGGACCTCTTTCTCTCTTCCCTCGACCTCCCAGAACTCGACCTCACCAACAGTGCCCAACTCCCTGTTCCCATCAAATGCCACTTCTTCCAAGTCCAAGAACCCCCTCGGAAGACCATCTCAAATAAAAGCCTACCTAGAATCCCTAGCAAAAGCTAAACTTCCTTCTCAGCTGGGGAAACGATACACCAATATCGTGCTGCTATGTTTGCGTTGTTTAGATGAGGATGTGGGAATGGGAAGTGAGGGGGATGGGGACGGCTTTGGTGTTGGTGTTGGCGGTGAAGGGGAGGAGATAATGGATGAGGATGGTGTTGTGATTGGGGTGAGGTATATCGAGAATGTGTTACAGAAGTTGCTTGAGATTACAATCTGATAGTACTTCTTCGCCAGCTTCCTGAGGACCTGCGACGAGGACGTTTATTAACCCCCCTATCTACGATAAATTCGGACCGGATGGCGCGGGTCCTAGAACTTTTGTCGTTCATGATGAAAAAAGGGGCGCTAAACTGCGTGGATATGTGGGGCTAGGGTAGGGAGCCCCCTCGAGGGTGCTTCCCCCCTCACTTACTACCTTCCTAACGAGTTTAGCCAAATTGCCCGCTTTAATCGACAGATAAGCATTCCCGAGGTGCGAGAGACGCCCTCGACGAGAAAGCAATAACAATTGAAATATTACAGTAAAGCGAATAATTTCAAACAGTTCGACTGATCTTTTGCTTGGGTCTTAATCATGAAGCCTACATTATGCCTCTCAATAATTGGGCTCCTTGCGCCACAGATCCTGGCCATCCGGTCGAAGATCGTTCCGATAGGCCAAGGCATAAGCAGTTTCACAGCCATGGAAAGCCCACATACTTTTTTGGACACAACAGCGGGACATACAAGTTTGCCAAGACCTACGGCAACGTCGCTGACCCATTCGAATGCGACTTCTACCTCTGTTAATAACATGACCACTTCCACATCCGCCCCCACTGCTACAAGCAACGCGACCTTTCCGGCATGCAAGTCTGTCCAGTACGCATTCCCTTCAGGGAGTGCCGGCAACGCCACCCGAGCAGCGGCAGTGAAGGAGGCGTATCGATATGCATTCAACGCCTATATGGAATACGCCTCGGGCTACGATGAGTTGCAGCCATTGACCAAGAATGGAACCAACAACTGGTACGGCTGGATTGTGACCGTTGTCGACGGGCTCGACACGGCCATCATCATGGAATTGAAGGATCTCGTTCCCAAAATGCTCTCCGAGATCCAGAAAGTCGACTTCAGTACCACATCCGCAGCTTATGAGCCTGTTGAATTGTTCGACCCTTCAATTCGATATGTTGGTGGTCTTTTGGCCAGTTACGATTTGCTTAAGAGCGGAGAGTTCTATAATGATTACGATGCGGATGCAATTGAAGCTCTACTAACTCAGGCGACTGTCTTGGCGGACAAACTAGCATACGGTTTCAACACGCCCAGCGGACTGTCAGCAGCGAATGTGAACTTCAGCAGCAATACACCTGTTGAAAGCACTTATACGGCTCCGGATGGTGTAACATACAACTCTGCCAACGCAGCTCAAGCTGGAACATTCCTGATCGAATGGTACCGCCTAGCCACACTGACGGGGAACACCACCTACCGGTCACTGGTTGACAAGAGCGAGTCTTATCTCGTGAACCCAACACCAGCCCCAAAATACCCGGGTCTAATCGGAGACCAATTTGACACCACCACGGGCAAGATGCTAAACTTTGCCGGCGGCTGGCATTCAGAGGTAGACTCAGCCATGGAGTATATGATCAAATCCTATCAGTACAGTCCGGACAATGTTACGAAAGAGTACGCCGATTTCTGGCTGTCGGCTACCAACAGCACGGAAGCACATCTCGCTCTACATCCATATGGATTTCCGGATCTCACGTTTATCAGCGGGTTGGACGCGACTGGAGCATTGACCTACTCCATGGATGACTATGCATGTTTTGCCGGAGGCAATTTCCTCCTCGGTTGCAAGATCTTGGGCGTGGACTACCTGTGCGATTTGGGCGTTGCGGCCGCCGATGGATGCCATCAAACCTACAACACAACCACCACTGGATTAGGCCCCTTGTACTGGGGCTGGTACGATAGTGAGACTAATACATTTCCGCCTCACTCTACAGTCGACATCGACAGCGGCTACCGACAGAACGGAGCCAAGAACGGCGAGTTCATCGTTAAGGGGGACGAAGGGTATTCGTCTTTCCCCGAACCTTTGGAAAGCTGGTTCTACGCCAACCGCATCACTGGAGATCCGCGCTGGGCTGATTATGCATGGGATATGTTCCTAGCTCTGAACGAGACTGCGCGCAACAGTGTGGCTTTTGCGTCGGTTAATAATGTTGATATGCCTTTTGGAGGAAGTCAGAGCAATAGTTTGGATAGCTTCTTTTTCGCGGAGGTGCTCAAGTATATGTATTTGCATTTCACGGATCCGTCTGTGATTGATCTGGGAAAGTGGGTGTTTGGGACTGAATCCCATCCAGTCCGAGTTCAATGCACGGCCTAGGGCATAGACCGGCATGATCATTGAGAGTATCTAAGAACGGATGATTTAATAAACATATGGCAATTTAACATACAGAGGCTTACAGACAGCTTTTGCTTTAATGACTCGGAGGTTCTTGCTTGGATCGTAACATGTATTCGTGATGCTAATGACACCTTCCTCGCCTAGAATTGGCCCCCTTAATACGTCTAGATGTATTACTAGGCTACTAAGTGAGATATTTCACCAGCTTGATGCAGTCGTCTCTTCACATTATCCACCCCCTTGCAAGCAGCCACTAACATCTCCTCATACAAATTCTGCGGCTCTACGCCTGCATCCCACATATCCGTAAGCTCCCTATAACTCACAAGATCCGCCTTTGGGACCAGAGCCTCGCCCGTGACCGATTCTGACATCCACAGCGATGCCATTCCATGTTCCCATAGGTATTGACTATCTTGATTTCGATCCACCGGTAAAGCCTCCACAAATAGAGTGAGAGTAAAGCAGCCTCGACTAAGAACCGAATGCAAACACATTACTTTGTATCCGAAAAGCAGTGTTCGACGACAAGATTCGCCCAAGACCCAAGCTTCGTATCGCCTCATCGAAGCAGGGAGGTATGCGGGGACTGAGCGCCACAGATCCTGCAACGACATCCGCAGTAGAGGTATTCGATTTTCGGCTTGTTGTCTAAGAGGGTGCGATAAGTTCGGTGAAAAGAGCGTAATTATTTGTAAGAGGATCAATGCCTGTACAAAGGCGAGTTTTGAAAGAAATGAGCTGAGATTGGCGGAGCATTGGAGGAGACCTTTGGAGATCTCGATGATCGCTCCTTCGATAGCTTCGTGTTTTGTCGAGGGAATGTGGGTAAATATCTTGCAAAGTGCCGAAGCAAATTGTAAAGATAATGGCTGGCCGTCCCGGTAGACGTTCGGATGAATGAACAGTGTGCCTCCGGTTCGAGAGTAAGTTGTAGGGAATGCTTGAAGCTGGGATTTGAGAAACTCAAGAGTTGACTCATCAAGAGTGAGTATAACCTGAGGAGCCGCAAGTAGTTTCCAGTCTAGTGAAAATGATGATGTGGTAATATAGCCGGAGTATGATCGTATGCCGCTAGTTCCGGCGATAGCAGAATAATGTTGTCTTGAGTCCGAAGTCCTGGATTTGTGATCAAACGACGCTTTGGATGGTGAAATTTCTAAGCTCGTTTTGGTCAAGTCTCCACCCTGCTTCAATGGCTCGTTTCGGTACTCGCATAGAATCCGCTTTCCGCCGCATCTTTGGCATTGTGGTAAGGTTCGGCTGCACTTCCGTTTGGCTTTAACGCACGCTTTGCAACCTCTCGTCAGCGCCACTCGTTGATACCCGGACATGCTGCTGTCGACACCTTTTCCCTAGATGGGTTGATAATTTGAGAATTCAGATTACATTGATGGAAGAATCACGGATCTGACTGATAAATATCGTCGAAGAAACGCGGGGCGCTGTCAGCATGGCGGGCCTGTTGGTGGAGACTAAGCCCAAATGGGGAGCTTGTCCCTTGCTTGGCTCCAACTTTTCTTAACCTCACCTCTTAACTCCACTCATCACAACCATACGTATCATGCCCTCACAGACTATTTCTTGTTGGCCATGATAGTGGTCAGCCCTCGCAAATGTGTCCACCGGGTGAGTATGAGTCAATTTGAATGTATAGTTGAAACCAGCAACGGCAAATCGAGAAACCATGTCAGATCCGAGGAGGCCTAATTACTGAACAAGAAGTATATAAAGATTGCTCATTTCCTCATTTCCTGTATCGTCTCAGTGTTCTCTCAACCAGTTCTTCATCCCAATCTCAGATTATCATTTTCCAACTGCTTCTTGTCTTTTCCGTATCATTCTCATACTCAACCACTCCCTCAAAATGTCCTCTCCCATCAAAAACGTCCTCGTAATAGGAGCATCCGGCAACATAGGCCGCCCCATCGTCACCGCCCTCCTCTCAGCCAACTTCGCAGTCTCAGTCCTCACCCGCGAATCCTCCAACCCAACCTTCCCCCCCAACGTCACCGTCCACAAAACCGATTACTCAAACCCATCCCTCCTTCAAGCGTTTAACGGCCAAGACGCAATCGTCTCAGCAATTGCAACCCTCTCAACCCAAATCCAAACCTCCATCGTCCAAGCAGCCGCCCAAGCAGGCGTGAAACGCTTCATCCCCTCCGAATACGGCATCGACACCTCCACCCCAGAAGTCGAAGACGTGGTCCCCCTCACCAAGCCAAAACGCGACACCATCGCCCAGCTTCGACAAGTTGAATCAAAAGGCTTGTCATGGACAGCCGTCATCGTCGGTTCCTTCTTCGACTGGACATTTGAAATCCCCGGACTAATGGGCTGGAACGTCCCCGCTCGCAAAGCACTCATCTTCGATAACGGAACGTACGAATATGAAGCTACGAACACGGAGCAAATCGCTCGCGCTGTGGTGGCGGTTTTGAATCCTCAGCATCTAGAAGAGACGAAAAATCAATATGTGTACATCAACTCTTTCACCGTGACACAGAAACAAGTCCTCGGTACTCTCGAAAAGATCACGGGTGATAAATTTGCAGTGCAGCATTTGGAAGCGGGGGAGCTGAGTAGAAGGAGTTTGTTGAAGATGAAGTCCCCCGAGAGTCATGGGTTAGTGGAGGATGCGAAGTATGATAGTATTGAGTTTGGGGTTATCCTTGCGGCTATTTATGGGTCGGGCAGGTTTAATAATTATTCGAAGACGAGGGAATTGTGGAATGAGAGGTTGGGGTTGCCGAGGGAGGATGTGGAGGAGAGTTTGAGGAGGGCGTTGGGGAATGTTGAGAGGGGGTGAATGCTGAACACACGAGGCCGAACTATTGAGTGTCTGTAAAGTTGTGCGCCTGAAAGTCAAGTGGAAATTAGAGGCATGCTCTAGGCATGGCCTCGAATGATCAGAATTAGGACCCCGCAGCTTGAAGAATATTTTTCTTATTATCTATAAACATTAATTTCTCAGTGCCTAGCCCGGACGAGGGTGATTTTAAAATATCACTTTTAATCGCGTTCAGCGAGCTCCAATAACTTCGGGAAGATCTAGTCACGCAGCGTCAGCACATGAGACGTCACACTTGAGCAGAGATGACTTACAGGTGTACCAAATCCCGTAATAGGATCCCATCCCTTCGTGACAGGAAAGCCTTCTACACCGCACCCATGACTGCTGCCGCTCAAAATGTCTGTAAATCCCTGGTACCCCTTGGAATACAACCATGGGTTCAAAAACCCAAGAGGAGATTTCCCAGAAGCGATCAATGCATCGTTCACGAGGGATATGACTGAACTCATGAGAGGGCACGAAGCTGATGTTCCAGAGATGGAACTCTCGGTACCGTTCCACCAGAAGGCGAAGTAGAGACCTTGAGCAGAGAGATCTGGGTATCCACGACCATCTAGCGAAGTTAGGTGAGTCATCTTGGAATTATGGTGGCATATGACTTACTCTTGTTGTACAGGCCGTCATACAAACCATTTAGAGCCGAGACATAAGCTGGTACAACCTTGTCTTGGTACGATGGACGATCAAAATAGTAGCTAAAACCACTACCTGAAGCATAAAAGCCGTGGGTCTTGTTGTCCGGCCCAAGTCCGGCCATGCGGTAGGCTGAAACTTCAGGCTCGAATTGCTCCGTCGCTCCAACGGTTGTCACATACGGACAACCAGCTGGGAACGCGGGGAGGAAAGTAGTCTTATTCTTGCCATCGTTCGTGAAACAATCGGATCCATCTTCGTCTCCGAGTCCTCCATCACCGCTGGATACCAGTAGAGAAATACCACGGGCACCTAGTTGAGCAAATTGCTTGCACACTCTTTCGGCGTAGGATTGGGGAACGGTTTGTTCATCGTCTCCATAGGAACTACTGATGACTTGTGGGACATCTCTTTGGCTCATAACATAGTTTACCCAAACCAAGTATGGCTCGTTGGTGTCGGTTGGGGTGTTGAGGTCTGGAATGAAAGGTGGGCTTCCTCCAGTCGAGTACGAATATACTGGCTGAGGGAACGTCATTCCAAGAATTGTCTGGGCATCCAAGTTTGCTTCTTTCGTGAAATCTTTTGCAGCGGCCTGCTCGATGGTCAATGGGGTGTATTGAGCAGCTGGACCGTTGTCGATTTCGATTGATCGGAAAGTGTAGGCATTGGGAGCAGCCTCTGGGCGATACTTCTTCAAGAATGAGAAAATATCAGGTCGGATTGGAGTCTGGTTTAGGTAGTTGTTGAATGCTATCTTGTTGATACCGGGAACCTTTTGAACATAATTCAAGGTACCGTACAGAGTTCGGAAGCATTCGATAGTGACTGGGAAGAAGTGGCAGACTTTGGCGATCGTCTCATTGGCAGGTGGCTTGTATCCTGGGGGAGTGTATGGCTCTGCAAATTGGATCCAGTCTGTCTTTTTTGGGGTTGTCCGCATGAAGGAAGTTGTGGGCTGAATGGTATCCACATGATCGTGTAGATGGGATGGGATCGACCAGCGAGATGTTCTCACCAGAACGGAGCCGTCATCGTGCTGAAAGACGGAATATTCGGTGTCCAAAAGACGTTCGGCGGAATCGACATCGATGTAAATATTGATCCAATCTTTGGCGGGGCTGTAGTCCAATTCGTTGACTCCATTGGTCAACAACCACTCGTGTACAAGGTCGAGTGTTTCGTCTGCAGGCTTGACGAGGTCATTGACATCCTCGAATGAGAGATGCTGACCATAACGGCTATGGTCGGGATCAGACACTGAGAATTGTGTTAGTCTAATGAATTTCTCAGAAAAATTTAGGATTTAGTTCGAGCAATTGTGTGGTTTCCAAATTCAGCAGGTTTTAGAATCTCAGCGCGGCGCTTCCAGCGGGTGAAGCGGGGTAGTTTGAACTTTCCCCTCCACATGCAAAAACAATTCGAGCAAGAGAAAGAAGCCACTTGGGTGCCAAATATAAAACGGGGGCGATTTCCAGAATAATTTAAAGTTTGGAATTAACGTTGCTTACCTTCATACAAATGCTTATCTAGTTCATCAAACTTTCCCTGCTTCAACCCAATCTGCAAATGAAGCTTATGACTCCCAGGAGCCCGGCCAACATTCTTCCATTTCCTCGGAACGTTATGCGTCTCCTTCACACTATACGGCGTGCGCGAACGTATCGGTGTAGCAGCGACAGTCAGTGCGCCAATGGCTGCCGACAGCAAGATCGTGAGGTCGAACTTCATAGTGGGCGAATTGGAAAATCAAGGCGACGTCCAAGAGTCCAAGAAAGCTTGAGGGCACAGCTAAGCTTTATAAGCTGCATCTGGTGGAGCTCGTCATTTCTTCTTTAGCAAGGCCGATTCAATTAATATTTACCCCTCTGTGAGCTCATGCAGCCGGGGTTGCTTGATAGGGTATAAATGGGTCGATATGTCCGGTGCCTGCCTTAGTGCGACCCATCGTTTAAGCATATCGCAGCTTGATCCTTGGATTTTCATTTGCTGGTATCGAGGATGAATTCACACCTTCCCATTTTGTGTAGTGGATCGACCATGCCAAGTCGTACAGCTTATATTACTAACGTGAGTTCGGGCCGGCCGCTTGCTTTCCTCGCGTGGGTTTTGTCCTTTGGGATTTATCCAAACCAGCGATATAAATTGGCGGGACGGTATCGCATGGTCCCCGTTGTCTTTCCGCGCCGTTGGGAATAGCGAGTTGCCCGAAGGAGTTTCGAGATGCGGAGACAGCTCGTATGGAAAAGAGGAGCTTCCTCTTATTGTTGGTGGCGGGAAATTAGGTCAATGCCCCGCTCCGTCCCGCCCGAGGTATTTCAGTTGACCACTTTCCTCTTTTATCATTCTCATCGTTTAAGCTGACTCGACAGGCGGAAGATGAGCAGTTTTTGATTGTGGCGACCAATTCCGTTGGAATATTTTCGTGGATGATTACTCTTGTTTTTGCTGCATTTAGGTATTGAATTGCAATCATGTCTTTCCGAGCGGGAAGATGTGAGACGAGTACTTGATATTTGAATGGATGAGTTGAGTTAGGATACCAAACACCCTAGAACGAGTGTTTTTGCAATCGCATCACAGCTGCTCCAAAAACTTCAAGATCTTCCCAGCGCCATCTTCCCAATACAAGTCGTTTTGAATATGATGGCCTGAACCTCCTACAACTTCAAATGTAACAAGTCCTCCATCGACATCCTTTAATGGTAGCTTTTCAGGTGCAAAGAAATCGACCATCGCATTTCGATAAAGCGCTGCCATCTTCTGCATGAGCGAGACACCCATCAGTTTGTCCCTTTCACCGGCAATCACAAGAAGTCTTGACTGGTTTGGTCTATTCCATCCTACAATATTTCCAAGAACTCTGCGGATGTTGACGAAAGGAAACATCATTCCCAGTGGAAATAGCATACTCTCGTATTCCGGCATACCCTTCTCGAACTCCTTCACCTTTTCGACTGGAAATGAGGGCGAGAAAAATGCTCGATGGACGAGAGTCGTCGAGGAAAGCGGTGATCGAGGGTGCCAAAGATCCCGAATGTAATATCGAGGAACAAACCACGGATCAAGCTTGAACCAATTCCAATACACCCCAAGTCTGTCAATAATCAGTCACATATTCCAGCACTGCATTGAAACCGGTTTCTTACCCCCCAAAACTCGGAAACCCAGCCATAATCACCAGTCCCCCAACCACTCCCATC
>Ga0247778_1000587_pt1 | contig 38577 bp, 37 predicted proteins | sample UWRJL049202B5_FD_179939 | JGI IMG/M metagenome (GOLD analysis project Ga0247778, IMG submission 179939) | Plant litter microbial communities from Arlington Agricultural Research Station in Wisconsin, United States - UWRJ-L049-202B-5 | ecosystem: Environmental > Terrestrial > Plant litter >...
TATTTCGCCCGTCGCTCTCACCTCCGCAATCAGTCGCGCTCGATCTTCTGCAGTGTGCCGTTTACGCATGCCCGCGTCATGCCACCCCGAAACCGGCCTCAACAGATGGGCTTGGCGCAACGCTTACAGAACAACGTTCAGTCGGAAGCCGACTATAGTGACCTTTACGGAAGCTTGAAGTGGGGCAGTAGGTGATCGCGGAAAAAAAAAGGGATCAGGACAGGCGCGCATTCTGCGCTTAACCGGATGTACCGTTGCCGCAACGCTTCCGCTTCAATGCGCGGCCTTCCTAAAGCGCCGTCGCGCCCACCACGAGATCGCAGAGCTTCTCCTTGATCAGCTTTACTAGACCGCCCGGGGTACGAAGACCTCGGACGTCGTCCGCCGTTAGGACGAGTATCTGTCGATCCGAAGCCAACGCCCTGGCAATGATGCTTTGAGCTTCGGTAACCAATTGGCGATCCCCCGTCACTCCGTGTGCGGCGAACAGTATGCCTAGCTGAACGCCGCGACTCTGCATCTTCTGGAAGAACCAACTGACATCAATGGAACCCACAGGCGACGTCCAATTCTTGCACTCCGCAAGTATTAGCCACGGCAGGAATGGGACTGCTGATCGCGTTTTTTCGTTCCAGAGCGCGACGTCGATCTCCTCTGTACGGAAAGGGTTCTTCTTGTTGCGTCGTGCCACCCTGACGCCGCGGATAGAACCAAAGAGATGACATAGGAGGTCCTCGAACGCTTTACCGCGCCTGTTGGCCGACGTAGCCCGAGCGGCCTTTCCCAAGAGCCGTGCAGTCTCAGCGGCAAAACCTGCCGGCATCTAGCTCACTCCGTGGACCTTGCGGTTGCGCAGTCCCCGAAGGATGTCAAATAGTGAAGCCTGCTTCAGCTGAGTGAGCAGTTGATCGAAGCTGATGACAAGAATGCGCGAGGCTTGTCTTACTTGGCTCGCCAATTCTCGCTCGGACGGGCCACGCCGATACACTATAAGCGCCCAGCGCACGCCCGCTGCTTGGGCGACGTTGGTAACCTGTGCGAGCGCGCGGTGCATGGCGTCCCCAGAAAGGTCGTCTTTGACCTCAATGAGCAGCGGGTTGTCTAGATACGGGGCGAGCGAGTCTGACCACACGGCAAGATCGATTTCACGCGGACCCACCCTGTGTGCAGAACGAGCATCGAAGCCCGCGTCGGTAAAAATGGTAGCTACCAAGTCTTCAAGCTCCCGACTCGATGCGCTCTTCGCAATCCGAGCGTAACCTGCGACGCGGTCCGTCAATGTCGGCAAGGAGTCTCTGGATCGACGACGCGCTCGCGACTTGTGAGGCCCTAAATTGGCGAAGAAGAAGCCGAGAGCCTCTTCGTTCGTGACGTCTGCGCGAACCAGGAAAAATGAGGAAAAGGCGGTCGGCAGTTCACACTCAGGTGACGCAACGATGAGGATATCGGCATCCGCTGCTGCCGCCACGCCAAGGTCGAATGCGACGGACGGCGACGGGGTTGCCCCGTCGCACACTCCGATAATCAGATCGGCGCGTCCGATTGCTTGCGCAAGTGCGTCCACCCACGTAGCGCCGCGCGCTATCATGTCGGGCGCGAGCACGTTGTAGCCGTGTTGCTCGAGGGTTGTCTTGATAACGTGAAGGTCGGCTGTCGGCGGCGAGATGATAAGTGCGGAGCTTGGGTTACTTGTCATGGAGGCGTCCGCCTTGCGGCTTAAACGAGCACGCTTCGAGCAAAGTTACTCGCTTCTCGTGTCGAGCGCTACCCACGTCCTTGGAGGCTTCCGTTGGCCCATTCGTTCTCGTGAGCCGCAAGCTCTGCGGGAAAACGCTGGCTAGCTGGCGGTCCCCGCGTAGCCCTTCACGCGCTTGAACCATGTGTGAACGAGCGCTAGTTCGGTCGCCATCTCGTTGTCATCGGGTGCGGTGTAGTTCATAGCAACGTCCTTGTCGTGCCTGCGAGCCCAACGTGAGATTTTCGCGTAGCTCGCCTGGAATTCGTTGTCATCATCCGACGTGATCCGAGAAAGTACGCGGAACATCCGGGGGCGGATCTCCATGGATCCGCGCGCCACGACCTGACCGACGACTTCCTGCGCGACCAACCGCTCCCAAGTTTCCGAGAGACTTCCGGCCCAGTCGGCGCACTCCTGCTCGACCTTTTCCTGCGCCCACTCAGCGCGGCCTTTTCGGATTTCAGCCAGCTTCCGGCCGAGTTTGTCGAGACGACCAGCGACGTCGCGCGCCTTCCACGGGTGTTCCGTGCGGCAGGCGCCGGGCTTTCCGGAGCCGAGTCGCTCGATGGTTCGTTCCGTTACGTCGACTCCTTCCCGTTGAGCGGCCGCACGAAGGTCGACTACGAAGGCAAGGTCATGCGTAAAGACGATGACTTGGCGTTCGCCGGCGAAAGCGACGAGTCGATCGGCGACGTATCCCCGACGACTATGGTCCAGCGAGGTGACCGGGTCGTCCAAAACGATCGCGGACCGCGACGGGTCCAAGAACGTGTCGGTGAAAAATCCGGCGAGGCCGAGGGCTGTCTGTTCGCCTTCGCTCAATACCTGGGGAAGCGTTGCTTCTCGAAACGCTCCGACGAAGGCGGGTTTGTGTTGCAGGGTGCCCTTCGTCCCGCCTCGATCCTCCAGTGTCACGCGCTCAAGGCGGAGCTTTTCGCACTCACGCGTAAAGCGGTCGCGCGCGACCGTCGTGCCGTATTGCCGCGCCAGATCCGCTGCTTTCTTTGAGACCGCGGTAGTAGAGGTCTGCTTCTTCACGGACTCCAAGTGCTCGTGGGCGCGACGCCGCGCCACCTCCTTTTCGACGGTGTCGCGGTGTTCAACGAGCCTCTTCGCGCTCTCTAGCGTGGCGCACAAAAGAGATGCCGCGGCGATTCGAGCGGCGAAGGTTGAATCGGTCACTTGGTCCGCCTCGTTTCGGAGGCCCTGCGCGACTGCTTCGACCCCCGCTGTGTCAAAGGCGTCCAAAGCGGCTGGAGCATTCCATGCGGCGTCGGGCTCGAGCAGTGCGACGAACTGAAGCCGTCGCTGTTCGTAAGCGTCCAGGCACTTCCGACAATCGTCGGCGATGAAATTGTGCTCTGCGCCAAGCTGCTCGATGTCGAGTCGGTCAGCTATGGTCGCGACCGACAGGGCCGCGAACCTCTTTCGAAGCGCGCGCAGCGTTGCCAGCGCTCGGTCGTGCTCCCGTTGAGCCGTGTTCCGCACGAAAGCGTCGAATCTTGCAAGCCGTCCGCCGGCCTCCGGCGTCAGCAACTGCTGGCAAAGAACGCAGCTAGCGCCCGCCTCGGTGACCGGGAAAGTCTTGTCCGGGTAGACCTCCTTCAGCGAGTACTCTCTCGCGGCGGTCCAAAGGGCTTGCCAGGCCGCCGCGCCCACGCCCGGCAATGGCTCTGCGTCGAACGAGACGTTTGATGCTAGCGCCACCGCCTCCGACTTGACTTGAACCTCGCGCCGAGCGGCCTCCAGTTCGACTTCGGTGGTCGTGCCGAGCGCCGCTTCATTCGCGGAGATTCGCGCCGACACGCGCAACAGACGGTCCGCGTCCGCGCGAAGCCGCGTCTGCTCTTTGCTCGGGTCGCTTTGTCGCAGTCGGTGTTCGGCAATTTTAGCCGCGTCGATCTGAGCATCAAAATCCGGCGCCACGGCGCAAGCCTTTTCGATCTCCACCTGCGAGGTTCGACAAGACAGTTGGGTCAAGAACGTCGCGGACGCGGTGCCTTCTGCGCACTGAGGCAGGGCGCTGGCGCTTTCGATGTTCTCCCGGAGCCGCTTGTCGAGTTCGACGCGGACAATGTCACAGATGCGAATCAGCTCGTCGATCACGAACAAGGCTGGAGGTCGATACGTGACCTCATGCTCTTTCGTGATGAAGTTGTCTCCGCAGGCGTCGTCGTAGAAACCGACCTGAGCGACCTCGGCGCATGCCCCGTTCGGCCACGCGAAGTCGACACGAACTCCCCCAATGTCGATCGCGACCTCCGCGCCCTGTGCTCCGGAACCCTCGGACGAGAAGACGTCGGCCAGGACGGGTTGCCGATGCCACGCGCGGACGACCCTTTTTATCAGCCGCGCGTAGCCGGATTTGCCGCTACCGTTGTCGCCGTACACCACGGTGAGCCCAGACGCAGCGAAGTCTAGAGTTTGCCCAGGAACGAGCGCGTTGCAGTTGCTTAAGTTGCCGAGCGACAGAAGCGACACGGGTTTGGCCGTTGCCCTGATTGCCGGGAGATCGTCGATTGAGAACGCCTCCGAGCTGGGCCAACCATCCCCCGCCAAGCGGTTCGCGACCTCTTGGCACTTCGCGTCATCAAACGTCTCGCCCCTGCCGACACGTCGCAATATGGCCCTCTGCCAGCTTGGTCGAGTCGCCGCCCACTCCACGATCTCTTCTTCGATACGCATAACGCTTCCTGGTGCGGGTGCGGACCGCCCGCCCGCAAGTTGGCATGCATATCATGCGTTTGCGAGACCGGAACTCTGTTCTCTACAAGGAGCGTTCTGCCGGCCGTTTTCGTCATAGCCAGTGGCGGCTGAACCCGTCGTCAGCCGGTGCAACTGGCGGACACATGCGTTCCAAAAGTTCTACTCGGCTTCGGCCAAAGCAGTGATGAAAGCAACGGTCTCTACGGGCAATGCCCTGAGCTGCGCTCGCGAACTGATCTCGACCACCAGCCTACTAAGCTGCTGGGCAAAAGAAAGCAGCTCGCGGTTCTCGCGTTGCAGCTTCTCCACTACCGCGGTCGCCACGTCGCTCTTCATACGAAGCGCGGCTGTGTTCTCAAGGTCTCGATACGCAGTGCGGGAGTGGCGCGGCTCCGCGCTTCTGACAAGGCAGTTCACGCCGTCGTCCGCGGCTGCGCCGATTTCCTCCCAAATGGAAACGTCGCCGCGCGCGATCTCACGCGCGAGGTCGTCGACGTCGTTCGCATTGAAACGGTAGACGCCCCGCGCGTCTTGTACCGGTGCAAGCAGGACGCCCTCGATCCGCCGCACCGTCGCAACGCTCTTCCCCAGCCGTTTCGCAACCTGCGACCGCGTCAGCATGCGTTCAACGTAGCACGTGCATGCACGTGCAGAGTGCCAGTGCCGTTTCCGGGACTGCGCCCTCGCTGTGGCTACCACTGGCGATCTTTGGCGGTGCCTGCTAACGAGTAACGATGCCAACCAAGGCTAAAGGGGTACCAGTCAGCGAGATGCAAGCGTGCGCGCGAACCTGCACTGAATGGCTGATTGCGCACGGGTTCACGACCGCGCCAGTCGAGCCTGAGGTTCTCTTGTTTTCGCTGACTGACGCCGTGAACGAGTCGGTTCAAGGCGGCTTGGTCTTGAGCATTTTCTACTGGCTTTGGTGCTCAGCCTTGCCGCCGGTCGACGGACGCCGTGCTGCAGAAAAATCGCGGGCCGCAGCAAATCCTGAGCTTCCTCAGGAAGTCGCGAGCCTCTACTTCGGCGAGACGGAGCACGAGGTGGCTCGCAAGATTCGCGACATCCTTCGCAGTATCGAGTTACTTGAGCGCGACGTTGCACACGTGAAGAAACGCCAGCGATCTAGGGTCATATTCAAACGGCAGAATGACGGCACTTCGACTGAACGTGCCTTTTACAAGTGGCTTGCGTCGGGCAGGGTGCTTCAATCGTTGGTCGAACCGACCGGTTTGAGGGGTATTCCAGCGATGCAGGTGCCGCATACGCTAGACGATTGGCGCAAATGCCGCCTAAACATGGAGCGGGCGCTGCATGCGGGGAAGTTCACCAATGCGCAGATCGCGAAGCTCCTGCCGGGTGGTGGTTCCGCGAAGGATGTGTTCCAGCGTCGACGCCATGCGATGAAGGTGGAGTCAGGGGTACCCGCGATCGAGCATCGACCGAAAGCTGCCGGCAAGGCACCTTCAGTCACGACTGATGGCGACCAATCAAGAACTGCTCAAGCTCGAGGAGATCGCGGCGCTCGCGCGGGTGTCCGTAAGCAGCGTGCGCCATTGGATCAAGACGGGCCGGCTCGAAAGCATTCGACCCGGCCGAAGACGCCTCGTTCGCCGCGCTGAATTCGAGCGATTTCTCGGCCAGCAGCGCGAACACAAGGTGTCGCCGTGACTCTGGTGCGACGTCAAAGCCCGGGCCGCCTCACAAGCGCTGGGCAATCCCCCGGGGCCGGCACCGAGCCGACCACGGGCTTTGGCGCCGCACCGACAATGCAAGCTCGGGGAGGCCGGTTGCTCGGCTCCCGGGGGGTTGCGGGTGAAGGGCGCGCAGCGCCCGAGGGGCCGGCCTTGCCGGCCCCTGTGCAGGGGTCCGGGGACGGAGTCCCCGGCGTAACCACGTCCACCGGCGTCTTCGCCGCGCTCTCGATTTCTTCGCGGTCAGGCGGCCCTTCTTTACTTGATACTCGTCGCATAACTCGCCCTGGCCAGGGACAGCGTTCCCAGTGGCTAGATGCCCTTGAGCGGGAGACAGACGCGCACCGCATCGCGCGCGCCCAGGAGCACTGGAGGCGGGCCACGCGGCTCAAAGCTGCCCGCCTAGAGGCAGGCAGGCCCTACGACGAGGCTGTCGAGGGCGCCCGCTGGCATCAACGCCGCGCCTATGGGCACATCAATCGTTTTCTTGCAGTCGCCGATTGCGGAGTCGAAAAGTTCTGGCTCGTTTGTATCGCTTGCGATCGGGCAAAGGAGCGCACCAAGTCTTGCCGCGTCGCGCTGCTCTGTGTGTCCTGCCGCGCAGCCATCGGAGAGGAGAAGCGCGCCCGCTTCCGAACCGCTCGCAAGCGTGCGCTTCAACGCACCGCTGCTGCGGGCTTGCATTGGGCCGCGCGGCGCGGTGGCCGCTGGAGCGAAAAGATGCTGACGCTGACGATGCCGCACCTCGCCACGCACGACGCGAAGCAACGCATCGAGAGCGCGTTCCGCGCGTGGTCGCTATTTCGAAAAGCGTTCAAGAGGCAGCTGGCAGATCTCCCGCAAGCCGAGCTCGTCGCGTGGTTCCGCACCTTCGAGTGGACGCCGGGAAGCGATGGCAAAGGTCATCCGCACTTTCACATCTGGCTGTTGTGTCCGTACCTGGATAAGCAATCGCTCGACCGCTCCTGGAAGCTAGCGCTTCGGACAGCCGGGTTTCCGAAGGAGACGGTCGAGACCGTGATCACGCACATCCAAATCGTCGATGACGGCGAGGGCGCGGCTCGCGAAGTGATCAAGTACCTGACCAAGGACATTCTCCCCAATCAGCAGCTGGTCGATCCGCGTGTGTTCGGTCTCGTATATCAGGTGCTCGACGGCAGGCGGACAACTCAGGCGTCCTCGCGTTTCTTCTCCGGCATCGACGACCGAGCGGAGTGCGAGTGCGGTGCAACGGGTGCCTTTCGTCGCACGTCGACTTGCCCCGAGCCTCGCAAAGTCGAAGGGCTGCCCGAGAAGGAGGAACAGAGCCAATGAAAGCTCAGCAAGCACCCCTCCGTTGGTACCCCCTGCGCGACGCTGCCGCGACTCTCGGGGTTACTCCCGATGCTCTACGCAAGCAGCTCGAGCGGCACGTCAGCCGCGCCAAGGACGGCGGCGTCGAGGCACGGCTCGACGGAATTCGTGGGCGTAAGTTCGCGAATCGCTGGCGAGTCTCATTCGGCGACCCCTGGTGTGGCCCGCGCTGACCGGTCGGAACGCGACGACATGCGACGCTCCGGGACACCTGTGCTAGCTCAGACGGGCCGCAATTGCAGCGGTCACGGTCGTGGAAGTGCCACGCCGTGACCATTCGCAAACGCAAGCTTCGAGACGGCACGTCTCGTCTGTTCATTGAAATTCGATACAGGACAATAGACGGGCGCCACGAGCGCTATCGTCGCGACGCCCAGATCCAAACCAAGGGCGGCGCGGAGGCCGAGCACCGACGGCTCGTGACCGAGCTGTCGCGCGCCGGCACGCTGCTACACGTCAGCGTGCCGGTCGTTCAGGCAAAGCCGGCGCCCGTGTTCACATTCAACGACGCGGTTCGGCACTTCAAGGCCACCCGGCTCGGCACGCTCAAGCCGTCCACGCGGTTCTCGTACGAGAATCGTTTGGACAATCTTCTGGTGCCTCGCTTCGGTGACACGCCGCTCGCCGAGCTGACTGGCGAAATCCTGGCCGCGCTCGACGCGGACTTGGCGGCCGATGGTCTCAAAGCATCGACCCGTCAGAAGCCGCACATCGTGTTTCGCTCGGTTGTTCGTTTGGCGGTCGCTGCGGGCATGCTCGCTGCAATGCCCAAGCTGCCGCGCATTCCGCGTGCCGGGCGCAAGATGGTGCGGCCGTTCCATCGCGATGACTTGGACGCCATCCTGGCCAAGTCGTCACCGCACGCGCGGTTAGCGTTCGCGCTGGCCGCGTTTGCGGGGCTCCGGGCAGGGGAAGTGCGCGGCCTCCGGTGGACTGACATCGACCTGAAGGGCAACACCCTGACGGTGCGTCGCGCGCTCACGCGTGGCGAGGAGACCACGCCGAAGTCCGGCGATCAGCGCGTGGTGCCTATCGCCGCGCCGCTTCGTTTACTGCTCGAGGCGGCGGAGCCGAACCGCTCGAACCCTTGGGCCTCCGTCGCCGTCACGGCGTTCGGCAAGCCCTGGGGCGAGAGCGGGCTCAATCAGACCTTCAAGCGCGCCCAGCAACGTGCTGGCCGCTCGGGTTTGAGCTTCCACGATCTCCGCCACTTCTTCGTGACGGAGCTTTTTCGTCGCGGCGTTTCGGCGCCCGCTGTGCAACGCCTCGCCGGACACGCCGAGATGTCGACCACGCAGCGCTACGCGGACATGACCGCGAACGATCTGCGCGCCGCTATCGTGCTGCTGGGCAACGGCGGGGCAACGGGCGAAAAAAACAAGTGATCGCGCTGAAAGAGTAACGAGAAACCTGAGCGGTTTCGCTGTCCTGTATCGAAGCCCCGGCTCACTCCCAGGTGTCTTCCTAAAGCCAAGGTCGCAAGTTCGATCCTTGCTGGGGGCGCTACCTTCAAACACGAAGAAGCAACCCAAAAACGGGGCCTGCAAGCCGAAGAGCTTCTGGTGCGTGCGTCCGGGTGTGACGCCGCTGAAGGCTCAGAGGCCGAAGCCGAAAACACGACGCAGTGATCATCACGCTCAAGCCTGACCTGCGCTGGTGCTCGAACAGCTTCGAAATTCTCTGCGGCGAGCCCGTGCGCGAAGACAGTGAATGTCACCGAGCATCGCTTTGGCTCCGAAACGCGCAGCTCGATGCCGTGCATGACGAAGTACGCTAGATATTGCTCATGAGCGAGCAACGCGGCGCCGGCGTACTGACGGCAATCGCCCTATTCAAACTGGTCAAAGCCATTTTGCTGATCGCGCTGGGCGTGGGCGCATTCTCGTTGGTCTTCGAGCACGACACCGTTCGCACGATACGAACCGCGCTGGGCCAACTCGGGATAAACCCACACCAACCGTTGATGATGAAAGCCATCGCCAAAGTTACCGGTCTCGATCATCGACGGCTCGAGGAAGTAGGGGTCGGCACGTTCGTCTATGCGATTGTGTTCTTGGTCGAAGGCACCGGTCTGCTGCTCCGGCGTCGCTGGGCCGAGTATCTGACCGTGATCGTCACGGCTTCGTTCATTCCGTTCGAGATCTACGAGCTCGTGCACGAGGCTTCTGCTTTCAAAGTCGTCGGCCTCGTCGTAAACGTGCTGATTGTCGTTTACCTCGTGCTCCGGCTTTTGCGCGAGCGGCGCGAAAAGCGCGTGCAACACGCTTAGTCAGGGCAGCAAATCTCGGAGCAATCCAAAAGCAGATCGGGTCCGTACGCAGTGCTGGGCAGGCGCGGCTGCAACGAAGGCGCGCGCTGCCCACGTTGCCGACAGTCGACAATCACGGGCCACGCGCACGTTTATCTGTGGCCCCAAAAAACCAAACCCGTCGCTGACCAACTACTCTGACCGGTAACCCTCCAGCATCATTGATGCGCGCGTGCACTGTTTGGCTCGAAGCCCTGCTGCGGATCACCCGAATTCGACTGCCGGTGATGGGTGTGCTGACGGTCGAGGCCCCGCTTGCACCCGCGACCAAGCAGCGATCGCTGGCGAAGTGCCGCAACCGGAGCTGACCCACCGCGCTCACTCGAGCTTATGGACCTGACTTCTAAATAGCGGCGCTGCCGGCCCGGTGGCCGTCGACTGAACGGACCCATACGACTCGGACTCTCCGCCCACAGTGCGATCGAGCGTCGACGTCTAGGCTTCCCCAGTGTGCTAGGAGCGCGCGGTTAGGGATTTCAGGCTGAGACGGAGCTCATGGCTGCGAGGACGCCGGCGGGCGGCACGACACGCCCATCTGCCAAACCAACAGGTACAGGTGGCGCTGCGGTGCGTTCAAGAACAGCAACACGTTCCAGTTTACGACTGGTCTCGCGTCGCACGAGCTACTGAAAATATCGACCGGCGCATCTTGCGTCCATAAGTTCAGCGTCAGCAAAGGCTGAGGCTGATTGCGAAAAAAACACATGTCGGTCACGACAAGGTTATCGAGCGCGCGTCTGATCGGGTTGTCCGAGTAATCCGTGCCGCGCGCATGGGCCCGACCCCAAGAGCGACCAAGCGAGACGCGGTGCCTTAGGAAGCGGCGCGTTTTACAGGGCGCAATGCCTCACCAACCATGGGAATTTTTGATGAAGAAGCTTTCTAACACGAGTTCGCTATTCTCTGTTGCCGTGTGTGTGCTCGCGGGCTGCTCTTCGGCCAGTACGGATGCTGGAAAATCCATGTCTGACACGACCGTCGAGACCAACGCCCTCGCATGCACTACGATGGATGGCGTCGAGACCGACGTGATCTGCGACGTCACCGTCAGCAACGTCCAAGTGAGCGAGCATGCGCTATCCGTCGCCATCAACGCCTATGTGTGGGACCTGCTGCCCCGAGTGTGTCCCAGCTACGATCAGGATCCGCCTCGCGAAGACCCACAGGGGTTCAACCAAAAAGTCGAGACCGAACTCAGCGCGACCGTCGCGAAGAGCGGAACGGGCTGGAGTGTCGATTCGGTCTCCTGCAGAGACGCTCCGTAACCAGTGCTAGACACCATGCTAGACCGTGCGCAGGCGCGCGGCATTTGCGCCCCGCTTGGGGTGAAATCGCTGCTGCAAATTTCGCCGGCACGGGGAATGCAAAGAAAAGCCCATTCCCCGGGAGGTAATCGTGGAACGAGCAGCACAGGCGACCGAGCTGGAATACCTTGAACTCGCTGGCGACCTCGACAAGTTTACTGAGCGCGCGGCGATCACCGACCCTCCGGCGCTCGTGCAACTCTGGCCGGAGCTCGAGCAACGCGTGTTGGATCGCGTGGGCGCCGACGGGTACGACGCTGACAACGCAGCCCCCAGCGCGGCGAACCTACCGCGCTCCGAAGCTGAACGCATTCGGAACCTGGCGTGGGAGATCGGCGTTTCGGTGGATCTTCACGCGCTGCACCTCGGTGCCTTACGCGCGCTAGCGAAGCTGTTGCGCGAAAGGGGCCAGCGCTCGCTAAGGCGCGCTTCGCGCGACTCGAACGCGCGCGGTCGTGCCAGTCGTCCGGACTCGAACGTCGGCTGAGCCAGCGGCCGCTTTTGTTGGCGCCGCGAATCACTCCCTCTCACATTGGGAATGGTCGGGTAGACTCGCGAGAAAATCGAGTTCGAATTCGAACTCGATTTTCTAGCCGTGAAGGTGCTCCGCGCAAAATTGGGCGCGAAGCTCTTCCCTGAACGGCATTGGTGTACGAACGCTGGCGGACGGCGCGCAGCGGTACGGCGCGCGACCACCGCGCGGTAGTTTGTGCACGAACGATGGCCGGCAGCGCGCAGCGGCGCCTTCGCGTGAGAGCCACGCGGTCGTTCGTGCACGAACGGTGGTACGCGGCGGGCAGCGGTTCGCGTGAGCGCCGTAGTTCGCGCACGGGTGCACGAACGATGGCCGCGCTGCGTAACGGGCGCTCAGCGGGCGATCCAAGGGAACGTTCGCGCACGATTGCACCATGATTCTTCGCGCCACATCAGGCGGTTGCCTGGGCGACTGTTCGCGCTGCCGGTTGCCCGGACGACCGTTCGCGCTGGCAAGCCCAATGTTGATCTGAGAACAGCAAACATCGGTCCAACTTTTGCAGTGCCCGGGGGGTGGTTAGCAGAACGAAGGTCGGCTTGTGCGGATTCACCATGGGAATGAACCGCTACGCGAGCCACTTCCCGATCGTGGAGGTACAGCAGACGTTTTATCAGCCACCGGCGGACGCGGTCATGGCCCGTTGGGTCAAAGCCATGCCGGAAGGTTTCGAGTTCACGCTCAAAGCATGGCAGCTGATCACGCACGAGAGCAAAAGCCCCACCTACCGTCGCCTGAAGCGCCCGTTGAGCGCCAGTGAACGTTCGAGTTGTGGCGCCTTTCGCGACAGCGAGATCGTGCGTGAGGCGCTCGCGCGAACCTTGGCTTGCGCGAAAACCCTCGGCGCAGAAAAGATCCTGTTTCAATCTCCGGCCAGCTTTCGCCCGGACGATCAAAACATCGCGCGCCTCAGGCACTTCTTCGCTCGTTTGGCGAATCCTGAACGCCCCGCAAATGTCCGCTACTTTTGGGAGCCACGCGGGGCGGCGTGGACGGAACACGCGCCGCTCGCCGCAGAGCTTTGCGAGGAGCTCGAGCTCGGATATGTCGTCGACCCCTTCGTCGACGCGGTTCGCCCAACGAGCGGTGTGGCCTATCTACGCTTGCACGGCATTTCTGGCGCGCGCCATGTGTATTCCGACGCCGAGTTGCAAGCGTTGGTCCGCATGACGCCTCCGAACACCTATGTTCTGTTCAACAATATTCCGCGAGTCAGTGACGCTCAGCGTTTCTTGACCCTGCTCGCCTCTGAGCGCTGAGCGGCGGCGCAGCGCCGCTTCGTCCCGATGGGCGGGCCGGCGTGGCCGCAGTTGCGAACCTCGGGACAGCTAGGCTGACCACTGGGTGGACCTGCACGGGCAGCGCGCACGTTTTCAAGGTGGCCCCCCCAAAAATCGATACTTCGTTAAAATTTTCCGGCCACGGCCAGCGACGCAGATGTCGGCCCCATCGCGGGGCTGACTCCATCGCTTCTAGGTCAGTACCAAAGCGATCCGCCCGATCTGATCCTCCTGCTCGGTGGTGTCGAGTCGATCACGAGCTTCATGAAACCGCTGGAGCTCGCTATCGGCGCCCTGCGCGCGGCCCACTTTGCCACGTCGGCCAGCCAGGGCAGGCCTGCGGCGGCGCGCCTCCAACGTAGATGGCGACTGAAGTGATTCGTGATGTACTTGAGCGCTTCTCGACGCAGTTTGTCGGAGAACGCGGCTTCGTCCATCCTCTTCCGGAGCCAGAACCAAGTAGTGCATTACGAGCTCGGCGTCGGTTGTCGTTGTCAGCGCGCGCCTGAGCTTTGCGCTCGTCAAGATCGAGGCGGAAGGCTTGTTGGTGGCCATGTTCCCGTGCGCGAGCAGCGTAGCCGCTCGCTTCGCTTCAGTCGCGGCCAGTTTCGTTCTCGAAGCGCATCCAGCGGACCATCTTGAGCATTCGCACGGCGGGGTCGACCAAGAACATCTCCGCCTTGGTCTCCAACACTTTGGGGTGAACCGAGGCGATGCTGGCCAGTTGAGCCAACGTCCCTGCGGGCAGCTGAGGCTCCGCCAATTCGGCTGCGGGAGCGGTCGTGATGGCGGCGGCCGGTGGTGGTTGCGCGACCCTCGTCGGCGCCAGGGCCGCAAGCTCCGTTGCTTTCGAAATGCCGACTCTTTGCAGTTTTTCCCAGTCCTTCGGCAATGCCTGCATGAGCATGGCGCTGTCAATCCAGTCGACGATCAAGCGCTTGTCGTAGCGCGTCGCGCGTAGGAGCCGAACCGGATCGGCCGCGGCCACGGCGTCGACACTAGTGAGTCCTTCCTCTGCCAAACGCTCTGCGATATTCGGTGTGACACCTGACAGTTGAGTGATGGGCAGGTAGCGAGCGCTGTCCGCCTCTTCGGAATTGATGCTCTGCAAATGTCCACGCGCAAACGCTGCAATCAGGCCGAGCCCGTACCGCGGAGAGAAGCCGATGATGAAGAACGCGGCAATATGACGTATCTGGCTCGCAGTCGAACCTGATAGCGACCTCGCGGGCGGCCAGAACATGCCACAGACACCGGCGACCAGCGGCCCGATCACCATCGTTACCGCACACCACATTGCAGAGCCGGGGGTGATGTCGTAAAGAAAGCTGCGAGAGCCCAACGCCAGCATGACGTATGAATAGGAGCCTGCGAGGCCGTAGGCTGCGGCGATGACTAAGCCCAGCGGCCAGCCCTCCGGGCAGTTCGCTGCCTGGCTGCCGGCTCCTACCATGTGGGCTTCCACGAGTTCGCTGAACAGCGTGTTAGCTATGCCCAAGCCCAGCCAGTAAATGAAGAACGCGGGAATGCCGTAGCGCACGATCAACGTCAGCGCTCCGAAGTTACGGGATACGCTGCGCTTAATCTCCTCCAAAGCCGGAGCATCCGCGTCCGACGCCGCTGTCGTCGACGTATCGAGCCGCCGCAAGCGAGACAAGGTGAAACCGTGGGCTAGGATGATCACGCTGGGGAATGCCGCTAAGTGCCAACGCCAGCGTGCGGCGACCGGCGCCGCTTGGTTCAGCACGCCAATCACTGCACCGCCGATCGCCAGTGCGCCCAGGAACAGCCGCCAACGCCCCTCCTCCGGCGATCGAGGCGTCTGTTGTCGAGCCCGAAGGAACAACCAGAGCCAAACTCCCCCAATGACGAGCGCGATGAACAAAGGGAGGCTCACATCGACGTCTTCGACGATCTTGACGAATGCGGCTCGCCAATTCGTGGGCGAGACGGAGCTTGGCGCGCCATAAGCTGGCGTCATGTGTTCCTCGGGGGGACTGCCGGGGCGGGCGGAACATTTGCCGGCGCGGCGTGCGGCATTGCCGCTTCTGCCGCTGCTTTCGCCGTGGCCAGCGCTGCCAACTGCGCCTGCGCAGCATCACTCAAAGTGACTGGCCAGGTCGCCTTTTGGCCGTCCGGATTTTGAACCGTGACATCGAGTGTGGCTTTACCGACCCATTCGGGCGGTGCAGCGACCAATCGCACCTCGAGGGTATTGCTCAGCGTGCCGTCGTCTTCGCTCGAAGGGACGGCCTTGGGACGGCGATCGAGGTGTACGGTGGCGTCGAGGAACTCCGCTACGGACGTGCCGGCGATTTCCACTGTCGCCTCGCCGGACAGGTTGCGGCCCATGATACTCAATTGCAGGCTGCCGACGGTGGCGATGACTTGATCGATGATCGGACCGGGGGCGCGCGCAATTTTTCCTCCTAAATAGCCCGCCGAGCTGATCCCGGAGATCCACAGCAGGCGCGCGGGGATCTTCGGCAAATCACTGAGCACCGCCGGATCGGCATTCCAAACCGTGAACAAGAACGTGCCGATGGCGACGAAGGTCCAAAGCAAGAATTGAAAGCGCTCCGGAGCAACGATACCGCCGCTGCTGATCAGGTCGGAAAACGAGGGATGAACGGGACCAGCACCTTTCGGGCCGCGGGTTGTCGAGATCCCCATGCTCGCGATCGTTGTGCCCGCGCTGATGCCGATGATGCCCGGCAAATTTTCGGGGATATCCATGATGTCCAGCTTGCCTTGGGCCAACGCTCGCGACAGCGTGAGGTAGCAATACCCAATTAGCGCGGCCGTCGACCAGGCATAGAACTGAAGCTTGGACAGGCTGTACGTGTCTGTCTCGGGATCGAGCAAGAATGCGCGCACGTAGCGCGCGGACCTGCCCGTGGCACTCTTGATCCGCTGCATGCCGCCCCCGTAGAACGCGATCAGCACGATCAGGCCGAGTAGCGCCGCGCTCACCAACACCGACCAAGTTTGCACCTCCGAAGGGGTGCAATTGATGAACCGAACCTTCAACGGCGATCCGCTCGCTACCGTGTCCCCCAAACGCAGCGAAACGGTATGTTCTTCTCGCCATTCAGCGGCGAGGTTGCCGTCTGCATCGTAGAAGCCATCGACCTCGAGCTGGTAGGGGGAGGTGATGCGGGCACGCAAGCCTTTGCAAGGATCCGCCCAGCACACGGGGATCTCGCGACCATCGCGCAGCAAGACGTAGTTCGTTGCATCGCCGCCGAATCCTTCACCCATCAACACCAGGTGCGGCGTTGCCGGGGTCACCACCAGCGGTTCCACTCCCGTGAGCTTGAGGGCTGGCCGTGCGTCGGAGGCAATGTTCACATAGCCCGCCTCGTACGGTTGCGCAGTCATGCCTTCGAATCTGCTGCCGTCTAGAGTGATGGTCACCCGCAGCAGCAGCTGCCGGCCGATCGGCAATGGCATGTCCAGGCCGTTGCGCTTGGCTCGCTGCGGCAGAATGAACGCAAAGGAATTGCCATCGGGAGCGATATGCGACGGATGACCCAAATCGAAACCGTCGAGATCGAGCGACACTTGCTTGGGATCGAGCGGCAAGTGCTCTCCCTTCACCGTGACTCGCGATCCGCGGACCACGCTGCCGGTTGTTGCGAGACCCGTCACCACCGGCATCGGGTCTTTATCGGCCTCCGGTGCTGCGTCAGGTCCGGCGTCTGCGCTCGCGCTTACCGCGGGGGCGGGCGCAGCGGCGGCGAGCTGCGGCCATACCAGCATTCCGAGCGCCACCAATGATCCGAGCATCAATCGAGCGCAGGTCACGCATAACGTCGTTCCACGCAGGGTGTGCATTCAATGGCACGCTTAGCGCGCTGCCCGTCTCAGCTGAAATGGTCAAATCTTCTGGTTCTTGGTCTGAGGACTGGCGAATTTCGACGGCGCTCGCGGTGCCGCGCTCGAGCTCACGAGGAGCGAAACGACGTCGTGACAAGAAATAGACTGAATTGGCCGACGCGCCTGACGTGAGAATGAAACAAGAGCCGAAGCCAGACCTTTCCCTGGTGCTCAAAAAACAGCAGGAAGAAGCTGCTCGCCAAGCGCAAGCTCGCAAACTGAGAGCGCGACAAGCCGAGCAGCTCAAGGCCGAGCAGCTCAAGACCGAACGACGCGCGTGGAGCAACAAGCCACACGAAGGTTGTGTGGCAATTCAGCAGCGTGAGTTCGGTACCGTGCGGCTCTACATTGACCACAACCGGGCGGCAGTCGTCGAGACCATTCGGTCGGAAGCGGAGTCAACGCGTGATTTGCTCCGGAAGCTTCGGCTCACTATCGATAGCTTGGGGCGCTCTGTTCTTTGGGCTGTTTTGCGCTCTGCGACCCACGCTCGGTACGGCGCGCGCGTGGCTTGCGGCCGTGATCACGACCGAGCTGATCGAATTCAGCCAACTCTATCACTCACCGTGGCTCGATGCGTTGCGTGCCACGCGCGGCGGCGGTCTCCTGCTCGGTCATCTCTTTCTCTGGAGTGACGTCGTGTGTGTTGCGCTCGGCGCTACCCTCGCGGCCGGTGTGGAACTCGCGTGGCAACGCGTTCGTCGGAGGCTTTTCTAGCAACTGCTGAGCTCCGCCGGCCGAGAGGGTCGTATGGAGCCAATTTCTAGCCGCAATCGATCCGAATCCGAGCCCGGCGAGCCGACAGCCGCCGAAGTCGAAGCGGGCGCATGCCTGCCGCGAGAACCAGAGCCAGTACAAAGCCGGCTCGTCGATCAGCCAACCCAGCGTCCGCGGGCCGTGGTCGCTTTGGTCGACAAGCAGCTGCCGGTAACCTCGACTGGATCTGCAACGCGGTCGCCAGCCGCTGGGAGCGCAGGCAAGACCTCCCATCCTGGCGTCGCATTGAGTGTCGGAGTCAATCTGGCGGTTGCCGGCAAAGGCATGGGCGGCGAAGCGTCGCTGGGGATCGTCGTCGACCTCGGCGAGCCGAGCATTTCGCTGTTCACCAGCAGTGGTAGGGGAACGGCGGCTGCCCCCACGCTTTCAGCGGGAGTTTCGGGACAAGTCTCGCTGATCGCGGACGCGACGAAATTTTCGGGTAGTGGGCAGGAGTTGGGGGTCAATTCAACGCGCGCCAGCGGCTCGTTCAACTTCAGCTCAGCGACGCCAGGCGGGCCTATCGAGCTGAATGGCGTTACCGGATCCTACGGTACGGGCATCGGCATGGACGCGCACTACTTCGACACCACGACGAAGGTCTGGACGTTGAGCGACCTCGCTGACGCCGCGGTGCAGGGCGTGCAGGACGTCCGAGAGGCGTTGCGGCGTGCCGCGCAGCTCCCCGGTCCCCGTCGCTTCGGCCCGTGAGGCGCGCCATGACGGAATTCGCGACGCGCGGGCTGGCTCTCTACACCGTACCGGCGGATTGGTTGAGCCGTCTGGTCATGTGCGGGCTGCCCACGATTTTTCTCACGTTCGGTCACTTCGCACTATCGGTAATCGGCGCGTTCTCTTGGGGGGTCATGGACGGCCTTGCGCGATTGTGGGGTTCCTGCAGTTCACGCGCGCTCGTTGCCGAACCCGAAGGTCTTACCATCTCCGGCCTTTTCAGCTGCCGAATCGTGCCCTGGCCGAACGTCTTGGCGATTCGGACCTGGCACCGTTTCAATCGCCTCGACTATGTCGCGGTCTATTATCGTCGCGCAGATGGCCGCCTGGAGATCGCCAGCTGCTTGGACCAGGGTGACGCAGATCAAGTCCGTGACTTCGTTTGCGCCTGCGCCGACTACGCGAGCTGCGCCTCTCCGCGCCGAAGTATCACCCTCGCCGGGGTGCACGACCAAGGTGTGTACCTGCCTCTCTTCCGGCGCTTCACGCAGGATGTCGCGATCGCCACCGTGATCGGCTGGGCCTTTGACCGCGGCGGCCCCGCGTTCGCTCTTGGCCTGCTCGCTGCTTCTCCATCGGCGCTGGTTTCGCTCATCCGCCATCCACTGCGCACGACGACATTCGTGGAGCAAGACGGGCTCTGGTGCTCCTGTGTCAAGGGCGAGGCGCGTCCACTCCGGCTAATCCCCCGTTCCCTGCAGCTGTGGGTGCGCGGCCTAGCCGAGGCGGCCTATCGAAATTCATCGGCCCGCCCGTTGTGAAGCTCCCGTGCCGCCTTTTCCGAACTTTATGACGTTCAGCCGACCGTCCGCCGCTCGCACCGGCGTTCTCCGCCAACCGCTGCGCGATTATCCATAGTCATTGGTGCACGCCCCCTCCAGGCAGTTGCTCCGTACGCGGCTTTGTCCTCAAGTGAGAATCTGGGGTGAGCGTCGATCCTTCGCCGGCGGTTGGGCGGAGGAGCGGCGGGCTCCGGAGCCAATGACGTTCGAGGAAAAACTTGAGAGTCCAGCAGCGCCGGTGTCACCAAGCATCTTCGACAACTCCGTCACTTGGATGCTGTTGGCCTTCCTCGTGGTGGCCCTGTTCATTTGGCGCCAAATCCGCAAATAATCGAGGCACCTCGCGGCTCGGGGAAAGCAGCGTCGAACGTGCTTCAGGCCTGGACGGGCAGTCAGTGCTAGACCTCGAGCCATGGCCGACATCGTTGGCGACCGCAGTGACGAGCTCCGACACAGTAACTGCTTGCCGATTCGAGAGATGCTGGCGCGCGTCGGTGATAAATGGTCGATCTTGACCTTGGGCGTGCTGGGCGATCGACGGCTGCGCTTCGGCGCGCTCAATCGCGCCATGCCGGGTATTTCTCCGCGTGTTTTGGCGGTGACCCTGCGCGCTCTGGAGCGCGATGGACTGGTCGTCCGCACGGCCTACGCGACTGTGCCGCCACGCGTGGAGTACGAGGTCACGCCCCGCGGGCAGTCGCTGCGCGAAGCGTTGAGCCCGCTGGCGGCGTGGGTGATCGCGAACCGCCACGCGCTCGAAGAATCGCGGCAGGCCTACGATCTGCAAGCCGAGCGCGACGCGGAAGTGCCGCTCGAGCCCACGCTTACCAAATCGTAAGTAATTGCTGAAAAGGTGCCGTCTTGCGGCGCTCGCCGCGAGGACGATAGTCACGCTCGTCCGACACACGGGAGTGAACATGACCTCGAAGCTCAAAATTGGCATCATCATCAGCACCACGCGCCCGGGCCGCCTCGGCGACTCGATTAGCCAATGGACCGCGGGGCTCGCCGCCAAGCGCGGCGACGCCAGCTTCGAGGTGGTCGATTTGCGGGAGTATCCGCTGCCGTTCTTCGATGAGAAGGTACCGCCCATATACGCACCCTCATCGAACCCCGTGGCGCAGCGTTGGGCGGCAAAAATGGCCGAGCTCGATGGCTACTTGTTCGTGACCGCAGAGTACAATCACAGCCTGAGCGGGGTGCTCAAGAACGCGCTCGATTACCTAGGCGCGGAGACGCACCGCAAGCCCGCTACGTTCGTCGGCTACGGTGCCGCCGGTGGCGCGCGTGCGGTGGAACATCTGCGCGGGATCCTGGCCGAAATGCAGGTCGCCACGCTGAAGCACGCGCTGCACATCGGCCGCACGGAGATGCTCGGCCTGCTGCGTGAAGGCAAAACGATGGCCGATTTTCCGTACCTCGACGAGCTCGCAGCGCCCATGTTCGATGAGCTTGCGTGGTGGGCGGAGACACTCTCTGACGGGCGTAAGCGCAGCCGTGCGGCGGCTTAGGCCGCCGTACTCGAGTGCGGCAATGGGTTGACGGGCAATGTCGATTTGCCCGTAACGCGGTGCTTGAGGCGGTCGGCGACGAGGTAGAATGCGGGCACCACCAGCAGGCTGAGTAGCGTCGAGAGCGTGAGCCCGCCGAGCACTGCGATCGCCATCGGGCCGCGCGTTTCCGAGCCTGCGCCGAGGCCGAGCGCGGATGGCACGGCGGCCATCATCGTCGCCACGGTGGTCATCAAGATCGGACGTAGCCGCACCGGGCCCGCTTCCAGCATCGCTTCCAGCGCGCTGACCGACTTTTCGGCGCGCACGGCGTTGGCATAGTCGACCAAGATGATGGAATTTTTCTTGGTGATGCCCATCAACAGCAAGATGCCGATCATGCTGTAAATGCTGAGCGTCTTGCCTCCCGCCCACAGTCCCAAGAACGCACCCGCCACCGATAGCGGCAAGATCGTCAGAACCGTCACGGGGTGGAGGAAGGAATTGAACTGGGCGGCCAGGATCATGTACGCGACCGCAATGCCGAACATCAGCGCGAAGCCGAGGCTCTGCATCGAGTCTTGGAAATCGCTGCTCTGCCCGCCCAGCACGGCGTGATAACCAACCGGAAAATCCTTCGTCAGGGTGTTCACGAGAGCCAGCGCTTCGGACTGCGAATGCCCCGGCGCGACGTTGGCCGTAACGGACACGGAGCGCTCGCGATCGATACGGTTGATCGACTGCAAGACCGGCTTTTCGTCGACATTGACCATGGTCGAGATCGGCACCATCTGTCCGTTCGCCGTGCGCACGTTGATATTGCCGATCGCCTCCGGGGTCAGGCGTTGCGAAAGCAGCGTGCGCATGCGCACGTCTAGCCGCCGGCCCCCCGAAGAGTATTTGCCGACCACGACGCCGCCGACCAGCGCGTTGATCGTGGAGGCCAAATCTTGAATGCTGACCCCGAGGTCCGCCGTGCGCGCGCGGTCGGGCGTGACCAACACTTCCGGCAGCCCGAGCTGGTAATCGGTATCGACGTCCGTGGCGACGCCGCTGCTCGCCAGCTGGTCGCGCACTCTCATGGCCTGCGCAACCAGGGTGGCCCAATCCGAGCCGCGCACGGAGACTTGGATCGGCGACCCCTTGGAGCTACCAATGCCCTGCTGAGACGGATCTTGCACCGACACGCGGGCCCCCGGGATGACGAACGCTTTGCGCATCGAAGCGGCGAACTCTTGCTGCGTCAGCTTGCGCTCGTTGGGGGGCAGCAAGCTCACCGTGAGGCTGGCCGATCCGGGGCTCACGTTGGCCATCACACTCTGGACCTCTGGGTGTTTACCCAGCTCGGCTTCGATCTTTTTGGCTTCGCGGTCGGCCTCCTCGACATCGCTGCCCGTGGGCGCCGTGACGCGGATGGTAAAGCGCGATTGGTCCTGGGGCGGCGTAAATTCACTCGGCAAAGTCGAGCCAATCGCAAACGAACCGAGCATCACGAGCAGGGCTACGGTCAGCACTTTCCAGGGGTGGGCTAGGGCTAGCGCGAGCGTACGTCGATAGAAACCGGCCAAACGCGCGAACGCGCGGTCGACCGCTTGGCTCAGCTTGCCTTGGCTTTCGGGTCCGTGATGGGCAAGCAAGCGAGCGCAGCGCGCCGGCGCCAGCGTGACGGCTTCGATGTAAGAAATGGCGACCGCGACCGATAGCGTGACGCCGAACTGAAAGAAGTAGCGCCCGACCACGCCGTTCATGAAGATCACGGGCAGGAAGATGGCGATCACGGCGGCCGTAGCGGCTAGCGCGGCAAAGGTGATTTCGTGCGTGCCGTCGGCGGCGGCCCGAAAACCGTCTTTGCCCATCTCGCCGTGACGGAAAATGTTTTCCATCACCATCACCGCGTCGTCCACGACCAGACCAATGGCCAACGAAAGCCCGAGCAAGGTGAAGGTGTTCAAGGTAAAACCACACGCCCAGACCACTGCGATGGTCCCGAACAAGGACATCGGGATGGCTAGGAGCACGTTGAGAGTCGCGGAAAAAGAGCCTAAAAATAGCCAGCAGACCAGAGACGTAAGGCCCACCGCCAGGATCAATTCGGTCTCGATTTCGTGGACTGATTCTTTGATGAAGTCGGTGGTGTCGAACAGGACGTCGATCTCCATCCCGGGCGGCAAGGTCTTGCGTAGCTCGTCTACCGCAGCGCGCACGTCCGAGGCGACCGTGACCGCGTTGGAACCGTGTTGCTTGAGCACGCTCATGGCCTGCAGCGGCACGCCGTCGATCCGCGCGATCGTGCGTGCATCTTCGAAACCGTCCTCGATCAGTGCCACGTCTTGCAGGTAAATTGGCGCACCCAGCTTGTCGCTGACGATGATGTGCTTGAATGTATCGAGGTCCAAGGCTTCGCCCAGCACCTGCACGGTAATGTCTTGGCCCGGCGTCTCGAGCTGCCCGCCGGGTACGACCACATGCTGCTTGGTCAGCGCGCTCGAGATGTCCGACACCGTCACGTTGCGCTCGATCAGCTTCGCGGCGTCGACCCAGATGCGAATGTTGCGGTCCAGGTAGCCGCTGGTCGTCACTTGGCCGACGCCGGGGATGGTCTGCAGCTTTTGCACGACCTGATAACGGGCGACATCCCCCAGCATCTGTCGAGAAAATGCCCCTTTGAGGCCAACGGTGAGGAGCGGCTGATCATCTGGGTTGCTCTTCGAGACAGTCGGCTGCTGCACGTCCTTGGGCAAGCTGCGCTGTGCTTGAGAGACTTTGGCTTGCACGTCTTGCAACGCCAGATCGATGTTTCGATTGAGCGCAAAGACGGCGGTCAGTCGCGCGCTGCCCAAACGCGCGCTGGCCTCGATGCGCTGCACGCCTTCGACCTGCGCCAGCGACTCTTCCAGTGGCTGAATGATCCCGCTCTCGATCTCCTCGGGCCCGGCCCCTGGCCAGCCCAGGCTGACCGTCACGTTCGGTGAGTCGACATCGGGCATTTGGCTGACGCCGATGCGCGACGCCGAGACCAAGCCGAACAAGATGGTGCCCGCCATGAGCATCCAGGCCAAAACTGGCCGGCGAATGCAAACGTCAGTGAAATTCATGGTGCCTCTGCGGCAACGCTGGGCCGACTGGGCGATGCGCCGCCATCGCGATGCGGGTGAGCCGCGCCTGTGCTCGCGCTCGACGCGGAGGCCGGGCGCGAAGTCGGCTCTGCGTCACTCGGCGCGCTGCCCGTGGCACTCGGTAGATTGCTGACGACTTTTACCTTCGAGCCTTCGCTCAACGCTTCCACACCCCGCGTGACCAACTGATCGCCCGCGGCGAGGCCCGAGCGAACTTCGACCTTGCCATCCGGCGTGTGCAGGCCGAGTTCGAGCGTGTGCTCGTGGGCGGTGTCACCAATCACCACGTAGGCCAAAAATCCGCGCTCGCTGGGGCGGGCCGCGGTCTGAGGGATCAGCGGGAAGGCCCGCGAAGAAGGCAGCTTCACTTCGACCTGAGCAAACGATCCTGGGCGCAACCAAAATTTGCCCTTCTGCGTGGCAATCTCCGCGGTCGCGGGCACCAGCCGCGACGCGGGGTCGGCTGCGCCGGCTACGAGCGAGATCTTGCCTGCATATTTTTGGTCGCTCTCCTTGAGGGTGAACTCCACGGGCATGCCCACCTTCAAGCGCGGAGCTTCGGCCGTCGTCACGTTGAAGTGCAAGAGCATCGGATCGCGCTGCAGCAGCGTCGCGATCACCGTGCCGGCTTGCACGTATTGCCCGGTTTGCACGCTGCGTGTCTGCACCACGCCGGCTACAGGGGTTTTCAGGTTCGAATCGTCGAGATTGAGCTGTGCCAGCTTCAGCGCTTCTTTGGCTTGATCGACGGTGGCCTGCGCGGTGCGCAGTTTGGTTTGAAAGGTTTCGAGCTCCTCGGCCGCGATCACACCCGGGTTCGCTTCGCTCGCGCCTTTGCGCCGCTCGAGGCTGGCTTCGGCATCCGCTTTTGCGGCTTCGGCGCCTTCCACTGCGGCCTTGGCTGAGCTCACGCTGAGCGCGTAACGGCGACTGTCGATGTAGGCCATGACCTGGTTGACCTTCACCTCTTGGCCCTCCACGAACGTCACTTTGTCGACCACCCCCGAAACCCGCGCCGTGATCTGTACGTGCTCGAAAGCGTCCACCACGCCGGGCGCGGTGATGTCTACATCGTGTGGGTCGGCCGTGACTTGGATGACCTCCACGGGAAAGGCGATGCCCTTGCCGGCTGCGCCTCGCTTGCCGCTCGCGGCCGGCGCGGCATCTTTGTGAGTGCACGCGCCGCACACCGCAAGTAGAAAAAATAGCCAGCTATGCCGGGCCGTCAGGAACATCATTGCACTCCGTCGAGCGGGAAGAGGCCGAGCGCTGCGCGCAGATCGAGCTCAGCGAGGCGCACGCCGAGTTCAGCCGCCGCGACCGCGACTTCGGCTTCGAATTTACTGGAATTGCCGTTCACGAGCTCGATCGCTTTGGCCAACCCTTGCTTGTACAGGACGGTTGTCTCCGCTTCGCTGCGGCGAGCGGCGTCTTGCCCCTGCTGTGCGGCGACCAGAGAGTTGCGAGCCGCCAGCAGGGCTGCGACCGCCACGCGCACGTCGACCTCGACACGCCGCGCGAGCGCTCGCACTTGCAGCTCACTAGCGATTCGTGCCGCGTTGCGCGCGTCGCTGTCTCCCGCCCGGTTACCGCCATCCCAGATTGCCCAATTGAAGTTGATGACGAGCGTCGTATCGATGTAGCGATTGGCGGCGATCGGCTGATCGGCAGCGCGCGCCTGCGCGACCGCGCTCAGCGTGGGGACGAAGCGCAGCCTCGGTTCGTCGGCCAGCGCCGATGCAGAGGCCGCGCTAACGCGCAGCGCGGCCAAATCTGGGCGCGCGGTGATTGCCAGGTTCACGAGCGCCGCTAAACCGAGATCGGCCGGCGCGAGACTCTGCACGGGAGAGACCAAGTCGTCGTGAATTTCCGTCGACGAGGCGATCAAGTATTCGAGGTTCAGTCGCGCCGCCTCGAGCGAATTGGCCGCGTTGATCGAGCTCTGGTCGGCGGAGGCGTGTTCGATTTCGGAGCGCGTCACGTCATTGCTGCTGACCAAGCCGGAGCTGGCACGCACGCGCGTGTCGTTCAACGTGGCGTTGGCGAGATCGAGTCGGCTCTCCGCCGCCGTGCGCAAACGTTGCTGGGCGACGACGGCGAAGAACGCGCGCGCGGCGTCGAAGGCCAATTGGCGGCGCGTGTCGGTGTGGGTAAAACGCGCCGCCTCGTAGCTGCGCTTGGCGGCTGCGTAGAGCGGGAATGCGCTGGCGTTGAACAACGTCTCGGAGAGCGAGAGTTGCGCGCTGGCCGCATTGTCACGCAAAGCCACTCTGCCTCCCGATTGAACCTCCTCGGGGCGCAGCGTTTCTCCCGCGCTCAAGTTAACGCTGGGCAAAAATGCAGCACGCGCCTTCGTCAGCGCGGCGTCGGCGGAGACCACGGATTGATCGGCGATTTGCGCGCGTTCATTGCGAGCCAACGCCGTTTTCACTACCGATTCGAGGGACAGCGTCTCAGCCGCGGCGCTGCCAGCCACGAGCAGGGTTGAACCCCACGCGAGGCAAAATAGCCATGAACGCATTGTCCGGATGATCGCTGGGCAGCTGCGGACACGCAACGGGAAGCCCCGCCGCGTACACAATCGAACACAGACCATTTGCGGCAGATTTGCAGTGCATTGGAACTCGGGCCCGTTTTCTGGTGAACTAGGACCAATGACCGTGTCGCAATCGAACGAGTTCCTCGCGCGGCTTCCGGTGACTGCACTGTTTGGCCTGCTCAGTGCGCTCGGTGGCTGCGCATTTCAGGGCGCGGTGCCGATCAGCACTGCGGATGACGAGCCGACGGCCACCGACCGCGGGCAAGGGCTGAGCGCATACACCGCCGAATACAGTTGGGAGCAGCGCCAACCCTCGAAACGCATGCTGCGCTCGAACGGCAACGCCTGCTTCTTGACGGGCGTCCACGGAAAGTTCCGCGGCACCTCCGAGATGATCAAGATCTCGAACGTCAGGGGCTACTACTACTTGACCGGGACCTCGAGCCAGGTCGGAGTCGGCGCGACGGCGCGTTGCTTCGCCTACGATTCGAGCAAGGTCGTGGCCACGCAGTTCCATCAGTCGAGCGCCGCGGGCGACTTGGACCTGGGCGTTCACCGGCTGTGCGCGCTGAGCCGCGTGTCGGGCGATTTCGAAGGCGGCGACGAGGTCAGGGTGTACCAAGCAAACGACGGCCATTGGTTCTTGCAGCTGATAGCGACCGGCTCGGGCATCAACGGTGGCGCCGTGTGCTTGGACGAAGATCCAGCCGTGCCCTTCAAGCTCAGCCGGGAATACAGCGTTCAAAGCGGCGATCCGCTGATCATCGCCGCCAACCTGCGGCCGGATCATCCGGAGCCCACGGAACCGCTCAAGGGCCCGGCTTGCTTCTTGACCAGCATGGCCGGAAAGTTCTCGAGCCGTGATGATGGCGTCGAGGCCTACGTTGCCTCGGCCCAGGGAGCGTGGAATTTCTATCTGCGCGCCAAGAGTGCGGAGCCGAGCGTGGCGGCCTCCGGCGTTTGCTTGCGATAGTCGGCCTGCTTCGGCCAACACGCCGGGAGCGCGTTGTTCAGCACGACTCGCCGCAAGTCGAGTAGTGTTTCGCGCTGTTCGCTCCGAGTCCTGGAGCGACAGAGGAAGGTCACGCATGTCGCTCGCTGTTCAGTCATCCAAGGTCTTGTCGATTTTCGCGCTCGCGACGCTGCTGTTCGCTTGCGAAGAGGAGGCCAAGAAAGAGCCGCCCGCGCCCAAACCGAGCGCATCGGCGGCGGTGGTGGCTCCCACTCCACCGCCTGCTCCGGTCGCCCCACCCAAACTCAGGGACGATTGTCCCGACGGCTCGAGCGGAATCGGAACTCAGGCGGATCCATGCCTCGGCAAAGGCGATTCGCGGATGATGGACGTGGCGTACACCGGCAAGACTACGGACGAAGGCCCGAAGTTCAGCATCGTCAACAACTCGAAGCTGCCGATCTTGTATGGCTCGCTGGTCGCGTACTTCTACGATAAGGCCGGCAAGCAACTCGAAGTCACGGCCGACGGCAAGCCGCGACCGATGCAGACCTGTTCCGGCCGGATTTTCGCGGGCGCGGTGAAGCCGGGTGAGAAGATCTTCATGTTCTTTTCGTGCGTGAAGAAGAGCCACGTTCCGGAAGGCACGGCCACGATCCAAGCCGAGGTCAAAACCGTGGGTTTCACCGATGATGCCGGCAAAGAAAGCTTGTTCTACTGGTCAAACCCAGACCTTTCTCCCGACAAGCGCCCGAAGAGCACGCTCAAGCCCAAGTCGAAGAAGTAGTGGAGCACCGTGCGGGCAGGCTCGAGCACGAAGCCTGCCTGCATCGCTCGCTTCCGCGCGCACTAGGGATCCTGGCAGCAGCGAAACCCGGTGGAGTAGTCGTGATAGCGGGGCTCGTGCGCCATGGTCACGAAATCACAGCCCGCGCCATGTTGATTCATGGTGCTGAAGAAGCCGCCCATGAAGACGCCCTTGCCGGTGTTGCGCGCAATGCGTGATCGGATCTCGGATTTGAGCGGCATTTTCTGAGCGATTGAGGCGTCCACGCGGTCCGCCACCCACTCGTGGAGGTTGCCGACGAGGTCGAAGACCCCCGCGCTCGTCACACAGCCCGCGTACTCGCCGGTCTCGGCCAGGAAGCCCGGCCGGCGATTGAGTTCGGGATCATTGAAGGCCGTTTCGTAACTCCAGGCCTGTGGGTCGTCACCATGCAGGATGGATAACAGGTGCGGTTTGCCGACGTTGCAGCGCCCGCGTTCGTACGTGGCGCCGTAGGGGTAGAGCGTGTCGTGCTCCCCGCGGCAAGCGCGATACCATTCACTCAGGGTGCACAAACGCTTGCCCGCGTTCTGGCACGCGCTGGCCGCTTCCAGCTGGCTGATGTAGCCTTGCGGGCGCACTCCTGCGCGCGATTCAGCCACGAACACGCCGTGCTTCGGGCGCGCAAATGCGGGGAAGGGCGTGAGCGAGCCGTCCTCGTGCCGTTCGAGCAAGCGCGCTTCGTAGCGGTCCATGCATGTCCCTGCGGTGAACGCCATCTCTGCGGGACACGTCCGGTGCGGTGCATCGCTCGCGTGCACCGGGCGCGCGGCGGGCGCGAAAGCTAGCGCGAGCCCGGCGCCGATCACGAGCGCAGCGCTCAGCCTCTTCATTGTCCAACGCGTCATCCCCCTAGCGTACGAGAAGCGCGAGCATCGCGCTCGTGCTCTGACGCCGGGAACGCTTTGCCGAGGGCCTCATTTGCGCAGCGCCCGCAATTGTTCGGCGAGAGCGCGCCGAATCGCGCGCACCGTGGCAGGGCCAAGTGCCGCCCGGCACTCAATCACTGGGCTGCGTCAATATCTCGTGCCCGCTCTTCGTCACCAGCACGGTGTGCTCGAACTGCGCCGACCACTTGCCATCGGCGGTCACGACCGTCCAACCGTCGTCGAGGATCCGCACGTCGGCTGAGCCGAGGTTGATCATCGGCTCGACCGTGAGCGCCATGCCTGCCTTGAGCCGCATGCCGGTGCCGGCGCGGCCGCTGTGCGGCACGTGCGGATCCATGTGCATCTTCCTGCCGATGCCATGGCCACCGAATTCGGTCACCACGCTGCAGCCCTCGCGCTTGGCGAGCTCTTCGATCGCGGCCCCGAGGTCGCCGAGCCGTAGCCCGTCGCGAATCGTGGCGATGCCGGCGTCGCGACAGCGCCGTGCGACGTCTACGACATGCCGGGCTTCGGGCGTGACCTGGCCGATCAGGAAGGTCGCGGATGTATCACCGTGAAAGCCGTCCAGCTCCGTCGTGATATCTACGTTCACGATATCGCCCTCGTCGAGCGGTGTGTGCGGGCTCGGGATGCCGTGACACACGACCGCGTTCTTGCTCGTACACACGGCCGCGGGAAAGCCCTTGTAACCGAGTTGACTCGGCCTGCCGCCGCGTCGCTTCGTGTCTTCGCGCACCCATTGGTCGATCTCGGCGGTGCTGATCCCGGCGTGTAGCCGCTGCCCGATCAGCGTCAGTGTGCCAGCGGCGGCGCGCCCCGCGCTCCGCAGCCGCTCGATGTTCCGTTGGTCGTTGATTTCGATGCTCACGCCCTCTTTGCTACGGGGTTGCCGCGCCCGGGGCCAATACCGTTTCGATCTGGCGCTTGCGCTTGCCAGGGCGCGCGCTTTCCGCCACTCTTTGCCGGTGAGCCTGTCGCAAATTCGCTACTTCGTGGCGGTGGCCGAAGAGAAGAACGTGGGCCGCGCTGCGCGCCGGCTGCGCATCGCGCAACCGCCGATCAGCCGCCACATTCGCAGCCTCGAAGACGAGCTCGGCGCCGCGCTCTTCGCCCGCACACCGCGCGGCATGGAGCTTTTGCCGGCAGGTGAAGTGTTCCTCGATCGCGCCCGCAAGATCTTGGACGCGGTCGACGAGGCCGCGACCGCGACACGCAGCGTGGCAAAGCCCGGGCTGACGCGGAAGTCGTCCGCGCCATAATGCCCAGAGAGCTCCGCGCGCGCTGAGCCCGTCGCGCCCGAGGAAGGCGCTGGGCATCAAGACCGACTTGTTCGTGCTGCTCCGCTTCGACCGAGTGAAGACAGCCCGCCACTGAACCCGCGCTCCTTACTTGGTCCGCCAGCCGCCGTCGTTCAACTCGAGGATGTAGCGGCCACCGGCGCCAAGACGAAGCCCAGTGACGTGCTGGTAACGTCGGTGACGATCCAATGCACGAACGTCCCACGTGCCCGGTGGAACATCGACCTGGATGCTGTGGCCCACGCCGATCCCGGAATGGGTGAGCAGATCGGCTCCCCACAGGGCCTCGCCTTGCGGAGAATCGAACTCCAGGTTTTGCCCCGCGGCCTCGACTTTTTCGGTCTTGGCGATGTAGAGCGCGTTGATCGGGTCCTCGCTGAGGTTCTTCACGGTGAAATCCACCGCCCCCGAGCCGCTGCTGGTGCGCACCGTGACTAGCCGAGAATTGGCTCCGCCGCAGCTAGGCAGCACGGCGAACAGCAGGGAAAGCAGGGCGCAACGTCGACCGATCATGGCATCCATCCTACGCCCGAAGCGGGTTCGGAGTACAAGTGGGCCTGTATGGCTGAAATGCTCCCCGGCTTGCTGATCTGGTACCTGGTGTTCCTGTTCAGCACCACCTTTCACGAATTTTCGCACGCGTTCCTGGCCTACAAAGGCGGCGATGCGACGGCCTACGAGACCGGGCATGTCACGCTCGATCCGTTGCCGCACATCCGCCGTTCGCCCGTCGGCATGGTGCTGGTACCGCTGATTTCATACGTGCAGCTCGGCTGGATGGTCGGCTTCGCATCGGTGCCCTTCAACGCCGAGTGGGGGAAACAAAACCCGCGCCGGCAAGCCCTGATGTCGCTGGCGGGGCCGCTCGCCAATTTGCTCCTGGCGCTGATCGCGCTCGGCGCGATGCGCGCTCTGATCGCCGTGCACGTCTTTCAGTACGCCAGCGCTGGTTCGAGCACCCAATACGTCGAGGTCGTGAGCGGCGCACACTCACCGCTCAGCGCGCTGGCCATGGCTCTCGGTGTCATGCTCAAGCTCAACGTGGTGCTGTTTCTGTTCAACTTGATCCCCGTGCCGCCGCTCGACGGCGCGGGCGTGCTCTCCGGATTTTTCCCCGCCACGTTCGGCTCTCTCTACGAGCGCATGAGGAAGATGCCGGCCTTCGAATTTCTCGGGCTGCTGCTCGCTTGGCAGATCTTCCCGTTCATCGCTGCGCCCGCCTTCCGCGTGGTGCTGGGTTTGCTTTATCGCTGACGCCGCGCGGCTCAGCCAATCGACGGATAGCGCACGTCGAGCGAATAAGCGCTCAGTGCGCGCGGCGCGATCGCTCGTGGCGGGCCGAGCTCGCGGCGCGGAATCGATCGCGTCACACAGCGCGCGTGGCGCCGGCTCGTGGCTTCGGCGATGTCGCTCGGTAGCGCATCGTAGCCACCGCCGGTCGGCTTCCAATCGTACAAGCTGAGCTCGAGTGCTTGATCGAGTTCGGGGTGACTCAGGCTGAGGAGCAGCGGGGATTGTTCGCCGAGCAGCGGGTGAAGGCCGCGCAGCGGCAGGAAACTTCGGTAACGTACGCCGAAGACGCGGGCGATTCCGAGCGCGTCCGTTTCGTTTCGAAGTGGCAAAAGATGGTCGCGAGCGCGCAGCTCGAAGCCGAGAAGCAAGCGCTCGCCTTCCGGGCTCACGGCGCGCAGGACGAGCTCGAGGCGCGCGGTGCTCGCGTCGACCAAGCGACTGGTCCCTTGTTGCAGAGTGACGTCGCCGACCAGTGGCCAAAATTCTAGCGCGCGTCGCAAGCTGAGCGCGACGCCGGCGTATTCGATCGTCGTCAGCTCACGAAAGCCATCACGGCGTAGTTCGGCCTCGAGCGGTGCTTCGAAGCCGAAGCCAGCGGCCGTCAAGTCGCCCAGCACTTCCTCGAGATCGGCTTCCAGGAAGAAGGGCAGTGCAAAGCGGTCGTGCAGCAGCTCTCCGTGGTCGGGGAGTTCGTCGTGATACTCGCGCACCATGAGCATGGCGATCACCGCGCGCATCAAAGCGCCCAAGGCGGCTGCTCGCTCGGGCGTGTCTTGCATGCGCAGCGCACGCATCTCGACCAGGCCCAGCTGCCCACGGCCCGGCTCGGCAGGGTTCCACAGTTTCTCGACGTTCAGCTCGGTGCGGTGGGCGTTGCCGGTCGGATCGGTCAAGCACGGGGCGAGGCTTTGCCAGAGCGTCCCTGGGTCGACGTTGGGCTGCGCTTCAAGCAACGCCAAAGACAATCTCAACTCCGCTAGCGTGTCAGCGCCGCGCTCGTCGGGACGCACGGATTGGCCGGATGCGCCCACGTAATCGTGGGCAAACAGGTACGAGAAGCAGGGATGGCGCAGAACATAGCGCAACAGCCGAGGCAAAAGCTGTGGCACTCGCAAGAACGGGCTCTCCGTGGGCGAGCTGCCGCCAAAGGTGATCTGCCCACCTCCGCCCGAGTCGGCGACCACCCCGTTGTGCCGCAAGCGGTAGGGCGTGAGGCCAGCCGCCGCAGCGGCCGCATAGGTGCTGCGGTTGTGCGCCATGAACTCGCTGACCGTCGCGAACGGCGGCATATTGATCTCGACCACCGCGGGGTCAGGGGTGACCGTCAAAAAGCTGCAATCTGCCGTCACCGGTGGCGGAAAGCCGCACAGCACCAAGGCGGGGAGCGCCGCGCTGCGGCCCGCGCGAGCCACACAGCCGAGCATCGCGCAGAACAGGTCCAGGTCGGGCACCGACGGCAGCTCCAACACGGCCTGCGCGCCGTCGTCGGCCGTGCGTAGCTGTAGCAGAAAAAGCCCATCGATCGCCAAGTCGTCGGCGCTGCAGGGTCCGGGGGTGAGCGCTTGATAGATGGAAGCGCGGAGCAGCCGTTCGTCTTCACCGGGCTGGGGCAAGCGCGCGTCGAGCTCGCGAGCGAAGACGATGCGCAGGTCGGTCGCGCCACGGAAGGCTTGACAGGGGAGGCCTGCGCGGAGCAATTCCGAGGTGAGCTCTGCAGAAAATCGTGGCAGGTCGATGGCCCCGATAACCGGCGTCAGCCACGGGTCAGGGGGGCCGTCGTATATGCTGCGGCCATCGCGGCGACCGAATATGCCGAAGCTGAAACGCGGTTCGGCCTCGCCCAAATATTGGCGACCGATCGAGCGCAGCAGCACGGCGTGGGGTGCCTGCTGGGCCAACTCGATCAGCATTCGACGCGCGCGCTCGGTCTTCTCGGTCCCGACCGCTTCGGTGACCCACTCTGGTGCTGTCGATTGCATCAGCGTGAACGTGGGCTCATTGCCCAGCCAAATGCCGAGACCGTGCGCCGCGACGCGCTGATCGTGCGCGGCGATGGCCCGAGCAAACGCCGCGGCATCGGGCACAAGCTTCGCTAGCATGTGGGCAGAGTCCCTTGAGGGCAGGAGAGGTCTTGGGCCAAAATCGGCCGGCCCAATAGCACAGCTCTTACTTGACCGTGAACGTGATCGAATTCGAGCCGCTCGATAGGCTGTAAAACTGGCCCGTCACGCCGAGCCCGGTGATGTTGTTGCTGGTGCTCATGCCTGTGCTGGAAAATGCGCCGCTGAAGCCAATCACGGTGCCGGTGTAGGTGCCGGGCGCGAGATCGGAGTCCGGCATGACCGCGCTCTTGGCGGCGAACTCTCGATCCGTCCCAACGTAGATGGCCACGTCACTGCCGTCGGTCGATTGCAAGATGGCTTGGTAGACCGGAGCGTAGGCCGCGCCACCCGACTTGCGGCCGCTGTCGGACCAGCTGGCCGTGAAGCCGGCCGCCTTCACGTCATCGCCGTCAGTGGGATTGGTCCACTCGACGCTGCCCAGCGCGAAAGCCGTGCCGGTGCCGTCGATGCTACCGTTGCCGTCGCCATCGATCGAAACGGCGTAGAGCTTGCCGGCGCTGATCGACGCGCCGCTGAGCGCGGCATACACCCCGGTGCCAGGCGCCAGCTCGTTCAACGCGAGGGGGCTCTCCGTGCTGCCCACTTCACTGAAGAAGACTTTCGCTCCGCTGGTGGGCATCGGATCTTCAATCGTGCCGTCTTCGCCGGGAACGCCTTCCTCGACGATCACTTGCACCTGACCCGACGTCGTGCCGTCGCTGCCGGATAGAATGGCGGTGGCTTGGTACAGCACGCCGCTGATGCGCCCCACTTGCAGCGTCAAAGGGGAATTTTGCGCGCCGCGCACGTCCTTTTGCCCGGGGGTTGGCCCCGGATCACCCGTGCACGGCTTCTGCACGAGGCCGACCAAGTCTTCTTCGACCTTGCCGTACTCGATGTATTTGGCGCCTTTGATGCCCGTGAGTGAGCCATCGACATCGAGGCCCGTCTGATAGGCAACGTAGCTCGTGGTCGCGCCGCCGACGGCCGAGCGGATCAGCGCGTTGCCATCCGCATCGGTGTAGGAGCTGGTGCCGGGGCTGGCTTCGACGCGCGCGTTCCCGAGCGGCTTGCCATCGACCGCGCTCACCACTTTCACATAGACGTCGACGCAATTGTTGCCTTGCGGCGCTCCGCCGTACCACGAGAAGTGACGCACGGAGGCGGCCAGCACTGGGCTCGTGCCGTCGACCGAAGAGAGCTGCACGGTGCCTTCCACGAAGTCCTCCCACTTGCCAGTCGTGGGGTCGTACGCGTAGCAATGAATCTTGGTGTCGAGTGGATAGTCCGCGCGGAGCTGGGGTGGGATGGGCAATTCGACCTGCGCGCTCGCGGAAGGCTTGAGATTCACGCGCTGGCCGCTGGAGTCTCGAATGCTGAATTCAGCGAACGTGACCGGCACCAATAGCGACGGCGTTTTGCCGCCAGCGAGGAGCAGGCCGGGCAGCGCGTCGCGTTCTTTCGTCGGATCGAGCGGCGTAATCGAGACGGTGAGGTGCGTATCGTCCGTGTCCAGAGAATCTGGCTCGAAGATGACGGCGTACGGCCCCGCTTCGGTCTTCTCCGAGAGGGTTTGCGCGCTGTCCGCGGCGTAGGCCTGCGGCGTGCCTTGCTTCTTCACGCGCGCGAGCACCGGTTGGGTCGTTTCACCAACTACCGCGGATGCAAACGCCGGCGCGTAGCCTTCGACCTCGATGGCCAAGGTGACGTCCCCTGCGTCGAGCCCTGCGAGTGAAAACGTACCTTTGGAGTCCGTGGTGGTGGTCTGGCCACCGCCACTGACCTCCGCCCCGGCGACTGCAGCGCCAGTGCCGATGTCCGTCACGATTCCGAATACGGTCCCGGGTTCCGCCGGAACGACCAGTGGCGGTTCGCTGACGCTGCCTTTGCCGCCATGTCCGTTGGCCCCGGTGCCCCCGTTCGCGCCGCCAGTACCGCCGTTGCCGCCGGTCGCGCCGTTACCGCTGTCTCCACACGCAGTCAGGTTGCAGCAACAGAACAGGATCGCGAGCGAGAGGCTGAGCTGAGTTCTCATGGGTTTGGCTCCAGACAGAAGGCAAGGGGGATCACGGAGAAATAACAGGGATTACTGCTACACCGAACGAAAGTCCATCGATGCTGATATCGCGCGCGATCGTACGCGAAGATAAATCGAGCTCGAGCAGGTGACCATCCGTGCCGCTCGAAACGATCCACGCGCTCCGTCGGTTCGAGGCGAGCGAGGCATTCGTCGGGTTGGCGTAGGGCAGGCCAGCGTGCTCGAGCGGCAGAGTCTGTGCGCTCCCGCTTTCGAGATCGAGAAAGGAAACTGCGTTGGAATAGTAGTCGAGCGAAAGCACGCTGTTCTCGTCGAGCCGGAGTAGCCCGAGCGGACCGGGCGCTGCTTCGAATTGGAGCGGGCTACCCCCGCCGTCGTCATCGGCTTCGTGCATCGTAACGGTGTTGCTCGCAAAGTCCGAAACCAGCACGCGCCCGCGTTCCGGAAGAGCCAAAAGCGCGCCAGAATCTGGGCCCGCCGGCAGCTCGGCGATCGCCTCGAGGGTGTCGGCTCGCAAGCGCCGCAGCGCGCCGGGCTGCGTCGACGGTTGCGGCGCGCGCAAGGCCACCCAGAGCTCGTCGCCCAAGCGATCGATGGCCACGACCTCGGTTGCCGCCCCGGCCGGCGCTAGCGACCTCGTGCTCTCGATTTCGCCGGCGTCGAGATCCAGAACCGTGAGGCGAGAGGCGCGTAAGTGAGTGACATAGAGGCGCCCCCCGTCGGGCGAAAGCAACAAGCCGAAGGGACGATCGCCCGCGTACTTCGGCTCCGCGCCCCCGACGTGATGGCAGCCGAAACACGTGCTGGCCGTGAACGCATCTTGCTCGAAATGCGGCTGAATCAGGCTGCCGTCCGCGCGCCGATCCGGAACCGGCGCAGTGAGCAACGTGCGGCGCAAGCTCAACGTCGCGACATCGATCTCGGCGATCGCTTGCGAACCGACCAGCGCCGCATAGAGCGTGCGCTGATCGGGCGATACCACGAGATTGTGCGGGAGCATCCCGACCTCGATACGCGCTGCGGTCCTGCCGCTCGCAGCATCCACGGCCAGCAAGGTGCTCGAACCTGCCTGGCTGATGAACACGCGGTCCCCGCTGGCTGCCGGCGGCGGCTCGGCCGACGGTGCCTTGCCCGTGCACGACGCCAATCCCGCACACGCCAATGCCAATCCCGCGACGCGCTTCGTGCGCTTCGCGGCCAGCGCGACGTTCGGGAAGAGCCGATTCAGCCGGATCATAGCCCCGCGACGGTAGCTGTGTCCCGCGAGCGCTACAACCGATGGCGCGTGATCCACTAGCCAATGCAGCGCCACCTAGCCGGACTATTCGCGCATTTCCAGAGGGGCGATCGCGTTCCCGCAGCGCACCTCGCTGCCAATCAAGGTTCCGCCCTTTGCCGTAGGCTGAGTGCGGTAGCCGACCTGGTCGATGCAGAGTCGTCATGGATGCCTTCTTTGACTGGTTGAAGCAGACTCGACTCACGCACCATGGCCGCACTCTCGCCACCAAGGCGCTCGGCTACGCCTTGAACCAAGAGCAGAGCTGCGTCGCGTGCTTGCCGATGCCGCCCGCCGCTCGACAACACGCGGGCTGAACGCAGTCTGCGAAAAATCGTCGGACGCAGGAAAACAGGATGTTCTACGGCAGCACTCCCACGCTGAGAGCGGCGCTGCCATCTTCACTCTGGTCGCTTCATGCCGTCTCCATGGCATCGACCCCGAGCAGTACTTCGACGAGGTCATGCGTGCTCTGCCCGACTGGCCCAAAGAACGCTATCTCGAGCTCTCACCCAAACACTGGCGTACGACTCAGCCGCCAGCGCGGTCACCGCGCCGCCCCAGCCCATGATCACCGCGGCCATGTCGCCGCCACGCGCGTCGAAGCCACTCGGATGGCTGCTCCCGCGGGGTGCGTCGCGCTACGGCCGGTAGTGCTCGGCCGCTGCGCAGCCTGCGCGCGACCGTGGCCCTCAAGGCCGGACGCGGCGCCAGAGCGCGCCGCGCGCGGCCGAGGGCAGAACGGCGGGCGTCTTGCCTTGGACTGGCACTCGACGCTACGGCTCAGCATGACGAAGCAACCACAGCGCGGATTCCCTGATGGCCGATGCTTATGTCGGCCCATTCAGCTCATTCCGTGCAGCAATTGCGCAACATAGGCGAGTACCTCTGAAGCATCATTGAAAACTCTATCATGTCCACCGAAGCCGGAATCTCCATCCGGGACTAGCGAAACCCCAAAACCTCGAGATGGCGAGCACTCGATAGTCACGAACGCAGTTCCAAGCCAAATGTTGATCCAGACGACGCCCGACGCGAGACCTTCTTCCTCGATGATCGCTCCTGGAAAGGTTGCTCTTAACGCTACCACGAGCTCGCCATACGACTTCATAGGCCTGCCTTTGAAAATATCAGCTGTCCGGTCTTTTTTGCAAAGATTCGAATGCTGCCATCCGGACCAAAAAGAAGCCGCTGCCCTTTCGTTACGGCTTCTATTCCGCCGTCGGCAAGTGGAGTGATGTTGTCAGCCATCGGCGGATACATCCTACCCGCGTATTCCAGTCCTGGCTCAGCGACAGCCTTGACGCCACTGTATGCGTCCTCCACGCCGTTCAGGGTCCCCGATAGCAGATTTAACGCTTCTTCCGCGCTTCTCGCCGGCTTCATCAATTGCAGCGTGTCATAAAAAAGTCTGATGCGCGTCGCTTGTGACAGTGCTGCTCTTCCCACTAGACGACCAGCAACGAACCTTCCAATTCCAACTAATCCCTCTGAGGCCAGAATGACCTGAGCAACAATCACATAACTCTTCTTATATGCGTCCGCGGCCGACTTGTTCGAACCAAAGTAAGCGCTGCATCGAGCCCATCTGGCAGGTTGCGTTGAGGCAGCCGAAAACGGGGCATGCGCAAGCGGTACACGGCTGAGCAGCGAGAGAAATTGGTCGCGGAGGTTCGCGCGACTGGGGCAAGTG
>Ga0247778_1000589_pt1 | contig 38477 bp, 46 predicted proteins | sample UWRJL049202B5_FD_179939 | JGI IMG/M metagenome (GOLD analysis project Ga0247778, IMG submission 179939) | Plant litter microbial communities from Arlington Agricultural Research Station in Wisconsin, United States - UWRJ-L049-202B-5 | ecosystem: Environmental > Terrestrial > Plant litter >...
GTCGCGAACAGGGAGCAGAGGAGGGAGATGGTAAGGAGACGCATGTTTGCGAATTTGAGCAGTTGCTCTCCTTAAGCTGACGTTGAGCGGCGAGACCGCCGTTGATGGGGGGGGGGTTCGGACCAGACAGTCGGAGCAGAATCTGTAGATCGTCGAAGTGCGGCACTGGTCTACAAGGTTCGAAGATGATAGATGATAATGGCGGAGGTCGTGGTAGTAACGAATGTATGGCGAGTCGGGGTCCTGGGGGGCACTGGGAGATCTCTTTGTCCGACACCTTGGTGTTTCCAAAAGGGGAACGGTACACTAGTGGCTTGGCACCCGCCGCGCTTCCTGTCCAGTCCAGTTCCTCCCTGCACGTGAATTGCCGCCTTGCTCAATAAACAACGGCATGACTCAACGTCAATCAGCTAACAGCTTCTAGAGCAATACAAAAACACCAAGAATAAAAGGTCGGGATCTATTCGGACAATGATGGAAGACGCCTCCGAGGAACACTCTCGCAAGAGAAGGAAGTTGAGCAACGGCGACGACCACCTCACAGAGAGCAGAAGCAGCCACAGCCACTTACCCAAAACTTTGACTAGTTCGATATTTCCTCCTCCTCTTCGAAGAATACGAGAACCCTCAATTTCCAAGATGATTGATTCTCCGTTCCAACTCACTTGGATTCGCGACCTTCCAGAATCGTCAAACGTTGGTGCAGTCTCGCTGAAGGACATCTTAGGCGACCCTCTCATTGCAGAATGTTGGGACTTCAATTATTTGCATGATATAGACTTTCTCATGGATGCTTTTGATCTAGATACAAAGGATTTTGTCCATGTCCATGTCATTCATGGGTTCTGGAAGCAGGAAGATAGGTCACGCCAAAACTTAAAGGTATTTTCAGTAATTGGGGCCGGGTTTGTCATTGTATCGAATGTCTCATGTACTGATTTCGTCCTGCAGCTACAAGCTAAAAGGTACCCAAATGTCGAGCTTCTTACTGCATTCATGCCGGAAATGTTCGGGACACATCACACCAAGGTAAGTTGTAAGCCGTTCTCGAAGTCTTCGAGAACTTGAATCCAGTGGGTCAAGCTGACTCTCGGTTCAAGATGCTGATTCTCCTACGACACGATGATATGGCGCAAGTCATCATCCATACGGCCAACATGATCGCCTTCGATTGGACAAATATGACTCAAGCAGTGTGGAAGTCTCCTCTCCTGCCGCTGATTCCCGAAGATATCACACTTCCAACTTCGGGTCCAATGGGCAGCGGGTTAAAATTCAAAGCAGATCTGCTCAATTATCTGAAAGCTTACGATAATAAGAGAGTGATATGCAAGCCCCTGATTGAACGGCTTTCGAAATACGATTTCTCTGCCATCCGAGCTGCTCTGGTGGGAAGCATTCCAGGAAAGCAGGATCTGGAGACGGACTCTGAAACTTCCTGGGGCTGGTCCGGATTAAAAAAAGTCTTAAGCTCTGTGCCTGTTCAGACAAATGAGCCAGAGATTGTTGTACAAATTTCATCAATTGCAACTCTCGGCCCTAGTGATAAGTGGGTGGATAAGACGATTTTCAAGACTCTCACTACTTCCAAGAACATAAGCAACTCGAAGCCAAAGTTCCACATTATCTTCCCGACTGTAGACGAGATTCGGAGGAGTTTGAATGGTTATAAATCTGGCAGCGCGATTCACACTAAAATTCAATCGGCACAGCAAGCAAAGCAGGTTCAGTACCTCAAACCATACTTTTGTCACTGGGCTGGAGATGGCGCGCAACATACTCCTGGTAGGAAAAGCCCCAGTCGTCCAATGAGAAACTTGCTAACACTCGGGAAGACCCATCTGAATCCATCTCTGACGCTGGACGCAAAAGAGCCGCTCCCCATATCAAGACTTACATCAGGTTCAGTGATAAAACTCGGTCGTCAATCGACTGGATGCTGGTGACATCGGCGAATCTTTCGAAGCAAGCTTGGGGAGAGAGCCTCAATGCTGCTGGCGAAATTCGCACTTGCAGCTACGAGCTTGGTGTTGTGGTTTGGCCGGAATTATATGGAGAAGACGCCACTATGATCCCAACGTTCAAGACGGATTCGCCCAGCTCCGATTTGAACACAAATAGCAAGGTCGTAGTGGGAGCAAGAATGCCCTATGATCTTCCCCTTGTCCCGTACGGAAAGAGTGACGTTCCGTGGTGTGCTACTGCATCCTATACAGAGCCAGATGTAAGGAAGCACCTACTCCTCATCTTTATCAGGTTTTAGGTCACGGAAGAGGGCAACAAATGCTAACGTTGGTGATCTAGTGGCTCGGCGAGATATGGAACGCCTGAAAGTATATCAGATACATTGACACATTAGCCAGGAGTTTAGGGGAATATACGCTACATTAGCACTTGCATTATCAGCATAGCGTTGTGGTATAGCTAGGGCGTCCAAGAGGATCAGAGGCATGGGTGTATCGCATAGGACATGTAGAGTTATGATTTAGCCATCGCTACTACTGCTGAATACACACTCTATCTCGCATAAGAGCTGCTCCCCGTTCCCCGTTCATCATAAAAAGACCAGCCGCCAACCGCATCATGCAAAGCCTATATGCCATATCTACAATTCTCTAAGCAGCACCACCAACAGCCTCAGGAACCTTATTCGCATCATAACCATACTTCTCCTTCATCTTCTCAACAAGCGCAACGTATCGCTCCTTCGCCTCATCAGAAGTAAGACCCTCGTCAACGATCGCCTGCCATGCCTTGTTCTTCGCCTTGCCCTGCAATGCCACATATCAGTATCTCCACCTCCCACAGTACATGTAGCGGTCGACGAACCTTGAGATCAAACATGCCGGGCTTTTCAGACTTGTTGATATCCTCGCCAGTCGCAACCTTGTAAAGACCTGTAAAGCCGTCAGAAACTCCGCACCTATATCGGATATTATGGGGCTGTACCGTAGAGCTCTAGCAGATCATCGTTGCTAGGCTTGGAGGTGAGTTTCTTAGAATCAGCGACTGCGGTATCGAAGGCCGACATTTTGTGTAGATTTTGTTGAGGTAGTTATCTATGAGGTCTGAGTACTGCGGATAGAGGATCGAATTAGATCTTTGCTTCTCTGGAAGGATATTTAGAGACTGTGCTTGAGGATACTGACTTGAGAGGGATAGAGTTGAGGTTTCGGGAGGGCGGGACGGTGTGTAGCGTCTGTTGACGTTGGGGAAGTGGCGGGGAATTTAGTGAGGGGCACGGCCGCGCTAGTGACTCGTCGTCATCTGGGGACGGTCACATTTTCCGCGGCCTTCTGATCAATGTTTCATAGTGGAGTGAGATTTCACATTGGCCATGAACTGCCAAATGGTACCTTTTATTGCCTTGCTCAGCTAGTCTCAAGCATGGCTGTTACTGTATTGTATGAATTATTCCATAAATGTCCTTTCAGCTTCTCTCTATTGGTCAATTCTTACTGGCCAAATGGGGAGTCTTTCAAGGCCTGAGTGAGTCTATTGCTGACCGATCTATAACCTAAGTTTGGTTGAGTTTGATGTTGTTCAAATGTTTAGCGCTGTAGAGTATTCTCAAAATTGGCAGCGTTGCCGTTTCTGCAAAAGCACCTTGGCCGTCGAAAAGCTATGTTCTTCAGGACCTCTTCTTCTCATACTGTAGCAGCCAATCTGTATCGATTCCCACCCGAAATATAGTGCAAAATTCTGGAGAAACGCCAGTGCAAAAGTATACCAGATACAATATTTCAATCCTATCAAAACTCTACCATGTACGCACAGGGAATAACTAAGAAGCCCTTCTAGTTCAAAGGCGTTCCAGCCGCAAGCTCATCAATATTTTTGGCCACAACACTCATCGGATCGAAAGCAGCCATCTCAGCCTCCAACTCCAAAGCCCTCTTCTTGTACCTTTCATTCCCCAAAATCTCATCCACGGCAGTCTTGATAGCCTCAGGTGTTGGCCTGCTCGTCTTGAGATTGACACCCATACCAGTCCACTCAGCCCGAGCCGCGACCTCAGGCTTGTCCTCGGTCGCCCCACCTACGACTATCGGTGTTCCGTTGGCGATAGAATGCTGGAAGGCTCCATAGCCGCCATTCGTTATGAAGACCGAGCAGAGCGGCAGGAGATCGTCAAAGGGGATGAATTCGGCAATTCGCGCGTTCGATGGTACGGTCGTGCCTTCGGGCAACGCCGCTCCTTTCCTACCCAAAGCCACGACGACTAAGATGTCTTCACGGTCCTTGAACGCTTCCATGGTTGGGATGGAAAGGTCTGTGTGGTCTTGGCAAATCGATCCCTGGGAGACAGCCACGATCTTCTTCCCACTGTTCGTAAGATCGCTCCACCACGCAGGGGATTCCACAGCATCTCGTTTGCCTTTCGGCAATCCTCCTGCGAATTTAATGCTCGAGGGAGCATCGCTTCTTGGGTATTCAGCGGATGGAGCACACATCTGCAAGAAACGGTCGTTCACTACAAGTGCATGAAGTTAGTAGTGCTTGGCCACCTTGACAATTCAGAAGATTCACTCATTTTCCCGGAATCTATCGGCAGGGTAACAACCAACAGAGGTTATTTGGACTCGCGGGACTTGCGAATTAGGGAACAGACAACTTTGGGGTCTACATACTAAGGTAACAAGCGTCCACGAGGGCACACGTTGGAGTTTTCGCGCCGAGTGATTCGAAAGTTTCCTTGAAAGTTTTATGCGGCTGTCCGAAAACCTCGTACATCTGTGCATGACCGGCTTTGTTTCTCTCGCGGGCTTCTGGTGACGAGTCTGGAGGTAGACCTGGACCGAAGGGTGCCGTATCGATACTTGATAATGTCATGGGAATAATTCCAATACCAAGGGTAGCGGTTGGTTTGATTCCCGGAGCATTTTGTGTAATTGGGAGAGCTCCCCAGAATACACCTTCAGTTACTAGAACTATTGGTCTTCCAGGGTTCTTCTCTGTGAGCATATCAAGAGCCTTGCGCACGGCTTCATATTGGGAGGGTATCGCCTTGAGAAATACATTTTCGAGATCGTAGATAAGCTGCGGAAGCCCTCGTTCATAATTATTTCTCTCGCCAAATCGCGTCTCGAGATCTGCGTCGGACAAGTCCCCATACTTTTTTGAGTCAGTACCGCTTGATCAAGAAGTATCGGGCTGCAGCAACTCCGGGAATTTTCAACCCCTCATGGGACAGTCTTCTCGGTGGAGAAAATTTCTGAGAGGTGCCAAAGAAAAATTGAGTATGCCTAGGGACGGAGAATAAAAGGTTTGAAATGTGCCTACCCCCGTAATGGGCACGAAAGTACACCCGATGTCCTCGATGAGTTTGCCATAATGAGAGGAAGTGACGAAAGTAATTTCATAGCCTCGTTGAATGAGATCCTTGGCGATTACACGAATAGGCATCAAGTGCCCGTAGAGAGGTGTGCATGCCATGAGCACAAGGGGTTTTGTGCTTGATGCCATCTTGATTAATTGGTTGTGCGTTTATGCGGCCTTCTCGAGATTGGTGTTGGTAATTGGATTCTTGATACTGCTGTATCTGGTATAAGGAAAACAGGAAGAAGAAATTTAGGAGATCTGCCTATCATATATACCTATTTTTTCTGTGTCTACGAGCCCAATTTCAATTATTGTGTCTTCCCAACATTGTTTAATCCAGCGCTCCGCCGCTTATTTCTGGCCAATCGTACTACGGTCCAATCGTACTTCGGTCCAATCCGGACTAAATGCCCCTGGCGCATCTCTAAACGCTAAACTTCGGTCTACAGTAATGCAGCGGCGCAGCGGCGTAGCGGTCAGAACCTAGCTCTGCTTATACCCAGCACCTCCAGCCTTGCAGCGAGCAGAATCGCCGAGACTTCAACACATCGACAGGATTCAACCCCAGCATGCCACGTAGAGCGACTGATTGTCCAATGAAGTGCTGCGATGAATGCCTGTTGACATGGTTTAAGGTGAAAAATTAGTGCCGTCGGAGCATCGCAACTACTAATTTTAAGCGTGTATGTCTGGATTGCCGACACTTGAACAAATGAGGCTGAAAGCTACTCGTGTTTGACACCGCATTTCCTTTTCTGTACAAGCATAGCAACTTGGCAGGATCACTCCCAAGCCGTGCAAAAAGGGCCCAGTATGGGAGCCGAGAGATCTACTGGTAACAATGCTTGTCGGCCCCTTCCTCATCTCGTTCAGAAATGAGGTAACCAGACTTGACAGTACTAGGAGGATAAATAAGTCGACCAAAACACATTATTCGGCGACAAGATATCAAGACTTGCCGCAGAACCTGTTGTGCCATACAGTAGCACCTTATTCATCTCGGCCACTTGCTAGGGCAACAGCGGAGCCCAGAGGAACACTTGGCCTCAGAATGCTGAAGCCTCCGTATCATTCGCAGGCAATTATGAGACTGAGGATGCCTAATGGGCTGATTTGGCAGTGGGTCTGGCACATATGGTGTCTAAATAAGAATGGCCTAAGAGAAAGAGCATTAGAAAGTGTGACCCAAAACAAACGCGGCTATTCAATTTCAAAGAGAGAACGACATTGAATTTGAAGATCCATAAATTCCAAGTTGGTGCCGCCCAGGAAGTGCATCATGAATATCCCTCGATACTCGAATATTTCGGCCCCAGATCGCTCAACCGTCTCACGGTGGGTTTCAAGACGGGAACGATCGATGTCCATAGCGGCCGAGTCATTCTTTGATCTCTCATGTCAATACGCCAAAAGGAAAAGAGACATAGAGGTCGTATGTTCGAGCCCAGAAGAAAGAACATGTGCTGATATAATAGCCTTTGGGGAGCCTGGGAAGTCTTTAGGATCACTTGATACTTCCACCACTCCCAGACTGTTGAGCAATAGGAAGCAAGAATCAAGAAAATAAAATAAGAAAGTTGTGGGATGGTTCATGCTCCAGGAATCACAACTATCGTCATAGCATTTTCCATCTAGGTAGAATTTAGAGAAGGGTCGACCATTGACTTCGGCCCCCATCCCACCATCGACCTGATTATCCTCGCAGCTGCCATATTCGGTGATAGTTCATATATGGAAAAAGAGAGACCTCTTGCACCTAGCGCCTTGCGGAATATCCAGACTCCGTAGGAACGTTACAGTTTTGGGCGGAGAAAGTCGAAAGCTCATGGTTCGGAGGGGAATGATGCGTGGGCATCCAGATTGGGAATGCTGGTTGCCGGCAGTTGACGCACCCTTGAGGCATCGGAATGATTCTTGAGCCCAATATTTGGCCAGCAATAAGAACTCCAGGTGATAATTATTTTCGAGATTGCGCTTAGACTCAGCCGAAGACTTTGACTGTCATCCCACGCCGTGATATCTTCATCCAATGGGCTGGCAGGTTTTGTATCCAGGACACTATATGCTACCACCATTGAAATGATATGAAGGAACGCTAGAAAATTGTAGACAAACTGTAGCCAAATCAATTTCTTTTGGAGGCATTCTAGAAAACGAAGAGTGGAGCGCTTCACACACCCACTCGGGCTGTGGTCTCGGATATAGACACACGATGAGACCCTGGAAATCAATTGACTCTGCACGAGAGAACACGACTGGCAGGGCTGGAGAGTCTCCAATACCGACTGCTGGGATGGACCGTTCTTGAGGGAGGACAAGATGAGAGACACGTGGCAGCTGATGTCACCCAGCGTCTTAAACCCAGCAATGAGCCCACGATGATGTACAGTAGTGTTTGTTTCGACTTTGGGTCTGACAAGACATGACACCGGATCTCTGAATGACTTCAGATGCTAGAGTTTCCTTGAAAGACTGACCCTACGGCACGGCTGAAATATCCGAAGCATCCGCAATCATAGTGAATGATCACATATTGCTCCGTGCTTTCCGCAACATCGTAGCACTTGCACGATCTATTGCTGAATCACCCCCTCATCAATATGCGAAAGGGTCTTTCGGGACGAAAACACCCCACGATAGACCCTTGCACTGCGTACAACCGTTGTTTGTTCTGTCCTTGCTACTCGCTACCACGCCTCGACATCGTAGCTGCATAATCATTCACGCACCTCGGGCAACGGCGCCATCTTGGGTTTCTGGAAGCATAGAAGCCTGTGGGAAATGAGGGGTTGGCTGCCACCAAAATACCACATGCAGAAGCCTTTGGCCACCACGACTCTAGGAGAGCACGGCGAGGGGTGCGTGACCGCATTGATGGTGACGGTGTAAGAACGCAGATCCACCGGGTGTAGTGCATACGCAGCAATGTATAATGCAGTCGAAGAGGATGAGGAAGGAGTGCTGACATGCAGCGCGAAGAGATTCGGCCACGCCCAGGACCCAAGACAAGAAAGGGCAGAAGGAGAAAGCAGCGAGCCAACGCCTTACGCCAACAATAGTACCTGGTGCAGCGGTGGGTAGGCACGAATGCAGGGAATGCAATCGGCGATCGTATGGGACCGAGTAGGCGTTGGATGAGGGTATCCATAACGTTAGCAGCGACCAGCAGAAAGCAAGAGCCCACCACCCTCTTCCAATATTTTTACCGCATTTGCCCTCAGATACATTGCAGGACCTGATCGGCACACACGGCGAGCACATGGAATCGTCCACCACGGAGGACACAGCCGTGTTGCCCACTTTGCACCTAAGCTCCTTTTGATTATGTTTTCTGACATATCGTCTTCCTTCTGTCCTCTTGTCTCAATTAGTGAGCACCAAGCATCGAATTATCCTGCAGCGTAGCCAAGCTGTGGCTGCTCTCCAATGAATCTGCAACGATTCTCCAATGGTCAAATAAAGTATTATCGTGAGCCCCAGGCAGCCGAAACAGACAGCCTCACTTTCTCTTCTTACACCGCCGTAGCGTTGCATGCAATCGTGGGCTGTGCATGGGGCATAGCTATTCTGTGTTCAGATCGCATATCGTCAGATCAGCCAGAGTCATAACGGGCGTTCGGCTCGTTTATTGATCTGCTTCTAGAAATAGCGGAGAAAGTGTGAGCAGGCTGAAGGAGGCATCACACACCTGGTGGCCTTGTCTTCTCGTGGGATATATATATTAAGTCTGCATGCTGCTCGGTGGGGGGAAGTCCCCGATATAGTTTTCACGTACAAGAGAACCTTCATATAAACGGGATCTTATTACCTCCCAGGCTCTGCCTACCGTCTTCAACTATATAAGAGATCATCGCTCATTACCTAAAGCCAAGTCCCGCCCGCTTTCTCCCCTCATCTACAATAGAAGATACATCTGCTTCCATTACATCACCTCTACACATACACTCACTTCAAACCAACTTTCATACTTACCGCTATGGCTGTCACCACCCCGAAGCCTCTTGTAAACCATTGCTGCGGCTACTGCTGTAGAGCAGAGGAATACGGAAACCATGACAACTGCGGATGGTGTGAGGTAACCGACTGCCTTTGACTGAGATATTCTCAGGCTCGACCACCACCTCGACACCTCTCTGTTTCCTCTCGAAGCGATACCCTCAGCGAGCATGCGAGCGATTCCGCATTTGGCGCTGATCTTCTATTGGGTTGCTTCCTGACGTTCACGAATTTGGGACCATGATTTTGGGAGTTTGGGCAATGCATGAAATAATGGCCGGAAGGCTTGGTTTGGGTTTGGAATCTTGGAATCTGGAGTTTGGGTATGTGGGGAGGACTGATTATGAAACTGCACAATTGCACAAACTTGTGTTACCATGTATGAATTATCTATGACCGTATTCGGTTGGAAACCTGTAACTCCGTTCCTGGTATCATACCCCATTTATCACGATTTGATCCCGCAAATGAAACTACTCACCTCGCTATGTGAGACTCAAAAATACAGCCGATATGCTGCCTTTATCGTATTTGACGTACTTCCCCTTCCCCTTATCGACTTCGTGATATCGATCCCAAAATCTCCCATACAAGGGCTCGATCATCTGCTGCACCTGCCGTCCGAGCATTTCTCTTACTTCTCTCTCCATACTGAGACTCTTATGTTTTGCTACGAGATCATCAAAGCTGGCGTTGAAAAGTCTGAATTTCTCCTTGATGGCGTCTTTATCCTTACTGCTGAGACCTTTCAGAATTGCGGCTGAATCAATCGCAGCTGCCGAGCCGGAAGGTGGCCGGTTCCCGCGATTCGTGTATTGCACATCGAGAAGGTGGGTCGATGGTTCTCTCCACGCGCCAGTGTAGAGTGAAGATCCACTCTTGCGCCATTTTTCGATAAAGTCCATTCGCGATGAAAGCAAAGGCTGCAGTTCGGAAGTACGAATCATACGATCGATCACCGTGGCGTTATTAGCGATGAAGACGCCCAGGGTTGGTTTGCCCTTCAAGAGAGGCTTGGCTTTTGCCTCTAAAGCATTGAGAAGCGTATCAATAGTGTCGGCACTGTAGTGAGCAAAAATTTGTTTCCCATCAGCTCCAACGTCGAAGGATTTAAGACTTGGAATTTGATCCGAGGAGGCATTAGAAGCGGCAGTGGATTTCCAACCACCATCGCCAATGGATATCATAATGCTCGAAATTGGGCGTAGGAAGTCGACCATGGTTTGCAACCTGGTCATTGTCTCGGACGTAATAGGTAAAGCAGCAGCGTCTCCAGGAATTGTTGGTAGGTTGCTTATTCGGCGGCGCGTATCCTCTAGTAGCTCCCCTAATGAGGATTTCCCGGTTTCTCTGATGGGTTTAAGAGCTGCTGCAAAGGAAGGCTTCAGCTCCCCTGTTCTGCCGTCCAAACTTGACGATAAGCCTGACATGATCTCGATGATCTCGTATGCAAGATAACAGTCAGTGGTAAGATTACTCTTGATGTGCAAATTCAGCTCCCGAAGTGTTCTAGCCAGCTCTGAGATCGCTCCCTGGCAGGTTAAATTGAAGGCCCGGCCCCACTCATCTCGAGGAAATAATGCGCATATATTGTCATATTCTGCAAGAAATGCAGCCTCCATGCCCTTCGCATATGTGCTCATACCATTGGTACCCTGACGATAGATAGCATCGGGTGTCTTTTTTCTCGCCGTATTCACAGTTGCGGCAGCCAAATTTTGAAGTGTCACGGTGAGATATGGGCCACGAACGCCTGCATATAATTGCAACACAGAGCTTTCTCCCGGGGTTCCGGATTGTCGCATAACTGAGCCAATGTAGTTACTTATCAAGCCTAATCTCGTGGTTTTATCTTGAGATAGCATCGGAAACGGCTTTTCCTTTGTAATGTAGTGTAGTGGTTCGATAGGCCTCGAGTCTTCTTGTAGTATGCGTTGGAAAAAGCCCTCGAGTTGTGTATTGCCGGATTTGAGCAGTCTGCTGAGATCGGAAACAGCTTGCTGGTTGGATCGCAGATTCGTTTGCTTCATTTCTTGGAGGGCTTTGCTGACTCTCTTGACCGAGCTGAGGAAGGTCGTAAGGCCTGCCTTTTCTGGACTATGCAACAATCAGCATCAGCCGAAAATTGGGTGGACAGGAACTTACCCCTTTCGAATAATTTCTTCCTCATTGCTCTTGATATCGGACGGCTTCCTTATTTTATCGATCGCCTTGATGATTCCGTCGATATCTGCAATATGTCAGAGCGTGCCGAAATGTGGGAACTGGGTTTTGCGCACTTGTTCCCAAGGTTTGAAGCTTTTGGGTATTGCCATACAGAGGTCCAACGGCATCTTGAACGCTCTTTCCGCTCAATTCGAGGCGCGAAAGCGAAGCTTGGATCTTCTTCGTCAACTGGGTTGTCTTCTCAAGCCTCGAGTTCAGCACCTCGACCTCTGCGCGCGCCTCCTCGTCGGCGGCCTGCCTTGATCCCAAAAACATAGCGATCTTGTTCTGCTGTCGCCAGGCGCTCCACTCGGACGGATACATGATGATGTTCGTGCGCTAGACCATATAGGGGCTGTGGCTTGGGCGGGCCGTCTGGGGTTCTAGAACGTTTACCTAGTTATGCTTCAAATGTACCAGCGGATCAGTATGCGGTGATCAGAATCGCGACATGGCGAAGAAAATGACAGGTTTGCAGAGCGAGAGGGGCTACAAGAGAGCGATTCATTCACTGCCTTGGGCTCGGTCGTGCAAGTGCAATGGGTGCACATCAATTTGAGTGGTGCTTTCCGTTCCTATCAAACGGATCTGTGATTTGTACCAGACCGACCGCGGCAATTCTCCCTTGCTTTTCTTCTTCGCGCCTGCACTTCGCAGTCACCAATCCGATGCAAGGCAGGATAGGATCAGGTCGGAATGGAAATGGAAATGGAAATGGAAATGGAAATAATTATTGCTGCCTAGTCAAATTCCACTCCTCATCAATGCAGCCGCTATTCGCCGATTTTACACAGATGAAAATTGAATCGTAAATTTGCTTCCCCTTCGACATGACATGTACCTGGATTTGCCAAGCCACGCCGTCGTTTGCACCAGCCACACATATGATGCGGATGCTTCTTCACATGGGCAAAAACTTGGATGGGCAGTTTTCCGCCATGTTTTCTCTTGTCCGGAGGGACCGCTCCTATCAATCCTCCCTGTCATTCGTTGTACCTACCCATGCTCTGTTCTCATAATTCTTGAAGCCAATTGAGCCTTGTTTCCTTCATTATGTCCTTCTCTATCCTTCGAGGCGCATCGCGCTCAAAAATTTACCTGCTGAAGCAACCGCCCTGCCGAATATCTACGGGTCAACCATGGCATAATGATTTCCACGGGCACAGGCTACAAGCACGGCCTCTCTTTACAAAACCAAAAAGAGCTTCAAGCTCAAAGATGTCTATGCGCCCAACGTGGATCGGGGTGACCTCCGTCGTCGTTACTGGAGGCCTATTCTACATCTTGTACCAGAATGATCATGTCCAACCTTTACCACCCACTCGACTGCGTAGCGATATCAGAGCGGAAAGACAGAAGTGGCGGCAGGTTCAGGAGAAGAAGGAAGAGATTGCTGCAAAAAATGCGGAGCAGCTCTCAGCATTGCCTTTCCAGCAGAATAAGCAGGTAGCGGCTGAGGATGATTCGGCTTGGGGAAGCTTCACCACAAAATTTGCCATCTTCTCAGCCGTTACGGACTTTGAATGGGGCTCCGTGCCAGACAAACTGGTGGACTTTGTAATGCCAGAATGGGCCAAACTTCTTCCGGAGTACATTAGCAAACTACAAAGGGAACTATCAATGGCGCCGGGCTCACTAGCAGACGAGATATGGCAAGAAGCACACGATCCCTATATCAATCCGGAAATTGAATATTCAGCTTCAGTAAGAGTATCCTCAGAGTTATGCGACGAGGAAAAAGAATTTATCCAAAGGCGGAAGCGTGTTACTACAAGAGCATTGGCAAAATATCTCGGCCTACCGGAGGAGGAAATCCATCCTGATGATGTGCCAACGATCGCCATGGTAGGGTCGGGTGGGGGACTTAGAGCTTTGGTCGCGGGCACGGGAAGCATGCTGGCCACTGGTGAAGCAGGCCTTTTTGATTGTGTCACTTATACGGCTGGCGTTAGTGGAAGTTGCTGGCTTCAAGCACTCTACCACTCATCACTGGGTGGACGCCGGCTAGATAAAATGGTTGACCACTTGAAAGCTCGAATTGGTATACACATCGCTTACCCTCCCGTTGCTCTCGCGGCACTCAATCAAGCACCAACGAACAAGTTTCTGTTGAGTGGATTTGTGGAAAAGCTGAAAGGCGACCCAAATTCCGACTTCGGTCTTGTGGATATTTATGGGTTGTTATTAGCTGCAAGGCTCCTTGTTCCAAAAGGAGAGATTTGGGTGGACGACAGAGATTTGAAGATCTCTAATCAGCGCGAATACATCAAACATGGAGAACACCCGCTACCAATATATACCGCTGTGCGTCATGAGATACCCATTCTTGAGGAGTCATCAGAGAAGGAGAAATCTACCGAGAAGCCATCCGAGGAGACGAAAGCCAAAGCTAAACGGGAGGCCTACTTTCAATGGATGGAGATCACTCCTTACGAGTTCTTCTGCGAAGAATTTGCAGCCGGCATTCCGACTTGGGCACTAGGAAGAAAGTTCGAAAACGGAAAAGACGTCGCCGACGACGATAACTTCCACGTTCCAGAGCTCCGCCTCCCCTTACTACTGGGAGTATTTGGCAGCGCATTTTGTGCCACCCTTTCTCACTACTACAGTACGTCACATAATTTTCTACACGCTATGAATCTTATGAAATTTTATGCTAATTTGTTCCCAGAGGAGATCCGACCGCTCGTTAAAGGGCTTACGGGTTTCGGCAGCATCGACGATATGATCGAGGGAAGAGACGAAGACTTAAGTAAGGTCCATCCGATCGTTCCTGCATCCATTCCCAACTTTGCATACGGGATGAAGGGCCAATTACCCGAAACTGCACCTGAAAGCATTTATGATAGCACCCACATGCAGCTCATGGACGCCGGAATGTCCAACAATTTGCCGATATATCCCCTCCTTCGGCCTGGCAGGGACGTAGATATACTTATAGCATTTGATGCTTCGGCGGACATAAAAACGGAAAATTGGCTTTCAGTCGCCGATGGCTACGCTCGTCAGCGAGGGATCAAAGGATGGCCGATTGGGTTAGGCTGGCCGAAGTCGTCTGACACCACAGAGAAAACAACTGGACAGTTGGAGGAAGCACAGGCAAGCACGGCGGCTGAAGCCGATTCGAAGCTGGAGGAAGCCAAAGCAGACCAAGTTGAACATCTAAAGGATGTCGCGGAATCAACAGACGAGGGGCAAGAGGCAAAAGAGGACGCTGGCGATTTGGGGTACTGCACCGTGTGGGTTGGTACAACACAAGAGCGATCATCCGCTACCGATGACGTTCCCTCCAAAGCTGTGAAAGAGGACTGGGAGTTAATGGAACCAGATGCAGGAATTGCCGTTATATATTTCCCGCTTATGAGCAACCCCAAAGTTGAGGGCGTTGACCCAGTTACGAACGATTATATGAGCACGTGGAATTTCGTTTATACTCCGGAGGATATTGATAATGTTGTCGCTCTCGCACGAGCCAACTTTGAAGAAGGCCAAGAGCAGACTAGGCGCTGCGTTCGAGCTGTATATGAAAGGAAGAAGAAGAAGAGAGAAGAGAGAGAAAACGCGGAGAGAGAGGCGAGGTGGAGGAGAAAAGTGAGGCTTGGTATTGTGGGCAAGAAAGGAGAGGGAGACCACTTCCATCTCACTTGAGCGACCTCCGCCATTATGTGCAAACGAGGTGCTTTTGCTTGCAAGGTAAATATGAATGTCGGGATTCCATCCTGGGCGGGCCCCTTGATGGATGCTAAACTGCTTAATCTTGCTATGTATCATCTACCCCGGAGTTGAATCCATCTGGCAACTGGCACATTCCGACAAAAGCGGTCAGCAAGTTAGGGGAGGATGCTGCAATCTCAGGAAGCTTCTGACAGTCTCCTAGTAGACAAAAACAGCGGCACAAATTCTGAATGTGCCACGCCGAGTGGGACATTGACAATGTGCAATCATTAGTGCCGCTTTTTCTGTCCACCGCGAGACAGTTTGCTAAGCTGCAGTATCCAAGGCCTGAGCACCATTATATGTGGGCCCGGAAGTGAGAGGGCGGCGTTTAAGCTAGTTAGCCATCGTCACATCGACCCGTACCAAGGGAACGCCCGTCTTGGCATACGAAGTAGAAGAGGAGATTTGGAAACACAGATCATTCTGGCTGCAAATACTTGGTCAAATCCATGTGAAATGGAGAATAAATAATGATTCCATTGTATCCATCGCAGCTATGAGCCGTAAATAGGTACGGCACAAAACAAGTTCTCGAACTTTTTTCGGAGCGACGAATACTTCTCCACCATCACGATCTCGGCTTCTGGCGACCTTAGCGGTGGATCCAAGCTTGGAAAAGGGACCCTTGCGGCAATTCGGGATGGAAAAGGGGGGATGAAAATTTATTTTGTGGAGTCGGAAAGAAAAATTGCTGGCCTCTGGAGTAAACATATTGAAGGTAATATAACTTAATGAAAAGAAAGATCTAGGCAGGGCTGGTGATTTAAGAAGCAGATGTTCTATTCTGCCGGACACGTGCGTCTGCTGAATGGAGCAGGGGGTGGGGGTGCCCCGCGATTACAGGTTCCTGACTACCGGCAAGGTCAAAATATTATTGTCGTCGATGATTAATTTGTGCAATTATGCTCGGATTCCACCCGAATGTGAATGTGAATACGAATACACGACCAAGCCTTATTCGTAGGCATGGTCGGGAGGCACGAATCGCAAGGCTGTTTCCAGCTTTCCAGCTGATGTCTCAAAGACAACAGCTGTCGGGCGTCTTTTCTCCCTTGGGAAACGACCTGAGATCCCCCATCCCCATCTGCAGCCAAGCGATCTATGGAAAGAGGCGGTTTCTGAAAGACAACTTAACCTGTATTTTATGTCTGTGGAATCAGGCCATAAACCCTCCTAATCGTTGATGGCCATAGCCCAAGCTCCACAGCTCCACTCGGCTCTCCTACACCGCACAGCAAACAACCCACCATCAGCCCCAATGAGCTAGCTCATGCTCTTGCACTGCATCCGACTACACACTCGTTCGACATAGGATATATAGCCTGGTGCTGGTCACTCAGGCCTGGAAGGGAATGGCAATACGCAGCACATTCCATTCACGGTCTTTCTTCCAATGATAGAAGACAGCAAACATTCGTTCAGCAGAATAACAACGGCCCGTTGCCCCACTCGAGCTCGAACATTCACTTTAGCACACAATACCCGCTACCGCGAATACACAGACAGTCTGCAGCTCCAAGGAATGTGGCTGCTTAGATCAACCGTCGAAGAAGATACATAAGATCGCCATCCCGTTCCTTGTGTCAGAAATCGCTGCGTTGCTCTGTCCAACTCGCAACTCCACCGTTGCCAATTTGTGCAACTGATCACAGCATTTCTCATCCACTTCCCCTCAGAGCAGCTGGAAGCAATGCACGACGCAACGACGCCTCCAATGGCTTCCCGGAGGTCCTCGATTTCGTCCTTTGACCTTGAATCTTACCTCGCAAAAACCTACGTGCCTCTGTCCAACCTTCCCACGCCACCACTCTCCTCACATTCAAACAACAATCCTCATCAAGAATACCGGCAAGATTTTTTGGGCTCCGGAGAAATTCTAGATCCCAGTCTGCTCGGTATGCATTTCCCCAGGTTCTTCATCTACCTTAGGTAGCGGTACTGAACTCAGGCTAATATTCTATATTGGACATGCAGGTCCAGCAATCCATCTTGCAAATCTTATACCCTCCCCCACCTCCCTCACATCGCCATCAGTTCCGCTCGTCCACGCAATTCTGACTCGAGCCAATCTACCACTCGAAATCATCGCCCTAGCAGTCTGCATCCTCGACTCATTGAACTCTCGCTTCGCTCCCAAATGGCGGCAAGGCTGTCCCCTCAACACACCACTTTCTTTGACTCCGTTTGGTCGGAACGAGTCGAGAGCTGAAAACCAACATATTGACTCTATTCACCCGGAGCTCATAGTGCTGTCAGCTCTGGTCTTGGCAGTGAAATTCTTGGATGATGCACAACAGGTCACGAGAGAGTATGCCAGCGATTGGGGCAGAAATTTGTGGTCGTGCGACCAGCTCAACTTCACTCAGCGATGTATCCTCGAGAACTTAGGCTATCGAATTTTACCGCTGTGGGAGGAGTCTATTATTTCGGAAGCGTTGGAGGACATGGAACGGGCCGCCAGGCAGCCGTCTCCAGAGACGAGTGACGAAGATTGGGACACAGACACGTGTTTTGGAAGTTATGGTGAGGCTGGAAACGAGCATCAAAGGAAAACAAGTGATGGGAGGGCTGTGCTGGGTTTCGGAGAGCAGGTAACGCCCGTTGAAACGCCTCTGGTCGAGAATATTCGGGGCACAAGGGACCTTTCTTTCGAAACGAAGAAGGCCTTTCAGTCAGGAGTGCAGGCCCGGAATGAAAACAGCCAGCACTTTCGACTTCCCGATCGGTCAACTGATGGTACTGAGGAGCCATTTCCGGTGTTTATTGATCCGATGATGGAGAGAATGGGGCTTGGTCGTTGATGAATTATGAGCACGAGACATGGCATCTTTCTGCATAGCGCTGGAGTTCTATACCACACCTGTTACACCTATAGGTTCCTAATGATAATCGTTATTACTGTCGAATATTGCCGCCTTCTTGGTCGTTGTCCATTACCGCCCCGCTTGGAAGTTGGAAATTGAGTGTGCCCACACCTTTCTGCACCACCAGTTGAACAGGACCTTCCTTTAATCATAGGGCTTGCTCGCGAAGAAAGCGAAAGCGGCCCTTTATTCATCGTCGTGCTCCTCTCGCGGTGGACAAAAAAAACGGCACTAATTATTGCCCATGGAATGTCCCACTCGGTGTGGCACATTCAGAATCAGTGCCGCTTTTTTTGTCCACCAGGAGCTCCTCTCCTTCAAGAGTTGCCGGTTTCTCTCGATCTGCCTCGTGAGAGTATGACAACTTGAACTTTCTGTGAATCGAATTTTGGTATACCTAAAAGGGACCTGAAAAGGCCTCGGTGAGTGGAAACAATATATGGTCAGATTCAGAATACAAATACTTTATGATCAAATGATACACCCAGTAACACCCATTTCTAGACCTTCATCTCAGGTGTACCGCTAGTCACAGAACTAACCTCACCGAAGAGGCTTGGGAGGCCGAGTTGGGGCCATGCTTGAGGTTGAATTTGTAGTTAAAGCTTGAAGATAAGAATATAATGAGCATGCTTTATGATTAATTGGGGACTGATATTTATTCTCCTACATCAAAGTTTCCAGGGAGATGTCAATATTGTAAAATTCAGAATTATCGGTATTCCTTTTGATGAACTATTAATTTTGTGTCAGTCAAGTGCCAAGCATCAAAAGTCAGCCCCACCATTCACAGCCACATTCAGGAGGTCGCTTGCAGCCGATGACGTTCTCACAAGGCCAGACCAGCTCCAAACCCCAGCGTCCAAAAATCCAGCCAAGCGTGTTTAAACAGATACATATTAAGCACACAAGCATGCTATCTCTCATCTCTATCCTCCAAACTTTCTCTCCCTAATAATAACATCACCATGGCATCTCTCCTCCGCCAAATCGTCGCAGGACCCCGCTCCCGACACCCAGAAGCAGGCCTAGATCTCTGCTATGTCACAGACAACATAATCGCAACCTCCGGCCCCAGCGGCACCTACCCCCAGCGCGCGTACCGCAACCCTCTCGACCAGCTCGTCAAATTCTTAGACTACAAGCACGGAGAAGACTGGGCGATATGGGAGTTTAGGGCTGAAGGCACAGGGTATCCTGACTCGGAGGTGTATGGGAGGGTATGGCATTATCCTTGGCCGGATCATCATCCTCCGCCGTTCAAGCTTGTGCCGATGATTATGGGGGGCATGCGGAATTGGCTGCATGAGGAGCCTGAGAAGGGCCAGGTTAAAGGGAAGTTGAGGGACGATAGGGTTGTTGTTGTGCATTGTAAAGCCGGAAAGGGGAGGAGCGGGACAATGGCTTGCAGTTATTTGATCTCTGAGTGTGGATGGAAGCCTAGTGAGGCGTTGGCCAGATTTACGGAGAGGAGAATGAGACCTGGGTTTGGGCAGGGTGTGTCGATTCCGAGTCAGTTGAGGTGGGTGGGGTATGTGGATCGCTGGACTAAGTCTGGGAAGTTGTACGTGGAGAGACAGATTGAGATTATAGAAGTGCATGTTTGGGGATTGAGAGATGGGGTTAAGGTTCAGGTCGAGGGCTTTGTCGATGATGGGAAAACGATCAAGCTATTCCACGTCTTTACAAAAAAAGAAAGGGTGGTGGTTGAGGGAAATGCACCTGGAAGTGGAGGTCTCAAGGATATGGTTTCTGACATGGCAGGTTTTCAAAACGAGGGGAAGGTACCGAAGTCAAAAACGATGTCCCCAGTGGACCGTTCGGGTTCTAGCAAGCTTCCTTCGCCCTCCAAGGACTCGAGTTCAACGAGCTTGGAATCGACTGGAGCTGAATCAGGTGGCAGCGCTGTCGTATTCAAACCCTCCGTTAGAGTTGTTCTCCCTACGAGCGATATCAATATCGACTTCGAACGGCGCAATAAAGCCTCTCTGGGATGGACTATGGTAACAGCAGTCTCCCACGTCTGGTTCAATGCATTTTTTGAAGGCAATGGTCCTGAAAAGGGTGGAAAGCCTGATGATAGTGGCACTTTCGAGATCGATTGGGATAAGATGGATGGCATCAAAGGCTCGAGTAGAAAAGGAACACGAGCTTTCGATCGTCTAGCCGTCGTGTGGAAAGCATATGAACCAGAGCCTGGCCGAGGTCGGAATGAGGATGTTATTCATGAGCCAGGAGTCAACTCTCCTGTGCCTCAAATGTCACCTGCAGATTGGAAGGGTGGAAATGAGACCTCACCTGGTCGGGGAAAGGATCTCGGACTACGAACGGAAAGTCCCGCTAGTGCCGATATTAGCAAAGCCAGCAGCATTAAGAGCGCAGATAAAGACGCGGATAATGATTCAGAGGAAGGTGTCAAACCCGGTGATCCGACTGGGCAGGATTTGAAAGTCAACGTTAGCGATCTGCCGCAGCCAAAAGGGACAGGCTCTGAGCCGACCCTTGCTGCTGTAAATGACGGTCTTGATACAGCATCATCGACCACTCCCCAACGCGGTTCCGAAACGTAAGTAGCTCTCTCGACTTTTGGTTTCTCTTTCGAGTCATGCTAACAAATCCCCCACAGATCAAGCCCAGCTCCCAAAGAAACGGTGCGGGCGGCTACAGACCCAACAGGAAATACCACGGCATCAACAGTTCCCACTCCAGCGTTTCCAAGTGGTATCCCAACAGATCAGCTAAAGACTGCGAAAGAGCACGGCCTTGGGCACTTACAATCGGTTAAGAAGACTATAGATTCATGATTTTACCAATGGTGGTGGATTCAGGGAGCACATGATACCAATGCATTGGACACACGGCGTTTGGAAAGTTAGGATTAAGAGGGGGGATAGTTATGGAATACTCAAAGGGAATTCGCACGGCGCGAGGCAACTTTTCGGGACCCCCTTATGTTTGTATTTTTAGAGAAAGCATACAAGTAGCTGGATTTCTTTTAAAGAGAATGTACTTTTCGGTCAGCTCATTCATTTTCATTGAACCTTGTATGCCGCTTCAAGGAAGTAGGGTCCCCTGCGTCGCCCACTACTTGATACGCAGAGAGCATTGTATTTGCTTTGATTGTTTTTAGCCACCAGTAGACGCAGGGATATCAGCAGAAGCAACCACAACCTCAACGCGAGCTTTCTGTGAGAGACTGAAAGTGACACTCTTATGATATGTAATTTCTTATCCGCTCAAAATGTAAGAAGAAAGTGTTGCACAACTATCAGTCTGTTCATTCCCAACGAGCTGCCGTGCGAGGATGAGTAAATTCACCGCAAACTGTCTCAATTAATTGCATTCGATAGTGTGTCCGAGGGATCAGCGAAGATAAGTATCAATCTTTGGTAGTAGCAGATATTAAGTATTACATCATTGAGTCGGCCAGCACGATATTCTTAACTTTCGAAGACATCGCTCTTCCTGGCAACAGCGAAATTTCTTTGCCTGCCGCGCAATCAAATCTTAATCGAGCAACGAAGGCTCTGAACATCAAAGCTTCTGCTTTCACTTCTCCCCCCAGAGTTGGGATCGATGGCTGGAGCCCTTCATGTCTTAGGAGTGCAGGAGGGAATGATCACGAGGAAAAGTCACCAATACTACGGCGCGGTTAGGATGACGGCCGAAGGAACTTCCAGGAATTATTCATGGCAATATGACGATTGCTATGAGCGTAGTCTTAGAAATCGGTTCTACTAGGAGATGTGGCGAGTCGGACATTGAAGTGCAAGATTTCCAGGTGGATTTCAAAGAATGGTGTGATAATCCACGAAACTGTTGTACCTGAGCAAACCCGTGAAATACTTGTGGGTGAGTATTGCAGTGGCGATGAGGCATGCAACTCTGTTCGATCGAGGCACGGTGCAAACGGCTATGTTGCGAGAAATCTGACCCCGTAGTATTAAATCAACGCCTGTAGATAGAGTCCAATGTAACACGATGTGTTGGAACCCAATGCTCAATCCAGAGCCTTTCTTTTTGACTTTTTTTTGAAAAAGTTCTGGGGAAACGAGAACTTCCATCCCGAGTGGGGGGGGGTTATACTTGCGCTTGTCCCAATTATGACCCCCCTCCTTCCGCATCCAGAACAAGTCACGAGCGCCTGCTTCATACAACGCTCTCTACTTGAAGCGAACCAGGCGGCCCAACAAAATCGGACCTGTCTCCATGCCTGCTTCAAGAATACACTGATCGCACTTGCCGTTCCAAACACGTTCTGGGCATCAAGTTCGACAGAGGCTCGGTGCTGTTTTACATACATTGTGCAAAGCAGCGAACTAATCTCGTACATGCGCGCAGTTTTCCCTCGTCCAGAGTCGTTCTACCATGATATCTGCCTTGGGCATTCATGTTTCCTCCGTATGCTTAATGCAGTGTTTTCTGCGAGTGTTGAGAGCAACATTTGTTCTCGTGGAACCAGATAGTTCGTTATACTCAACCCTAAAAGAGAAATCTGGTTAAAAGAGCTTGCATTTGAGCAGGATTTCATACTGAAGTGGAAGTCTATTACTTGGTTCCCGCCAGCACGTTTCAGGGGTTCCCTCGCTTAAGGAATCAGGGGTTGGCTCTCTTGTGCAAATCTTTGGCTAGGAACTCGACGAGGTTCTCTAGATTTGCGTCCTTTTGCGAGGCCTCAAGTTTTATGGCATACAAAGAAAATGCACGAAATCCGGAAATTGCTTTTGACATAATATGCTCCACTAGGCTTCCCCAAGTTCGGCGATAAGTCATTCGGAGTTGCCAAATTCAGCATTGAGAAGCACGGACGTAAATTCCCCCACCAGGAAGGTGCTCGTAATTTTCACCATATCGGCGTATATATGGGTTAAAGGGCGCAAAACGTGCTCGAATGACATAGCATGAGTCACAAGAGTGGGCAATTGTTTATAATAACCAATGTCATGATTAAAGGAGGGTTTAACAATTAGCCAGTATTAATATCGCTCACAAGTGCCAAGGTGAACATCCAGTCCCAAGAACGCCATTTAACAATCCCTAGAGTCACGTACAACCGGGTCTCAGTTTCCAAAAATCGCTGGACCATATTTAGACATATCACCTCTATCATGGCCGCGACCTCTCTCGAAGGCTCATACGATGGCCTTGCTCCATTTACCTACCCCGCAATTGCCAAACCTCTTCAAACATACTACCGTGTATTCGGTGACCTTAAATCCAATATCACACCTCTCGTTTGCCTCCACGGAGGCCCAGGCTACCCTCACAATTATCTCCTCAATCACTCAATTCTAACAAACACGAAATCCATCCCCGTCATATTCTACGATCAGATCGGTTCCGGACTTTCTACTCGCCTTACAGAAACCGCGTCCACTCCTGAGATCTGGACTGAAGAGATATTTTTCGAGCAATTGAGACAGCTGTTAAGTCATTTGGGTATCCAGAAACATTATGATATCCTCGGCCACTCCTGGGGTGGCATGTTGGGATCGGCGTTTGCGTCTACAAGACCAGATGGACTGAGGAGGTTGATCCTTGCGAACTCGGCGGCAAGCAAGCATCATTCCATTGCAAACCGTGTAAAGTATAGAAAGCAAGTACGTGAGATATTTTTTTTCCTCCGTCCCTTTTTGGGGGTCGAACTCTTCGCAGGCGGGAGTAGGAATTTCCGCCGGAGCTCGTCTTTATTCCGAAAGTTTCTCATGAAACCCCATAGTAATTTGTCGAATAGTTGCCACAAGATATGCAGGATGTGTTGGACAGAGCTGAAGCTGCTGATAAGTGGGACAGCGAGGAGGTCAGCACTGTGATGAAAGAGTTCACCCGCAAGCACTTTTTACATGTATCTCCGTTCCCTGAAGATACAAATGCAAGTATCCGTTTGGAAGGCGAGGACAATACGGCCATTCGAGCTATGTAAGGCCCCTTTTCATTTTACTTTATTGATATCCAGTGCGGCATTGTTTCTAACAAATTCAGGGGCGATGATGTAAACGGCAATCCTTTCAAATGCACTGGGTATTTTGACACTTGGACGATGGTTGGGAGGGCAAAAAATATTGCTGTACCCACCTTATTAATCAATGGAATCAACGAGGTTGCGTCTGGAGATGCTGTGAAGCCATTTGTGGAGGAAATTCCGAATCTCAAGCACATAACGTTGGATGGCACCACACACAGTCCAAATGTTGAGAGAACGGACGATTATATGAGAATTCTAGGAGAATTCTTGACGACCTCTTAGATTGACCGAGGTTTTTTCGCAAAGTAATTTGTGAACTTGATGATGAGCAGTTGCATAATTATTTTAGAGAAGCAAAATCTATTACATGGTAGTCAAAGCCAAGTCCACTGAATCTTTCTGTCATCAAACGCTTTTTAAACGCTTTTCGCTCGCAATCTCATCCAACTATAAAGACCCATCGGATTCCGAACCATCATCCACTTCTCGAGATTCTCCAGAGGCATAGAAACGGCGTCTCTGGTGCCATGGACCTTGCGAAAGCTTCGCCGTCTTCTTTTCCCTAACTGTCATGAACTGAAAAGGATTCTTGCCGTAGTCAACTCGTCTCTGCTCAAGTGGCATCAGTTCATAGAATAATGAGGCTGGCCGTTTACTGAGACTTTCAATTGTTGCGGCATTCTCAGGGGTGCTTGTTCGTCTCCTCAAGGCCCCAATCCGGCTTTTCTTTAAAGCAGCAGCTTTCTGCAATCTCTTTGGGAACTTTGATAGTTCCAGAATTTTGTAATCATCAACAGTGGGGAAGTTCTCGTAATTGAGCGTAGCGGTAGCTAAGTACTCCTTGATGAGAATGGCTTCTTTCGCAGCTAGGACTGTATGTTTCGCAGCTTTTTGAGCCTCTAGCGCGTGCTTCTTGTCCCAGACAGCTCTGATCTCAGCTGGATCGGTCATGTAGTTGATGTGTTGGCGAATCGAATCCTTGTCGCTCTTGGATGTAAAGACCAAGCATAGCCGTTCGCCGCGGAAGGCCGTCATGACGTGATCTAAAAGCGCTGCTTTTGTGAACACTACGTCGCCCTCGAGGACTCGGAGTCTGATACCAAGAGATGGAACGCAAAAATCTCCTGCGGGAAGTCAGCAATCATCCTAGTTTTGGAAAGTAGCACTGACTTACCACCAGACCAACGACCGATTGGCATGGTTGCAACAATAGCTTCAGACGAATCCCCATCATCCTTGTGTACTTCAGCGGACTTATTGACCGGCATTCCAAGTAGGAGTGACCATTGCCATGGGCTATATCTCACTGCAAGCCCGCAGCCCACAAAAGTGTCTAGATGCGCCGACGCCGCTGCAAAGTATTTCGGATTCAGAGCTTTGAGAATCATCCCAGCAGACACTTCGACTCCAACTACTACCCGTCTGAATTCTGCCATTGCTTTCTCTTTCACATCAGATCTATCCAAGCCCCCACAGTTATCATCACTGCGTTTGTGACACCAGGGGCCACCATTCCAAGATATCTGATCCGTTCCATGGCCTTGCTCATGCCAAACTCCGTCATGGAAAACGCCGTATGGGATATTATTCGAGTGAAAATATCTAGCTTCGGCCTTGTGATACGGGTCTGTCTTGGGATGACGTGGATCTTTTGATATGAGAACCGTCGCAGGGAAGACTTGTTGTAACTTGTTGTAAGCTTCGACGATTTTCTTTTCTAAATGTTGAGATTCTGGCGTTCCGCGGTATGCTTCTTTGGCCCCATTCTCTTGTATGTGCAGCAGGAATCCTCCATTCTTGTCAACGTACGTGGTTGATCCTACTGAGGATAGCTTTGTTGAGACGATGGGGTTCCGCTCCTTAACTTTGGTATTCCGTTTTCGCAGGGTGTTCAGGTCGAAATCGCGAAAGGCTATTGTTCGGCTTTTTCCAACGTGATGTTTGACCCAGTGCTCGATTCGGTTGAGACGAGGTGGTTCGAATGGCCATAAGCCCGACGCGGCCTCGATCGAATGATCTGTTACATTAGCAATTTGACACTCACTCGAGCTGATTCAATTTACCAGCAGCAATTTCATTTCGCTTCCAATCCTCAAAGTCTTGAGTTGAAGACGCCTCCCAACGAGCATCCCTCTCCTTCATGTTATACTCGCAGATACGCTGGGCTTCCCTTACTTCTTCTGGGGTCGGATCTACCCAGACCGTGGGATGACACAGCTCTTTGTCCATGCTGAGTTCGACCTTCTGAAGAACATTCACCGTGAAACTAAAGCTGTAGTATATTGAGAATACTGATAGATAATCTTCAGCAAGTGATAGTATGTCGTAGAGAACTAATTCAGAGCAGTTCAAACATCATTTCAGAGGCAGAACTGAATATTCCGTATTTATGGCTTGCGGTTCTAGAGTTAGAATGAAAAAAATGTACAGCTTAAGAACTATAGAAAAATGCCTGTTTTGATGCTCTCATGCAAGCAGCCGCCACATCAAAGCAATGCTCATGAAGGGTCGTCAGTTAGACCACAGTCAAAGGTCGTTCCAAAGTCAACATAATCTAATGTTTGCTACCAGCTTTGTAAGCCGAATTAAGAACTACCAGACACTGGACTACAGCCAAGCATCTTCCCATGAAATGAGAAACATCTCGTGATTCCCACTCCTGAACTGAGATGATCAAGCGAAGTGCCCCTATGGTGGCCAGACAGGGGGATTCAAAGGGCACTACCCGAGAGTAACTGAAATTTCCAACAAGAACCTGCACTGGGATCCATGAGATTGCGCTCTTGAGCGTATTTTTACGTATAACACAGTACTCATAAGGCGACTATATGCAAGAAAACTGGTATAGGTACATGGTATGAGGTTACTTCCCAGAGCTCCAAAACGCTGCGCAAAAACAAAGCCACCGTGAAAGTAGCACTACTGCTTGTTATCGGGCCCCAAAATATCACTCACGCTCCCATCAGACGAATGTGAAGGGCTGTAATCCGAGCTCCCAGGCGTATATCTGAATCCATCCGCAACAAAACTGCTGTCTTCGCTTCCGTCACTATCTTCATATGCTGGTAAATCCTCTCCATCGCCAACTTGGCTTCCAATATCAAAATCCCGCGTCGACGAGCTTGAATCTGATTGCGCAGTTGTGACAATTTCCAGGGGAGCCTGTGTTTGCGCGTTGCCTTCTTCCGCGTTGATCATATCGTCAACAACGCTCGCAGCAGTACGGAAATGTGAGATTTCCTCGGCCATTGTAGTTGACATTGGGTCTTCCTCATCTGCAAGTAATGTCTCACGCTTTTCCTCGTAGTCAGAAGATTCATCGTCTGATTCGATCCGTAAGAGATATCTTGAGAATCCATGTTTCTTGGCGGCGCGGCGAACGGCCCGTTTACGACGGCGTTCTTCTCTACGAGCCTGGCGAGATTTCTTGTGTGCTGATCCGCATGTACGTCGGTGAAGAGTGAGCACCAGGAATGCGAAAAGGAAGCCGATTGCGGCGACTCTGACAGCTTTCAGCGTTTTGCGGGGCCCATGGGGTCGCCCATGGTGTGGCGGGCCGTCGGGGGGTCCCAGACGTGGGTGAAAACCTTTGTCGTGTAGAGGAGCAAAATATTCTTGCTCCTCATCTTCAGGTCTATGTGGAGGGCTTGGACTGTCGTGGTGAGGCGGAGGACGATATGGTTCATCGTGCTCTTTACCGTGATGTGGAGGTTCGTCATGATCTGGTTCGTGGTGGTGGAAATCATGTTCTGTGTTGTGTGGGGGTGGTGGTTGTTTTGGGGCGTGGCTAGGGAACTCTGGATGGTGAGGAGGTCCACGATGATGAGGCGGTGGAGGATGATGAGGCGGCGGAGGATGATGAGGCGGTGGAGGATAACGGCAGATTGGCAGTGGGCGTCCAAACTGTGGTTTCGTATGCACTCGACTTGAGTGCGTACTATTGGCCTTTGGTCTGTCATGGGCTGGCTTCTTGGGCCATTCTTTATGTGTTGCCTTCGGGTACCCGGGCTTCTCTCCATAAAATTCATCATCGCCACTGAGCCTGCCGTAGAGACCATGAGCTGCTTTACGAGCCTTATCGGCAATCATTTTCATGACGCACTTCAAGCTGTCGCAGTCTTTGATATCTTCGCCCAAGTTGCCTTGCATGTGCTCAGCGATCATTTGCTCTTTTTCGAAAATTAAGAATTGAAGTTCCTCGAGTTGCGCTTTCATCCAAGTAATTTCTGCAAGGTCTGAGTCGATATCATAACGTGAAAAATCGATGTTCTCTCCGACTGGTTGAAGACCCCCGGGGTTGGGGTTCGCTACGATTTGGTCTGGAATGGAAAGATCCGTTTCGATGTTCATGATCTCCGTTGACCCGGTCTGTCTAAATGCAGCGGAGAAGCCCACATCCTTCATTGCCCTCCCATCAATATAGTCAATGACAAGCTTCAGTAATTGAGCATCTGGCTGCCCGTTGACCTTGATGCAATGAAAATCCCATGTTGCAACGATGACACTCTTTCGCCCCGTCGAGATAGGGCCCTTTCCAGTCAAGACGTTGCCTTCTCGTATTTGCGGAAGGACTTGTCCATCGATCGTAAGGTTTCCATAACCACAAGCCTCCTTAGATTTCAATACATCAATGCGGAGTCCCAGTACTTGACTGGCCCATTCGTCAGCTGGTCTTGAACTGATAGGTACTTCCACGCTGACAAGGGCAAAAGAATGGCCTAAAGAGTCATTATTGTGTTTCCTCGGAAGAAAGGACGTATGAATAAGTTACCAGCAACAGGTTGAGGACGTTCGTCAAACTCTTGGACTTCTGTGATCGGTAGGGCAAGTGCAGATGCCAGCACCGGCGCAAGCAGTAGGCAAGCCTTCATAGGGCCGCGCATGATGAAGAGGTTACCCTCTTAAAGAAGAATAATAAACGGAGTAGTAATATGAAAGTAAAGAATAGAATCCGACTTTGTTGAAGCCTAAATACAGCTAAAATACGAACAACAGAAACAAAATCAAAGAATAGAATAGATGCCTGGGGTGATAACAGAGGATTACTCTCACTCGCACGTTCTCTCCTGGTTCGGCGCGTCTGGGTGGCCTCGAAACTCCAAGGGACTCGTAACCCTTTGCAGGTGGGGGAGACCACTAAACCACAATGGAGCAGATGCTGACGACGCTCTGCCCACACCACCACCACCAACACTCTTCAACCCTGCGAGATTGTGAGGCACGGTTCGACCCGAACTCCGAGCGAGTAGTGGCAGAAAAAGCACGGGTTGCGGTAGTATTGAAATTGCAGTACGCCCGGCGCCGAATAACTGGGACGTTACAAAATAGAACGCTTGAAAGGAGGATTCGCGGTTGATGTAGCGCCCTGGAGACTTACGAGTCATAATAAATCAGATAAGGCAATCTGCACGCGAGAACCAGAAAAGAGAAAACGTTCGGAAGCTGAAGCACAAAAAAGAGATCCCGTAAGAGTGCGCTGGACGTCTGTGTCATGAGGAGAAACTCGTGAGCTGCGAACCTGGGTACGAAGTAAAGTCTTGCCGTAGAGAGCAATTGCAATGTAACAAATCTGCAACGCCTCGTTTGAGCTCATGAAATCTTCCTGCTTTTTTCGGATATCAGGGGTCACTGTAGAACTACCTTCGTACTGTGACATAATCGAAATGATGTATGAAAGAAATCAATGATGACATATGTTATCAGCATTCGGTAACGGTAAACAAAAATAGGAGATACAGTGTCGTGGAATATGCAGAAAGTCTCCAAACTATCGAGTATGGGCATGGGAGGGGAGGGGGAGTCACGCTTTATAGCGCCAAGAGAATTTCTACGGAGACCACAGAGACGCGCCAAAACCGCAATATCAATCCATGAAGCAACCGCCAAAAGATATACTGAACATCTAACCCTCCACAATGGTCAGTAGCCCCTTACTCGCGCGCATGCCGGATTCCTAAAAATTCAAAACATCACCCAAAAATAATTGAGCTTCTGCTAATCAGCTCTCAGCTTCCCCTCGGACTCCTCACAGCCGCGCAAGGCCATCCCATGCTGGTGGAGCTCAAGAATGGCGAAACACTGAATGGACATCTGGTTACGTGCGACACCTGGATGAATCTAACTTTGAAGGAGGTTGTGCAGACGAGTCCAGTACGAGATACCCTTTCCGAATGTACCAAGAGCTATGGCTGTCTATGGTTGAGTGGAATGCGCCTAAAGCTGATATACGTGTTAGGATGGCGACAAGTTCTTTAGATTGCCAGAAGTCTATGTGAAGGGCAATAATGTATGTCACACAATGGGAGGATATTTTCTAGGGGCAAAGGCTGACAAGTGGCAGATCAAATACTTGAGAGTCCCAGACGAGATCATTGATTTGGTGAAGGACCAGCAACAAGGACAACAAAATAGCGGCTACAGAGGAGGTCGTGGTGGACAGAGGGGTGATCATGGCGGAAGAGGTGGTGACAGAGGCCGGGGTGGTAGAGGTGGAGGGCGTGGCCGTGGAAGGGGGAGAGGGTCATGATGAACTGACAATTGCGGCGGGAAAGGGCACGCTTGGCACCATCATTGTGAACATGGCATCTTGATTTAGAGCCATCACAGGGGTCCCACGGGGGTACGAAATCGAAGTCTCGAGCTCTGGCATAAATGCAGGGAGAGCTAGAGCTGTGCAATATTGCAGTCACATACCTTCAGACTTACCACCAAATAATTTCTCGAGCTTTAAGTCTAATAAAAGTGATACATGTAAAGAGAAACCTGTGTATATATCTTCTCACGCATAACCAGCGTCATTTTTCAAAATAAACAACGGTTTTATACTTTACGGATTCCACGTGATGGGGGGTACAGTAATCAATAAATTCGCCAGATTTCCCGCGTCCCGAGAACCATCAAGTCTTGCACCCAATGCAGGTAACTCGAATACCAATCGACGGACTATGGCGCTGTCTTTGTCCCTCCATCGATGCTATTGCTGCACTCTGCAACCCAGTCTCCGCCTACCATGCCCAAAAATACTCAGTTCGCGCTCCTATCGATAGCAAAAGCTTCGCCAAACCGAGTCGTCGAAATATCCACAGGTCTGCAAGAGCTCGATACCAACAAGCTGACAACGATGCCGCTCTTCAAAAAGCTCTGAATAGTGACCGTGGGGTCGCACGCGGTTTTCCGCAGACTGGAGAGGGACGTTGGAAAATTCCAAGTCGGCCACGACAACAGCCAGCTGATGATCCTTCAAGCCAATATGTGCCCAAAGCAATGGACACCCAGAAGAAAGTCCGCTATCACTTAACGGCGGGGGAAGCCGATATGCCCCCTTCTCCGGAGATACTACCCACTGCGGACGAGATTTGGTACCAATACGACCGTCTACGCAGCTTGAGGTTGAAGGAGGGCGCGTTTGAAGAAATCACAAAGTTGGTTGAGTGGATGTTGACGGTTGCTGGGGAGAAGCCGTCTCTAGTGCATTATGAAGCTCTTATAAGAGCAAACGCTGATGCCGAGAATGGGAGTGTGGAGGCCGTGAAGTTGCTATTGAAAGAGATGAAGGAGGAAGGTATTGAATCAGACTCGCAACTATGCCATGCCGTTTTACAAGTTTGTACATCCTTGTTCATATCTTCTGGGTCAAATTGCTAATTAGATGCTTGATAGGTCCTAGCTATTCATCCTGATTATCTACTGAGGAACGAAATCATGCAAGAGATGAAAGAACGCTGGTTCGGGCTCTCTCCCGAAGGATGGCATAATCTTGTTATTGGCCTTCTACGCGATCGCCAATATGAGGTAGCGATGGACAAGTTGGAGCAGATGCGATCAGACCAAATACAAATTCAACCGTGGCTATACGACATCTTCACCTATCAGCTTTGTGAGGCCGGCGAACTTGACGAGGCGTTCCAGATGCTGAGTTATAGATTTGAGCATGGTAGACAAAATATCTCGCCCAGCCTCTGGTTTTATCTGCTCGACAAATTTACCAGCGAGTATCACGTAAGACTTAGGGTTTCATGCCACCTAGCTGACAATTGCTAATCATTGTGTACGCAGTACCAGGGCACTAGTTACATCTGGAAACTCCGAGTAGTTCCAAATTACCTCAACCCCTCGGACGGGATATGTACCAATGCCCTCAATGTTGCGGCTCGAAATGCAGATCCCGCTCTCGCAACTTCCGCAATTCGTATTCTTTCATCTCGACGCACTGCTCTATCACCCTATCACTATGAGGCGCTTCTAGGAGCCTATATTGGATCAGAGGACCTCAACACAGCCCTACGAATCCTTGGAGTCATTCAAAAAGCCGGCTTCGAACCAGATTCAGGCACAACCCGTCCCATATTTACCTACCTATCAAGTTCCGAAACTCTGCCTTCAAAGGCATGGAAACTACTGAAGTCCCAATCCAAAGAGGGTCATATTATACATATCGCAGCCGTCAATGTAGTCATCGAAGCATGCATTAGATTAGGATTCTTTGAGCGTGCCGTGGAAATGTACAAAGAGCTACATACAGTATGTGAAACCGGGCCGAATATCGACACCTTCAACATCATTCTTCAAGGAGCCGAGAGAATGGGCACCAAAACCACGGCTATGTTTCTTGCTTCTGAGATGATTGCCCTTGGCATTAAGCCTGATTTCCTGACGTATGACCGATTAATCATGGTTTGTCTTCAAGAAGATGATTATGAAGATGCGTTCAGGTACCTTGAAGAGATGATAGCTGTTGGCATGGACAAAATCGAAAATGGGCAAAAAGGGTGGTATATGAGAAAAGGCACTGCGGTTAGTTTGGTGGAAAAATGTGTCAAGAATCATGATAAGCGGGCTTGGGAAATCCTTGCTGAGATGGACAAGAGACGCCTGCCGAACCGCATGTTGAAGCAGTGGGCAACACAACTCTGGGGCATCAAGAATTTAAATCCGGAAGTTTCGCCGCAGAGCTCGGATAAGCTGGGGCAAGTGGCATGGTAGATTATCTGTGGGAGTGGCAGCATCGTAAGATATCCCGGATTCTATATATGTAAAAAAATCTGTTACCATACTTGTGTCTCTTTTACAATTCTTGCCTCTTCCGCTAAGTAAATGCGGGAGATCTGCTATCTAAAGCTTGACGCGGAAAAGTCCCACTCCCAACCGATGCTCATTAGAAATGGAGAATACCACCTAGTTGTCTCGTCCGTTTCGAAAATGTTGCCTTGAGTCTGAAGATTTTTTGGGCCACTGAGTTTGAAACGCTTCTGTTCTTTGAATGTTCTTAAAAGAAGCACCATGCGAAGTTCGTCGATGGCTTTCAAGATAGTGTGAACTTGGTCAAATTACTACAGTCTTTCACACATCGAGCTCTTCGTATCACAACTCAGCATTTCATCACAATGCTCAAGGTTCTCAGACTCAGAGTCAAACCCGGGTCCAAGTCCTGCAGGTTGCTGGTATAGGCAAATGCAATTCATTTGAGGCCCCAAGTACCATGCCCGATCACGAGTTAACCCAAAATTGGCGACTTAGAGTCGTTCCTCGGACTCGGGCAATATTGTATCAATTCTTTTTGCCGTTTCCCCCTCCGAGCCCGTTATATCATGGCTTGGACTCCACGCCTCGCGCGACATTCTGAAGAAGATATCAAATCATGATTTATCTAGATCAGCATATATTCTGCTTGATGAAGTAGTATTAGTCGAGTTTTAAATTGGTAGAACACGAATTTCGAGAAGCCGAGTGGTACGAGGGAATACAAACACGCGTCCGTCATATGCCATCCATTTGTTTGGTAGGCAATATTCATTCTTGATTCTGAGCTGTCTGTATTGACATATTTTATATCAAGTACATTTGGGATGATCTTTCCTCCAAACTACGCTCTGAGCTGGGGCTTTGGCCGATCGTGAGTGATCTTCGGATATCAATATTGTCACTGTCACACATTACCACTCTGAAGGCAATTTCTCAACTTTGAATCGTATTTCGGGTTGTTTTCCCAGGGAGGAGCATTCCGATAGAAAAGTATATAAGGCAGTATGATATCGCTTCACTCCCAACTGCAATCTAACTACCAGGCCATATTTTTACTACGCTGGCACATCTACCACTGTACTTTTCCTCTGACCATGAAGCGTGTCCTTTTTTTCACATTGATCCATTTCGCAGCTCTTGGCGCCAAAGCCCATGCCGCCTGTGGATTTGTTCCTGCATTCATCCACGAGAGCATTAGAGACCACGCCGATGATCCGGCCATCAAGCAGTCAGCCGAACTCGCTCTGCAACATCTGAACCTCGTCCATGGCCAGAGAACCCAGGGATTAGGCGGCAATGGAATTCTTATAGACGATGACGACAAAAACCTTCCAAACGAAGAGACACCAGCAGGCGAACAGGAAATTGCCGACGAGACAAAAGCGCTATCCAACGCCGACAAGGCCGCTACAAACTCCACTTCAGTCGAGACCCCAAACAGACGTCGACAAGCTGGGCAAGTAAACAAGTTCGTTTACAATAACGATCGGATTTGTACCGCTGCCCCGCCAAAGACACTGGTGCGAAAGCCAGGTTCACCGGTAGCAACAGACGAGAACGTGAACAACATCTGGGACCAACTCGCTGTCATCTATGACTTTTACAAGACCCAATTCGGCCGCAACAGCTTCGATGGCAAAGGGGGTGCTCTGCATGGTACTGTGCATTTCTGCTCTTCCTATAATAATGCATTGTGGGACGGTATCCAGATGCTGTTTGGGGATGGAGATGGAACATACTTCAACAGCTTCACGGGTCTGATCGACGTTACCGCCCATGAGGTTACGCATGGTGTTATCCAGTATTCTTCCGACCTAGATTATGAAGGCGAGTCGGGAGCTTTGAATGAGCATTTGGCGGACGTGTTTGGGATTCTTGTGAAACAGTATCAGCTGAAACAAACTGCTGCTCAATCTAATTGGCTGATTGGCGAGGGGTTGATCAAGGGGGCGAGAGCTTTGAGAGATATGGTAAGTCTAGTCTTGAGTCTCCTCCCGATAAAGTCGTCCGGCTGGGACAAACTCTCCAGTCCTGACCCCACTTACTTTGATCATAATCTAAATTGCTCTCGAAAAGAAATGCTAATACCAAACTCCAGGCAAGACCCGGAACCGCATACGACCTCCCTCGTCCGAATCCCGTAGGCAAAGACCCCCAACCCAACAACTACGACAACATATACCGAGGGCGATATGATCTGGGCGGCGTACACGTCAACTCTGGTATCCCGAACCGCGCTTTCTATCTCACTGCGACTTCCATTGGTGGTTTTGCTTGGGAAGTTCCTGGTCAGGTGTGGTACAAGACGATGACGAGCCCGAAACTGCCGAAAGACGCCACGATTTCTTTCTTTGCTAGGTTGACGATCCAGATTGCGAGGGACACGTATAATGGGACTATTTCTGATGTTGTGAGACAAGCGTGGGTGACAGTTGGAGTGCCATTTTAATGAGGTTCCCAGGCTTTCGTTCTGTTGGCAACTGGGTGAGGAAGAATGAGGTGATGGGTGGGCTGTATTGTGGTTGTGAAGGAAAAGAATCGTCGAAGATATGCAAGACGGATGATGATTGTTGGGATTTCTACTTCTTATAGGGTATTTTTGAAGACTATTGGATGCGGATGCGGAATTATTTGCAAGTTACAGATGTATTCAGAGTTCTAATGTGCACTAACTCCTACAATCGCACACCAAAGTCCCGTCATCTATCCTTTATAATCTAAGTACACCTCTCCATAATAATATATAGAAACGGACCAAGTAGTGTCAAACTGAAATTTTACAAAACAAGAAATGCTAGTTTCCGCCGAAGTCATTGTCCATTCTTCTGCTCATCAACCCTGAATTGGGTCTTGGCAAGCTTAGTCGGTCCCTCAGAAAATGCCCGTACTTGAACATGAAGGTCAACAGCGTACTAAAAAGCGCAAGAGCAAGACCATTTACTTGAGTCCTAATATTGTGCAGGAACTGGCTTGCAAAAAGAGGCGCAAAACCACCAAGGGTGTTCCGCTTCAGACTTGCGCTCCAATAGAAGGGGATGGATTCACGCCATACCAGTCGAAAGCGAAGTTATATGTGGACTCGAAGATGCAAGATATTTCAATTACAACTCGAGCAAGAGGGAGTGGTGGGAGTTACCCGTTGGAGGTTAGCGTACTGTGTGAGCCTGTAGACAGAGAGCCCGATGGAGAGGAAGGCGGCACACACAAAACGCCGTGGAAGCGCAATTTTGGCAGGATACGACGTTCGTTTGCTTTCATGATAGATTTGTACTTCCGGATCTGCAAGAAGTTGGCGGCGAAGCCGATGGTTACACTGATTCAGAGCGAGACATAGGGAAAGCCCAAACGGAACCAGCATTACTTCTTCAACATCAATCGGGAATTTTACCAGCAAACTTCAGACTACCCTCGCTTTCCCTGGAAAGTAATCGGAATAATCGACGGGAAATGGAAGGTCACACACCAAGTAAAAGCAACCCACAAGCCGAATGCAAAGACAACGGGCTCAGCACTGAGCATGTGGACTACTTCCACCAACGAATTCTGAAGCACCTCTTTGATATATTTAGCTTTGAGATCCATCTCTGCGCGATATCTGCCGTCACCTGTTGCAATTCTGAGTTGTTTTGCACGCCTGTGAAGCGTCACACCATCTCGTGTTTCCCGAAAGCAGACGGCGATCACGGCTACAAGAGGCAGATTTGGCAATCTTTGAATCGCTTCCACCAATCTCCAGCTGATTGTTTCATCAATGAACCCGGCATGGATGGAAGCCTATACCGTGTCCAGAGTAGTAACCAACATAGGAGAAGCAAGCTATCGGGACAGCTGTGTGATCGCCGGATCGGGACGATGAATATCACTGTATGTTCCACCAAGATAGTCTCGACATATCCAAAAAGCCCGGGCGGTGCCCGCATGACAAAGATCGCTGTGATGTTATTCCCGAGTGTCAATTCTATCAACACGATGACGAAGTATGCATAGGTCCCGACATATATAACTCTCCGACCGACAAGCTCACAGGAAGGAGCCAGGAAAAGCGGTGCAATGGCACAAGCGAAATTGAAGCAGAATATTCCGAGCTGGCCGAATCCAGTGTGTTTTTCCCGGATCGAGAACATTAACAGTTTGGACAATGCCGGGAAAGTGTCTCAGAGATGGTTAGCGCTTAGCCGTTCTTGCCTGTTTTTCGATGCTTGAGGTCTTACCAGAATTAGGACGGGCCTTATTTTTGGTGCCGGAAGCCACTTATCCAACTGGCCGCGAAGTGAGGGTGAGACTAGTGAAGAGTAGATGATGAGAGCAAGTCGAAATTGGACTTTAAAGGAAATTGACATTCAAATCCGTATCCCAAGAGGTAATTCTGAAATGATTTGAGTGTGTTGCACGTGCCCCTGCAGTCCCAAAGCAGTCGAACGCGAAAGATATTGAAAAGTGGAGGTTTAACCAAACGTATGAGGAATAAGAAAGGCTGATTCCCATTGCTACATGGGACTTCTTTGAGATATTGTACATTTTTTTTGCTTCATGGCGAAATATCCAAGCTGGACAAGCACCACAAACCACACATCTCGAAAAAAAAGGAAAGTCATCAATCATCAATCATCAATCATAACCCACCCCACACGACTAATTCACCTCATCCACCCTCTAACCCCCCTACTATCCACCCCCGTCCCCTCCAATCTCCTAAGACTATACCTCCCATTCCCCTCCCTTCCTCCCTCCCCACTCCTAACCCTCGCCTCCAAGCTATTCATCGCCGCATTATTAAACCACTTCTTCCAAAGCTTATACCCGAACGCCCCCCTGCCCCTCTTATGCGTCCAATACGTTTCCGTTCTCTTCCTCGGCTTAGGACGACCATGATAACCTAAACATCACCCCCATAAAATTAGCTAAATTCTTCCCTTTCCGGCAAATTTGGGGGAGAGACTTACATATTCCTTTATGACCCGCTTTCCTCCTCGTAAACTTCCCACACGTCCCACACCACCGCAACCCAACAGGCATCCATCCCCTAAGTCTCCTATACAACACCCCATTCCGACTAAAACACTCGCAGTGTCCCCAATAATGCTTTGCTTTACAACGTTTCGGATTCCGAGCTGCGTCTGTTATACGCAGCCCGCGCTTCTCGGCTTCAGCGAGAGCGAGAGAGTGGCAGGTTGTGCGGTGAGGTTGACCTGGGGTTGGGTTTTGGGTGGGGTTGGGGTTGGAGTGGGAGCAGAGGGTGGTGTTGTCGTTTGTGTCGAGGCGGATGGGTGTTTTGGAGGGGGAGAGGGCGTAGAGGTATTTGCTGGGGGTGTGTTAGTTCGTTGAAGGGAAAGGGAGAGGAGAAGGGGAGGTACCAGGTGAGGCGGAGACAGGTTAGGTCGCAGGGG
>Ga0247778_1000590_pt1 | contig 38442 bp, 42 predicted proteins | sample UWRJL049202B5_FD_179939 | JGI IMG/M metagenome (GOLD analysis project Ga0247778, IMG submission 179939) | Plant litter microbial communities from Arlington Agricultural Research Station in Wisconsin, United States - UWRJ-L049-202B-5 | ecosystem: Environmental > Terrestrial > Plant litter >...
GGTCTCGAAAAGGGGGCTTGGGGCTTGGAGCTTGGGGGGCTTGGAGGGGCAAAGGTCCACGTCAATCAAAAGTTCGGTCACAAGGCAAAAAGTGAAAGACAGAATAATCAATCACACGACATCGAGACATGGAAACACAGAAGATTGAAAACGTAGTTTGTTGTAAGTTTTGAGAGTTATGTGTCTCTGATCATAGTACAGACAAATGACTATGTAAGAGACTGATCTAGCCAGCCAGTAACATTATCCCATAAGGTATATTTCGCTCCCCAACGCCATCGCAATGCAAATGCAGACATAATTTCCTGGGTGTCCATCTATGAACATCAAATCATGCCACCCATATGCTCCTGTGATGCCATGCCAAACAAAAGAAAATCGTAGTTTTTGATATCCCCCACTATTACACGTATTGCCTCTCCTTGCCCAAGAATCTCGAGAAAATGTTTCCCCCAAGTCTAGGCTTCTTCGCAGGCTTCTCCTCTAGTGGCTCCCGCTCAATCTCATAAGGCAGCATGCTGTGCTTCCCTGCACCAATATGCTGATTCGCAATGTGAACGTGAACAATGTCGCGCACAACATGGGTTGGACTCTGGCTGTATTGCCGTGGTAATCTGTCGTAAGATGGTTCGACCTGCTCAATGTAGCTGCTACCGATACTCGAGACTGGGGTGCCCTGTCTGGAGTAGTTGGAGGATCTGTAAGATGAAGCTGAAGACGAGACTGAGGAGTAAGTGTCTGCAGTTCCGCTTCGGGACAAATCGGGGACTTCGGTGGCGGGTGGTGGTGAATCGTAGGTCATGACCGAAGAAGGATGTGCGATAACGGTGCCAGCTGGATCCAGATATTGCCTTTGGTAGAACATTTGATCCTTCTCTTCATAGGTGGAGGCCCAATATTGACTGGTGGCCTCATATTGAATGCGAGCTGCCTCCTCTTCCAATCTCTGCTGCTCTCTGATAGCTCTCTTCCTGTTCTCCTTGATGCGCGTATGCTCCTCGTGTCGTAGAATTTCGCTTCGGATTGGTGCCAAGAAGGGATCGAGGTGCAGGTAGAGGTCATCTTCCGAGATGTTGAGGTCCCAGTCAAGGAGGTAAAGAAGTTGCTTTTCCATCAAATTCACTTCTGTCCGTGAAAACCCGAATGGCTCGAACCCCCGCACACAAGAGTACTCGGCCCAATGCTTGTTCTTTGGCGACGAGTCATTGAGGAACTTGGCGGAAAGGATGAGTGCTGCAAGGAAGATGCGGTGGACAGTACACTTCAAGCCCTTTGCAACAGGAGGTAATCGCTTCTTTAGACGCTCGAGGTAGACCAAGGTAGTCATAAGAGTTGGTACTTGAACATTTGACTTTCGGACCAGTGAACTGATGAATCGCTCGAGGGAAGGAAGGTCTGGTTCTGAGGGATCGTTCGGAGGCGTTTGGGGTGGCGAGGGTGGTAGTCGACTCGAGTGAGTAGTAGCTGGAGTTTCGCACTGGATGACTTCTTGTGCCTTGTCTGCGAGGTATTGGATCATCTCAGAACTGACGGGTTTGTAGATGAAATGCTCGAGCGCCTGCTCATTCAGAGCCTGGGGTATGCAAGACATGATTGCTGTGACTGTATGTGGTGTGTGCTATGCTATACTATGCCGACGACGAAATGCTGGATGCGGGGAGATGCTGAGAGCAGAACGAAGATGCACGATGCTCAAGCAAGATAAAAGAAAAATAAAAAGAAGGAAGGAAGGGTAAGATATGAGGCTCGAAGGGCTAAGAGTTGGAGGTATAGTCGTATTGTTGTATTGTGCCGAGCGAGTTGACAATAGCAAGCCACAGCAATTGTGGAGTAGTATTGTGTAAGTCGGTTTGGCGGAGCGGAAGGCTGACGTGAAGCGAGGCTGGGGATGTGCACGCGGAGGCGGCGTCGTAATTGGTGAATGGGCGGCGAGGATTATTAGCGGAGCGACGGTCAAGGGGCACCGGGATTAGGATTGGCAGGCGTAGGATTGAAGCAGAACCCGTAGGAGTAGGAGTTGGTTTGTAGGCGAACAACGAATAAATCGAATCCCAAAGGAGCAGAGGGAGATATCCGGCCAGCGGACTGAAGTTGAAGTACGAAATCCAGAAATCCAAAAATCCAAAAATCCAAAAATCCCGAAGGCTTTACGTCCTCGGTGCTGGCGCAGCAGCAGAGCTATGCAAATTCCGCGGCCAAAAGGTTAGGTAAACCCAACAGACGGAACGGCGAGGTTGACAATAGATATAATCTAGATCCAGACGCTGCGAGTGCACTGGGCAGCTCACAAATCACAGATCTGACAGGTTGTATCGTAACCCCGTCGTCGACAGCAGTAAGCTGCGTCTGGTGTGCTGTGATGTCCACGCAGGAGAACAACAACCCTGTCGTGAGAAGCCTCGCTTGCAGCCTGAAGGATCTGCCCGGGCTGAGGTGCTGCCGCTGCCGCTGATGCGAGAGCGATGTAGGTCTGAGTAGGCGTAGATGCTGATTACACCTTCTTCTTACACCTTTAATTGAAAGGAGTAATGGGAGCGAGCTCGATGGGTAGATATTATTGTACAGTCCCTGGAAGTCCACGGCCGAGTTATGCGCGGATGATAGATGCGAAAGCCAAAAGCAGAGTCAAGCCGTCCAAGTCTGGGAGTGCACAGACGCTCGTACGTCTGTGTTTCGTTTCTTGTTGTTTCGTGCAAGTCGAGAATAATGTACTCCTGAGGGGGAATGTGACGAACTTCCTGCAACTGCCTCTATCTGGATTCTGAATCTTCGACAACCGGGTCAGAAGAAGAATGCGAGTGAGTGCTCGGGCGGTCAAGGCGGAAAGGGGGTGAAGCGGGATGGTGATGGTCCTTTTGAGAATTTACACTCGGGAGGTTGGTGGAGGATATATATGAACTCGCTGCATGTACTGTACGGGACGGGGATGAGAATGGGCGGTTTGGGGGTTGGTCCCTTCGCGGCCGCTGTGTGGATTGTATGGACCCAAGGGCCTGATGAACAGGAGTTTACTTGGACTGGATTCTTCCCTACTGTAAACCTTTCCTTGCCCCGATCCGATTATTTCGGTCTCCAGTAAGGAACTTGACCCTTCAATGCGCGATGGTTGGCCAGCCTGGTTCCCTGGAGTTTCCAGCAGCTCCAAATAGGGTGGACGAGGGGTCGTCGAAGTGGCCCGCTCTAGCTAGAGGCGCCGGCGCTGGCTGATGCTCCTTGTTTCAGCGGGAGCAGGGCGATCAGGGCGCCAGGGGTGTTGCTCCACAGGAATGGTCACTGATTTGTCCACGCTGCGGAAGTAAGGGTGTGGCACCGTGGCACTGGGGATGCGCAATGCTTTCAGTGCTCTTCTTGGATTTCTCTGGTCGTCGTCGTCTGTCGATATCCAGCAGTGGAACTCTGGCACAGGAATGGGAAGGGAAGGGAAACAGGAACAGTGGAACCACAGATCTCAGGAGGTTTCGTTTCACCCAGCTTGCCCTCCAATAGAATATCGCTGCAAGGCCTTATGTCGGGAGGATTGCGATCTTCCAGTGGCTTAACAAATAATGCAATAGCAAACGATCAAACCGTACCGTCTGGCCGAAAGCGTCGACTTTGGTCCGGAAGGTTGTGCGTCGGTCGAGGATAGATGGATAAAATCGTCTCTCCGTCGTCTCTGGTTTATCTAGTTATGCACGAAGCATGAAGGGGAACGGGGGAGGTTGGACATATTATTATGGCACGGCCAATTAATCTACATCATGTATAGGGTTCCGTGTGGTATGGGTGAGTCGTTCATACGCAGTGAGGGCTGGCGGTGTGATGTCTCTTTCTGCATCTTCCAACGGTCATCCATTGCCGTCTCCTGCCTTTGCCTGCCAACTCTCATGCCGCAGAGAAGCCGCGAAGGAGGCCCCTGTGGCCATCGAGGTTAGGATAAAGAACTCGGCAGGTGATGATGCTGCTGACGATCAATCCCGCCTCCCAAAATCATGCATCGTCAAAAATACGGTGGGGTCGCTTGTCCACTTGCCACCTGATTGTACCACGCGTATTGAGGCTTTGTAACCCACAACAGTGGCCGCGGCGAAGGGTGTTTACTTTTCACCACGCTTCCGGTTGGTATTGGGCAGCTCTGGGGAAACTCATTAATGCAGGTAGGTAGCTGGGTGGGCTGGAAGAGCACAACGTCGAGGCTCATCGCGACTCACGTTCCGCTGGACATTAATAATAATTGATAATTAAGCTGAAGAAAATGGCCGGAAAGTGCGTCTTGACTGTTGACTGGCCTCGGCATCGGCATGCGCGAAGCTGGGATGATCAAATGTCAAGATTTGTGCAGAGAGAAAGAAAAAAAGGAGGCGACGGTGGGGAAGCGAGAGAAGGCTGGGGCATGAGTTGGTGAGGCGAAGTCTTGACAAAGTGAGTTCCGCGACATCGATTGGCTATGGCACTGAAACAAACAGGCTTCTAGAGCCCTTGGGTGCGCTCACCTGCCACATCTTCACTGCCACTCCGTAAAGTCACGACCAATGTCTGCTGCGAAGCGGTACCGCACTGTTCGAGATGCTGTCTACGGCTGTATTTCCGCCTCTTGAACTTGGAGATGAGGGGTGTTGGAAGACCAAGCAATGCGCCTCGTATCATTCGTGGTCACGATGTCTCCGTGTCAGCTCGTAATTTTCTTTTCAAACTCCCATCAGACACCAGAACTTGTCCTTTCATTTCTTCACTAATCGCGGGGTCGCCAGAGAGGGCAAAGGGGGCAACTACTGCGCTGCGACGCTGTGGCTGTGCGTGGAGCTTGTACTTCCGTACCCCGATTTCATCTTTTCAATCTTCGAAGCCGCCGGGTTGGCGTCACCGGCAATCTCTCTGCCTGCAAGGCTTCACTTCAAACTGCTTACGAAAACCGCAGCGCTTGTGTCATCTTGATCTGAAGTTGCGCGGCTCTTTGCATCATCGCATCGCACAAGCCACCAGTACTTAGGCGCTCTCGGTCTTCTGAAGCCGTCCATGCTAAACAGCCAGTCCCTCATCTATAATGAGAGCGTGTCGCCCGTCCTACAGGATGGCGGTTAGCCAGACGGCGCCTAGGAGCATCCCCGCGCGGCTGAAGGGTTCCAGCAAGCGCTGAGTCCTATTTTCAATCTCCTGTCGTGCGCCAATCCTAAACATCTAAAATTGTTTTCAAAATACTCGTTTTCTCGTGTGTATTTCATTTAAAGAGTTGCTGAGCCCACTTTCTGGATCCTGCGATGCTGAAGGACGTGTTTCGAAATATCGCGACGTACAGTTGGTAGGAAGTATGCGCCTCTGATCCTATTCGAACCTCGGATCATCCTTCCTTGGCAGATTCAACTTTTTGTTCATTATTGGGTTTCTTTGTTTCATAGATTCTCCATAATGGTTGCTATATGAACCAGCTGAAGGCCCGCCAATGTTGGAACTTGTCCGAATTGCTATCGTCGTGGAGCAGCATTGCGTATGTCCGCCAAAGCTATTCGTCGATCAAATCGTCTTAATCCTTTGAAGCTGATCATCAGCATCACTAGCCGTCCTCGCACAATCTCACCGAATAGAGAAGCAACAAGTACTACTTTTACCTCAATATTCCAACGATCGTGGCTTGTGTCTGACACAAGTACCAGCCAACCGCAGTAGTGTTTTGTTGGGTTTGTACCCCGGATTACATCACGCCTCGCCTCTACATGATCCTCTCTACGCCTCTACATGTGCATACCCTTGAGATCACCATCGCCTACAAGATTGGCCTGATTGGAAGATCGGACGGGAAGTAGGGTAGATATTGAGCCTCACTGGATCGCTCCCGTCACTTTGAAACATCTCGAGGGCACCTACAGAGCGACTCGCCCACGCCCTGCGCAGCTCACAACACCCTCAATCCCTTTTGCCCAGATAGGGCATTGTAGTTCCTGGCAAGTATTCCAACAACTGCAATGTCATCATTTACAAATATGTAGGCTCACGGCGACAAGTCTCACCGATTGTTGATCGAGATCTTACAAACTTATCACTGCGAAGATGCAGTGCGGTTTCTTCCCTCGTCCCAGTGGACGATTGTGTGACCTCAGACGCCTTCCTCCTTCCTTCACCAATCACACTTCGCGTTTGTTATCTTTCCCCAAATTTTGATTTGTTGCCCGTTTATTTCCAGCCGCATCAGTATATTTATGGGTGGTGTTGTGAGAAAATCCTTCGGATCTCTGACGCCCGTCCAACTGCCATCTATGAATAAGCTTATGCAAGGGAGCAACGGGTCGTTTATCCACTCTTGAGAGCCGACCCAGCGTCTTGGGATAACACCCGTACATAGGCGAGGGAGGGAGAGCGTCAGCGTTGTATTACGCTCCGCGTACTGTAAATAGCCCTGTGCAGATCCCCTGGTCTCCTTCATAACGTTCATAAGCCGCCTTGCATTGCATACTCAAGGGAGTAGTAATACTTGGAAATAGGATCAATTCTTCTATTTATTGGGCACATTCTTTCCCTTTTTCACGATGCAAACAATTTATTGGAAACCGCTCACGAGGGAGGCTTTTCGAGAATGTCAGCAAGGCTTCCTTTCAATTATTTATGTTGTGGAATCCAGATGAATCCACATATCTCACCTTTTCACCGCTCTTCTTACTTCCAATTATACTTGTTTCATTTCAAGAACTCAATGGGTATCCAATATTCACAACGTCTACACTCCTGGAGCCCGAAGGAACCCTTTTCTCAAGGAACTAAATACAGCGAAAAAAATCCGTGTCCAATATCTACCACTCCTTTTCATTATTCCGAGGCCTCGTCATCCCATCCTCCTTGTTCCACCAAGAACCTCCTAATCCTGTCCTTAACACCCGTCAATTCCGTCCCAAGCGCACTGCTCCATAGCTCCTCCACACACCGGACCTTCTCTTTCAGATCATCCGTCAGCCGTACCTCCTCATCCTTCTCCACAGCCCTCAACTCCCTCTCTACCTCCTCTTCATCCTCGCCCTGCGCAACTCGTTGCGTCTTCATCAATCTACAGTTCGCAATTGTCACACCGCTTTTAACTTCATGCAGCAAACACAGCAAGTTCGTCTGGCTCTCAATAAACTGGTACGTGCTCTTCTCGCAATGCCCCACAAGACTATACAAATACTGCATCGGAAATGCATAATACGCCGGATTCTCCTCGTACTCCGCAGCTGGGATCTGGATCTGGAAATTGCGCAAGTTGTCTTTAGGAACTTTCTCCGTGATTCTGGATAGCGAAGGCGCTATATCCCAGAACGCGCTGAGCTGCACTTCTACCCCGCGGACCACATTCTCTTCTATGATGTCCATGAATTCCTCTGTGCGTTTCAGCACTTCTTGCTCGAATGCTAGTTTGCGTTTGCGTGCGTCTTCGGCGAAGAAAGTTTCAGCGTGTTTTATTTTCTCTTCGTTGCGTGCTAGGCGGTAGGGCGTCGTTACCATGTCCCGGTAACGGTTATTGCGGTCTGAGAGTAAGTCAAAGAGTTCTCTATGTAGCTGCTCACGGGCTTCAAAGATCCATTTTAGCAGTGTGAGCTTTTCTAGCAGTTCGGGCTGTTCATCGCCTTCTTCTTGTGTTAGATTCGGGCTCGCTTCTTGTGCGTCTACGAAAAGCTTTGAGCGCAATTGCTCGAAGAGCTCAGTGGCTCGAGCTACCCGTTCCATTAGTAAGTCGTTCAGGGGAATCACGACCTGCGATTGGAAGAGTTCGAAGTCTGTCTTTGATGCTTCTTTTGTCTTTTCTTGCTCGTTCTGCAGGGCTGTTTCTTCAATCTTTGCAGCGTCTGAGTACGACATGCTGCCAGCTGCGATTTCGCGCTGAATATTCGCGCGGAGGGAATCTCGACGGTTGGAGGCTGCGGCCGTATTTTCGTCATGTATTTGGGCCGAAGTCTTGATGAATCGCTCTTTATTTGCCTCGACCTCGGTGAAGTCGCTGAGCACGCGAACTTGTGTGCGAATTGAGGTAAGATCTGGGTGATTATTGTTGACTGCTGGGTGATGGCGAGGATAAGGTGGTGGGAGTGTTACAAGCCGAGATACATCTAGGTGATCCGGATTAGGGGTCATGAGTGCTGGTGAGAAAGCAACTGGGGACTTGGAAGATGTTTGGTGGAGTTGCGGGGATGGTGCAACTTCTTCGTGCCAGCCAACTTTTTCAGGTGGATATTCATCAGGTCCATATCCCGTTGGATTACTGGGTCCTGCAGCAGTCATCCCTCTGTTGCTTTCGAGTGCTGAGGGATCTCCATTTTGAAGAGCTTCCCGCAGCTCACGCGGCATACCCATGTATTTAGACTCCCGCTTCGACCGCTCCAGTCTCATCGAAGGGGTACCTTGTGAGCCTTCCTGACTCACTTCCCACCACCTGCTTGAGGGTCTGCCTCTCGAATCCGACCCATCTAGGGCCTCGCTCACACTCATACTAGGGATCGGTGACAAAGATGGCATGTAGCCTGTCCACCAAGTTGACTCAGGCCTTACTTGTGCCGGAGAAGACGCAGAAGATCCCGATGCCGGCTCAGGTGGGAGTTGGGTCTGCAGCTGAGGAGTATCATGCAGTGCAGCAGACAAGGACCCTCTATGTGACCGCGCGCGAGGGGATAGGGGTGCATTAGACGATTCAGGGGTCCATCCACTTGACCGCGATACATTCGATTCCCGGCGAGGGCTGTTGTAGGGCCGAAACAGATCTCGTGTCAATTCAAGAATCTCGGATCCCATTGCATCTATAGCCGTTGCATATCTTTCTCGCCTAAGGCGGGATTCAGTGACAATGAAGTCGGCGAACATACGAACCCGCTCACTGTCGGTTGATGCTGCCGCCTCCTTCACGGCAAAAGCTTTGTGCCGTTCAATAGCAGCGCGAGAAAAGTGGTCTGAGGGCGATAGTTGAGACATTTCACTTCTAGTTGACTGTCGGGATGTGGGCCTTGAGTTTGGCTTCGATGGGACTAGAGGGACCGTGGCCGTCTCATTATTAGGCATGTGAAGAATGTGAGAGATGGGACGAGCCGGTGAGCCTAGTGAAAGTTTCGACTGCGGTGGAGGAGTTGGCAGTGCCTTGGGAGGTATTGCTGGTGAGCTTTCCGAATATGGATTGTTGATTCGACCAGGCGAGAATGGTGGCGTTGGAGCTTCAGGTCGACTCGATGAATCGGGTGGACGAGGAGTAGAGCCTCTTGATCCCGTGCCTGGACCGGGAGTTGTACGCATAGACAATTCAGCCGACTGTGGAGTTTCCCCGCTTCCGGACGGGAACCTCGCGCTTCTTGGTGTTGACTTTGTAATTGTAGACTTACGAGTAAGCTGTGTTGATGGGACTGCGACTTCGATTGGAGTGATTGCTTCAACCCAAGGGTTATTGGAATTTTCTTCCGCGCTGGTTGTTGCCGGCGTTTTAGCGCTTTTTCGGGCTTTGCTCTCATTTCTTCTTTCACGAATACTCTTTGGCTCGCCCCTTACATGACTAGACCTGTTTAATCCCGAGGAGCTTGAGCCAGAATTAGATTCTGCACCTATTGTGCTAGAACTTATACTGGATGTATCAATCGTAAGTCCTCTATTAGGGGACCGTCCCCTTCCTGACACATCCTCTTCGACCCAGCCAGCAGGTGTTGGGGGAACTGGGCCTAGTTTTGACATGGGACCGGGCCGACGAGTTGGAGGCGAGACTATTCGATCTGTCGATCGACTCATGCTCTGTGACCGGGACTGTGGTGGTGGACCTGGAGGAGGTGGGGGGAGTGGCATCCCTGGCTCCCATCTTGTTGATGATGAACCTCGCGAGCGTGATGATGACGGTGTACTTATGGCACCTGTAGATGCGGCTCTTCTAGAAGCTGGCGGCCTTGACTCAGCAGGATAGACTAGCTCATCTACGGACTGAGGAGGCGTTGGTGATTCCGTAACAATAGGGATGGGAGGTCGATGTTCCGTAAGTCGTGAACTGGAAGCATGATCTCTACTGGGCTCTGATACAATTCGTGGTGCTTCTGGGGGAGGCTGTCTAGTAAAAGCAGCTATACCAAATAATGTCCGGGGCCTATCATTCGAAGCAGCCCGAGTTCGAGACGTTGGAGGAGGTGGAGGGGGAAACGCATGCGCAGCACCTGGATCGGGGGATGATCTAAAGACAGTTGCAGGAGACACCCGGGTTGCGGGAGATATTCCAGAAACTGGTTCTTCATTGGATATTGTAGATGTTCGTTGACTCCGCGGTGGGGAATAGGGGGGCGGGGCAGGAGCCACCACTAAAAAGTGACATTAGTCTCGTCCCATAGTTGACGACAAGGCCAGGCTGCCAGTAGCAGTGACAGATGAAAGACTCCCATTACCTTCTGATTCGGGACGGCTAGGAAAATGACTGCTGCTGTTGTCTGATGCCGATGGTGGGGAAGCGGTCCATTGCTGGGGATTATATTGTCTGACCGCACTGATGGGCGTGTATGTTGCAGGATTGTACCCAAACGGCGCACTCAGCGAGGTCGATGACAGTGCGGAAGACGGCGTCTGCGAATGATGAGGCTGCGGGGCTACCGTGAGGGAGGTCGTGATGGGACTCAAGTCTAATCGACGACGAGCTGCTTGGTCCCTCAAATTGGCCATTATCGCGTCTTAAAATAGCAACAAAAAGCCTATCGTGAAGAGGAAACTCTCTCCACGCCCTGCAAAACCGTCCGGCCGGGCTTTGACTGCTGGCGACGACTTCGCCCAGGACTCATCTGGAGCCAGAGAATTCTAAGAAGATTGAGGCTCGTGGTGGAAGAAAATTGGAGGGGTCCCGGTCTCCCTTATGGTCTCTTTCGAGTCCGAGTCCTTGCCCCGTCACCCATGCATGTTTGCACACTCGTGCTAGCTTTGGTGCCGTGAAGTTGCTGCACCTCCAAGATGGCCCAGGGTCCAAATATGGCACACCCCCACGATTGGTCTCATTGGCGTGATTGCTGTCAGGCCCTGCTAGTGTCCCGGACAACTCTATTCAACGTCCAATTACGATCCGTCCTGAGACCGGTTCTTGGACGGCTGGACGTCCTCGGCGCTTACACTCCGTCTTTTATGCGGACAGGGGACGATCGAGTGAGTCGAGGAGCGGAAAGTGTGCTCATGCTGCTGCAAGCAGACCACCAAAATTTAAGCTTTGTCGCAGTACCAGGTGGAAACTGCTACAGTAAAACGCCGGAGGAGGAACGCCATGGCGTCCGTGTGCAGAGGCAAAAATGCAAGGCTGCCAGACATCTAATTGTAGAAGATATCAGATCTCTGAGGCTGGCTGCAGGTCCCAAGGTTTCATCACGGCTTCATCAAAAGCCGGCGAGGCTCTACTGGGTTTTTCTGCAATAATATCGCCCTGCATGAAGGTTCCGACTTTAAAGTTCGTGCTGGAGCTGCCTGTTTTGTGTAGATGCCATTTAAATGCTAAGAATATCTGACAAAGTAGCCGCAAAGAAAATACCCACAAAACGCGCTATAAGCCCCCATAAAACGCGAAAGAATGTGGAGAGGCGTAAAAAGAACGTTGTAAGTCTATAAATAAAATGCCACGGGACGAGAGCACGGGGGCGATAGGGCATCATTTTCTAATCTCCCAATCCCGGGTAGCTGCAGACACCCAGCGCAGTGGTTGGGCGGTCTGGCAGTAGGACCGAGGGCTGAGAGCTCTTTTCACCTTCTGGAACAAGGTGTGCGGCACAACTATTTGATGATGTCCAAAGATGGACTTCATAGCGCCAGTAATATCTTACGAGCAGATCAGAGAATTGAAGATGGAGCTGTTAGATTCAGTTGACTTTGGAGATGCATGATTGAGGATCCTGCGTTGAATTGTTTTTTCAAAGAGTCCTAGCTTGCAGCAGTGGAACGCCAGAACCGGCTGCATAGCTGGCAGTAAAAGATTATCCCCAAGTCGTGTTCGAAAAAAAAACTTGGTTGGACACTGAAAATCCATTCCAATTGTGCGGCCCTTGGCCCCGAATCTGTCCAGGAAGACTGCATGAGGCTGGTAATCCGCCTCTGGACGCCCGTGAGCCTCGTGAAGTGTTTGCACCGACAAGCTGACAAGACATCTTCCTATCCAGCAAACTATTCCGCCGCTACTCAAATCATCCATCTATTTCCGTAGTTGATCAGCCATTGGATCCTCATCTTCACTCCTTTTTGGGGCCATTCCCAGCTCCATTATCTGTACCACCGATCTCGAATTCCTCTGGCAAATCCATTCCGACCCTCCTCGCTGTCAGGCGCACCCGCTCCTCTTCGTCCATGTTCATTCCCGGATTGTACCTCTCAAGTAAGGTTGCATACATTCTCTGCGCCTTAACGTATTGAAGAAATTGTTCTGCTTGCTCGATGGGCGTTGCTGACTCGGAGGCGATTGTGTTGCGGATGCGGGTTGTTAGAGGCGAACGTGACTTTTCGGAGAGAGGACGAGATGGTAATTCGCGTAAGAAAGAGCGGTAAATAGACCGTAGCTTCGTGGGAGTAGACATTGTGCAAGTGCTGGCGATAATGGGAGAGGACGGAGTGATGTTCGAGTGTGAACAACACAAGAATTTGAGGCGATTTCAAGTCGGCGAAAAAGTTCCGAGCTGTCTGTCAGCCTTGTGAGCTCCCCTGCAAGCTCAAAACTTCGATCAGAACTTCACTTCCACTTCCTCAACCACAACGATTGACGGCAAACTCGATGTCAGCATCAACCAAGTTGCGGCCATGTTTCCCAACACGACTTTTGAAGGCGGGCTCATCTATAAGGCCGCGCAGAAGCCTCGTCACACAAAGTCAAATTTCCCCTGATCAACAGCCTTCTCAGGAACCTCGACCCAAATTTCCTACTTCCTCACTGTCCTACCATTGGGACACGACGCCTCCGACACCGACTCAACTCGCACATGCTTCCAAATTCTTCAAGACGCAGCCTCCAACCTTTCTCTGGTCTGCTCCCAAATTCAAAACTATGGACTTTGGAGATAGTCCCGAAGTCTGCTTTCTGGGTCGATCAAATGTTGGGAAATCTTCTCTGCTAAATACGTTGTTGTGTAAGAAGATTGCACACACGAGTTCAAAACCAGGCCGGACAAAGCTTATGAACGCGTTTGCTGTTGGGGGTTCGGAGGACGAGGGAAAGAACAGATTGGTGGTCTTGGATATGCCTGGATATGGCAAAGGTGGACGAGCGGAATGGGGCAAGGAAATTCTCAAATATCTTGGGAAAAGAAAGCAGTTGAAAAGAGCATTCCTGCTGGTAGATGCTGAACATGGAATCAAAGTTAGTGACAGGCAGATCTTGGCTCTTTTCAAGGAGCATCAAGTCCCCCATCAGGTCATCCTGTCAAAAGCGGACAGAGTACTTTTTCCTGGAAGCAGAAGTCCGAGCCCCGGTGCTTTAGCAAGCAGAATCTCAGAGCTGAGAAAAACGATGGAGAGTGTAAAGGACGCAGTACAACCGGATCCGGAGGACGATGCGTTTGGATTCGGAGAGGTCATTGCGTGTAGCTCTGAGAAATGGATTGAAGGGACGAGGATGGGAATGGATGCTGTGAGATTCGCCATGCTACAAGCGGCGGGACTGGAGCTTCAGCATAGACCCCGTTTGGCAAAACCGGTAGATATCATACCACATGATCAAATATTTGGTTGAGATACTGGAATCGAAACCCTGTGGTCTAGGAAAGGATGCCCAGGGTGTTTGCGGAAGCAAGTCCTCATGAGCCTCACAAATCTACGGTTCAGTGCAAGAAGTACCTTGGGGCTTTACATCTACTTTCAGGTAGTATCCAAGAGGATGCTTGATTCGGGGTACAATAATGCGACACTTATTTGATCCTCTCAAGTCGAGTGGGACATCAAAGACCCAAAATTATGCATTGCCGGAGAAGGGTCGATGTTTTACGTGTAGGTGAAACTTGATAAAGGCTGATCTAGGCCCTAGTCAACTACAATCCTCGAAGAGACTTAGGAAAATATCAAATCATGATTCACACAAATCCAAGGAGGCAAAGTTACTACATGGAGCTTGGAATCGACATCCGAGGAGATTGACCTTTCTTATGATCTCTGAATCATAAACCAACTCAGGCGACGATTCCAGGCTAATTAGCTGCGTGAGTACGCTCTTCAACAAAGCCCCGTAACCACCATGCAAAAAGGTTAGAAATCGAGATTATTTTACTAAACCACATCGTATAGTTCATCTTTGTATTAGTATGACTATGACTTACCAAGAAGAGCCACGTGATGGGTGTTGTAAGAAAAACTTAAAAAGGGTTCTTTTAGTCCCCATTTCTTTAGCGTGCACCATGACGCTTCGTCTTTGCCATCCTCAGCCCCAGACATTGCGCATAATCGCACCGGGGCATACAACAACCAGGTATTATGCCTAATGTGACAAGAATCGAAACACCTAACAAACATTCATTCTCACGGAGTTGATCTTGAACCTATTTTTAATCAACCGGCAGATCGATCGTTGCGGCGCCCTCTCGACGGGCGACACGATTTCCTGCCACCATCTTCATTTCCGCCCCTCCGCCCACTCCGCTGCGATACCCATCGCGATCTGGAAGTGATTCACCGTCGCACGGAAGCCCTCATATCCACCGAAACCTTCGGTCCACCGTCATTTTCCTCCATCTGTTAGCACCGGCTTCGGAACAGCCCCGTCGCAAACATGTCGAAAGTCATTAGAAGCGTCAAGAACGTTACGAAAGGGTACTCGAGCGTCCAGGTCAAGGTCCGCAATGGTAGGACTCTTCTCATACAAAGTCAAACTCTCACTTACCATTCAAAGCAACTAGTAACGACCCATGGGGTCCCACCGGAACTGAGATGGGCGAAATCGCTATGATGACCTTCAATTCGTACGCAAGATTACCTTGGTAGAATGAATCGAGCTGACTGGCAGCTTACAGATCAAATGAGTTCTACGAGATAATGGATATGCTGGACAAGCGATTGAACGACAAGGGAAAAAACTGGCGACACGTTCTGAAAGCTTTGAAAGTGCTCGATTACTGTCTCCACGAAGGTTCCGAACTGGTTGTCACTTGGGCACACAAGAACATCTACATCATCAAGACCCTAAGGGAATTCCAGTACATAGACGAAGATGGACGAGATGTTGGACAGAATGGTGAGATTATTGGAATAAGACTGATGGTTTTGACTAACTGGGTCCCAGTTCGCGTTTCGGCCAAAGAGTTGACCTCCTTGATCCTGGACGAAGAACGGCTGCGGAGTGAGAGAAGTGACCGAAAGAACTGGAAGTCAAGAGTTAGTGGTATCGAAGAATTTGCCCAGCCTCATGACGCACCTCAACGCCGAACACGCCCACACCGTGCCCAACGCGACGACGAAGAAGACGCGGAATACAAGTTGGCCATTGAAGCGAGCAAGTACCAGGAGGAAGAAGACAGGAAGAAGCGGCAAAGCAGAAACGCTGATCCAGAAGACGATGATATTCAACGAGCCATCAAGTTGAGTAAGGAAGAAGAGGAGCTCCGGAAGAGGGAATTAGAGGAACAAAATGCGCACAGCCTGTTCGACGATGACCCTATCCAGACAGCTCAACCTACCGGCTTCAATCAAGGATACCAGCAGCAAAGCCAGGTGGACTGGTCAGGAAATCCTATCGATCAGAGCATGCAACAGCAGCCGACCGGTTACATGAACAATATGTACACAGGAATGCCAGGCCAGCAGACAGGTTATCAGAATGGATATCAAAACGGGTTCGGGGCTCAACCGACAGGCACTTTTGATCCTTATGGATCCCAGCAGCAGCAACAGCAGCAAACTTTCCAGCCTCAGCAGACCGGCTTTAACCCATATCAACAGCAGAGCTCCAGCCCCTTCCAAGCACAACCACATCCACCCCCTGAGCCATTAGTCCAAGCCAATACCAATAACCCTTGGGCTTCCAACAGCCAGCCAATGGCTCAACCCATACAAGCAACTCCAACAGGATCTAACAACCCATTCGCCTCATCTTTCAACCGCCCTCAAACAAGTTCTACTCCTACGAAGCCCACATTGTCAACTCTCCAAGAACAAAAGACCGCAACATTCAACCCTATTTCCTCTTACAAGCCTCCGCCAAAAGAAATGGATCCTCATCAGGCTAGACTCAACGCACTCCTTGCAAGTGGCGAGGGAATGGATACCTTTGGTAACACTGGGGAACTCCGAATTCCTGCTCAACACACTGCCCCTGGAACCTTTGTCAATAGTGCAGGAGCTGGAGCGGGAAGATTAACGGAGCAGCAGACCGGCACAAATCCATTCATGCAGAGTCAATTTACTGGAATGCCGCAAACATCATATGGTGCTAACAACTCTAATGGCTTCGGTGCAAGCCATCAAATACCAGCTGCGACTGGACCAGCTGGCATGTCTAATGGCTTTGGTGGTGGATATGGTCAGCAGTCAAGCAACCCATTTGGTGCAAGACCACAGCAGCAGCAAAATGGTCAGGGTGATTTGATACAATTTTAGAGTGTCATTAAGGGATAAGGAGACACGCATTCTTTTGGTGTGGTTTGGTTTGGAAGCATGGATCATGCATGGGTTGTCTTCTACACTCAGGCTTGCGAATTATATACTTTTTTCTTGATGGAAATAGGACATTGATACGCATGGTAGCCTTTACTGGCCCGGGGTTGGAGCTTTATTTCACTTGAGTCCTTCCGTTAGATTGAGAGGTGAAACAATTCACGCGAAGCATGTCACACCTAGAGATTTAAAGATCATATGTGCAGTATAACGATAATTTTCAAGTCAAGGCTTGGTGATCCTTTTTTCCCAATGCACCCCTGATTGTATCCTGATCGACCACCTCATGACCACATGGTAAATCAATTTGTCCTATGTGATTGATAACCTGATAACCTGCTTCTCATATATTTTCTCAATTAAGTTTGCCATGAAAAATTTGAAGTATTCGTTTCAGGTATTGTACTACCACACATAATAACCCGCAATCCCAATTCAACCCACGCCATAACTCCTACGCTTTCCATGCCTGCCCTATGAATAAATTACACCCAAACAGGAAAACAAGCCCAACTAATGACCATCCATTACCCCATGCATATATTAACAAATTCCTCCCTACTCACGCCCCCTTTCCCCTCCAAATCGAACTCCTCAATCATAGCCTGCAACTCATCCTCCTCCAGCCCCTCCCCCAGCTCCCTACTAACCCTCCTCAAATCATCGATACTAATGGTCCCTTTATCCTCAACATCAAACAGCGCAAACGCTCTCAAGATCTCGTCTCTCGGATCCCTAGCCGCTATCAGGTTCGCGGCAATAGTCTGGAACGCTTGTAGCGATACAAGCAATTTGCCTGGTGTAGAAGCGGGCGCTTGTCGTGATTGTTGCTGTACAGAGGATGAGGGGGTGCCGTGTGTCGTTAGCAGAGACAGGATTTCTGACTTCGGGAGGTCGAAGCCGAGGGCTTTAAGCGCGACTTTGAATTCGTGGTAGTCGATGCGGGAATCTTTGTCCATATCGAACAATGCAAACTACCCGTGGTACTTGATCAGCAACCGTATTTTCTCTTTGCCGATACGTATAGATGTGGATCAGGCCTTACCGCTTCATTGACCTCATCGCGCTGCTCGTCCGTGATTGCGCTTAAGGGATTGGCATTCTGGTTCGAGGGCCCGCCGCGCTCTCGTTCTTGTCGCTCGCGCTCTATGCGTGCTGTTTCGCGGGTTGAGGGGTGTGCAGATGCGCTGAAGGTTGGGGCGTTGCGCTCGGGGAGCTTGCCGTGGAGAGTGTTGGAGTAGGGACGTGAGGGGAACGAAGGGTGCGATTGTTGGGTTGTAGAGGCCATTTTCGGAATGGGGAGAGCTGTTTTGGTGATATTTGAGAGGGGTTGCGCTGTGATGTTTACAAAGTTCTCTGTTAGGTACAGAAGTCGGGCGTCAGGGATCTAGATATCAGCGTTTGACGCGTTCACGCGCGACTCGAGCGCGAATCCTCCCGATGCAGCTTTCAGGGGTGAGCTCTTCTGAGTGGCCTTTTGCATGGATTATTAGAAGTTCACAGGAGCGTCTTTTCCATTAACCAGACGTAACATGGCCAATTACTAAAGTTGATTTCTTACGCTCTCGAGTCCCAAGTACGATCGTGTCACGGGGAAGGCAGCAGTAGTGAAGTTTGTGTGCAAGGAGTCATACAGCAGAAAGCCTGACACAAACTGATGCAAATAACCCCTAAATTGACCTGCAATGAACTGTTCAGAACCAATGATTTTCCATAGGCAACAGTGGATTTCAAATCATAGTCATCCATGGTCATCTATTGTCATAGGAGAAATTGTAATTGGTATATTGTTGAGCCGATTCACCTAAGGCCGGTGTCAATTTGGCAAGGCAGCCACCACTTTTCCGATGGTGCGCTCTCATTGGCTCGGATCCTCGTCACCCATCACCCATCACCCATCTTTCCAACCTCGAGCTCTCGCGTTCTGGCAGACGACTCTTAAGAATCTTAAAACGCTCTTCTCGTCGACAGCGACGTTCTACCTTTTCTTCATCCAGCTTCCTCATCGCACCTCGATGCCGATGGTTTCTGTCACTCTTTAACACGTTTGATGCTTGTGCCCGCTCCTCGTCATTGAGCGCAATCAATCTCCCTTTCAGCGCGTCTCCCGCGTCTGTCCTTTGCACCAAGACCCCAATTCTTCGCGGCCTGCCATTGTAGCAGCGAACTCAGAATCGCCTCAAGCCTCCTGAGAGATCACCTACGATGTCGGGATTTGGGAATAACGCCTTTGGCGGCGGCGGCGCCTTTGGCCAGAACAACCAGCCACAGCCGAACAACACATTCGGAGGAGGATTTGGAGGAGGAAACACAAATACGACTAGTACTGGTAGGTCATGATAATTTTTTTCATCCTTCGCCGTCAGGTTCATTTCGTGAATGGCGCATCTTCAGGGCTGGGGGATATATATGGACATCAGCGCGAACCCATCGCTTACTCGAAACCTCTCTCGCGATGCAGGCTTCGGTTCATCAGGCACTACCGTTTTCGGAGGCTCGAATAATAACACCAGCACTGGACTCTTCGGAGGTAGTTCTACTGGCGGCTTCGGCAACTCTGGAGGTATGTCGACAACACTTTGTTGCGCTCGAATGTTCTTCTCGGCTCGATTTCGCGTCCCCCGATTCGAGATTCCATATATATGTCTCCGTTTCTTTCACATCTACCGGCCTTCGAGCTTCATCGTCTTCCCTAGATATTTTCCGGCGTAGCAATCATGGGCCTAGATGATCGGCAGGCAAATTCTCGCCGAGGACCTGAACCGAATACCATAGAAAAACAACCACTAACTTCAGAGAAAATAGGTGGCTTTGGCGCAGGTGGCTTCGGCGCGAACAAGACGGGTGGATTTGGAGGCACAGCTACGACCAGTGGTGGAGGTAGCATCTTTGGCGGCAACACGTCTACAGCAGGTGCTTCGTCTGGATTTGGAGGAGGTTTTGGGGCTACGACCAACAACGCATCAACTTCCTCTCCATTTGGCGGTGGTGGTACATCTGGTGGACTCTTCGGTGCTAACAAAACTCCTGCCTTTGGCGGTGCGGCCACTACAAACAACAGTCCATTCGGCGGTGGCAACAATGCGACCAGCTCTCCTTTCGGCGGCGGTGCAACAACCGGCGCCTTCGGATCTCCAGCGTCTACAGCTTTAGCAGGCCCCGCTGGTGAATGTCAAGGTACTGGAAGCGTTCCCTTCCAACCCTTTATCGAGAAGGAACCAAATAGCAACACCAATCAGCAGAATTCCTTTCAGAGCATCAGCTTCCAACAACCCTATTCAAAGTTTTCGCCGGAAGAGCTAAGATTGGCGGATTATGCCCAAGGTCGCAAATTCGGCAACGCAAGCGGCCAGCCGGGGGCTTTTGGTACCAGCACCGGCTTTGGTGGATCTTTCGGTGGAGGCAATACAACTGGTGGTTTTGGAGCTTCCAATACGAACACTAGCGGAGGCCTGTTTGGCGGAGGCGCAACAAGCTCTCCTTTTGGCGGTACAAGTCAGGCTTCGACCACTGGCTTCGGAGCTAATACCGCAACATCTGGTGGCCTGTTTGGTGCGAATAAACCTGCTACGGGTGGCCTCTTTGGTGGGACAAGCCAACCAGCTCAATCTACCGGATTATTTGGAACATCTGGAACAGCAACCGGGTTTGGTGCTTCTCAACCAGCTGCCGGCGGCTTTGGAGCCGCGAACAATAGTACCAATACTTCCCTTTTTGGCGCCAACCCTACGGCGAGTAAGCCCTTCAGCTTTGGAAGCACACAACCAGCTGCAGGAACCACTGGCTTTGGTGGTACGTCTACAACAGGTACAGGATTTGGCGCTAGTAGTGGGGGTGGAGGCTTATTCGGGGCCACAGGACAGCAAAATACATCCAGTCCATTTGGTGGTGGTCAGCAACAACAGCCTGCATCAACAGGATTTGGCGGCTTTGGTTCAAATCCGCAACAGCAGACCGGAACTACAGGGCTTTTCGGTGGCGCCAATGCCCAGCAGAAGCCGGCTGGTGGACTCTTCGGCGCAGCTCCTGCATCGACCGGAACTGGTCTATTTGGTGGCGCAACATCGACGCCTAACAATAATGCATTTGGTGGAGCTGCAAATACGCAGAATAGCGGTGGTCTCTTTGGTGGCGCTAAGCCTGCCGCCACAGGAGGATTGTTTGGTGCTACCAACAATACTCAAACTAATACGGGCACGGGTGGGCTCTTCAGTGGATTCAGTGGCCAGAACCAGAATCAAAATCAACAGCAGCAGAGCACTGGACTTTTTGGGGGGCTCAACAATAATAACCAACAAAAGCCTTCCTTGTTTTCGCAGCCGCAACAAGGTCAAAGCTCCCTTTTCGGTGGATCCGGAGCCCAGCAGCCTTCAAACTCGCTCTTTGGTGGACTTAACAACAGTCAACAGCAGCAACCACAACCTCAGAACTCTCTCTTCGGCGGCAACAACTCACTGTTCGCGACACCGCAACAAGGCCAGCAGACTCCACAATCTTTAACTGCAAGCATCAGCGACAATGCAGCCTATGGAGGAGCCTCTCTATTTTCTGGCTTGGCAACTGCTCAGGTCAACAACCCTGGCCCCATTGCAACGCCGCTTTCGAGCAGTGTTAAACAAAAGAAGACTACGGCTCTCCCAATGTACAAATTGAACTCGGCATCGACGTCACGCTTCACAACCCCCCAAAAGCGTGGATATGGCTTCTCGTATAGCAATTACGGAAGTCCTGCGAGTGCATCTAGTACATCTAGCACCCCCGGTACCTTCGGTGACAGCGCTTTTGGTGGTAGCTTTAGTGGTAGCTTTGGTCGAACTCTCAAAACCAGTGTTTCGACGAGCAGTCTGCGTCGCAGCTTTGGACCAGAAGATAGCATCCTCGCTCCAGGTGCTTTCTCCGCAAGTCCCAGTACCAGACATTTTGGCAGTACGGGGAGTGTGAAGAAGTTGAACATCAACAGAAGCCTTCGCAACGACCTGTTCTCACCTCCAAATCCGCAACAACCGCCCACGCCCAGCATTCTCAAGAAGAAGGTTTCATTTGATCCTAATGCCAACGGAAACGGTGCCTCGAGCCCACTCAAGACTATTGTCAATGGATCAAGTCCAAGTTCTGAAGACCTAGGTTTAATTCGCCCATCACCTGACTCCAACGGCTCCAAGAAACCTGTCACGAAGCCATCAACACCCGAGATGGAACAGGTTCAGAATAACGAGCTTGCTGTCGTTCACGAGGAGGTAGCCTCAGGATCTGCGCCGTTCAAAGCTGTTGTCAAGCCAATCAGTACTGAGGACCCAGAGCTTGGAGATTATTGGATGGAGCCATCAAAGGAAGAGCTTGAAAAATTGAGCCGCGCGCAACGTCAGAAAGTTTCCAACTTCAAGGTTGGGCGACGGGGCGTTGGTCATATCGAGTTCAATGAACCTGTTGATCTAACAGGCATCGATCTCGATGAGATGTACGAGTCGACAGTACATTTGGTACACCGTTCTGCTACTGTCTATCCTAAGACAGTCAAGAAGCCACCCATGGGCAAAGGCCTTAATGTTCCTTCTACCATCGTTTTGGAGAACTCCTGGCCTCGTTCGAAAGACGGCAAGCCAATCAGCGGCCTAAAAGCCGGAGCTCGGCTCAACAAGCACATCGCATCTCTGAAAAAGGTTGTGGATACCGAATTCATCAACTTCGATTCGGAAACCGGAATCTGGACCTTTAAGGTTCCTCATTTCACGACCTATGGCGTTCCCGAAGATGATAACGATGATGAGTTCGATGGCGAGGAAACGAGCGAATTCGGGCAAAGCACTCTGAGTGCCCCTCCAGATACCCCCACCCCTAAGTCGAAGGGTATGGATGAGTCTTTTGCGTCTACCTCGCAACTCACCCACACGGAATCCGAACCCGAGGATACCTTTGAGTTTAGGAGGAAGAAAATCTTGCCTGGCGCGTTTGATGAACAAGATGCTTTCACAGATGATGAGATGGAGGAAGGAAATGGCGAACAATACGAAGATTCTTTTTTAGATGAGCGCTCCGTGGGTTCGCAGTCTGAAGATGGCGTCGAGGAGCCTATGGACCAAGACGACCCATTTCAGAACGACGAATCTGTCAGCATTGTGGATCAAGAGATGGCGGGATCTTATCCTCAAACTGGCAATACCGCGGAGCTCGAGGACGACTCGCAAGATGATGATGATGATCGTATGAATGTGGAGGCGGAGACCCCTGGTGCTCTAGCAAGAGCGAGACTAAGAGCCGTGCAAAAGTCCGAGACACCATCGAAGGGAAAGTTTGCCGCTAGTAACGACTGGACGGTCGCTCTGAAAACTACAATCAGCCCCCAAAAGCAAGACCGAGCACTTCTCAAGAGCTTGATTGATGTTCGTGGCAACGATGCGCAGGGCAATTCAGAGCCTACACCAGTAGCAAAGAGGGTAGTCTCGGACGGGCGCGGTTTTGCAACTAACATTGACATGCTGAATTCCTTGTTCGACCGCAAGAGTCCAACTAAGATTGCCAAGGTTCCCGTAAAAGGAAAGGGTTTCGAGGTTGGTGTTCCTTCCCGTACTTGATTTGACGATATGAGCAATTTTGGGCCGCCCGTTGCGCCTGCGCATGTATGTAGAAATTAATAAATCAGTTTGCTAAGTACTTTATTCACAGTGGCCATATGAGAAGAGACCAAAGACGGCCGATACAGATATGTCCGATATGCACGAGCCCGACCAACTGTGGCATGATTCTCTCAAACCGGCTTGGGGTCCTGATGGTACCTTAGTCTATGCACCTTCATCGAATACCAAATCCTTTGGCCGCTCCTCTCGCCGAGCTCGTGAGCGAAATGGGATCCTGACCATCCAAAAGGGAGCTATTGTGTCTGCAAATCGGGACATCCGATTTGCCAAGTTTTCCAACGAGGTATGCTTTAACGAATTTGGAATCTGGAATTTTTATTGACTTCAACAAAGGCCTCCGCGAATCTTCTTATTAAACAAAAGACGCTCACAGTCATTGAACTTGATGAGGAAGACGTCCCGTTTGCCAGTCTTCAAGATGAAGTATCCTTTTCTGACTTTTATGACGATTATGAAGTACGAGACCCCGCCGGCAAACACGAAAAACTTGTGTGGATGCTTTGCAGCGTTCTATGGGACGGAAAGGTCGACCCAGATCACTTGATGGAAGCACGAATTCGCAAAGACAATCTGTCCAACTTCTGGCAGAAGCTTGTCAATGATGCTTCTGCTCAGCAAGTTGCACTCGCCAAAACCCCCGAAGAAAAGGCCATTGCGGCTCTTTCTGCGCACAATGTCGTCGAAGCTTGTCAACAGCTTATCAAGGGTAATAACTTTCATCTCGCAACCCTCATCGCTCTTATTGGTAGTAAGGATAGCCTAAGCAAGGATATTCGAGAGCAGCTGAGCCAGTGGCAAGCGTCGCATATGTTATCGGAATTCAGCGAACCCATCAGAGCTCTTTACGAACTTCTCGCTGGCAATGTATGTGTCTGCGGTGGCACCAAGGGAGCTGCACCTGAGGACCGTATCGCACCATTCGTCATTTCAAAGCGGTTTGGTCTTGATTGGCGACAAGCGTTTGGACTTCGACTTTGGTACGGTATCTCGTCGAACAACGGCATCGGAGATGCCATTAACAAATTTGCTGAGGATCTTACACAAGAAAGAGAGACAGCCAGGCCCCTTGCTTGGTATGTCGAGCAGAATATCCCTGCACTGTGGGAGGACGAAGACCGCCATGATCGTCAAGACTTGCTCTGGGGCCTCTTGAAGCTGTTTGCATTCAACAATACTCCGCTCGAAGCGGTTCTTCTCCCCGAGAACTCCCAGCTTTCCCCACTCGATTTCCGCCTGGTATGGCAGCTCAGTCAAGCCCTCGCGGCATCTCCTGCTTCTCTCCAATTTAATGATGAGAACAAGGCTGATGAAATCACGGTGGCATTTGCATCCCAGCTAACAAATGAAGGTAGTTGGCTTGATGCAATATTCGTGCTTCTACATCTCGAAAATGCAAAGTCCAGGGAGAAGGCAATACAAGATCAGCTTGGCCGTTACGCTGGAAGAATTGGGTCAGAGGATAGCCAGACTTTCACAACGCTAGCAAAAACCTACCAAATCCCAACTCCTTGGATCTGGGAGGCAAAGGCTTTGCACATGCGAAGTGTGGAAAAGAATCCAGGAGCTGAAGTCCAATGTCTGATCCGAGCCGAATCCTTCAAGGAAGCTCACCGTACATTTTCCAGGGAAGTTGCACCTAAGACAGTCATCGAACTCGATCTCGACACCTTACGTGAGCTGCTCAGAGGCTTCAAAGACAAGGAGGGTATGATTCCTGAGTGGCATCTTGGCGGACAGATTTACCTCGACTTCCTAGAATTAGCCGATTGTGAGAAGTCTCGGGTTGTCGATCGACAAGTCCTCGAGAGATTGCTAGCCGGCCTTCCAGCTGTGGTTGAGGAGTCGCGTCATCCAGGTTTCATGGAGAGAGTTGCTGTGGAAACGATCAGCGCTGCTGTTGCCAAGGCTGTTGTAGCTATGGGCAAGAATGGAGAAGTGAGTTACCCTTCCCTTCGCGAGCCTTTTCAATGCTAACATATAGAACAGAAGACCGATCTCCCCAAGATCTTACACCTGCCGCTAACGGAAGACAACTACCTGAAGCACACGGTCGGCTTGAGCTTGGAGTATTATAGAAACGCAATGGCTGCGAGATAATTTTGCTGGAGACGCATAAAAGGAGACGAAACCCCGAGGAGTTTTTATTTGGAAGGAACAAAGTTGTGCAATACCCCCTAGCATCTATCTTGCGGAGGAATTTCAGATACACGGATGGCGAGCAAGGAAGAAAGTCCTTGAGATTTTGTAGATTATTATGGTGAATACATGCATAGCATAGCGTAGCATAGAATCGAGGGATGAAATGGCTGAGGCTACCTTTTCTTTCCTTTCTTTTTGCAAGAGTGATTTCCTTTGTGTCCTCTGTGCTTTAGTAACTATCGAGTTGATGGGGTGTTTTGAAATATGGCTACTTCGTTCGTCTCATTTATACTTTGGAGTCTTTCCCAAGAGTTTATGGCAGCAATCTATTCACACCCCAGCGGAGGAATGACCAAATATTGAATGTTTTGATATTTCGGCATGGTGCATCACAGCGGACAGGGGATATCTCGGGGCACAACCCTAGAGGTACATCCAAGTAGATACAATTCTCTCAGGGGTCAAATACATTGCTGCCTCATATAGGCAGGTCCAATATTAGTCGGGGGTGCGAGGCGAGTGACCTTGCTTTCTTTCAAAATTAGTCTAACTACATTAACGACTAAGGAAAGTCGGGGTCTTCATCCCAATCATCCTGACTTTGACGTGGCCTTCTTCAAAGATTGACTTCTTCCGCAGAATAAGGAACTTTCCGGTTGCGGAGTTGTGATATTCCCATCACAAAAGACCCAAGTCAATAGCCAAATTCCACTCAAAGAAGCACAAATATTTGTCATGAGTCCAGTAAAGGAGCAAAATATTGTCTAAGATCCGAGGTCGTTCAAAGGGTGTGTCAAAAGTCCACTCTACAGTCACTTTTAATTATTTTACCCTTTATCAACAACTTGACTATGGCAGCTAATCCTCCAGCTTATAATCAGTGGCCAGCTCATCCCCTGCCTCGGCTTTTGATGCTCCCAATCGGTGTGCCTCCACCAGGCGTTCCTCTTGTCCGCCAAACCAGACGACTCGATGAGCTTGTTTGTTTGCCGCAAATTAGGGCGCCGATGACTAGGGGAAATAAGGTGTTCCGAAGAGGTGAAGAAGAAAATGTACAATCTATCAGGCATGATGAGGCATTCTATGCTCAGGCGCGAGGTTATGTACCACCAATGGCGTGCTCAAACTGCACCGGCGTCGCTGGTCCGCGGGCGGGAGACAATCTCCCTCCCACTTCAGGACATGGTCCATTCGATTGCTGCGTTCTAGTTGCTGGCAGAGCCGCGGGGCGTAATGAAGGGTATATCAGGAACGCCTGCGCCAATTGCTTTTACTATGGGATCACATTTATCAACACTTGTACTTTTAAACTTGCTTGTAAAATTACCAACTCCCAAGCCATGCCATTCTTTCCAGCTCAGACTAATGATGCTTGTATCTAGACGAGGCCGTAGGACCCAACAATGGGCCCGCCAATATCGCGTTTCGTGCTAACCAAGATGCACTTCAGGCTGCCGCTGTGCAAGCAGCTCAAGCTCCAGTCCAAGGCCCTGGTGGCCTACCTCCTCCTATCCCAGAAGGTCTAGTTCCTGTCCAAGGTCCAGCTCCACCTACCGGGCAGCAGCTGTATGATAGAGACTTCCCAAATGGACATGTCTTGATTGATAACGACAACTCTCAGCTTCTAAGCGGCGTAATCGCTCTGGCTATGGGTATTCAATCACACAACAGACCTGATCTGTACTTCGCGGCTACTCGTCCCCTAATTTTCGTTCTGCCACAGGGGTAGTCGCAGATAGGATTCGAATCGCCCAGAACCTTGACCAGACGTGGATTTCTAGGGGAATTTCTCCTTCGAACATGCAGCTTCAACACTAGATGAATATGCGCTTTCCGAAGAACTTCCCGTCGATTTCCAGCTTGCGATACGCCTGGCGGATGGAAGGTACCGGATTATGCCAGCAGGCGGTCTCAATTCCGTACTAGTTTAGATCCATTTCGACTGTCAGCAGTATCGAACAATGATACGCAATGCCGACATGGTTGTAAATTTCGTACAGGTACCCGAGGTACCAGTACCGCAGGATGTCTTCGAAGGCGGAGCAAATTCTGCTCTGTCGGCCATCTCTCCAGTTCTAAATGAGCGTAATGAACGCGCTCGTCGACGGGCTTCTCGAGACAACACAAAGGGGGCGTCGAACAAACGCGCAAAACGTCGTCGTGCCAGCTAATGGCACAGCACTGTCTGGTCAAATCGCCAAGTTTATATCATGACAAAATCCCAATGTATTTGGCCCTGTTATAGAAAAGCAATAGGGGGGAAGGGACCATGCAACCCAGTATAGTTTAATTCAGCTTGTTACCACTTTGCGTACAGGATTTTGGATTTCAGAATCTGTCAAAGTATGAAGTGCCTGAACCCACTCAACACTGTTCCTTCCACGCATCGTATACCACTGAGCTTGGAATTTCGAACATATACCTTTCGTGTCAAACCCCTCCTTCGCTTCCTGCCCAAAAAGCACCATTTCGATATGTACATTCTATTTTGATATCAACTGATCTTTCTTCTAGACTCCAGTCAAAATCCCTACACTATGTTCGCAGAAACTGGAGGTGTTCCTCTGGCATTAGGTCACCCAGGTCTTAACGGCATACGGCGTGCGAGAAGGGATACTAAAATGAGCTGGTGATATCTACTTAGACAAAGCTTAATCTACAGTTACCGTTTGTGAGCAGCTTGTTGTAGAGTGATTGGGAAAACAGAGTACATTAAGAACCCGGGGGGTTGGCTTAGGAGTTTCGTTGGAACATGTTTTGTTTCGAAGGTCTTAGAATGACGAAAATGAAAATATGTTCTCTTCTGATGCTTCACGGTTAGAGTCCCTGTGTTGGATTTCTGAGGGATTCTCTCAGTGCGGGGTCAAGGTTCCTTAAGTGCTGGTCTGCGACTTCCTTCCTGACGGTAATCCCTTCCAATCAGAACAGCCACATTATTTTGGTTTAGCTTCGTCATTGCTCTAATCTGTATGCTTATATATGTCAAGGTATCTAAGTTCAAGTCCGAGAAGAGAACGACAGACATGATCGGGATTCGATGTAGCATTTAGTAACTGGTGCTATCATAAGGTATTAATTGATCGATCCCAAGCCCTTATATTCCATCGACTTCAATTACCAACAAGCAGCATCCAGATCAAATCCTGGATATCCAACCATGCCACACGATGCATCCGCCCAATCTTCACAAACCCGTAGTCGTAGCATTGGCAGTTGCATTGGAACGCCGGTCATCAGGAGCCGGGGAGTTGCGACCAATTACTGTAGTCACAGGAACCAAAACGACAACAAACACGACGAAGAAGGCCAAGCCGAGGATAGCGGCCTTACACTCGCACCTCAAGCCCCTCCACCATACCTCCCTGCGACGAGGTCCTAAGGTGCTAGCTTGAACCCGTGCCTTTCTCGCGGCCTTGCGTGCTTCGGCATCGAGAATTAGTTGAGTTGCGGCGGTATCGGCTTGTTGAGAAGCTGGGGCTGCTGATCTGTTCGAAGTAGGTAGTGGTACAGATGTGCAAGGGTTTGTATAAGTACTTGCAGGGACAGCGGATGTATAGGCCGGAGGATCCTCGAAAGGATTTTGGGTGTTGAGCTCGTAGCCGTTCTGCGGTCTGATAGATCGTGTACTAGTGGGGGGATTGAACACTTACCAGCCGAGAGTAGTCGTTTCGCTGAGCCATATCGAAGACGACCCTGTTGTTCTGTGCTTGGAATGTCGTTGGGGGGTTTAATGTTTGGGGTTTTGTCGTTGAAAAGTACATAATTCACATTGATATAGTGATTGGCGACCGCCGCTTGACATACCACAAATGATATTGAATTATGATGATTGATTATCAAAGCGTTCTGTTAACCCAATCCAATTGATTATAGCAATTGCATTAAAAGGGGTTGTCTCATGTCCTTAGAAATTTCTTTACCCCGAGACTGTACTGATGCCAAATCACTTGATCACAACAACCTTCACATGCATGATAATGTCCTTAAACTAATTGTAAAACGATCTTGTTGCAATTCTCTTCTATAATATGTATCCATCCACATCTGTCATATCTACTTCCTAGAAAATGCTCAAGTGATCACGTTCGCCCAAAGAGAAACGCGGAATAGAAGGCCAGGTCATTTATATTCCCATGAATAGCGCCAAAAACATTCCCAGCTAAGCGCCCTTCTTCACCGAAAAATAAAATCCCAACCATCCACGAGAAATCCGCAAAGGACTGCCCTCTCAAGCAGGAGGCGGGGTGAGTGGCAGCGTGTCCGCCGTGTTATGCTTCCCACCATCCCTATTCTCAAAACGAATGAAACCATAAGCAACACCGAAAATGATCGCACAGATGACAATAGCACCAAAAATGACATTGAACCCGTGGCAAAATCTGTCTCCGAAGGACCGGCGAGTAGTGATTGGCGCCGCGCGAGCTACGACTGCGGGAGGTGGGGTGAATGGCCGGTCATGATGGGCTGGGTATGGGGGACGGTAGGACGGCGGGGGATAGTCATCGAGACTGATGTTCTCCTGTAGGATGTTATTGCATGGCGGGAGAGAAAGACTGGATAGACGTACGAAATGGGTGAAGGGCTTTTTGGCGGTCATGATTGCTCTTGGTCTTAGTGTCCGGGTTGAAGTGGAGGTTTTGCGAGAAGTGATAAGATATCGGGGAAGTTGGCGGGTAGTGTCCCTTGGATGCTACTTGTCTGGCATACAATGTGAATTCATTCTCAACCACTATTATACACAAAAGGGGTGAATATGCAACTAAGCGAGATCATAGCGAGCATCGTTTTGCTGCACCACATCCGAGGATTTTGCGGCTTTAGATGCATCTTCTGGATGGAATTGAAAGAGCAAGTACAATTAGAATGAACATAAGACTCCAAGTTCAGAAAGTAACGCAGAAAAATCTATGGAAGCGATCGAACCTTTGCCGCCACGCTGAAGGGCGGGTATCTGTGGTAGGCAAGGGTTGCTTTTCAGCGCGAGTTGGCCGCGGTGCACGATCCACAAGGTCTTGTAATTGCATAGAAGCCATGAAAATGGAGTGTCCAGGTCTGTCCTATGAAGCCATTATTAGTTAGGATTGTGTCGGCTCATCTGCAGAGAAGAGAACAGGCTGGAAATACTTGCATAGCAGATTCGGCAATTTTCTCTAGTCGTGTTCATTTGTTGCATGCCGACTCTGTTGACCATAAAATATATTGTGAAGAAACTTTCTTCCGATTTCAGAGATAAGCTACTTTTTTATATCCATGTTGACTCAGTAGGAGGTGTGTTGTAGAACGAAACATGACGCGTCGTGAACAGCATCGCAGAGGCACGACAGTACTACCATGGATGGGAGATGAGTTGGCGGTTGAACAAGACACGCGAGGAGGTTATGAGACTCAAATTGCGTTCACAAGATGCTAAGAAATTGTCACTCGTTGATGGCTGAGGGTTCAATAACTTGCCAAGTCGAACGGGACTGTTGGCCGGGCGTTTCGGCACATTCCTCATCTCAGCGTGGGAGTCTCCGGATTCTTTTCGGAATCGCGCATTTTCACAAATATGAGGCTTCATGGATTTCGGCGCTAATGGTACGAGGAGCTGCAGCTACACAAAGAAGGGTTCAGAATCCTCATATTTGCGCGCGCCTCTTAATTTTGAAAAAACAGAAGCTCTGTTGGCAAAGTAGTATATCAGTTGCCATCATTTCCGCAGCCAACTCCGGTTCCCTCGGGAATTTATTGAGATCATACTTCAAATCACCGGATCTTTCAACGATTCCTTTTTCAATTTTACAAGATTGCAAAATTCCATTCTGTTCATCATGAGGATTATCAGCTTTTATGCGGTCTTTGCCTACGCTATGCTATTGATTTTGGCTCAACCACCCCTATGGAATTATATTGGTTGCTTAACAGATGGAGAGCCCAGGGCTTTGCAAGGCTTTCACCAAGATGGTGATAATTCTCTTACTATAGAGAGCTGCGTCTCTCTTTGCGCAGCACAGCTTTAGACTCTGTTTGCCTTGGAAAACTCGAACGAGTAAGTCTATGTCGACCACTAGTATTGACAACATATTGAGCATAGATCAGGTGCTTCTGCGGCAATGAAATTTGAAACCGGGAAGCGGAACTGGACTTCCTACAGAAGACGGCAGGTGCAATAAGCCATGCACGGAAGACGGAACTGAAATTTGCGGTGGAGGTTGGAGCTTGAGTCTGTACGCCTTTCCGAATCTTGCAACTGGCCCAGATCCCACTTCAATCAGCGGCAGCTCAACAGCCGTTGAACAGCCTATCCCAATCTCTACTTCCACAGCCAACGCGTCCTACGAGGAAACATCTTGGTACTTTGACGGCTGTTTCGCGCCCAATTTGAACACGCAATATATAGTTGGCATCGGCGTCGAGACCACCGTGAGGGGCTGTCTCCAGTTCTGCCAGAACCAAACAAACATTGCAAATAATCCCTCCAAAACGTTGATCTATGCCGCAATTTACGACGAGTAAGTGACTGCCTTTTCTCAATACAAAGCACTAACGAAAACAGTGTATGCTTCTGCGCTACCTCGATGGATGCCTTTACCCTCACGCATGGAATAGAGAGTGGGGACACTTCATGTGCAGCACAATGTGCGGAAGACTCTGATGTTGCTTGCAGTGGAGCTGTGGCTCTGGGCATCACGACTATTGTGCCTCTTCTGCCGTTGTTTCCCGGAACAGGGTGTTCGCAGCGGAGATGTTGCGACCCTGAGGCATTGCTCGTTGTAATTTGTACCACAACTCGTGGAATGTCCGATTCTTCGGTTCTTTTCTCCATAGCGAGTTCGATCAATTGATGGGGTTTTGATGAGTAAGAGTGAACTTGAAGTTGCAATAGGGACGTGCGATGTGGTAGAGTATACGGTGAGCACTGGCTCAAGGGCTTTCTACCCAGATCTACTTGACCTGCCCGTTTGCTCTGCGGAACTGTAGGCTGGCTGGCTTTGAATCTCTTGAGAGATAGTTAAAGGAGAATAAGTAGTGGGCTATCATTGTTCTATATCAGATGAGTAATAGAGTATTGGATGATGGCTTTCCACTATAAGACCATGACTCTTGAATCATGCAAGGGGAAGCTACAAGTAGGAAAGTCATAGACTTCCGTCCGGGTGTTTCATGGCTGTACCACGCGATACCTGGTATATGATTGGTAGTGCACTAGTTACACGGCCGCATGAACGCGACCTGAAAGTTCCTTGCAGGCGACGAGAAAACGCCAAACGATTGGCCAACGAGCCCAACCTCCGCATTTCTTCACTCTCCCACACGCATCTATTCGACGGTCGCGAGAGAGATGGCCAGCGCAGCAAAGGGAGGGGAGGGTGCAGTGCAGACCACAACAGGTAGCTATTGAATGAGGTCTGTCCGCGGCTTAGTAGCTGTGGAAATATGGGTGGCTGGAATTGAATTTCTCCCATCCAAGCACGAACCCTCCAAGTCTCCCCGAAACCTACGGTATCGCATTTGCTGTGACTTCCTTTTATTGCTGTCCACTGTTCATCGCAATCATCCAATTTCACTCACCGACCTGACTTGAATCGCATCGCAAGAGCCGGACTCAGTAGTTCGCGTCGCGCGATTGGTATCAAACAGGCAGACGTGACGAGCTCAGGTTCCGGTGATGTCCCTATTCACAATACAGAACAACATCAACTTCTCCTTAATATCTCTGACGATTGCGCCGAGTACTGCTATCGCACTTACACTCCTGCTATTCGCATACCTCTACGTCCTCCACATCCGAAACAACCCAATACCCCGCCCGGCCAGAGCCAACCACAACCAGCATTATGGCGACAACGATCGAGGAGCTGGAAGGCCTGTTCGACGACCATCCTTCATTAGACGCCTCTCTACAAGACTTCGAGCCCGGAAGCAGCGAGATAGGCCAGTCGCCCCGCTTTGGCTATCCTTCTCAACACTCTGGCTTCCGCTCCGATACCAGCTCGGACGTCGAGGAGTCAGTCTCGGGAGGCAGATTCAGCCCGCCCGCTTGGAGACGGGAAAGAGACGGCAACCGAAGCAGCGGCTTCTGGAGTAGAGGGCACAGCATGTTGGGGAAGAGGAGCAGGGATTCGAGGGAGAGCAGCCCAGATTTTGAGAGCGCGGACGAAGGCGGGGATGAGACTCTTGCTGCTGCTGCGAGGACGAGGCTGCCCACAGGTTCCTTATCGCCGGAGAAGCAGAGGAGCCCGAGTCCTGATCCCTTTCCAAGAGGTGGCGCAGATTTTGGAAACACATTTGGAGGAAAGCAGATTAAGCAGGAAGAGGGCCAGGATGCTCTGGTACCGTCGGTGGAGAACCCAAACAATTGTATGCAGAGCCATCTATTTTCTATAGTGTATATACTGACAGTCCAAAGATATTCGATTTGCTGTAAGGGCAGAAGTACAGCATCGCACCGAACCATTCGAGGCCGCTTTCGAATTTGTGAGGAATAAGTTCGACATTGTGACAAAATCATGGACATCTATAATCACTTCTATCGCAGTCGCATTACTCTCAATACTAGCTTTGCGCACATTATTCCAACCTGGCGTGCCTCCTCCAGTTCCGGACTTAGTCAAGGTGGCAGGACTTGCGAAAGCCTTTGAACCTCTCATATTTTATTCCGAGAACGGTGTACAACAAATTGGAGACCTGCAAGCCACCGGCGTTGCAGTATGGGATCTTGGAGAGAGCGTGCGCTCTACAAACATGACCTCTGCTCCTATCATCGTCAAAGAGCTCGATGATTTGAGCGACAGTTTGAAGACTTTAGCCATCGAGCTAACTAGGTTCTTTGCAAATGTCGATGGTGATGTTGACGGGTAAGTAGCTTTCACCTGACTTGAAACTCAGTTCTAACAATTTGCAGTATTCTGATAGTAATGGATTGGGCGAAGCGTGAGCTCACCCAATTGCAAATGCTGCCGCCATCAGCACTCACTTCTGCCTTTGATAACATGCACACCCTGTTCCGCAAATGCGGTCTCTTCGAGACGGCATCAGGAGCGCCTACCCGATTGGGCGAGCTTGCAACTTCCATGTTCGGCCAAACATCTCCCCAACGAACTCGCGCCACCCTCCAGCGTACTTTCACCGAGTTCCTCTCCGTCCTCGAGGAGTCTATCAACTCCGAACTCCAGCATTCTCTCGCGCTCTTCGCACTCTTCGAATCTATCGACAAGCAATTCCTCAATCTAGCTAGGACAGTAATCCGCGAATCCTCAGCGCAAGATTCCGCACAAGATGACATGCTTTCATCATTATGGACAAAGCTCCTGGGTCCTAACTCCAGCACTCTGCATAAATTCGAGAAAAACAAGAAGCTGCTCAGCAACATCCGCGCCAAGACTGTTCAGAACAAGAGTATCTTGCTTGAGCACAACGGCAAGCTCCTCACGCTCAAGGCGAACCTCGAGAGCCTACGAAGAAAGCTTGTTAGTCCTTTGGTGCGCGCTAATGGCAGCACACTTGGTCTTGATGAGCAGATTCGTGGCTTGCAGGAGGTGAGTGGATATCTTGGGGGCGTAAGAGAGAGGCAGAAGGGTAAGTTGATGGAGATGTTGTATGGGGCTGGTAGTAATAGTGGCCGGAGGATTTTGGGTGTTGATAGTAGGGGTGAGATCGAGGGAGGTTGGCAATGATTAATGATGTGAGGTGTACAACGGCAACATGGGGATTACTTTGATTGGATGGTGTTTTGGCTTGGGTAGATTTGGTTGGGGACCCATGGGTCGGGGCGTTGCTTCCTTTCTTTTTCGTTGCTGTACAGGCTCGCTTTTGGTACTTGAACATATTTTATGTGTGCTTTCTCAATTGGAACATATTTAAAAGGCTGTTTCCGTTGCTTGCCATGAGGCGAAATTCAGTGCTAGGCATCTCTTTCTCATTTCTACAAGGCGAAATCACCATTCCGAATTCTCCGCACATTACAAGTTCTATCCTTCCATTTCAATTGGTTCGGTTTTACGAGGGAATTGGTGAGTGGAGCAAAATGCAAGTGTGATTCATCGTCAGTCGTGACTGATCCATTGAGGTTGGGTCACTAAAGAGTAGTACACAAATTCGCTGGTTAAAAGCTACTTCATTGTCAATCATGAACGAGTATGTTGCGTAAAAAGTAATCCAAACCCTCATGCACCCTAATCTTTCGTAAGCATCAAATCACCTCGACTTCGTCCTCCTCAAAGCAGCCGTCTTGACCTCCATCCTCATCTCCATCTCATCCAGATTCTTCGTCAGCCTAACACCATTCTTCGCCCTCGGCGAGCAAAATACACAAGTCCCATCCACCTTTTCCTTTTCCTCATAATATAAAGGGCATTCTTGATGTGAGAGTGGGGGAGCTCGTGAGGTGCCGTCTTTGTCGTGGCTGCGGAGAGGATGGCGCTTGCTGTATCGCTCTTCGGCTTCTTGGATTTTTTGCTCGAATGAGGGACAGTCTGTGGGGCTGGTGATACGGCAACCGCAGGAGGTGTAGGTTATAATTGTTATGAGGCACATTTTTTGGGGGTGTTGGGTTGCTGGTGTTGTTGCCCTGGCGAGAGTTGGGGAGGAGCAGGGGAGAACAATACCCAGAGGAAGATAAACTATTCAAAAATGAATGGAAACAGTATTCATTGAATGATTGAAGTTTATTGTTAATCACATGTATCTTTTCCCTTTACCATTTTCGAGTCAGCGCATTGAGTAGGCAATTCAATTTCAATATTTCCTTGCCAGTGCTGCTAATTCATCATCCAACGAATCTAATAACGACCCCTAATCATGATAGAACTCGCAATTAACGTCACTGTGCGCACTCTCAAACCTCGCATTGACACACGCTGCTGCAGCTAGTGCGTCATTTAAATCTGTGAGTTTTGCTAGGCACATCTGAATGAATATTTCGCATGGAGAAACTACTATATGAGCGCACTGGCGCCCGAGGAGAAATGTGTGTGTAATGGGGCACATTTCCAAGTCAATTTTACTTCAAGTGCAGCGGGATATTGGTTGATCTATATTCTTCGAAAAAATTGAAAGGTGAGTGGGGAAATGGAACGAGGTATTTCTAGTGGGAATTAATGGGTGTTCAGTTGCTAGGAGTCATGAGTAGTAAGCAGAATGTCAAATATTTTGCAACTTTGGTCCTTTCTACGCAATCATAGCCAACAATGAGTGAAATCTATTTGGTTTGTAATTTCGTGCTCTAGACTGCCTGTACAGCAAATATGGCAGCTGTGGACCTGAGCGTAAGAGTCTCCTTACCCTGCAATTGTAAGGCACCAGAAAGAGTTCTATGAATGCCTCCATCCTTTGCAAATGAGAATCTTGCTTTGAAATTGTTTTGCCGTTGACGAGTTAGTTGCCTCATCAACCTTTCGCAAAGATGCACTTCATGGGGAATGATAAGCAACCTGCCGACACGGTCCTCTGACTTCATAAATCCCAAGTACAAGCCCCGAGCAGATTCTTTGCCCATTAACGGGAATTCGAAGTACCTTATTATGGTCAGCGAGGCCCGCGATGCAGCTAGGTATAAAAGTCTCGCATGGCGTGGTAACAAAATGCTGGCAGCTAGTAGCTCTCAATATCGTCATGAGACACATATGGACTATAAGTTGATGGTGCTTGTGAGGCTGAGTTTCGTTGTCTCGTTGAGAAGTGAGGATCAGAACTGTGTTTATAGCTTGGCTTTGGACAGATCTTGAATGGAAAGGCTGTCTAGATTGCTATGTAAGTAAGTTTAATTGGGCCATACGTTCTTAATCACTGCCTTTTACCGAGACATTCATCTTGTTACTTTTCCATCTGATTCTTAAAGATATCCGTTGCCTCTGAGATATTGGACACCAAAAGGTTTTTCCTGTTCCAACGCCGCTATCACACCAGAGCTGGCTTTCGTGGTTTGAACCTTGCCTCTCTTTTAAGAAGATACCATAAGTTCACCGGAACTCCAACCCCGGTTAAAACACATCAAAATCGACCCAGGTCTGTCCCTCAAAATATCAACGCAAGCGCTCCAGCAACAACCCAGCTAGCAGCAAGATAACCCATATTCTGCCTGATCTCCTGCGTGTTCGAAATCGCCTCATTATATTCGCTCATCTTTGGCAAAGGCACCTTGGCTTTACCCTTCCAGAATCCGCCCACGTGATTCCGTACCACTACCAAGACAGCGACATTTGCAATAGCGATCAGTGATCCCCAGACCTTCGAGCTTGAAGCAAATACCAGATAGGCAGAGGTTAGGAAACTCGTAAGTATCTAAGCTGGTAGGTCAGTATGGAAATGGTTTTGCGAAGGAAAGAGCGACGTACGGCAATGGTCGAACTGGCTTGTGTGGTACGGGTTTTGTGCAGCTGGCTTTCAGCAACATTGGAGTATTCGGCGGCTTTCTTGCTTGCTTCTTCGTATTTCTGGAGGCTGGAGATCGAGATTGAGGCTAGGTACAGGTTGTAAGCACCGAAGGCTGCTTGGAGTGTATGCAAAATTGTGACGAGTGTTGATGCCATCGTGATCAAGGCAGATGTTTGATTTCACAGGTTTGATCTTGGGGTCTGATTTTGGAGGGTTTCGTTGCTTGTGTTGTAAAGTTTGTAGGAAGTCTCAATTTATTTGGAAAGGACCTTGCTTTACCATGGAATAGGATCTTGGAATGTTGTGAGCTTGCCTATTTCGTTAGAGCGATGACGTAACTCAGGGGCCAGCTTCCAAGTCTTATGGTAACAATCAACTTCCCACAACGTCAGCTTTGATAGACCTGAAGGCTTCAAACAGCGCGATACAACTGGAACTAGTCATCTTTTTCATTATACTTAGCCCCTCGACTCTTTGCTCGTCCTTCAATAATTTACTTTGCGTCCCCCTCGCTTACTTCGCCCGCTCTCCTTTGCCCACTCTACGGGGGAGAAAAAGTTGTCGGAAAAGACGCCCGTGCACAACCTCATCAAAATTTGACCATCTTTAATAAATGTTATTTTCTTCTAATAGAATGAGATAGAAACTTCGCCACATTGATTTTGACGTCTCAATTTAATAATTTATATTTTTTTCTTGTACGATTATATATTTTTCAGGCTACAGATAAGATTTAACGTTGTCGCTTATTCCGACAGCTTTT
>Ga0247778_1000591_pt1 | contig 38409 bp, 48 predicted proteins | sample UWRJL049202B5_FD_179939 | JGI IMG/M metagenome (GOLD analysis project Ga0247778, IMG submission 179939) | Plant litter microbial communities from Arlington Agricultural Research Station in Wisconsin, United States - UWRJ-L049-202B-5 | ecosystem: Environmental > Terrestrial > Plant litter >...
AAATTAAGAAAAATTTTAGCACGGAATACCAGATAAAAAAAAAAAAAAGACAAAAGAAAAAAATGCATCTCAAAAAGAAGTGCTTTTCTTTCCTTCTCACGTCCGTTGAAGCTGATATACCACCGTCTTGATATTCACCATCCTCGTATCCATATGGTAACTGCCAACGACTTCACAGATGACCCTTTTCCCAAAATGCACCAGACCAAACGGCTGCTCTTCCAGCACGACACCGGAGCCCGAATCGAGCGCCATGCGGATCTCCTCACCCGTCTCAATATCTTGATTAGCCACGAACCCGTCCTCCAAAGGCAGCGCCTCGGTAATGACTGCCCACTTATACTTCTTACCAAGCTTCTTCACCAGTTGTGCGATCTGATCATTACTCAAATGCTGCAGCACTTCACGGATGAAAACGACATCTCCCTCCGGGAGCTCGTCCTCACGTGCCGTAATCATGTCCAAGATGCGAAAATCAACGGCAAGCGGATGAGCGTAGATTAGGCGGTTGTAGTTGATCACTTGGGGGACAATGTCGATGGCGATGTAGTTATTGGCCAGGTTCCGGAGTTGGCGGCCAATGTTGAAGTCTCCACAGCCGAGATCAACCACGTTGGGATGGATGGAGGTGAAGGTGGAGGTGATGAATGAGCGGATGGCTGACAGGTAAGGGAGCACGACGGTATCGTCGTGCGAGCCGGGCCCTGAGAAGGGTGTTTTGGCTAGGTTGGCTCCCCATAATTGTTTCTCGTAGATGTGGGAGAAGATTTCGGTCGTCTTGCTGTTGTATCTTAGTTTTGTGATAGTTCATGATGACTTGGCTAAAGAAGGAGTTTGAATGAAAATACGAGAACACTAAATAGGTACAGGTAAGCAAATTGGATGGTCCTACTTAGCATCTTGGGCGCGAAACTGTTGGACTGAAACACTGATTACTTTCAGCATGAATGGTAGGTCATCGGAGCTCAGCTTCTCACTTTGTTTTGCCGCACTGGACTGGATTGAAATGCCCGAATAAGAGAAGGATGCGGAAACCAATAAAAATTCGTGGAGGCAATGAAAAATGCATGATAAAGGGATGTATAGCAAAGCCTTCGGGAAGTGCAAGTTAATCTCAACAGATTTTACTGTCCTTCCTGCTGAGTGTCAATCGCCTCTAGAGGCTCGGTGCAAGCGGCTTGAAACCTCGCTATCTTCACCTCTTTCTACAATTTTTAAAGGCTACACAAAGAGCACGCCAAGTTTCATCCCCTCCATTGCATACAGCTCCCAAGACCTCCTTCCATGGGTTACAATCTCCCGAGTGCTGTGCCTCTGATACAAAGCCCCTTTCCTTGTTAAAGAGGCTCTTGGCCGCCGCAACGAGCTATCAAGAATGGGCAAATCAGTTGATTGGATAGTAGCGTTGCATTTGCATCAGCCACATGTATGTGAGATGACGTTATTGTGCTTAAGTCTATCCAGCAGGGGCCATTGCGGTGATACCAATTAGGAAAGTAGTAAGAGCGATATGTCGAAGGATAAAAGAGTAAGCCAGATGCAGCTGTTGGTAAGCAGATGATCTCACTAGGTTTGGGAATGTGTATTGTCATCATGGTCTAGAAGTTGTGAAACATTGAGCTTGCAATTCCTTGTATGCCACCACGGATCTGGTCTTCCTAGATCGGCATATCAAGAATAGCAGTCAAGATGCCCGGCTAGGGATTATCAAGATCATTTTAAAATCCTAGCTTACATACATGAGGCTCTGAGAGTATTCTTTGGTAAAGCCTTGAATAATCACAAGTGAATGTCATTGATATGTACCAGGAGGTAATACTGATTCAATTTTACAAATGAAGAAATCATCAATCCATAGCATCCAGATAACCTCAGAGTCCATCTCCATCATAGAATGGTTTTGTCCACCTCTCATCGAGCTTTGCTCCTTCTTCGTAAAATCTCAAGTCACTCGACAATCTGATTTTGCCCGTTTTATCACAGTTGCGATTGCTCGAGTGCATCATCCAAGGACTATGGAAGACAACATCTCCAGCTTCGTAATTGGCCACTAGCCATCTCTTTCCTAAGCCATCGTCCTTTGCGAAAGTCTCCGCATTGTGGCTCAAGTGACCAAGCTCGCCCATGTGATAGTTGAAGGCACTGATTCTTTCTTCCTTGGGCATATCCTCCTTGTCCTGTCTCTCCTCGAAGCGTTTCTCAATCTTTCTTCCGAGCTCGCATGAATCTTCCAGATACATCAAGCCGCCACCATCAGCTGCACAGTCTCCAACTGGTACCCAGGCTGTGACGAACACCGGGTCACCCGCTCTGAGGAAGAGCTGGTCGTAATGTATTCCACTCGGGCACTTGCTTCCTGGTACATTATGTCTCAACAATCCTCGCTTCAACACAACCTCTTTGTCCCATTCCATGAGTTGACGCACCCAGTGGCACAAATCTGGATGAGTGATAAAGTCTTGATATTCTTTGCTTGCGTGGATCTCATCCATAGTCTTCATCGCACTTTCTGATGGCGCTGCTCCAAGACCTTGATGCACGTTCGGGTCAAGCTCTGTATTGAAGATTCCATCGCGTGGGCTCGTGTCGGGAGCTAAAAGACCAGTCGATGCGATTGTCTTGAAGTATTTTTCTCGCATATCAAATACGTCTGATCGTGGGATAGCGTTCTTCAGCCACAGATAACCATCTTGAGAGTAGCGTTCCCGCATCTCAGAGAGGGAAGTGTCTTTCGATGTTGGAGTCAGCCAGTCGACCATTCGGGGATCAATATGAGAGCCATAGTTGGTTCGTTGTAGCGGTGCCTCTCTATGTTGCTTGGATGAGGAGTGGCCAGATGGGTTTAGCGTGTGAGCGGCTTGCGGGAGTGAAAGGACCTGCGTGGCCATCGTGTGAGATTTTGCAAAAGTTCGATGAATAGCGTCGAAAATAGCTGTCAAATATTAAGGTTAAAATTGCTTGTTTTCAAAGAGGCTGGAGATTTATGATCACAGTAGAGAACACTTGCAGGCCTAAGAACAAAGTCGCTCTTTAGAATCTCAAGTGGCAACGGCAGTTTGCCTGTCAAACCTTGTGTAACTTGAACCGTGCCTATGACGTTGATCAAAATAGGCCTGTGGCTAATCGACGATCTACTTTATCTCGTTTATCTGATGCGACATTTCGTCCTGAGAATCGAAGTAAGCCTTGCGGGGTACTATAAGGTTATGCGTAACGTGCATGGGGCACTACGAGCGAGCCAAACATGTCGGATTAAACACCTGTGATGGCACTTCTATATGATATCATCTTTCCCATCTCAAATAAAATCTCCATGACCTCCTACGGACCAAAACGTCCGTGCTGCACTACGCCGCATGTCCAGACCTCTAGCGGCATGCATGCACCTCCCGCACCCCCCGTACCGCCTGCATAGCTTGCGACATGGCATACGATGGGACAGGTTAAATGCTGCATAGGTACAGCAAAATAGCGTACGAATGGAGGAGAGGCTGAAAATGAAGCCCAAAGGAGGTGCAACGCCGGAGGGGGTGCATGGGTTAGAGAGGTGCTTGTTACCGCGCGTGAAGGCCTACAGCAAGGTAGGATAGGAGTTTAATAAAACAAGGTACGAATCGAGATCGAGTTTTGAGTCGTTGAAACTGGCCCCCACCCCCCCTCGATCAGGAACCGAATACTCTCACCGAATCCTAGCATTTCCCGCAAATCCTACCCAACTCCTTTATCAATCGTATTGCATTCGCGGCACAGCCAGTTTATGAGATCATGATCTGTATAATTCTGGTGCTATGCGGGCTATGCTGATGTGTGAAGAAGTATATGGTGTTGGTCCCCACATCCGGCATTCTGTTAATCCTCGTCCAACTCTACTTGATTAGTATTCAAGAGATCTTTCACAACTTCAAGTAATTTTTCACTACTATTCAGGTACTTTGCAGTACCGGTACGAGTACCGAAATGAGCACCCAAACTCAGCCTCCGCCAGGCGGCAATCAAAACCATGACCAGGCGCTCATTGCTATGACGATTGCGATGCTTACTTTGTCGACCATATTCGTGGCAGTGAGATTCATCGTCCGTATATATATTGTGAAAAGCGTATGGTGGGATGATTGGACTATCCTCTTCGCACTTGTATGTTCTATGCAATATCTACACGCTTCTTCTGATCACTAATCCACTGACTAGATAGGCACAGCAATCGGCGCCGGGCTAGACTTTGTAGAGTTTCGATATGGCTACGGCTCTCATCAATACTATATCCCAGGCCCATCCTACAACCGCGTCCAGTACTATTCATACGGCGAGTGGATACAAACCTTTGCAACGTTAATGTGGACAAAAATCTCCATTTGTCTCTTTTTATCCCGCATTCCGGTCACGAAAGCCCTCAAGGTCCCTCTCTACATTGCGAGTCTGATACTCTTCATCTCCAATTTGATTCTTACGGTCCTGTGGATTTTGCAATGTATTCCTGTGAAAGCAGCATGGGACATGGCCGTTAAAGGAAAATGTTTCACAAAAGCCCAGGTGCTAGAAATTATCCTGGCTCAGGGCAGTAAGTTGACTTCGACCTGTTGCAGACTTTTATATGTTCAAGCTAACGAATAAGTCATATCTGCAATTTCAGACTTCGTATTGGCAGCGTACCCGATTCTTATATTGGCTCGCGTGCAGATTACCTTTCGCACGAAGTTAGGACTATGTCTTTTGATGGGCCTTGGTGTCATAACGGGTGCTTGCTGCGTGGTCAGGAACGTTCTGAACGGAACAAATGAATCTGTGGACTCAACGTGGACTTCCATACCCAACTGGTAAGTAAACGCTCATACCCTTACTCCACATGACTCCTGGTATGCCGTATACTAAAGCCTCTCAGGATGTGGCGATGTCTTGAAGTGAACTTCGGTATTGCTGCCGCTTGCCTTCCGACTATCTATCCCGGCTATCGAGCACTCAAGAAAAGGTACAACTCGCGACTCAGCTCATCGGAGAAGACCGACCAATTGCTTCTCGACCCGAGAACAAACTCGAAGAATACAAGAACGACGGCTGCCGCTTCGGCTAAGGGCCCCTCGGCGGTCGATGTTAATATACCCATGCCTGAAGAAGCAATAATAAAGTCGACTAGGTTTGGTGTTCGTCACGGATCTGACCAGAGTGATTCAAGTGAACAAGAGTTGAGGGGTAATCATCATGTTATGGGTCATAGCCACTTGGAAGTCTAAGGACAGAGATGGGTGTACATTAGAAACCTGATAATAGGAATGAATTATTTGCACGTTTATACTTTCGGTGGTCTCAAAATGTGTTCCCTAGATCTGTCCAGCCTCGTTTTGAGCGGTTCGCATTAACTTTAGGTGGCCTTAACTTTAGAGATCTACATAGGAGTTTGAAATCGATTTTCAACTTCAAATTCTACTATGAAACCCTTACTACCGAATCTCACAAGCACCAGAAAACCGGGAACAAAAAACGACCAAATTTTAGGGTAAGATAGACCCGTGAAAGATAAACGGGGGAGGGTTGTATTCTAAAACTGTGCCTCATGCCCCGCTCCAGATAAACTACTAGGTGTTGTGGAGTATGTTCTGGCCAGTTTTATAATTGTACGTCATTTTGTGCCTCATTTTAAATAAGCTATCAACCTGCAGCTCATCGTTGATCGGTATTGTGATTCTTGTCTCCTGAATCCCGAGATCATCTGCCTAAAGTCCCCTGCAGACGGCTATTACCTTATCTCTGCTATTTCTAGCAGGTACAATGCAGGTGCTACCCCACGTGCACCAGTTAGCTAGAAACTCGAGCTGTCAAAGTTACAACGGACGAACTCTGGGCAGATTTAGTGTCGGGGACTCGGGCGTCATGCTGTTAGCGTTGTTGGTTGGGGGCGATTTTGAATGTCGATCGCTGTGGCTGAAAATGTTACTGCGAGAATTTAATCTGTAGCATACCAGTTTTGGCCCAGTAGCACAACCTTGTCTACTGCGGACCATCAAAGGGAGGGGAAGAGGCGGGCATGAATCTGTATAGATTATGTCGTAATGCACGCTCGTCGAGAGCATTATTGCTAGAGGTGTTGTGGTAAAGTGTTGGTTGGTGGGTGGCCAATTGGCCGTTCCTAACTGCTCTCCCCCAACCTTGTGCCCGATTCTCGATTTGGCTAAAGGGACCCAACTCAAACAGCGCAGAAATTGAATAGTAATCTTTGAAATGTACGGAAATTGTTGAAAATAGGTTGCAGTTCTTCTTTCGAATCATTTTGGTTATTATCTGTTGAAATTTGTGATATTCCGTTCAGTCATTAGGTCAATCAGTCAACCAGTCTCGAATTTCCATCCCAGGTCCTCCCACCAAAATATCAGCAAATCCTTGAACATGAAGCTATCGTATTTTACCAAGGCTCCACCACGATATGTTCTCATATGTCTCTGGACCTCATTTGGAGGGTTTCTGTTCGGGTATGCCTCTGTGTTTTGTTGTTACATTATTCGAGCTCTGAAGAGACAGACCAGCTAATTTTCGCAGGATGGATACATCAATTATCGGCCTTGTCACAGTCATGAGGGACTTTGTTGCACGATTCGGGGAGCAATCAGCAATAGTCCACGGAGCCGTCGTGTCCTCGATTCTCATCCCCGCAGCTCTGTCCTCCCTTTTGGCAGGCTATGTGGCTGATCTTCTAGGGCGACCGAAATGCATCGGGATAGGTGCTCTCATTTTCAGCATCGGATCAGCTATGGAAGCCGGAGCTGTTAGTCTAGCTATGTTTGTGGTTGGTAGATGCATCGAGGGCCTCGGCGAAGGTCTCTTTCTGGGTACTTTGGTCGTGTAAGTGATGTGCTGAGCCCAATTAACTATCCCATCATAAAAAAAGACAGAAAGCTGATATAAATATCTTTGGGTTAGATATATCTGTGAGATCACACCTCCGAGTACCAGAGGTCCTTTTACGACTGGCCCTCAATTGCAAGTGTGTTTTGGTCTCTTGACTGGATACTTTACATGCTATGGAACAGCTCACCTTCAGACTTCGCTTTCCTGGCGGACCCCTTTCATTCTTCTAGCTTCCATGTCTGCGTTGTTCTCCCTAACCTCCTTTTTATTCCTTGTGCCCTCGCCACGATGGTTGACACTTCAGGGTCATCCATCTGAAGCTGCTGCTGCGTGGGACAAATTGCAAGTCCAAGAAGAGGACCGTCAGAAAGTAGAGACCGAGTACATTGGGGAAATAGATGAGCAAAATTCTCAAAGCTCAGAGAACTCGATTACAGTAGCGAGTGACCAGGAGAAGGCGGGTCCTGGCGGTCCACATCATCAAAATCATTCTCAGGGCAAGATGTTCGATCTCTTCTCTGCTGACGTTCGCGCACGTACTTTTCTCGCGGTTTTCATTATGGGCATGCAGCAACTGAGTGGCATAGACGGTGTTCTTTATGTGAGTAAATCAACCTTGTTTGTATTTTCATTTGGTCTTCGGTCGTCCATGGGATATGACTCTTTTCTTGATGGGATGCGATTAAATTGCTCTTCTTGGTCACCGCAACATTTGTTGCCGGTCTATCCGTGACAATAGTAGCCCTGTATTCGTCAAGAAGACAAGCATTGCTGCAGAGGTTGGAAGATTTGGCCAAATATCGAGTTGAAGGTCCAGAAATATGAACGAGAGGAAATGGAAACCCAGGTCGTGAAAAAACATAGACTAACCTACGAAATAGTACGCACCGCTCATCTTCCAGCAAGCTGGCATAAGCAGCAATGAAGCCAGCTTCCTCGCCTCTGGCGTGTCCGCCATTGTAATTGTAGCCGTCAGCATCCCAGCAACCATTTTCGCCGATAAATGGCGCCGGAAGACAAACATGATCACCGGCGGAATCGGTATGGGTCTCGCTATGCTCCTCATTGGAATTCTCTATGCCACTGGCACCGTCCATGGCGACAGGGGCGCCGCTCGCTGGATTGTCATCGTGCTTGTATTCATCTATCTGGTGATATGCTGTGTTACGTGGTGCATCAGCTGCAAAGTCTATGTAGCAGAAGTGCAAGCGCAGCGGACTCGGGCAGCGGCGACGAATCTCGCGCATGGCAGTAACTGGGCGGCAAATTTCCTCGTTGCGCTGACAACACCTGTGTTGCTAAGTCGGAGCAGTTCTGGGGCGTATTTTCTTTGGGCGGGATGTCTGTTACTTACGGCGGTCGTCTGCATGGTCTTCATGGTTGAAACCAAGGGGAGGTCGCTGGATGATATCGAGGCCGACTTTCGGGCGGAGAGTATGGGAAAGCGGGCGAGACGGAAGATATGTGGTGGGATGCTCTGGTGGAATGGGTGCATTGGAAGGTTGAGTAGGCAGTAGCCTCAATCAGACCTTACTTTCAATAATTCTCTTGTTGTTTCTTTATGAATTCAAGTGATTGTCTTATCTCATGAGGGGGTTATAGCACGCTTCATCCATTTGAACAAAGAATTGTTTCGTTGCTTAATATACCCTAATTCGTTTATTGGTGCCAGTTGGTCAGTCGTTTTCATTCTCCGTGCCAACCATCACGACCCTTTTCAAAGATCACTTCAAATAATCAGAAGTTAAAGAGATTAGAATACATAACTATGTGCACACTAACGCCCAGAAAAGAAAACTTCCGACCAGCTGTTGAAAATCTGGCTCCAGATGCCTTTTTCATAATTTTGACACTTTTCTAAGTCACATCCCATCACGCCACACGCTAGCCATCTGTACTCACCCATTTTGATATGAGCGGTTATTAAACACGTACTGATGTCCATTCGGCACATACTCATGCAAAGGCACCGTAGCGTCCTCGCCTCCGCGCAGCGGAACACTCTGCTGCTTCCACGCCTTCTTCTGCTTCCGGTTCGGTAAATCTCCTTCTTTCCCAGCCATGAAGCGTCCCGGATGACACACGTTAATACCATAAGACAAATCGCCATGGGTACTAGGTCAAGCGTGTACTGATAAACCTCATGGTTCGGGATCGTCGACTTAAACCCCGCTCTGTACTCTATCAACCGGAACAAAATCCTCTCCGTAATGAGGAACAGAATCATATATTGGATATACAACAGCTGCAACACTTTGCTGTTATTTGATTCATGTCTCACAGCCATGTGAAAACGGATCGCGAGCGCAAGAAACACGAATATACAAAGCTGCTGAAAACCAATGACAGTCATGTAGACGTGTAGACCCAGTAGGGCGTGGGATTGAGAGGTGTCTGGTTTAGATGTCATGATTGCACCATGTGTTTGAATAAGGAAGGCAAGGATATGGAAGAGCACGAAGCAGAGGCCGAAGTGGGCTGCTTTGAGCCAGAACACTTTGGCCTTGGATGTGAAGTTGTGGACCATGCGGCCTAGGGTCATATATACGAACGCATTGGTGAGGATTGGCGCAACCTGGGAAGAAATATTAGATCCTGGATTAGAAGTAGAAGGGGGCTGGTGGGGCTAGTACTGTGGAACGAGTCCTAATTTGGGCATACATACACATCAAAAACACTCCACCGACTCACGACTAACCTTCCCTCTTTATTAAACAACCTCAACTATGACTTTGCCTAGTATATCTCTCTAATATTCTAAATAAAAGTTCGATTTATATTAAGTGCTGGTAATAAATAGGAGGGGAGTTCAGAGTTAGGTTTTAGAGTCCAGGCCCCACAACTTTGTTTTCACCTTTCTCTCTCCTTCTGTGTGGAGTCGTCTTGGATACCCCGACGACGTGACAACCTGGCTAACCGATTGGATACTGGTGTAGTGGTTTATTGTACTATAATGCCTCTTACAAGCGGAACACGCTTTAAACGATCTAGATGTCGAGTGGGTTTATTGTAAGATATATAAGCTCTGAGAGTCACGTGATATTGTTAAACGCAAATGGGAAAGCCTCGGAAGGTTTATTCTTCTTATGCATACTTTAAAGACCCTTTAAATAAGAATTTTAATGCATCAAATAAGCGTTGAAACACCAATCTCCAAACTTTGAGCACGATGGGGCTAGCAGCGCACAGACCAGCTCCTAAAACCCCTAACTCTTAGCTGGGTGAAATAGACCTGCTGCGTCATTGTCATTATCATCATCAGGCTGCACAAAATCACTCTTAAATAAAGAAGAGATGACTGACCCCGCAGAGTTAGACAAGTAAGATTCCCTAACTATCCCAGGGTCAAGGTAGAACGTCACGCGCGCTAATTTTATCGCAATTCCCAGCCTCGCCCCAGGATCTCCTTCCGCCTCAGAGCCAGACCCACCACACATTGCGGCTCCTAACCAAGATCGGGAAAGGCTTCTCGACACCGAGTCTTTCCCAGACGAACCGTCTAGCCGCCGCTCTTCATCGAACAATGGAGCCAGCGAAGGCTCCACATCGTTCAATACATCTATGCACGGACCACGTGGCACCCTATCGTATTTGAACGGTCTAGCTCTGGTAGTTAGCCTCCAGATTGGATCTGGGATCTTCTCAGCACCGTCGGAAGTCAGCAAGCATGTCTCCTCGGCAGTAAGTGGCGTTTGCATCTGGTTGTTTGCCGGACTTCTGGTATGGACTGGCGCGGCCTCCTTCATTGAGCTGGGGCGAGCAATACCTCGCAATGGTGGTGTGCAGGAATACCTTCGACGTTGCTACGGTGATTTCTACGGGTTTCTCTTCTCTTGGATCTGGATAACTATAGCGAAGCCGTGTTCGATGGCAATTATAGGGACCATCTTTGCAGATTATTTCACAGGTGCCCTTCTCCCAGATCTATGGAGCTCAATTTGGATTAACAAGTTCATCGCCATCATTGCACTTTGGTTAATCACTGGTTTGAATTGCCTTGGACAGCATACTGGGGCACATGTTGCAAACGGTTTTCTTGTGCTGAAACTTTTTGGCTTATTCTCTATAGTCGCTATAGGGTTGGTAATGGGGGTGGTAGGAAAATCACTCGGTAACGACCAAGCAAATCAATCAAATTGGTCGAACAATCGACATGCTCCGCCCAGATCCAGTCTCCAGGTTAGCGACACGAGTTTATGGCAGATGATTGGGCAGTACGTCACTGCTCTATTCAGTGCTCTCTTTTGCTACGGAGGTTGGGAAGCTGTAAGTAACAATCCAGAAAACAGTTTTCTTCCTTTAGACTGATTCCATTCTTAGGTCGGCTTTGTGGCTGGAGAAATGAAGAACCCATCTCGAGATCTGCCCAGAGTCATAAACTCTGCCATGGCCATCGTTCTGCTTGGTTTTGTCTTGATGAATGTTTCGTTGTACATTGTGCTCCCTATGGACGCAATCAGATATCCAAAGACAGTTGCTGTGGTAGGCCAAGTCATTAATTCAAGTTTTGAGATTTGTCTGTTGACCTGATCCAGACCTTTGGTGTACACGTCTTTGGGACTGCTGGTGGGCTCGTGTACTCCCTAATAGTTGCGATTTCATGTCTTGGAGCTCTCAATGCAATCGTCTTTACCACCGGAAGACTCTGTGTGGCAGCGAGTAGGAGAAACTATTTCCCTAAATTTTTGGGCGAACCGGGTTGCTCTACGAAAGAAGAGGAGCAGGCCTATTACCGAAAGTCATTTAGAAATTGGCCGTCTTGGGTGGTATCCTCAATCCTGTCGATCGCCCGGTGGACACAACATGCTCGGTGGGGAAAACAAGTACCAGTGTAAGTCATTCAGTGGGTGCCTGTTTTCCTCCTGAAGCTCTCTACTTACACGTCAAATTCATCCAGCTACGCCATGGTGTTGAGTTCTCTGATTGCTTCATTTTACATATTGATTGGGACATTTGGCTCTCTTTTAACATTCAAAGGTATTTCTTCGGGATTTCACAGTTGACACCTCTAAATATACTGACTTGATAAAGGGATATCCGAGTACTTTTTCTTCTTCCTTGCTGTCCTAGGGGTATTTATTATCCGGCGTAGCTCAGATCCGAGTGAGTCTGTTCCTAGGACTTGTACCTTCAATCCGATTGTATTTTGCACAGTGAGTGGATTTTTGGTCTTGCGTGAAGTTATTACATCTCCAATGCAAGGATTAGCTTTTCTCTTTTTTACCGGGTTGGGGTTTATTGCTAGGCACTTTCTGGGGGTGGGTAGCTCAGTAGGCACCGAACCTGTAAATTTAGAGACCAACTAGAATTGCTTTTAGACAATAGTTACAATGTAAACATGAGCTCCGTCATGGACTTGAGTGATGAGGCTCGCCACCTAGAGTGGGAGTTTATGGCGGTGTGACGGAGAAAAGTTCAGTGAGTATGCTATTTTCCCTCGGAAGAAAGTGAACGACAAAAGTGCTCTAGAAGGTTAAGCGGTTAGTTCGAAAACAAATACATAACCTAGCTACCCGGATATAAAATGACTTGACTTAACAGATGAAACAAAAACGTTTTCTGTCATACTTCACAAGTATATAAGATATTTTCTTTTCCCTTATTCCCTACGAAAATCGGGCAAGCTGAGAATATACGGCCAAACTCCGCCCTAGACGCTGAAAGACTCAAGCCAAAAACAGATTCCACGCTAGAAATATTACACAGGAAATTGTGCCTGCAATTCAATAATCTCAAACAGATAGTTTGGCTCGCCCGCCATTGCGTTCGTTGTTTTTCGTAAACCAGCCCCTCTGGACACCCCGATAAACAATTCCCCAGGCCACGAAGGTCAAAAATGTGAGTGGTAGAGTAGCTTCTAGCCAGACGGAAAGCGCCGTCCATTGGAAACCGCTAGGGCTGCTCGGGAAGTGGACGATGTCGGTGCTCATTACCGTCTGTGTGATACATCAGCAAGCAATCTAAACTGCGCAGAATGAGAATGATCAGGGGAAATAAATAGCGCAACCATCAACAATTCGAGCAGGCGAGAATAATGATAGGGGATTTTCATACCGAAATGAACGTCCCAGGTAAATAAAAGAGCGTCACCAGGGTGATGATTTTCATCGACACAGTCTCCTCCTTGGTCTGCATCGCGAGCTGGTTCATATCTTTTGTCATGTCCTCCATTCTCTCAGCGGATTCTTGGGCGCGCTTCGCAAGAAGGCGGTTGGCCTCTATAGCTCGGTAGTCCAGGATACCATAGAGCTGTGCAAGGGAGTATTAGCAACCTATCCAGTTTATCTTTTATGGTGAAGAGAACCTATGGAAATGAACACTAACCAATGTCTTTCGATCTGCCAGAAGACGGAGTAGGGTTCCAGCTCGAGACTGATGCATCTGCAAATCGCTGATAAAGTTTATGATGCGTTTGGAGAACTTGGAGATATCTCTCTGGCACTTTGTTCGTATCTCTTCGGGAAATTCTTCAAGAGTGGCAAGGTTTACATAGAGATTCTTCAGCTCTTGAAGTATTTTGGTATTAGAAATAAGGACAAGGCTCGCCTCGTTCAGTTTATCCTCCAGGGACTGCATGTCTTGGAGGTCATCAATGGAGAATTCTGGGGAACCTGTGCTAACTTGCCCTAGTTGTTCCGCTTTACGAGTTGAAGGAGGAAGAATAGGTGGTGGCGGTGGCGGTGACTCCGGTGATTGCCGTAAAATAGGAGATGTGCTTTTTCTTTCACCTCCTATTGATTGATCATTTGCATCCGGAAACGATCTTGGATTGAGCGGAGGCGCAGGGGGACCACGATGTAATAAGCTTTTCCATGAAAGGACGCTTTTCTCTTTCGTCAACATAGGAGGAGCTGACTCCTCGGGGAATACTATATCAGGGCTTTTCGTGATGCGGAAAGCAAGAGAGGGGCGTGTCAGGTCCTGTAGTTTCCACTCTAAAAAGTTGATATACCATCGCCAACTCTCCGTTGCCCACTCGCACATTAGTGAATGTGTCTCGAGAGTAAGAGCAAATGCTCCTGCAGTGCCTTTGATCCGATCATTCTTGAGCTCTGTAGATTTCGTTGATTGCTGAACGCGATCCCTGATAACTTCATTGCCCTTGACAAGGATCCAGAATATCTTGCCAGTATCGACTTCGAACGAATGATATGTAGCAGTTTGCCTGATTGACCAGGGCCAGCTTTCTTGATTTGACTCTTCAGCGGATTTTAAGGCGTAACACACGCGGAAGTCTTGACCGGATCGTCCCAGTGCGGGAATGTCCAATCCCCTTTCCGAGGGAAGCAAACGGGTTGACTCCCTGAAACCGCTGAAATGGAAGTCATCCTGATACTCCTGCCAGCCGAATGCGAATATATACTCTAAGAATTCTGGAGCTACTTGGTGATATGTTAGAGCATATAAGAACATTTCCTTACTGATCCTCAGCCGGTCCCGTGAGTGACGGGACTGAATGAAGCTAGCAAAGAAAATATTAGCTGGTAGCCTTCAGCGCTCCCCGATCTTAACCTACAGGAATCTACATCGGGGGTCTTTTTTGTCAAACATGCGTTTTCCTTCAAATTGAGTTTTCAGGTCACGACTATGAAAAACAGCCACCGAGTCGAATTCTGCTTTGAAAGTCAGCCCATGTGGTCTGTCGTGCTGGTGAATATCTAGTGGATCTTATGGAGGGGACAAACCTGAACTTGTATCGTAATACTCCCAGACATTCAGATGGGCCGCCTCTTGCGGACAGAATATTCGGTCTGCCCGCTTCTCCAGCATTAATCTATACGCTTTTAGGTTATGCGTATAGGTGGTGTGCCTGACCATATTCTCAGGATATTGCTGGGCATCTTCGCAAGACTTGACGAAGGAGTCTTGGTCGTCCATTGCGCCTAGGAGCACGTGTGAAACAACTTGCGCTAAGCGTTCGCATCGATTTACAATAGAACTAACTTCTCATACTATTAGTGACCTTTCATTTTGGGATTGAGTGTAAAAGAGCAAGTAATGCCTTAATGATCTGTTCTCTCTGACAAGATTCTGTCTCGAAGCGACGGCGGCTGAAACACAGAGAGAACACATCTACTGCTATCTCAAAATGTGACATACTATCCCCTGAATAATTTAAATGTATTCTAAGTATCACCACCCCAGAACTGGCCACTTACGAGTATGCAGCCAATAGGGAATCTTGAAAGCACCTAGTATAAAAAAGAAGCACCAGATATTCTTTAGGGTTACAGGCGAGGTTTCAGTGTAGTGTTTTTTAGTGCCCACTTACATTTATTCAGGGGGGGATAGTAAAATGTACATTTTTGTATTTGCACAGGATATTCCGATCAATCACGGCGACTAGCCATCGAATGGCTGCGTGAAGAGGGTCACGAGGTAAGCGAAAAGAAAACCTACCAACAATCCCTTCGACTCTGTAGTCGACAACGCCTCTCGGTTTGCTCAGGATCGCAATTGAAGAAGTTGTTCACGCTCCGCGCTCGTCAAAGCCCGTGGAATCCAAAACTGAAAGTAATCACTATTCAGCTGCTCTCGGCCATGCCGTCAGCATCAACATCAACATTCGCCCTACGCCGTCGCCATGCCCATATCTGGATCACGTACCGTAGTGAGAAAGTCGTAATAGCCAAATATTGAAACGAGGAAAGAGTTGACAGTCGCTGTCTGAAGTCGATATGCAGGAATACTGTCCCACATATATGGCATCTCTCGCCAGTGACGAACGCCGGCAGCGGAGCTGAAGAAGCTGAGCTAAGCCGCCGCTGCGACGGTGACCTTAATAACTGGCAATGCGGCGGCAGAAATGGCCGAAAGAATCAACATATGCCGCTCCGACGGCCGCTTGTTACTCAGATTTGATGTGAATCGGGGGATGGGTCTTCATTTTCGTAAGATTTGTTTGCAGAAGAGCCGTAGCGCGATTACAATAGGATGAACGCCCGCATGAGCAGAGCCGTCACCCACACACGTCCTGCCGCCAGATCACGGAATGATCATCGGATAATCCAAAATGGCGTAAGGTGCATCTGCTATTAAGCCCCTCACGAAGCCCACAGCTTGTTTTTCTGGTCGGGTGGGGATCATCCAGTCCCACGCCGTATCATGCACCCACCATCGCTACGGGCGGCAGGGCGGGCCCGTAATGGCCGCCCAATGGTCACCGCATAAGGCTCTCTTATCACTATAGAAGAGGTAGGGCGCTCGTAGAGGTTGCATGCTGCGGCGAGCTGAACCATCTGCTGTGCGTGTCTGATATCGCACATTAAGCTTTATGCGAATGGCTGAAATTAAGTCCCAAAAATCAGCCTCGTAAAAGAGCCTATTGAGGAGCCTCTGGAAAGGGGGAGCGAGGAAAACCGAAGCTACCAACTCGGTTCTAGAGACCGAAGCAGATAATGATGATGTTAAAGAGGACGAAGGGCAAGCAGATGCTTGTTTCGCAATGCCAGGGTCCAAGTTCTATATCTGTCGGTGCACCAGTAACGCGTATATATCACGTAAATCGGAACGTAATATGCGGTACGTAATTTGGATGAAAGATGTTGATTGTAGTCCCTGGGAGACGCTCTACCTAGGTACTTGAGGCTAAAACTCGCTCGATTGGGACTAGCTTACGCTACGCGTATCTGAATGAACCGACACTATCAACGCAAGCTCGACGCTGTCATTCATCAATTGAACATGACTCCTTATACGCTGGACAATCCACGTGGAGTCAGTGACCATATCTTCGCAGTTCATGATATGGGAGCCTGTCAGCACTGACAAGGCACTGATAAGGCTTCATTGCCACGTGCTTGCTCAACCACACATACCAACCCCACCAAAAACATTTACGACTTTTCGAAGTCCTCCGAAAAATCTATAAACTGGTAGTTTTATAAAGAATACTCGAAAAATCATGAATGTCGTGTTAATTTTGCGAAGTTGTGGTGTGGAGGTCCTCAAATTTCAAGTCAAGAGGTTGAATAGTTCGGTGATGAGTTGCCAAGTGCAGCCTGATCGCGTTCGCTACTGTACTGTAAAGCATCACACCCAGCTCCCAACCCAACGTTATGAGAGATCCGTCTCTTGTGCCTTTCCCTCGTTGCAGCTGGACCAAACCATCACATATGGTTGAGTTGAATCATGTACTGTGCGGGCTAATCGCATCTGTACGTCCACCCTCGCTCGAGACCCCGTCGGCGAGCTATGCTCGTGATGTCGCGACCGGATGAAGCCCCGTGCATTCGACAGTTCTTCTCCTGGGCAGAATCAGATTGCAGATTCTCGGCTGCTTTCCCTGATAGCGACGAGGAAATATTTTTCTATTCGATTCCAGCTCTCGAGGAATATTTCAAAGCCGGAAATCACGAGAGGCTGAACGCAATTCTCGCGGCATTATTTAACGCAGAGGGAGAGGTTCCTCCTGGCATAGCGGAAGCCATTGTCAAGGACTATGTTACCGTCTTTTGTATTTTATTGTACAGAAGGAAAGGCCGACACATCAAAAAGTTTGTGGAATGTAGACTCAATGATGGGCTTTTGCCGTTTTCGCCAACGCATCCACATCCCCTTTTCCCCCATGGCTCTGATCAAAGTTTCTTTGAGAAATTCTGCGAGCAGCAATGGAGCTTCTGCTGCCCAATTCTCAGCCGCGATAGCCTACGCAACAGACATTTTCCAGAGAATCAGATTCTACCCATTGCGGACAAGCAAAGGGTGGGTGCGGGTGGAAGTGCCGAGCTCTTCAAGGTCCGGATCTATGATGAGTACAACCAGCTGCATTTAGAGGATATCACTGTTGTATGCTCCTAATATGATACTTGTGGCGATGTGAAATATGCTGATTTTTAGCAGAGACCAAGCCCTGCAAACACTTTCGTTCTGAAAACTTATGTTTCGGGCGATGCCGAAAAGAACTACAGTAAGGAATTAGACGCATTCCAAAGGCTAGCGGGGATCGGAACTCCCGGAGAACTGTCTTATATCATTGGTTATTTTGGGAGTTTCACGCATGGTAAGAAACACAATATTATCCTCGAGTACGCAGACAAGGGTGACTTGGAGACCTACTTCATGACCGTCGAACCCCCCAAGACTGCAGAGGACATATTGAGCTTCTGGGGGGGCATGTTCAACTTATTGAGAGCATTGATGGACATTCACATGAGTAAGCAACAGAGTTCTCACGACGCACTGGTATTCCAGGGGTGAGCAAACCTTCCTTTCGACTTGTTAACTTCAAAGTTAAACCCGAATTTTAGGTTACACCAGGATATCAAACCACAGAATGTTCTCGTAGTGAGCAACGAAGAGACTTCACAGAGCAAATGGCTATTCAAGCTAGGGGATTTTGGGCTGACCCAATTCCAAAAATCAACGTCATGGGACGACAGCACCAGCATTGAGAGTCAAGGCACACGAACTTATGGTTCGTATATCAGTCCATTAATGGTCAGGAGCTGATAACTGAACCTTTACAGGAGCCCCTGAATGCTATAGAGATGATGGCCTTTGGACAGCCACACTGTCTGTCACACCGAAAGCCGACATCTGGTCGCTTGGCTGTATATATAGCGAAGCGGCTAGGTGGGTTGCGACAGGAAGTGCAGGCCTGAGTGATTACTCAAACAATCGTCTTTACGAAACGCGGAGGATTCGTGATTTTGAGGAAGGGAACTGCTTTCACGATGGGAAAAAGGCCCTGCGAACTGTTCGTGACTCCAACAAAGCTACGATTTCCAAACTCCACGAGCAAGATAATATCACCCATCGAGTATTAGGTATGGTTGATGACATGCTAGACTCAAATCCGGAAAATCGCCCAGCGGCAGAACAGCTCTGGGCAAAGGCGCAGAAGCTTCTGGCTGAAGCCAGACACGAACTGAATGGCGACACCGGGCACTCAGCGACCATTTCAAGCAGTTCAGGTGAGGCATCTGGTACCAGGATACATCCTCCACTACCTCCAGTGCTTCCATATGCCTTCACTCCTCCTTCTCCGTATTTCACAAGCCCTGATAAGATCGACAATCAACCAACTAAGATCCCAAGCCCGCCGTCAGTCCGCGAGGATATACAAGCTTCCGACGTCAATATATACGGATTGGTAACACCAAATCCTCCCGTACGAAGCAAAACATACTCACCTATCGCTGCGAAGTATACTCCTATTACTCAGTCCAAAACTACTGTGAGAACTCCGTCCCTTGCTTAACATCGAATCCTTATGGAAAGCTGATCCAAAAATCTACTTTTAGAATGTGAAAATGATGGAATCTAGCTATTTCCAAGGATCTCCGGTAGATGAAGCAACGAATCCGAGAACCGTTCCAGGACATTTCGAAAACAGGGATCGAGAAGCCGATACTGGCATGGCTAATTCGCACAGCCGCACAGGTTCAATTGACCCGGACGTTCCTAATCCAAGCGTCAGCCGCCGGGACTCGAAGAATGTGAGAGACAGCCCCATCACGAAAAAGTCAGGCCAAAAAACTCAACCAGGTTACTGTTTCTCTGCGACGGGGAACAAACTGTTTGTGTGGGCGAAGCCGGCCACACAAATCTCGATTTGCGATGTCAAGAGTGGATCTTGTTTACCACATGATGCGGTTGACGTCCGTCTTGTAGCTGCAGGGGAGGAATATTATGCCACGGTCTCCGAAACGGGAAATGTGATTTTATCCTTGTGCCTGAGGCGATTGAGAAGCAAGCTGATGATGATACAGTGCGAAAGTCTCCAAGTCCATCGGCTGACCGATGGTACAATAGTCACTGATGTACCACTTGAAAGTGCGGCAGTTTGTATTGCCATGTCTTCCGACGATAGATTCGTGGCTCTAGGAATCTTCAACAAAGTTGTCGTTTACAATGCCAGGCATCTCTTAGAACAATGGACTCACACGCTACCACCAACTGACGACCGTGAATCGAAGTGCGAGCGAGTGTGGTTCTCCACGGATGGTAGCAAGATCTTAGCCGCACGAAGGAATAAGAAAGGCACCATTTATCCTTACATAAGCGATTGCCAAACCCCAGCGACTACTTATAAAATGCCAAGTGTAATTAATCCTCAGGTATGCAGTTTTGTTCTTTTCACACATCGCTCTGGCGTGGTGCTTAGTATGTGGGATTTCATATCTCTAACACCTTTTTTCCAGGGCCATTATCAAGATTTCGGAGTCTCTTCCTTCCTCCATGACAGCAAATCCGGCTTCGCTTGTGTAACAGCATACGCAAGCAAGATGCCGCCTACTTTGTTCTCATTGCAGAGTACCCCTAGACGGGACAGCCTCGATTCGCAAGCTCTCACCGATCTCGGCACCGAGATCCAATGTGCCGCGATCCATCCCAGCCCGGGAAAACCCCGATTCCTGCTCGTCAACAGCGAGAACAACATATTTTCCGTGCAAAAAGCGTCAACGGGCCGGTGGCAGGCGACCAAGATCTGTAGGTTGCCGTTGCATGAGACGTTGAAGAAGTCCGAGATGACGGTCATTGCGATGCCTACTCCGAACACCATCTATGCCTTCCGAGTCCAGGGCGACAAGCGAATTCTGGTCACGGTTAGCATAGATGGTGTTCGGAAACCGGCTACATCTGCTCAAGACATCTCGGACAACCTCGGTATTTGAGATCGGAGTTGACGTTCTCTTTTCCTATGTCGGAGAGGCGTGGGGGTTGGAGCTGGGCAAACTGGAGCTTCCTTCCTGAATTCAAAAAGCTAGCAAAGGGCTCGCGAACTTTGAGTTGTGCTTTTACTGCCGGGGTGGACAATCTCATATCGCATAGCATATGTTCACCAAAATTCTGAAAGAGTGGTGCGAGATTTCTGTTCTTTCTTTCTTTCTTTTTTTGTGTCTATTGCAGCGCGAAGTTTTGAACTAGACGAGGAGGATCTATTTGCAGCGATTAAGTTGAAAAGATCGTTATACCCAGCCAATTCGTCCTTGCAAAATATACCTTTAATGAACCATAAATAGTCGCGTGCAAGGTCTTTTCGAATTCGTTTCACCGAAGGCGTTCAAGTAGGCCGAGAGCCTTGGATACAATTATGCCGAGTCCAAGCTTGCACCAAGTGGGGGAGGCATATCATCGCCCCAATCTGACTCGGACCCACCAACCTTAAATTAACGGCTGAGCTAACTCTAACCGATGCGCTGGGCGAAAATGGAACCGTACATGATATATGCATATAATATTACTAGGTATCGTTTCCGCAGATCACGTCCGATGCCGACGAGACTCTGGTTGTTACTCTGGGGTATGTATCTAAAGAACACCCAGAAGTGTTTGGCGGAGCACATAGCTTCCCGCGCCAAGACAGGAGGAGATGCGCAGGCTAGAACGGATGAATGCAGGCAATGAGCAACAAGAAAAGAACAAGCACTCGCGATATTGATTTCATTGCATGATAGGGAAAGCCAATCTGATTTGGCAGGGACCTTACGTAACAACATCTACCACCACCACCAGACCCAATCTGCTGCAGTAACGTTCAGGCGCTGCAAGTATTCATGCAAGTGCTTCCTCGAAACAGCGATGGTCCAGCCACCTGAGCAATGAATGGGCATATTTGCCTGGGAGGAAGGCTCTTCAACCGCTCCTATCCCGGCCGCCACCACCCTCCAGCCACTACCCTCCACAATCTCGCCCCTATCTCGCCCCTATCTCGCCCTGCGCCCAACCATGCATGACACATGCCATAATGGATCACACCAATAGTCCGGAAAGCGGATAGCGCCGCATACTGTGGGATTTTGGGGCCTAGCCCCCCAATCCTCGGGATGGCACGAGGCTGAGGCTGAGCCTGGCGCGCCAAACACCACCAGGAAAGATATGAACATTCCCTTTTGTCCCTTGAAACCTCCTCCTGAACTCGCCATCGTCGTAGAGTATTCTGCTGCCCAGAGTCCCAAGAGCGACGAGTTGTCCCTGGACCCTAGCACGCTGGCGCCCCGTCCGCGGCTGGTGGCTGGCGACGAGGAGTTGGAGATGACGACTCAGAGCCAGCAGAACGGGAGCATCAACCAGAATGGAAGTATCATGACAGCCAGGGACGAGAACACCTATGGCGAAAACAGTGGGCAGAGCACGCAACTGCGGTAAGCTACCCCGGCGGCCAGTCTGCGCACGCAGGGGCATATCCACGCGATCAGCATGCCGCGCCGGTACTGACACGGCGATGGCAGTGAGGAGCTCAAGGAACGGCATGTCGGCATGATCGCGTTTTCGGTGACGCTCGGCGTCGGCCTGTTTCTCACATCTGGCAAGGTCATCTACCTCGCTGGTCCGGGCGTCGCGACGATTGTGTTCCTCCTCATGGGCATCTCGCTGTGGTGCGTTAATTCCAGCCTCGGGGAGATGAGCGCGCTGTTCCCGGTCAAGGGACCCATCTTTGAGTTTCCTAGCCGCTTTCTGGATGAGGGAGTAGGGTTTGCGGCCGGTTGGATGGCCTGGTGAGACCCCGACCTGTGATGGAATGGTTACTTTCTTCCGGACTTGAAGTGCTGACTCGTTCTAGGTTTAACTTCGTCGTTGTTGTTGCAGCCGAAATCGTGGCCGTTGCGGAGCTCTTCAACTTCAGATTCGACCCGGCGTACCTTGCAGAAGTCGGGTACCCCGAACCCACCCTTGAGTGGCGTTTCGGCCAGCACACGAATCCTGCCGTTTGGGTCTTCATATTCCTCATCTTCGTTCTTCTAGTCAATCTACTTCCGGTTTGGATCTATGGAGAAGTCGAGTACGTCTTTGGGTGCTTCAAGCTACTGTTCATCATCGGATCGATCTTCTTCAACGTGATAATCAACGCACGAAGAGGAAATCCTTTCGAGCATTATAATGAACCGTATTCTTTCGAGTCCAGGAACTTTACGATTCATGGAGAGGTCCTCACGGGAGGTCCAGCCCATATTGCTAGTACGTGGACCGCCTTGACGAGCGCAATATTCTCCCTAACAGGATTCGAGACCGTCGCGATCACGGCACCCGAAAACCGCGAGCTTGCGGCGAACGAGAGTGTGAAACTGGCAACGAGAAAAATAAACCTGCGGGTCATATTGCTGTACACCTTGGCAGTGTTCACTGTTGGTCTTAATGTGCCGTACACAGACCCGAACCTCCGAGATTTGAGCATCAACTCAATCAAATCCGGCGAGCACTCCATCTTCGTCATCGCAGCTGTTCGTAACAAAGTCGTCGGCTGGCCATATTTCTTTAATGGGTTCTTCATCTTCTCAGCCACCTCTTGCGGTATCTCTACCTTGTACGGTGCGTCTCGGGTTCTTCATGCGCTGGCTTCCGTTCGCAGAGTTTGGCCGGGCTGGACGGTGGCCCAAAATCTGAGATCAATGTTAGAACGGACGATATGGGGAGTTCCAATGGCGGCGGTTGTGATCAGCTGGCTATTTGGATTATTAGCTTTCTTGGTCGTACAAGCTAGTCCTGCAGAGGTAATCCCCCAATACCTAAGTCTTTGTCCAAATTTAAGGCTGACACCCAGTGCGCTACATAGACCTTGGGCCGTCTGGCAACCAACTGCACAGTGTCCCAATTGATTGTATATGTACTAATCTGCGCGTCATATCTTCGGTTTTATAAATGGTGAGTGCTACCACGCTTAAAAGGTTTTAGTACGGTGGAAAGTGGAAAACTAAATAGTTTTGGCAACTTGTAGTATCGACCGTGCCTACCATGAAGGCACTGAGCCATATGACGACAACCGTGTCTACAATCGTATGGATAAGGTGCGATATCCCTACAAATCCCACTGGCAGAGATTTCGTGCTTGGTACGGGCTGGTGACTTGCAGCTTGCTGGTCATCTTCAACGGCTGGCGATCCGTCGTGACTCCCTGGAGCGCCAACGATTTCATTCCCTCTTACATCAGCGTGAGCAATCCTATCTCCTGGCATTGTACGCTCATTTATCGGCTCCCAAGAACTGACCATGGCCTCCTTTCCCCTCCAGTTGGCCATATTCCCCGTCCTGGTCGCACTCTACCATATCAAGGCCGAAGGCATCAATCCGCTCAGCTGGACCAGGCGAGCCAGCGAAGACCTCAGCAACCCCCTCTCCATCGAAACCAATCGAAAATACAGAAGAGGTACCTTGGTGTTCAACAAGGGCGACACGAAAGGCAATTCGGAGCGGTTTGCCGAGTGGTTGTGGATATGGCTGAAGTGATTGCCCCTGCACTTGTACGATTTCGTAAAATTATAACAATGAATGTTGGCCATGGCGCCTCATCAAACCATCTGCGCCCCACACGAGACAGACTCTAATTGGACAGAAAGGGCATTGAAGAGCCTATATACTGTAGTGATGCAGAAGTACAACTAACATGAATAACACTAGGACATTAGAGCACTGCGAAATATCACTAGCGACTCCGTCAAACATTCTCACCCCACCCCTCGGTAGCCACCCATTTCTCGACCCGTTAGATAACTCTCTTTTCCTCCCTTTACCTTCTTCAAGCCCAACCTCAACCCCCACCCTCCTCTCCCCACCAGGGCTGGGCAAGAATCCAATCTTCACCAGATACAGCACAGTTCTTTGTACCGTCTCTTTGACCCTCTCCGTCCTCGAATCACACGAACTATCCACCTGCTCTCTCGTCTCCACCACCACAGCCGCCTGCACACCTCTCCGCCACCTCCCCAGACTGGCATACTCTTGCCCCAGCGACGGCAGCACAGGCCACAGTGGGTGCTGCTCGCCCGTCTTCTCGACGTCCGCTTGCAGCGCCGCCAACCAGCTGTCCCGTCTTGCCACGGTACTTAGCCCGTACCCCAGCTCCCGAAAGATGGCCCAGAAGGCGCGGAGCCTAAGGCCGTCGACGAGCGAGGTGTAGATCACGGGTGTAGTGCTGCTCTCACCGTCGTCCACGTCGTCAATGTGAGTTTGGAAAAGCTCCTCGAGGAAATCATGGGCAACGCGCTCCACGTCCGCGATGGACAGCCACGCGTCGCCGCTCTCGTCGTCGTAGCTTGCAGCTGGATTTCGCCAGCCACGAGCCGCCAGAGGAAGTCGTCTACATTGGCGCGGCCGTTGTATGCTACACCGATAATGAATCCGAGTTTGAGGATGGAGAGGCGGCAATGGTGATGATGAGGTCCTGATATTGGTTGTTACCACTTCCTCTCTCTATTTATATGCATGTGTTTCGCTGACACTCACGTCGATTGGCTTCCTCGATTAGCAGCTCTGAGATGAATTTCGTTTGGCTGTAGCCGTTAGAAATGGAAAGTTGGTCGACGACGGCTTAGTTCGAGCCATCACACCGGAAATTCCCGCCTGATACGTAGACGAATTGACCGAGGAGCCGGACGACATTTTAATCGTAGATGCAGACGACCATGTTGCGACCTGGTGTAAGTAGCCCCCTTTCTCCGTACAGGTTAGAAAGTAATCCATCTGACATCTAAACTGATGAATTTTAATTTAATAAGATTCACGACCTTGATCTGACGGTTGAGTATGCCGAGTGGGCCCGAATGTTTGGGGAAGAGGAGGCACGGACCATTCAGCGGAGTGCCCAGGCGAACGTTGACGACCACTTGTACCTGAAAATGTTCAAATTTTAAATTTGTTGACCACATTTGAAGATGTAAAAACCAATGCCAGTGACTGTGATTAAGAAACTAAATAGATTAATCAATGTATAGCAACGTCTTGTAGCGATCAGAATCGTTGAACTTGATGCGTAATAAGGCCGACATGAAACTTAGTACACGACACCACTCACTAGACCTTCATGAACACTTCTTAGAAGCTCTATTTACTATGCCATTATACCTTCAGATTTTTTCGAAACCTTATTTCACATTTCAATAGACCAGTTTCCCTGAGCCTGTACTTTTATCGTTTGACATTGAGCTGCAGTTGGATTAACGACTTCCCCAGATTACACGAGGAAGGAAACTTACAAACGGTTCCATCCTAATCATCATACTCAGAACGTCTTTAGAAAATTTGTCCCGATGAGACTGAATCTGACTGCTTGATAATCTCCGCACATTCTTTTTCCCAAAAGAATTCCTTGTCGCCGAAAGCGGGTTCCAGTTCGTCGAACCAGATCGCATCAGGATTGAGTTTTGCGAAAAACATCCGTTCGATCCATGCTGGGTTGCGGGCCGAGAAGAATTTTAATGCAAACACGGGTTCGCCATTGATCGTGGGCGTTCCGGCGATACCAAGTTTTCCACCGAGCGTCGTCATTGACGGGCCGCGTACCGTTCGCGCTACACCACCAATCTTGCTGTATGCAGTGTTGAAAATCTTATATGCTTTCAGTAATGGGACCGAGAAATAATGTCTTGCTCCGGTATCTCGTTCAATGAACCTATAGTACAGCTAGTTAGTAAGCTCCCAGGGACAGCCCAAAAGTAGCCCAGACTAACATGTAGTAAGGAACCAGTCCTAGTTTCCCTTGGAGCCTCCACATCTTCGCCCAAGTATCGGCATCATCATTTACATTTCGGATCAAAGGGCTCTGGGACCTGATCTGGGCACCAGTCATTCTTATCATGCGAATAGCCTCTTGGACTACCGGCGTCTCCAATTCTCTTGGGTTACTGAAATGCGCTTGAAAAGCTAGATGCTTGCCTGATGAAACTGTGTCCTCAAAAAGTTTCAACATTGATTTGGCATCTGGATCCGTCAAATAGCGGTACGGCCAGTATGCGAGCGACTTGGTGCCGATCCGGATGGTATCAAGATGTTGTAATGCTGGTGATTTCAAGATTGGATCAACGTATTGCCGGAGCGTCTCGGCGGACATGACCATCGGATCTCCGCCAGTGAAAAGCACATCAGTAACTCTCTTATGTTTTTCCAGGTAAATCAGCAGCTCTTCTGGATTGTTGGACTGAAACTGCTGATCAGATCCGACTGATGTGAACTGGGCCCAGCGGAAGCAGTAGGTGCAGAAGGAATGGCAAAATTGCCCCTGATATATTGTCAGGAAATTTGTGCAGCTGCATGCTAGAAGGATACTCTGACCTCAGTTGGAAAAAAGAGTACTGTCTCGCGATATTTGTGTTGCATTCCACGAACGGGGCCGCTATCCATTACTGGCACATTAGTTTCTTTTTGTCCACCTGGGTGTGGGTTGAGATTTGCCCGAATGCTTTCTGCTAAGTCTCTGAGTTGTATCCTCGATGTTTGTCCATCTGAGATATATCTTTTCATGTTCTCCAGTTCCTTCGAAGATAGCATCCCAGGCTGCGGAAAGACAAGCTGGAATATTGGGTCGTTTGGAACGTTTGACCTTTGAATTATCGGTGGTTAGCCGACGACCTCATGAGATGCTCTTTTTAGAGGGATAAAATATAAACAGCTTCAACTATGCATCTGCTAGGGTACCCAAAAAGTTGTCAACTGAACTCACCAATTGATAAGGTTGTCGAGCACATAGTTGGTTACTCTCATGGGAAACACATTCGCAGCAGCATAGTATGGAACTGGATCCATATGTGGGGCATATCGACTGAAGACATATCGTATATCCCTCTTGGTAAAGAGTTGGTACGGGGTAGTTAAAGCTGCTTCGCTTTCCTGAACTGTTTGAGCTGCCGTAAATATGGTACGAGAGCTGAGGATTCTCGTGTTGGTGCTTATTGGCGCGATTGAGAATCGTTGCTTAATGTTAAACCTGATAACTTTCATCGGATTCATAGTAGCGGAGATCTAATACGTGGCAATCAGAAATAAAAATATCGAGACTAGTTGGTCACATTTTAGAAAGAATTAGATAAAATTGAAGTTTTGAAATACTTGAGAGCCTTACTTGCTCACATGCGGATGTCAAAGTAATTATTAATGGGAACCCGGGACGGCAATATGCAGTACTGCGCCCGAAAGAGTGCACTGCAGTCGCCAGGATATTAATCTTGGATGGCTCTATTGGCTAGATAAGGCAATTATCGGTTTCATCAATTTGAAAACATGGGCACTTGATTCGCTCTTGCGGGAGCCTGCAGCTGGTTATCTTGCAGGAGATTTATCCGGGAGGGGGAAAGGGGCTCAGAAGCCATGATCACTCCCGCTTCTCCATTCACATGACTATAAATTTACCCCTCTTCGCCGTCCGTTTGGCTAGACTCTTGCAAAATTTGGTGCAGAAGTCATACAGCGGCCGACAACTTTTGGTTCCAACAACCCTCTAGATTCTCGGATGTTGACAATGATCGCCAATCGTCGAGCTTTCTCTATCGGTTCGCTCAGGAGAACGTTCCTATCCAGTAATTCCACAATCTTTTGTGCAAAACAAAGGGGCGTTATAACTTATCCCCTCTATGTCCGAAAGTAAAAAATTATCCCAGGTTATCAAATGAAAATAGGTAAACTAATGATCCACTAGATACGAAACTGTTCCCGTCACCTTTGTTGATCGCCAGAATAAAGAGCATTTAATACAAGCAATCGAAGGGGAAATTCTCCTCAACCTCGCGCAAAGAAACGGATTCAGCATCGAAGGTAATCTATTTCTTTTTTCATGTAGCAGCCTCATTCCTGCTTATCCTCCTACTTATCCGTCCACCATTCATGTATTCCTAGTCTACTCCTTTAATCTAACACATCGACGCCAGGAGCTTGTGGGGGCACCTGCACGTGCTCAACTTGCCACATTATAATCGAGAACGAGGACGTTTTCCGCCAGCTTCCCGACCCCGATGATCGTGAATATGATATGTTGGACATGGCGTTTGGTCTCACAAACACCTCGCGGCTGGCATGCCAGATAAGAGTCAACGATCAACTCAAAGCAACTAAACTGAGGCTCCCACAGTATGGAAACTTTGAACCAACGAGCTTGAAGTCATAGAGCGACGAGTCTATAGGCAGAGACAATCAAGGCTACTACAAGTCTACTTCCCGTTTCTCAAGCGAGTCGTTTAAATAAGGGGCTAGGTAAGAATCACATTTATGAACTGCTTAGAAAATAAAGGTATCCATAGTGGAATGTCTGGTTCATCATATTATCTTCATTCTCAGAGTAGAACGATCAAGAGTATATATAGTACAATTATCATGTATACTACAGAGGAAAGTCGACGCATAGGAAACTTCATTCGCAGTATTCAGTACGTACTCAACAGGGAAATACAACTTTTCATACCACCTGCCGCTCCATCGCACATAAAGAACCATGTAACGCCGCTCTCTCAGCAGGACTATTGAGCAGAGGCCGATTCGATGCACCGACAAAAGCTGTAACTTTCTCCTTTCTACTCGAACATAGGAAATCACCAGAAGATGTTGATTATGTGGAACAACTCATCTGGAAGCTGTAAATATGGGAAGATGCCAAGCCCGAAGATGCTTGACCTGAGATAGTCCAAGATTTCAAGTAAGTATATCTCCAACGAAGCGCAAACTAAACTCTGCTGACGATCCTTTTAGGTTGGGTGAGAAATTTTCAGTAATGGAAGTCCTAGCCGACATAGTTTAAACCTCCTTGACCTCAGGAGAGCAGGAGAGCCAACCGTCCCATTGGGTAGCCGGACCATATCACCTCCTATTCCCAAAGCAATATTCTCAAAGTTGACTCAGGTGGGGAGGATGGCCTCTCCTTTCCAGAGCAACGATCTTCTTTTAGCTAGACTATCCGACTCGTTGCAAGCATTTGCGATGAGGAAGATGAACGACTCTTATTTCTTAGTGATCTAAATCAACATGAATTCTTGATTATTGACGCCTCGATCTCTCAAAGCCGCGGGTGTGAGCCTCGGATCCCAATTAGTTTGTTCCCTAGTCACTACATTATCGTACCAAATACAGGTCATGTCGTCCTCATTCACAGCTTCCATTTCCTGAAGGTAATCGAAAGTGCTATATCTACGTATCCATGGAAGCGGTAAGGGAACCCCAGGGTCTTCCTGTGTCACAATGCTTCCAACTATGCAAACCGCGAAACTCACACTGTCCCTACTCAAAAATCTTTTACGCTATTCCCGGGGGTGCGGGCCTATAAAATTCTTCTGCGAAGGTAAGTACCGAAAGATAACATTCACTAATAACACGGTAATACTTTCCATGCACTGGACGGAGGATGGGCGGCGAGCTGCAGCCCAGGACCACCACAACCAGATCTTAGAATTTTATAGAACCTGGACAAGCGCTTATAATTCCTTCCGTTGAATTGAGAAATGATCTTCCAAAAAGCATCGCTCGAAGCTGAGCAGCAACTCGAGCGTTTAGCTTATCTGATTTGTCTCAACCTCAGCACCCTCGAAAACCCTCTTACATTCCTCTAATGTAAAGCACCTCCAGGAAAGCACCAAATGTTGAGCTTCCTCCCACATACATAGCTGACCTAGAGCTCAGCTGCTGCTCCCAAGTCTTGCAAAATTTCAAAGAAATCAGACTCTATTTGAGTTCTCTTCATTGCTAAAGGAAACACTCGTGTGATCGTTGCTAACTTGCGAGCCGAAATGGGGAGACTGTTATTTGTCTCCTGGAGTCCTGGTAAGTCACTACCGCTCTCGACTTGCCAGCCGCCTTGAATATGAAGACAGACGAAGCGGTAGGTTCTGAAAAGAGAAATCAGGGACCCAAGGGGCAAGTTCCAGAGCACGCCGCGAGTCGTGCCATAGACATCGAAGTAGTAGTGCGTGGGGAGGGAGTGCCTCTATCCCCAAAGTAACTGTCACCAAAAAAAGTGCGGGATAGACAAGTTACAAGTATATTTTGGGGCCAGACATGCCAACTTCCGTATTCTGAGTGTGCAGTCCGCTTCAAGCGACCGAGTTTGAAAGTGTTCCAGGTTGTATTCTTGCGAATATTCTACAAATGTACTGAGATGGGGAGGGAAATCAAGAGAAAGTCACCTCACAGACTTCCGATTTCCACTGGTCACCTAGAGCTTGCGTTCGATGTTCATCATGATATATTTTTGTGAAATAATCAGATTGTTGTTACTTTAAATCAGGGTAAGTTTTCAAAACGTCGGTGTATATCGATATTTTAGGTAACGTAGGAGGCAATTACCCTGAGATGTACGTTGTTTAGCACTCTGAGATTGCAAAAAGGAGTGCAGGTGTTATTTTCATTGCTTAAGTAGCACCACTATTAAAGGTTACAATGCTCCTCCATGAATCCATAACCCCAGAGCTTTTGATCATGATCAACTATTACCCATTTGCATAATCAATTCCAATCCTTCCAGGCCATGATTCGAACATCCAAACTCGGAACATCCTTCTTGAAGTCGGAGATAACATCATTGATGATGACTTCGTTGCACCAATCGTCGTTCTTGAAAGAATTAAATATCACTATCTCCTCCAGGCGAGTCATCGTAGAAAGGGTCGGACGCATCATATCCATCCCATCCCATATACTTTCAAGCCCAAAACACGGGCTGTCCGGGTGGAATCCAATATTTGACAAAGTGAGAACGATTGGGTGCTGGAAGACCTCTGAGGACATTTAGTGGTGATTCTAAAAGAGACTAAAGACGCGAGCTTACCTCGAGTTTCAGCAACTAGAATATCGTAATCAGGCGCCAAGAACACACCACTGGCGGGGAACTCAGATGAAGACACTTCCAAAAACGCATAAGTCGGATGCTCCTTCGTCACGCCGTCTCGGTGGAGAAATTCAAATCTGGATTCTTGGCAGGCGTGCAGAATTGAAGGTACACCATCAGGGCGCTTGTACGGACCAATGCGATATCGATAGGGAAAGCCTTGAAGGGCGTGCACGATAACTTTTGCTGGAGTTGTGAAACCCCATATTTTTGTACGGAGCTCGAATGGCAGATTCGGGAATACTGTGAACGTCCGCTTCGTGGGGTCGGGGTCGACAGAAACGCTGGTGAGGGCCGCCGTGTCAATTCCGAGCTGAGTTTGAATGGCTTCGGTGACGTCCTTGTCCGCGAGATCGTCTTCGAGATTGGTCCGTTCTGAAGCTTCAGCGCCGCATTCGGTGTGATCATCTTTCGGAGAGGACATCTTGATCGCTAAAAGCAAAGTCAATTCAGAACAAACTTCGATAGAAACTCACGGCGAAAGCTGGGCTGACTTACTATCCATGGAGACGTTAGGATCTTTGTGAAGAAGGGGAAATGAAAGAAGAGCTCTAGATTGAATTTGAGGCCTAAAAAATGTCTTCCGTAAGATTGGCTGGTGTTTTGTAATTCCGGGGCAGTTATCAATTCACTGAATTCTTGAGGGTGGATTGATGGGGGTGAATTGCCCTACGTCTTGGGTGCACTCCTTTCACTATATATTTGGGGAGTTGCAAAGATCCAAATAAATCCCGAGGCCATATCGCATTTACTGGCAAGTGTAGTACGTCAATAATCCCCGAAGACGAACGCGCATAGTGTCCGCTTCCCCAGATTATGGGATTTGCAGCGGACTTCCAAAGTCTTCTCAAGACTCGAGCAATGAGAGTGAATGTGCGGCATGCCGAGTGTACTTGGACTTGCAATGCATTCAATATAAGTTAAAGTCTGCAAATTATACATATTGGCTATCACTTGCCTAGTTTTGCTATGAATTATCAGTCACTGTTGACCTTGAAACCGAAAAGTATCTATCAATGATTTTTCGACGTTTCTTCCGGGGCTTAATTATCAAGTGAGTCCCGGTTTCCTATATACTTAACTCAGCATTCTGAAGAACACCGCCCGTGGCTACTTTTTGAGCCCATAGGAATTTTTTATGATTCTGACTGTTAGGGCTTTTTATTTTCGTTTCTTCAAACTTGAAAAGATTCTGTTATTCATGAAATCTTCAAGTTGACAGCTTGTCCAATTCTCCAGTCTAGAAGAGATGATCCTGCTCATGGATCCAGGAAAGGAGAGAAACATAAAACGGATGTTTGAATACAGCGAGTTTTTTCGGTCGAGACCTACGTACATATCGGGCCGTTCCGAAGTCTCGATCGGCCCGCCGTCATCGGACCCACAATCCGTGGAGGGCTAGAAGTTTTTTTCACGGGGAGGAAGTCCACCACGACTCCATGAGGGTTTATATCTGGAGTGGCACGGCTACCCACGGAGCTGGGAGCCGGGGACTATATTGTTGGGTATATTATTGAGGGGTGGCGGATAGTCTCGTTCTGTCATTTTGAAGTTTTCACTAAAAGTGGATATTTTAGCAAGGGAAACGAGCACGCCATCCGCGCCAACAAGAAAAAGATTTCGGCCGCAAATCAGCCTCAGAAGTCTCCAACAAAAGCGCCTTTTTCTTTCGCGTAAGGTTTGGCCAAGCGGAAAGCGTAGGCAGAGTCTCCATTCTGTGACAAACTCTTAGCAGGGGTGCGGTATTGCAACATACCGCACGGTGTCACGCTAAGAATGATCTCGATATATAGACAACGACCCTGAAAATGAGGAACCAATCTTCAGGCACAGTTAGTTTATTTGAGGGATTCTCAAGAGTCACATACTCCACCATGAAAGGAACCGATGGAACTCTGAAGGGGCAAGAGCCAGTTGACTCTGGCTCGGAGGAGGCCGGGTTTGCAGAGACGCAAATTGGTCAGACGAAGAGATCATGGTACCGCTCAGTGCCGTTTCAAGTCATTGTGGCAAGTGGTGTGTCTTTCACAGCTCCGGGAATGTGGGATGCACTTGGAGGACTTGGTGCTGGAGGTGCGGCAGAGCCAGTAAGTGATATTCACGCCGGGTCTCAGATCACATGTGGTACAAGAAAGCTCCTCTGATGTAGTGTTGTAGTATGCCGTTTCGGCCGCCAACGCTCTAGTTTACGGCCTCTTCTCTGTGGTCTGCGTGTTAGCCGGTGCCATCAATAACCGCATCGGACTCCCATGGGGTCTGGCTCTTGGTGCAATCGGCTACCCATTATACGGTGCTGGCCTTTACACCAACAACGTCCATCCTACTACCTGGTTCATGCTTTTTGGTAGTGCACTTTGCGGAATATCAGCCGGTTTCTTCTGGGCTGCCGAAGCTGCTATCATCATAGGCTATCCTAGCCCCACGGAACGGGCCTTCTACCTAGCCATCTGGCAGACGGCGAAGGCATCCGGTCCAATCGTCGGTGGTGCCATCAACTTGGGTTTAAACGCTGGTCGATCAACAGCTGGATCTGTTGGAAACGCCACATACATCGTCTTCATTGTCATCATGTGCCTCGGCCTTCCGATCGCCCTCCTCTTAAGCCCAGCATCCAAAGTGTGGCGTAAGGACGGCTCGAAAGTAATCATCCACAAGGAGCCGACTTGGAAATCAGAATTCAAAGCGGTCTGGACTCAGCTCACTTCACGTCGTATCTTGCTCCTACTCCCGGCATTCTTCATCAGCTACTTCTATAATGGCTACAACAGCACGTTCTTGACGACCCACTTCACAGTCCGATCCCGCGCCTTCTCTTCTTTCTTCACAAACTTTTCTGGAATCTTCAGCTCCTTTCTGATTGCGGCGCTACTTGATCGACAATCGATCAAAATAAAGACTCGAGCAAAGATCGCCTTCTCCTGCATCATTACCATCCTCATCGGGACCTGGATCTGGGCCTCAATTCTGTTGAAGCAATTCCATGACGCACCCGAGAACCCAGTATTCGATTGGTTCACTGGTGGATTCAATAGATCATATCCACTGGTATTCTTCTGGGCCTTTGGTGGTCAAGCTTTCCAGCAATTCTTGTACTGGTTGGTGGGACAGTATGCGACTGATATCTCTTCGTTGTCCCGCGTGACTGGCATCCTGCGTGGTTTCGAAGCTCTTGGTCAGACTGTTGCTTGGGCGTAAGTTTCTCATATCGACAGGAGTGGATCCAGCACTAACAAATTTGTAGTATGCAAACAGCTCCAAACGCCAATGGTTTTGCCAGTATTGGCGTCAATTTTGGGATGACAGTCCTCTGTGTTGTTCCAACATGGATCGTTCTGTCAGAGTTAGAGCACAGTCACGAAGTCCAAGAGACGACCGTTGAATCCATTCATAAAACGTCAGATGATAGCAACTAGGTGGCGGCACTGTTCGTTGGCGTTCAAGGGATGATGTTTAGCGAGCCCGCGCCCCTGAGTTCAGGGGCGATTAGCGAGGTACTGTCTGCAGGACTTCGCAAAGGTTCCAGTCTACACATAGATAGTCATAATTAAAACTACTGCATAGATTCTCTATCGCAGAATACAAAATACCATTTCACATCACTAAATAATACCGCGGTTGACCGCTGGTCATTCACCTCATCGGGGTTACATTTTCCCGAGAGCCCTAAGAGTCACAAGGAATATTGAATCAGCAGCTTGAGGCGTCCTCGCGACAAAGCCGTTGAACGAACACTGTACTTGTGTTCCCGTTATCCGAACCCGATGACGAGGCCACCAGACTCGAACAATCTCACCCATCAGGCCACGCCTCCCGATTCTCCCATAAGTGTCAGACCCGAAAGATCTTCAGCAGCAATGTCATCCTCGAAGGCAGCGATGCAGAGTCCCTGGATTTACACTGCTACAAACGACCTCAACACCATGACCAACAGCCTCAAAAACACGAATCTCGTGGACAAGTTCCATCTCTTTGGCAAGCTTCCACTCGAATTGCGCCGCAAGATCTGGGGCTTCGCTACACCTCCACCATGGCTCATCATGCGCAGACCTACACCTTCTGGACCGAAGGGCTACACCCGACAGGTACCCGCGGATCCCCACGCATGCAAAGAATCGAGAAAGGAGTTCCTCTACCACCCAGATGTTAGCAAAGATCATCCGACGTACAAGCTCATACCTGAATTGCTTGCGAACGCAAAGGCGATTTTTGTCAGTATTGAGCAAGACACTGTGATGGTTGAGTTAAATTGTGGGCTCTCTCTTCCTTAATTTAACAAATATCGTCTAATGTTTTAAAATGTAGATACGCAGATGAATGAAGACCTCAGGGTCTCAAAGCGCATTGCCGTGCCTAGTCCATTCTTGAATATCAAGCTGTTGCAATGGCCAAACCTCGAGCAAATCTTCTGCATTGATACGGATGGATTTTACGGCTCTCGGACCGAGCTCAATTCATGGTTCGAAATTACAGAACTTATTGGGATACGTGGCGCCGAGAGGGCACAGAAAGGACTTCCTAAGAGGCGACATCAACTTTCATATTTAAGGAACTTACACACCGACAACAATCCCGACGGGAGTGTTCGGTTTATTCAAAGTGGGCCATTCTTTCTTGGGGAGCCTGTGATGCGCGAGTTCTTCCTTGATGACTACTTTAGTATGCATGCCATGAAGTGCTGCTTTTTCAGCCAGAGGGAGGGGCAAGATATCGAGGGAAGTCGCGACTTGATGGCCAGGAGACTGAGGGACATGCCCATGGAATCAGTCATTGAGAACCAATAAAAGTTCTACGTCTTATAAGGCTTTAGGGAAATGTAACGCTACAAAGACACCAAAATTAGAGACACAAAATTAAAATAATTTCCCTCAAACCTGCTCGTGCTCAACAAGCAAATCATGCGTCGTCATTCTCCACTCCGGACACCACTTATCAACCTGCCCAATACGCACCGGGTGCCACCGTTCGACCTGATGATATCCAAGCGGCTCATCATACCACAGCGACTCCACCGAAAACGTCTTCGCAACATCCATACTCGGCAACCTCGCAGCAGGCCGTCCATCCTCATACGCAGGCAGCTCCTTCATCTTCTTCAAAAACCACTGATCCTCAAATTGAACACTTGGGTCCGCAGGGTTCTCATCATAGTCTCCCCTTTCTTCCCTCCAACTCCATGCCCTCACAATATCCAAAGTCATCGACCGATTCCGCAGACTCAATCCCCCATTAAACCCCGTACTTCCTCCCCCAGCTCTCTCAGGATCTATCGGCGCACCAATGAAATCGTATTCCAAAAAGTCATCAACACCTCGCTGAGACGCAGAACATAAAATGCTATCGGCCTGAAACATCAACACATGACTAGCCGGCGCCAACTGTTCCCAAAACCAAGGACTGGTCAGGAAATGTGAAACTTCGTTTTGGTCTTTGAACTGTACGTCGGGATCCAAGAAGCGGATATCGATTCTTCGCTCGTCGATTGCGCGGCGTAGGGGGGCGGAGATGGGAACACCGTTTTGGGTGAATAGGACGATGGGCCAAGAGGGGCCGAGAACAGAGGAGAAATGGAGTATGAGGGGGACGAGGTTGGGTAGGGGGCGAGTTTCGACGATTGCTGCTACGTTGGTTGTTATGTTGAGAGACTGTAGGTGTGCGTCTTTGTGGCCGATATAGTTTTGTTGGGGGGTTTGCGGAAAGAGGAATGGTGTTATTCTTGTCTGGGAGGGAAATAGGAAGAGCATTGCCGAGAAAAATTCTATGATGACGAGGGTGAGGAGAAATGCCGAGAGCTTGCGGTAGAAGCTCAAGCTTAGGTTAGTCCACAAGTTATTCATCTGCGAGTTATTAGAAGATACCGTAAGGCCTAGATAATGTCAACATACCTTAGAAGACACCTTAAGAGACGGTATTGTAGAATTATCTTGTTTGTGGTGTACGATAGAGGAATCTGACTAAAAGGGAATCATCATGATTTGAATCGGTGATTGAATGGTGAATCAACGCTTGACATTGAATGCACCTTGCATCTCGAAGAGGTAGGGAAAAGCTTGGTGTCTGTCCTAAAACAACAACGGATCTTTTGTCTGGAGCCGTAGAGTACCGAGAGAAATGAAAATAGCTTTTGAACCGTAGACGAAGAAGAAAAAGGTGACGCGAAATGAAGTTTGTGTGCTTCATCCCCATCACGCTTCAAGTAACTATTCAGGCAAGGCGCGCGAATCAACGATAATGTTGTGGTGATCAAATGAGAAATAATGTGATTCAGCAAGGGGATTTAGCTACTGACGAATTACCATGCAATTGCTCGTGGTCAACTTAGCACTAGAAGGGAAAATTTACGTAGGCATTATGAATTCATATCATTCATACAGGGAAAGAAGTCAAAAGATAATGAAAGTCTCTCCAACTGACTAGCTTGTAACTTCCCGTGCACGATTCTTTGCACGGGCAAGATTGGAAAACTCGCCATGTGTTTTCGGAAGTCGTTTCATTCTTGTAGTGTTGTAAAGGCTGTTTAATATCCATATCATACACAGCGTCGCCCCTCAAAAGTCCGTTACCCTCCCATTATAACTCCAGTCCCCTCTCTCCCCGGTGCTGCCCCACCTTAAAGGTTCATTTTTCGGTCCGCCAACCTCACCCGTCTTTGGATTCCTTTCTCCCTCAAACTCAGGTTTGGCACCTCTCCGCACGTCCGGATGTAATTCCTCTCCTTTGCCTGTAGCTGCAACCTTCGCATTTAGGGTCTCTTCTGTTGTTTCTTCCTTCGATGCTGGCGACTGGTTTATTTGTGGTCTTGGTCGAGCAGGTTCGGCTTCGACAGGAGGAGGGGTAGGCTTTGGAGTACTGAATGCACCGGTAGATGACTTTTGTAAACGTTCGAATTCTTCTTGTTCTTTGGGAGGAAGACGCGGTGGTGCCGGGCCTGTTGAGAAGGCTGGACGAAGAGCTGTTTGCGAGAAGAATCTGCGCGAAGGGAGCAGGAACTTGGGCGGTAATAAACGCGACATCTCGAATATAATCAAATTGTTGAATGAGCTGCGTATATTTCA